>ERZ1505065.13-NODE-13-length-79249-cov-10.763088_pt1 | contig 79249 bp, 60 predicted proteins | sample MGYA00571779_ERZ1505065 | MGnify/ENA primary metagenome ERZ1505065 (study PRJEB39906, sample SAMEA3182071) | gut metagenome | biome: human; feature: gut; material: Stool; isolation source: human stools | place: Canada | collected 2011-12-06 ...
AGCGTCAGATGTGTATAAGAGACAGATATTATATAGTACAATGGCGTTTTTACAGGATTTGAATCTGCAAAAGCGCCATTAAAGTTTAAATGATGTTAATCAGAAGCGAATAGTTGTAGTATTATTATGTTTGATAACATAAAACTCCTTATCTTTGCACTGTGTTTTTCATGGTATTAGATTTAAGGTTAATGAAGATTGGGTGTCTGGGATAGATACCCTTCTTTTTTTATATATGATATAGACCGTTTTTTAAAGCTTCTTCCTGAAAGAAAGATTTGCTCTGTTTTTTTCTTCCACTCCTTACATTTTCTCTTTTGGGGTGACAGGCCTATGCTTGTTTTTCCGTTTATATCCATTGTGGGATTTTTCTTGATAGGATTCGTTCTTCTTCAATCCAGGCAGCATAAAGTTCGCTCTGCTTGGTCCTAAAGCTTTATACACGCTTTCCTAAGCCTTTTCGGGCTGATGATTAAGGAGATTTTTACGGTTATGTAGTACAAACTCCGACAGTGGACTATACAGTCGCTTCGAATGGACTATACAGTCTATTATAAGTGTCTGTATAGTCCACTGTCGGAGTCTGTATTAGGTGGCTGGAAGAAAGAGCTTAATGTAATGGAAGAAAAAGCTTAGATAACGGGTAATGAGCAGGAATGCTTCAAAATGTCAATAATAGAAAGGTTGCAGGCTTTTTAATGAAGTTGTAATACTACCATCTCACTCTCGGTTCCTATTCTGAAAGGAGGTCCCCATAAAGATAATCCGCTGGAAACATATATATGGCTGTTTTCCCATTGGCGATAGCCGTGACTTTGTTCATAAAGATGGTCTGTTACCCAATTCATGGGCCAAACCTGTCCATGGTGGGTGTGTCCGCTGAACTGTAAGTCGATACCGGCTGCCTGACTCTCTGCCAGTTGGTAAGGCTGATGGTCCAACAGAATAACCGGTTTGCTTTTATCTATACGGGCCATTAACTTTTGTAATGGAAGTCGTCTGGCATTGCTACGGTCGTCACGTCCTATCAGTTGTATGCTGCAGGGAAGTGTGACAACCGAGTCGCGCAGTAGTTGTATAGGAGTATTTTGTATAAATTGGATACTTTTGTCTATCCCGCTGATATATTCATGGTTTCCGGGGACCATGTAGATTCCCAGTGGTGCTTTTAATTCCGTTAGTTCTTCAGCCATGTTTTCAGCATAAAGAGGTATTACGCTGTTATCAATTAAATCGCCTCCAATTAGGATTAAGTCCGGATTCTGTTCGTTAATCATTTTCACATATTGCTTCAAAGACGTTTTTCCTGTGCCGTTGCCCAAATGTATATCGCTCACTGCAACTATTTTTATAGGACGCCGATTATCGGTCAGCGGTTTGGTGAGCGTGATGTTGACAGTATTTATCTTGGGATGGCGATAATTATAGTATCCATATCCCAACAAGACGAATGTGGCCAGTAAAGAAGTCATGAAATTCTGGTTGAAAGAAATAGAGCACAGTTTCAATAAATCAAAGAAAAGTAAAAACAAGACCATATATAAAGTGAATATCAGCCAGCCTGTCCCGACCTCATACATTGTGTGGGATAAGTAAAACGGTATCTTCACATTGCGACTTAGCATCGTTCCGAAAAAGGACAGTGCAGCTAGCCAGAATAAAACAGTCAATAAAATCTTGATTCCGTATGGAAAGCCGGATAATGTTTGCAAACCTCTGTAAAATATGTAGGCATTTCCTCCAAGGTATGTAAAGATAAGAATGATGAAAAATGTCGGCATAAAGTCAATACATTAAATTTGGATTACAAAGGTAGTCCAATTCTTGATAAAAGAGAAACAAACTATTGATATAAACATGAAAATAGTATAAATTGGTTGCCTTAAGGATGAAGATCACGGTGGCGTGTTATATAGAAACAGGAGGTGCTGAAGTAATTTCTGATGTGTTTTAACTGTGCCAGTACAGGATATAATTTTCGTGGCCGCAGATGGAACTTCTGTTGGTAGTGTGGGTTGATGAACCATAATTGTCTGTCGATTATTTCGTATCTATACTTTTCAGCAAGTTGTTCAAAGGCGTCTATGGTCATGCGGCAGCGTTTGATGTCTGATAATTCTTCGATACATGATGGTGTTTCATGGAAACATCTGAGCAGAAACCGATAGAATATACCGGGACATAAATGGATGAAAGGAAGAGAGGAGACGAACCGGTTGTGACAAATTTGCTGATGTCCGCCAAATGGCATTTGCCAAGACGGGAATCCCCAGAATATGATGCCTCCCTTAGCTAGAAGAGGAGAGAGGCAACGGAAGAATTCTTCTTTGTTACTGATGTGTTCAATGACATCGTGTATCAGGATGAGCTGGTAACGGGAAACTGAAGAGAAGTTGAAGAAATCCATCGTCCTGAATTCTCCTTTGTAGCCGGAGGCGGCGAAGAAGGATTGTGCCTGGTGTATGCGGCTGGCTGCACGGTCTATGCCTGTTACCTTGCAGTCTAGTTCGGCAAAGGGGAGTAGGTTACCTCCTTCTCCGCAACCTATTTCCAGTATGTGGGTAGAAGAGCTGAGGGAGATAAATTGCTTTACATAGTCTATATAGAAATTGCGTGATGTGTTCGCTAGTTCGTTAAAATAACATTGTCTGTCTTGATGTCTTTTTTGCATGGCTGTCTTTTTATCCTATAGATACAAAGATGGACAAAAGACTGCATGAAGTTTCCTTAATAATTCCAGCGCACTCCCAATTGTAGGTTGAAATGGAACGGGTACTCGTCACGTATTGTGTTTTTAAAGCTGCCGTCCTTGAAATAAAAAGCTGCTCCGGGTTCTATAAAAGCCCCTAGGGTAGGATTTATATTATATTGTATTCCCAATGCGGCGTGTATGGAGAATTGGAGCGGTTTTATTTTCAGACTCTCTGTACTGGAATAGATTTTTTCTTTCTGAACGATGAAATCTTGTTCCAATTTACCCGATACGGATTTGTCTATCGTGCCTCCTCCTGTGGTATAAAAGGAAAAGGTACGGGTGGTATAAAGCCGGCGGTCTAGTTTCACAGACAAGCCTATGTAGTGGAACTTTTGTCGTTTAACCCACTTGGAATCTTCTCCTATGGAACTTTCGGACGACAGATAAGTATATTGCAGACCTGCACTGACTCCCCAATGCCTGCTTATGGGTTTACGGAACGAAAGCGCAAAACTGACGGGGAGATTATAATGGGTATATTCTGTCATGGGGCGTCCTGTGTTGTCATTTGCTATTTGTAGCAGAGCTCCGTAAGCTTGTGCATCGGGAAAGTCCGAGGGATATTCCTGCAAATAGTTTTTGAAGTCATTCCAATACATAATTTCATCCTTATGAGAACTTCCTATGTCTCCCCGGGAAAAAGTTTTGTTTATGAAGCCGGTGCTTGTTCCGTTATTGCCGGCAGATATGGCAAGTGCCAAAGTATATTCGGAACGTTTATGCGGTAATGCAAAGTGGTTATGTCCGGAAGGGCTCTTGTGTACAGATTCTGTGTTCCGGATTGTATCTTGTGCCGGGAGAGTGCATTCTATTCCTATATTATTTGCCGTATCGGTATTGATACTTGTTTGGATTGGTGGTTTTGTCAAGGAAGTTGTCTTTGATTGGGGCCTGTCCGGTAATAGTTTGTTTTCAGGCATAATGGAAGGATTGCCTGTAATGCTTCTTGGCTGGTGTGCCGGTAAGGATACGACGGGCGAGGCTACTTTGTGCTTTTCTGTCTGTAAAAAATAAAAAGTGGTGGCAAAAGGTATAAACAGCAAGAGGAGAACGGCTGCTATACGCATCGTTCTTATCCTTTTTTTCTTATGTAAATAGGGGGTGAAATATTTCGTTTGAAAATGATTCCAATCATTTTCGGGGAGGGGCTTTTCGTATTCGTTAACCCGTTGTTTCAAGTGGTCTATCCACGGTTCTTCTTCCTGTTTCATAATGATTGTCGAGTTAAGTATTCTTTAATTTTTTGAGCAAGTACACATTTGGCGCGGTGCAGTTGTGAGGAGGATGAATGTTCGTTAATGCCTAATGTCTTCGCAATCTCCTTATGAGGCATTCCTTCGAATACGGCCAAGTTCAGTATGGTGCGATAGCCTGCCGGTAATTCAGTTATGAATTTCATCAAGGTTTCAATAGGAATCGAAATCATATCTTCTTCGTCCACAGGCTGCATGTCTTCTTCCAGATCATCTACAGAAAGGAAAAAGCAGGTTTTCTGTTTACGGAGATGATGCAAGGAGGTAGTTACCATGATACGGGTGACCCAGGATTTGAATCCATGCAGGTCGGTGGCATGTAGTTGGTCGATGGCGGAAAATACTTTGATGAATCCATCGTGCATGACGTCCAAGGCCGATTCTTCGCCTACATAGCGACAGCACACTCCATACATTTGGCGGGAGAAGAGTCTGTATATGGTTTCCAAAGCTTCCCTCTTTCCGGCTTTACATCCTTCTATTAGTTCTGCGTCATTCATTTTTCTTTTGTCATGTTATTATATAAAGATACAGGGGAGAATAAAAGACTGCATAAGAACAGGAGTTTTTCTATAAAATAGATGTGAAATAGAAGATTATTGCCTACATTTGTTAGGTTAAAACAAAATAGATGAGAAACATGAGAAAACAACTTTATGCAACATTGGCTTGCTTTCTTCTCACTTCGGTCACAACTTACGGGCAGGGCTGGAAACTTTATGAGGAAGCTGCGAAAGGAGAATCGTATGCCAAGTTTGACTGTGTGGCGTTGCTGGACAGTACATCGGTGTCAGTGCAACCGACAGGGCAGGGATCATTTGCCGTATGTAAGGTTATCAAGGTGCAGACTCCTAAAGGAGCAGTAGCTAACCGGGTGATTAAATATGATTATGATCCGTTGACGGCCCATGCCGAGTTTAAACGTGTGACGATATATCATGCTGACGGGCAGATTGAAGAGGTGGATGTGAAGAAGACCTGTGACTATGCGGCTCCGGCCCGTGCTATTTATTGGGGAGCACGACAGATTATGATAGAAGTGGGGGCTTTGAACCCCGGTGATGTCATAGATTATGAAATAGCGAAAAAGGGATTTACATACGCTTTGCTGGGAGCTGTTCCTGAGGATGATTCCCGGTTCATACCTCCCATGCGTGGCCAGTTCTATGACATTGTTCCATTTTGGAGCAGTGAGCCTACCGTGCGTAAAGTGTACAAGGTCAGTATTCCTATGGAAAAAGAGATGCAATTTCAATTTTATCAAGGAGAATGTACATCGTCCATGCGTTATGAAGACGGACGGAAGGCTTATACTTTTGCTATGGAGGACATGATGCCTTTCCGGCGGGAGCCGAATATGGTAGATTTGTTTGATGCAGCTCCTAAACTGATGATGTCTTCTACTCCTCATTGGAAAGACAAGTCTTTGTGGTTCAATAAGGTCAATGAGGATTATGGAAGCTTTGCTCCACTGCCCGAAGCGCAGAAGAAAGTGGACGAACTGATAAAAGGAAAGAAAACCGAAATGGAGAAAATAGCTGTACTGACCCATTGGGTGGCGGATAATATCCGTTATGCAGGTATCTCTATGGGAAAAGGAGAGGGCTATACGTTACATGATACTAAAATGAATTATACGGATCGTTGCGGCGTGTGTAAAGATATAGCAGGAACTTTGGTTTCTTTTCTGCGCATGGCGGGGTTCGAGGCCTATCCGGCCATGACGATGGCGGGCAGTCGTGTCGAAAGTATTCCTGCGGATCATTTCAATCATTGTGTAGCTGTGGTGAAACTTGCTGATGGAACTTATATGCCGTTAGACCCCACATGGGTTCCTTTCTGCCGTGAGTTGTGGAGTAGTGCCGAGCAACAGCAGAATTATCTGCCCGGTGTACCTGAAGGTTCCGATCTCTGTCTGACTCCTGTTTCTGCTCCGGAAAATCACTATGTACGCATCAAGGCAGACAACCGCTTGGACGCTAATGGTACTTTGCGTGGTACATTTACCATTCAAGCCGAGGGACAGAGTGACAGCAATATACGCAGCATCTTTACAAGAGGTTTTCAGAGCCAGTGGCGTGCGACTATGGAAAGACAATTGCTGGCTGTTTCTCCTAAAGCCAGATTGCTGAGTGTAGATTATGGCAGGAATCCTAAAGATTATCAAGCTGCTCCTATCCAAATCATTTTCCGCTACGAGATTCCGGATTATGCCATGCAAGGGGAGAAGGAAATGTTGTTCAAGCCTTTGGTAATGAATAATCTTTATAATCAGGTACGCTCTTATCTACGGATTGATACAGAAATGAAGGAACGGAAGTATGGTTTTAAAGACGCCTGCTCCCGTTTGGTGGAATTGGATGAAACCATTCAATTGCCATCAGGCTATAGGCTGATAAATGGGCCAAAGGAGGATACCATGCAGGGAACGGGAGCCGATTTTGAAGGCTCGCTTCTACAAAAAGGAAACCGGGTGGTCCTGCATAATCGTCTGGCTTTGAAAAAGCGTGTATATGAAGCGTCGGATTGGGATAGCTTCCGTAAAGCGGTGGAAGCTCATAAAGCATACGGTGATTATTTGGTGATTAAAAAGTAAAGCGACATGAAAAAGATTTATTATATATATGTATGCTTGGGAGTGTTGTTATTGACAGCTCTTCCGGCAAAAGCGGCTTCTGAAGCAGAATTTGGGAAGTTAGCCAAGACTTATACATTACATAAGGACGGTAGTCAGGAAATGCGGGTATATAAGGAGTTGACTTTATTTACACATGCAGCGATGAATGGTTTGTATGGTGAAAGCTTCATTGTTTACAATCCGGCATATCAGGAATTGAAGATACATGAATCTTATACTCGCCAGAAAGACGGGAAGATAGTAAAGACTCCCGAAAATGCATTTGTAGAGGTTCTTCCTGCTGCGGCGGCTGATGCTCCTGCCTATAACGGACTGAAAGAGATGGTGGTGGTACATACGGGACTGGAGTTGGGAGCGACTATTTGTTTGGATTACTCGGTTATCACACGTCCCGGTTATTTGCCCGGGCTGGATGTATATGTGCCGGTAGAGGAGTTATCGCCCGTCAAAGAATATATCTGTAGTGTGTCGGTTCCTGAGGACAAGCCTTTGAATTATGCATTGATAAACGGAAAAGCTGCGCCGGTAGTGAAAAATGAGAATGGAAGTAAAGTTGTTACTTGGATACTGAAAAATATTCCTGCTTATTATCCTATGGAAAGTACTCCTGCTTTATCAGGAAATATACCGGTTATTTTAGCAAATACGTATCCGTCGATGGCCGATGCTTTGAAAGTGCTGAAATCTCAATTTACGGCAGCTCATGAAAAAGAGGTCATGGCTTTGGCACAAAAATTATTGCAAGGAAAAAATGCGGATGAAAAGGAAGCTGTCCTGATGAACTATGTACATGGATTGGGCACGTCCCGGTTGTCTTTGTCCGAAACAGGATACCGGATCCGTCCGGCAACTGAAGTAATCCGTACTGCCTATGGCACGGAAGCGGAAAAGATAAATCTGCTTGCAGGATTGTTGCAGGCGGCAGGATTACAAGGTGAGGTTAAGGTTGCTTTTGGCGTAAAAGCACCGGATAATTGTTTGGGATTGGGCGCTATCAGCCAGTTGTTTCTGGACTCTCCTGTCATAGCGGGCATACAGGAATATCAGCCTGTCAATACGTTGGATGGTAAGAAAGCGGTTTTGGAAGTGAAGAATAAACCGGTTTATGAAACGGATACGATAACAGTCACTTCTGAAACAGGTAAAACGTTGGCAGGGGGCTATCGTCTGATAACATTGCCTCGCGCTAAAACCGGAATAGCCATGAATGGTTATGGCTTTGGAAATACAGAACGTACTACGAACCTGTTGCTTCCTGGTATGACGGATGAAACCTATATTTGCATAGTAAATGTTCCGTCGGATATGCAGGTATGTACTCCGCAAAAGGCAAAAGAAATAGTCAATGCGGTAGGGAAATTGAAAATAACCGTACAGACTACAGAGGATAAGACGGAAGTAACCCGTTCGTTGCGACTGAACAAACAATGGATAACTCCCACCGATTATGCAGATTTTCATCGGTTGATGTCCGAATGGGAGGATAGTCATCATACTACTCTATTGCTGAAAGAGAAGAAGTAATCGGGTAAAAATTGGTTGAAATAGTTGAAAAGTTGGTCATCCCTTGAAAAAGGAAAGGCCGGCTTTTCTTATTTTCCATCGGAGGATTTACATTTGTGGCATTTAAAACCTATAAAATGAATGATATGAGTGGAAAACATGGTATAGTTTGTATGGGCTTGTTGATGCTGCTTTCTTCTTGTCACGACGACAAGCAGGTCACTGCTTCAGGATTACAACGTAAGGATTTTCAGACAGAAGTGAATGGGCAGTATACCGATTTATTTACTTTGAGTAACAAAAAAGGGATGGAGGTCTGTATCACGAACTATGGGGCGCGAGTAGTTTCTATCCTTGTACCCGACAAAAATGGAAAAAGGGAAGATGTAGTGTGTGGATTTTCCACGATTGGTGAGTATATGGAACAACGGCAGAATTTTGGTTCTACGGTAGGACGCTATATAGGACGTATTCTGAATGCGCGTTTCACACTGGACGGGGTAGAGCATAAGCTGGTCCCTAACAATGGGAAGTCCGGACATATATCACATGGGGGGAATCCCGGTTTTGCCGATAGAATATGGAAAGTGGAACAGGCAGATACATATACGGTTCGTCTGTCTTATCTCTCCCCTGATGGAGAAAATGGTTTCCCCGGAAACCTGAAAGTGACGTTAGTCTATAGTCTTGGTGAGGATGAGAATGCACTGGATTTGACATACGAGGCAACTACGGATGCACCCACGGTACTTAATCTTTCTCATCATTCTTTTTTTAATATCTCGGGAGACTTTACAAAAAGCGTGGAAGACCAGCAACTTTGGGTAGATGCAGATCGCTTTACTCCATACGATGATAAGAAATGTGTCACAGGAGAATATCTCCCGGTGGCCGGTACTCCCCTTGATTTCCGTATGCCGCATACTATTGGAGAACGTATAGATGCGGATTATCCGCAATTGAAGGTAGTAAACGGATACGATCATACTTGGGAATTGAATACGAAAGGAGATGATACAAGGCCGGCTGCTTGGGTGTATGATCCAACAAGCGGGCGTAAGATGGAGATCTTCACCACCGAACCGGGAATACAAATCTATACCGGTAATGGACTGAAAGGAAAAATGACTGGTAAAAGGGGGATAGCTTATCCTTTCCGTTCGGCGGTATGTTTCGAAACGATGCATTTTCAAGATAGCCCCAATCAGCCTGAATTCCCCAGTACTGTACTCCGGCCGGGAGAGGTTTTTCATAGTCATACGGTTTATAAGTTTGAATAATTTGCTAATCTGTCAATTTGCTGATGTGCTAATTAGGGGTGCTATATATGCCCACACGGTTATTGGTATATTAGCAAATTGACATGTCGGCAAATTATTTTTCATTTTGATGTAACGTTTCCCTACCTCTATGTGTCATACTAGTGAACATGGAACAAAATAGATTTGAAATAGAGGCAAAACGAATGCGGCCGGCTTTGTTAAGAATGGCTATCCGTTATCTGGAAGACTCCGATGAGGCAGAAGATGCAGTACAAGATGTACTGTTGAAACTTTGGTTTCTTCGCGACCGTCTGGACCAATATCGTAGCGTGGATGCACTGGCTATTGTTATAACCAAGCATTTGTGTATTAATCGTTTGCGAGGTATTCGAATAGAGAAAGTCGATTTGGAGCAAGGCATCAGCATTGGTGGAGGTGAAAACCCTGAAATGAAACTGGTAGAGGAAGAGAATATGCAGGAGATACTGGAAGTAATAGGTACTTTACCTGACTTGCAACAGTCTATTCTCCGCATGAAGCACTTGGAAGGTTTCGAAGTAGAGGAGATAGCCCGTCTCACAGGAAGTACGCCGGTGGCGGTACGAACCAATTTGTCGAGAGCTAGAAAAAGAGTAAAAGAACAATTTATGATACACAGTAAGGTATGGAATTAGATAAGAGGAATATAGAAGAATACATTAACCGTTTCTTGGAAGGGGAAACTACGAATGCCGAGGAGCAGGCTATTTATCGTTTCTTCCATACAGGGGATGTACCTTCTCATCTGATGGGATATGCTCCGATGTTTGCCTGGTATGAGGGAGGTATGCAGGGAGAACCGGGTATGTTGCAGCCAGACGGACAGAAGGAGGTTGCTGGAGGAAAGAAATCAGAAAAGGTACCGGTGGTTGGAAAAGAAAGCTTTTATCAGCGTATTCCAATAGCTGTCTGGAGTGCCGGTATAGCGGCAATGATGGTCATTGCGCTGGGGTTAGGTTTTATTTTCTATTCGGAAAACCAAGCAGACGGAAGTGGTGAGTGGTCGTGCTACGAAGGTAGTTATGTGGAAGTGGGAGGCAAGCGCATTTCGGATGTGAAACAGATTATGCCTTGTATTATTGAAACATTGGAAAAGGCGGAACGGGTGGAGAAACTGGCCCAGGAACGTGTGGAAGAAATTCATCGTTCCGAGAAAGAGATAGAAGAAAAGGAATTATTGGTAAGCGAATAAAAAACATAAAAAATAAGATATGAAAACAAGGTTTATTTTAGGAAGTGCATTGGCGGCTGTTTTGCTGCTGTGTGGTGGAACAGGCAAGGTTATGGCCCAGAAGAATATTGATAAAATGGCGGCAGAATTGGAAAAGCGGGATGATGTGGCTATCAACTCTGTAACGAAACGTGACTCTAAAACCCGCAAAGTGGTAAAGGTGGTGAAAAGTTTTTCGTTAAAGGATGAGAAAATAGGCGCAAGGTTGATTGAGGCTTTCGAGAAGGATGAGGAATATGCAGAAACTGCCATTAAGGATATGCCGAAGGGAAGGGGCAAGGCGCAGAAAGCGAATTTTACATTCATTTATAAGATGGATAATGAGAAACGTACTTACACCCTTAATGTCAATGAAAACGGAAATGTAAGCATGACCGTTATTATCAGTCCGATGAAGGATGGGAAAGAAGTGTATTCTGCTGTCCTTGATTCGGAATATTGGGATTCGTTCAATGAGCAGATGGCTGAATTGGGGAATAATCTAAGAGATTCCGGTATAGAGGTGCGCCAAATGAGCCGGGAAGAGATGGAGAAGATGCAGAAAACTATCCGCCAGTCATTGAAAGGACTGGATGCTTATGCCATAGCTGAATAGATAATGGCATTATTTTTCACGAACACCAGATAATAAAACACTCTCTTTTAGTTAGATTACAAAAACTTTTTAATTGTCTTGCCTTTCCGGAAGTTGTGAAACCACCGGAGAGGCTTTGTTTTTTAAGATGAATCTCCATGAAAAATCGAATTGTTTTATATCTTTGCAAGTAATATAAAAAACACACATTAAAGAAGAAAGATGAAAAACGAAATTACCGGAATGAAACTCAGACTGATAGTCATGAACTTCTTACAATTTGCCGTATGGGGGGCTTATCTTACTTCCATGGGGACATATTTGTTTAATATTGGCTTGGGTGCTAGGATAGGCCTGTTTTACGCCATGCAGGGGATTGTTTCCTTGTTTATGCCTGCTGTAATGGGAATTATTGCCGACAGATGGGTGCCTGCTCAAAAATTATATGGCTTCTGTCATTTTATGGCTGCCGTGTTTATGGTGGCTGCCGGGTGGTATGGCTACGTGGATGGTGAAGCGGTTAATTTCAGTACTTTATTTACATTTTATTCTTTTAGTGTAGCTTTTTATATGCCAACATTGGCATTGACAAATTCGGTAGCCTATACCGCACTGGATAAAGTAAAACTGGATCCTGTCATCGCTTTTCCTCCTATCCGTATTTTTGGAACGATTGGTTTCATCTGTTCTATGTTGCTGACGGATATCTTGGGATTCCAAAATAATTATATGCAGTTCTTTTCTTGTGCTTGCTTTGGAGTGATACTGGCCATTTATGCGCTTACTTTGCCCGAGTGTCCTGTAAGTCGTGGTGGAGAACAGAAATCGCTGGTAGATGCTATGGGATTGCGGGCGTTTACACTGTTCAAACAGAAAAAGATGGCTGTTTTCTTTATATTTTCTATGTTGTTGGGGGTTTCTTTACAGATAACCAACGGTTTTGCCAATCCGTTTCTCAGCAGTTTCAGGGGAGTTCCAGAGTATGCTGATACGTTTGGAGTGAATCATGCTAACGCATTGATATCTTTGTCTCAGGTGTCGGAAACGTTGTGTATTTTATTAATACCTTTTGTATTAAAGCATTTCGGAATCAAGCGCGTTATGCTGATAGCCATGTTGGCATGGGTACTTCGTTTCGGATTGTTCGGACTGGGGAATCCAGGGCCGGGTGTCTGGATGTTTGTACTGTCCATGATTGTGTATGGTGTGGCTTTCGACTTCTTCAACATTTCAGGTTCGTTGTTTGTTAACAATGAGACTGATTTATCCATTCGTTCCAGTGCTCAGGGATTGTTCGTGATTATGACAAATGGTATTGGCGCTACAGTGGGAACGTTGGGAGCTCAAGCTGTGGTAAATCGTTTTGTTGATATGAACAGCACTGCTCCGCAGATGGAGGGATGGAGTATGACATGGTTTGTTTTTGCAGGATATGCCTTGGTGGTTGCGGTATTGTTTGCTGTCATATTCAAGTATAAGCATAATCCCAGGCAAGTTTAATAAATTATTTTTGACCATATCCGATGTAAACAGGAGTGGTAGAAGGGAAGTTAAAATTATGGATGAAATAGAATTGAAGGTACATGATATGTCCTCTACATTGCAGCCGGCGGATGCATATGCGCTGGTGTTGGAAGAAGTGAATGGTAACCGTAAGCTGCCTATTATTATCGGTTCGTTGGAGGCGCAGGCTATTAAGGTGGTAATGATGGAATATAAGATGCCCAGACCATTGACGCACGATCTTTTTCTGACAGTGACCAAAGAGTTGGGGGCTGCTTTAAAGAAAGTGTTGATATATAAGGTAAAGGATGGAGTCTATTATTCCTATCTGTTTTTGGAAAAGGAGGGTGAGGTATTTAAAATAGACTCACGTACTTCCGATGCGATTGCGTTGGCTATGCGTTGCGGATGTCCTGTTTATACTACTAATGAGATCATGGAAAGTGAACAGTTGCATGAAGTTGGGAATACGGCATTTTCTGTCAATGTAAATACAGTTGATGTGGTGATGCTGAAAGAAGCATTGTCAAAGGCTATAGAAGAAGAGAATTATGAGCAGGCATCCCGTTTGCGTGATGAGATAAAACGACGGGAACAAGAGGAGGAGAATACGATAGTTTGATATATAAATTGAAAAACAAGAAGAACTATGCATGTTTTTTATACCCCTGATATAGCGAGTAACCTTGAACTTCCAGAAGAGGAAGCAGGACATTGTTTACGGGTTTTGCGTCTTTCCATAGGCGATGAGATAATGTTGACTGATGGAAAAGGTTGTTTTTACAAGGCTGTAATCAGTGCTGCAAGCGGTAAACGTTGCCAAGTGAAGGTAACGGAAACGATTCCGCAGGAAAAAGGGTGGAACGGGTGGTTGCATATTGCCATGGCTCCCACTAAAAATATGGATCGTACTGAATGGTTTACAGAGAAAGCGACTGAAATAGGCTTTGATGAACTGTCTTTCTTGAACTGCCGTTATTCCGAGCGGAAAGTAATCAAGAAAGAACGTATTGAAAAAATTCTGGTATCGGCAGTGAAACAATCGTTAAAGGCGACTATGCCGGTACTGAATGAAATGACGGACTTTAATAAGTTTGTTTCACGGGATTTTAAAGGGCAGAAGTTCATCGCCCATTGCTATGAAGGGGAAAAACTTTTGTTGAAAGATATATTGCGTTCCGGAGAAGATGCTTTGGTGATGATAGGTCCGGAAGGGGATTTTAGCGAGGAAGAAGTGGCTAAGGCTATAGCGGCAGGTTTTCAGCCTGTTAGTTTGGGAAAGTCCCGTCTTCGCACGGAAACAGCCGCATTGGTAGCCTGTCATACACTGAATTTATTAAACCAAAAATAAGAATATGAGAAAAGGTATTTGGGGATTTGCATTGGTGGCGATCATGCTGCTTATGGCTTCCTGTTCGTCTAAAAGTGAATATGCCAATGCTATTCCTAAGGATGCGGCAATGGTCATGTCATTCGATTTCAAAACAATGGCAGAGAAGAGTGGCATAAACGGTAAAGGGGGAGAAAAGGTGGTAGCCAAACTGACGGACGCATTAAAAAGCGGTCTGGAAGGAGAGGCCTATAAAACTGCCGAGAAGATTATTAAAAGCCCGTCTGAATCCGGCTTGTCTTTTACTGATAAAGTATATATGTTCATTACTCCTCATTCTAATGCTTTTGCTTTATTGGCAAAAGTAGATGATGAAGGTAAAGTGGAAGATTTGCTGGAGGCGTTGAAGGAGGAGCAGATATGTACGGAATTGAAAAGCGAAAGCGGATGTACATGGACACAGATGGGTACGGCGCTGTGCGCTTTTAATAAGGGCACTTTCCTGTTGATGGGAAGTAATAAAGGAGATGCTCTCAGCTTGAAAGGAAGTTTGCTTTCATTGATGCGCCAGGATGCTGAAAACAGCTATGTAAAGACCACAGACTTTGGTAAGTTGGCCTCGTCGAAGGGTGAAATTGTCACTGTGATGAATATGTCATTTATTCCTAATGATATTACCATGCAGATGCGAATGGGAATGCCTGCCTATTTGAAATTGGAAGATATCAAATATCTGGTTTCCGCTACTTTCGAAAAAGGTAAAATTGTAGTGAAGATGGAAACATTGATTGAAAATAAGGATTTGATTGCTATGTATGAAAAGCAGTCGGCTGTTTCCGCACTCATCAAAGGAGCTTATTTGGAGTATTTCCCTGCTAATATGTTGGTTTGGGCAGGTGGTAATATCGATGGAAAAGGAATTTATGATTTACTTTGCGAAAATCCTACCATCAAGCAAGCGTTGGATAATCCGATGTTGCCAATAGATATTGAAGGTATATTCTCTTCTATTCATGGGGATGTTGCTGTTGGCTATAGTTCTTTGTCAAATAATGACTTGCTGATTTATGCTGATGTAACGAATAAAGACTTTTTGCAGTCCTTCGAAGACCTGAGACCTTTGTTGGCTATGACCGGTGGGCAGATGCAATTGAACTCTACGGGCAAAGACCAATATGAGTTCCGTATGTATCGCCAGAGCATTTGGTTTGGTGTGAAGGATAATCTGCTTTATATCTCGAACAATGAAAGACTGGCAGATGAGGCAGGCCGCCGTTACGGAGTTTCTTTGCAGAATACTCCTTGGGCCGGAGAAGTGGTGAAAAACCGTTTCTTTATGGCGTTCAATGCGGCGCAGTTGGTGAAGGACGTTCAGGAGAATCCTCGGTTAACCCGTATGCTGGGTAGTGATGCCGCCGTGTTTAATGCTATTTTGGGATCTTGCGACTATGTGGATGTGATGGCTCCCGATTGGAGAAGCGGTCGAATAAATATTGTTATGAAAGATAAAGAAGTCAACGTGCTACAGTTGATCGTACATGGATTAGAGAACTTATGAATACTATAGAATTACAACGGACCCTTCCTGCTGTTTTTGCAGGGAGGGATTCTATTATATCCGATGTCTGGCATCAGTTGTTGACCCTGCAACGTGGGGAAGCCTATTTGGTGGAAGCAGCATCCGGCACTGGGAAATCATCGCTTTGCAGCTACATATACGGATATCGTAACGACTATCAAGGTATCATTTGTTTTGGCGAGAAAAACATCCGTAGTCTTTCGGTGCATGACTGGGTGGAGATTCGGAAACGTTCCATCAGCATGTTGTTTCAGGAATTGCGTTTGTTCACGGAGCTGACAGCGTGGGAGAATGTGCAGTTGAAGAATTCGTTGACCGGATTTAAATCTAAAAAAGAAATCAAGGCTTGGTTTGAACAGTTCGGTATTGCCGATAAATGGGATACACCGGTAGCTAAAATGTCTTTCGGGCAACAGCAGCGTGTGGCGTTGGTCCGCGCACTTTGTCAACCTTTCGATTTTATCTTTCTAGATGAACCTATCAGCCATTTGGATGAAGAAAACGGATGGATTATGTCCCGGATATTGGTGGAGGAAGCGGATAGACAGGGGGCAGGTATCATTGTGACCTCTATCGGCAAGCATTTGGAATTGAACTACACAAAAACGTTGAAACTATGAGGTTGGTTTGGAAATTATTACGTCAGCATATCAGTTTCCCACAATTGGCGGGTTTTTTCTTTGCCAATCTGTGCGGCATGGTCATTGTGTTGCTGAGTGCCCAGTTTTATAAAGATGTGTTGCCTGTTTTTACGGAAGGTGACAGTTTCATGAAGAAAGACTATGTGATAGTAAGCAAAAAGGTAAGTACATTGGGCTCCTTTGTCGGAAAAAGCAAGACTTTTTCCGAACAAGACATTGCTGAAATCAGCGAACAGCCGTTTACCAAAGGAGTAGGGGCTTTTATGCCTTCCCAATTTAAAGTGTCGGCAGGCATGGGGATGGAGAACGTGGGGTTGCACATGTCTACAGCCATGTTCTTTGAGTCTGTACCCGATGAGTATGTGGATGTGAACTTGGATAAATGGGAGTTTGATGAAAATGAACGGGTTGTTCCTATCATTATTCCCCGTAATTATCTGAATCTGTATAACTTTGGTTTTGCACAAAGCCGGAGCCTGCCGCAATTGTCGGAAGGGGTGATGGGTATGGTTAATTTGGATATACGTATTACTGGTGCAGGGCATACGGAAAACTTTAAAGGAAAAATAGCAGGTTTCTCCAATCGCCTGAATACGATTCTTGTTCCGGAAACATTTATGGCGTGGGCTAACAATGAGTTTGCTCCGGGGCAGAAAAGCGAACCGTCACGACTGATTGTAGAAGTGAACAATCCTACGGACGACCGTATTGCCAAGTTCTTTAAAGACAAGGGATATGATACAGAAGATGACAAGTTGGATGCGGGAAAGACTACCTGGTTCTTGAAAGTGATTGTAGGAATTGTGCTTTCTGTAGGTTTGCTTATCAGTGTACTCTCTTTCTATATTTTGATGCTCAGTATTTACTTGTTACTGCAGAAGAATACGTCTAAGTTGGAGAATCTGTTATTGATAGGTTACAGTCCGGCTAAGGTGGCGCTTCCCTATCAAATGCTGACATTGGGCCTCAATGCAGTAGTGTTGTTTTTATCGGTGGGAATTGTGATCTATGTGCGGAATAGCTATATGGATATGATAGAAAAGTTATTTCCACAGTTGGAAGAAGGAAATCTGGGACCAGCCATGGTTATAGGTATTTTGCTTTTTGTGGGTGTATCTTTGTTTAATATAATAGCAGTACGTCGTAAAGTGGCATCTATATGGATGCATAAAGGTTGATAATAGTTATGGTATCTCAGACAGAATTTACGCTTCGTCCCCGTACTAGGGGATTTCACCTGATTACTGATGAAGTGGTGCGCAATTTGCCTCCACTTCCCCAAATAGGTTTGCTTTATTTGTTCATCAAACATACCAGTGCGGCATTAAGTATCAATGAAAATGCTGATCCGGATGTTCGTACGGATATGGAATCTATTTTTAATCACTTGATAAAGGAACGCGAACCCTATTACGAACATACTTTGGAAGGTTGGGATGATATGCCTGCCCATGCAAAGTCAACCATTATAGGAGCTAGTCTTACTATTCCTATTACAGATGGTCGACTGAATATGGGTATTTGGCAGGGAATTTACCTTTGTGAGTTCCGCAACCATGGAGGCGGTCGCAAGATTGTGGCTACTGTAATGGGGGAATAACTCTTTCAGATATTCATCCGGGTTATTATTTATTTAAAAAAATAGATTAATTTCACTTTAATCAGAACTCTTTTTTTAACTTTGTACCAATTCTTGAAAACAGATGAATATTCATTTGAAAACAAGAAGGGACATATATAATTAAGAGCGTTTAAAATATTACCTTGTCTTAGAAAATCCCCAATTTTCAAAGCTGCACAAGTGTAATACAACAAGCGCTCACGTCTTGTGTTTATACTCCTTTACAGGATTAGTATATTCATAAAGACGTGGGACACTGTTGTTATTATTTGTGCAGCTGGTATGGGGATACCTCTAAGGCAGATAAAATATTAAGCAGGTCCCACGTCTCTTTTTATGTTTGTACCATAAAAATGAATGGATAAAACTAGCCTGAGTGATGAAAATTATTGTTTGGAATTCGCAGGATAAATGTGTGGCTGATTATCATAGGTTGATAAGAGGTTGCGATGTATTGTGCCTGTTGGATTGCGGGCAGTGGACGGTTCCGATGTATGCGCTTCAGATACAGAAGGGTCTGTTTCATTGGAAAGTTGAGCATGAAGGTCTTTCCTATGATATATTTTATTGCTTGGAGAAGGTGGCGTTTGTATGTCGGGATGGTTTGTATAGTGGAGAGTCTGTTCTATATAGCATTCATTCTAATATAGGATCTTTGATAGGTATTCGTTTGCAGGATGATTTTTGGTTATTTGCACACCATGAGCCTAATCTGGTTAATGCCTATCATATAGGTGAGTTTTATTTACGTGAAATCTCGGACCGTTTCAGAAAAGCGGCGTTTATAGCCGATTTTAAAAAAAAGTCTTATTCTTGGGTGCAGGAAACGGTAGGTAAGTTATATTGCATCGCTCTACCCGAAGGATATTATCCACATACTGTTAATTATTTATTCACTATCCATGTGGCCTGTACAGATTTATATCTGTTGGAAGGCTATAGCGAGACCTCCAATCAGCCTACTTTCTTTGAATTGGATATTTAATGTCCAGATTAGAACCTGTCTTACTGAAAGAAATCAATTAAAGTTCGGTGAAACTGATGACAATGCTGATGAAAATTAAACGAGTTCTTATAATTTCTTGTTTTTTCCTTTGATAATAAAAGAATTAGTGTATATTTGCATGTGAACAATTACATTTTCTAAGGAAATCATCTTATGGGCAGAGAACTTATATTTGACCGGTTTTCACAGCAAGCTCTCCAGACCTTGCACCGGTATCGTGCCGTTATGTTCAGTCCTACGATGCTCATGTCTTTAGTTGTTACCTATGATTTTTTTTAATCCTTAATTCTTACACATTAACATGAGTTTACTATGGACAACAGACCGACTATCGCCGAAGTACAAGAATGGGTACTGAAGCTTTATAACACGTGTGAACAAACCATCACTAGTGAGGAACGTAAAGAACAGCATAAATATGCCGTTATGGTACAACGGCCACAGGACAAAAAGTTCTTGGTGAAGATGCTGGACGAATCTTCTCAAATTCGTGATCGTAAGAAATTGGCAGAACGTATCAAGAAGCTGATAGACCGTTATGGTGTACCTGAGTTCTTGAATAAGCGTGATGCTTTCCTTTTTAAGATGTACCAGGCTTTTGGTCATCATTTTGATTTCATAGCCATACCAATCATAAAGAAGCGTCTTCGTATGGATACTTCTAAAGTAATTCTGAACGAAGCGCGTCCTAAATTGACAGATCATCTGGCTACCCGTTTCAAACAAAAGATTGGTCAGAACGTGAATTTGTTAGGCGAGGTCGTTTTAGGAAACGGAGAAGCGGATCATCGTTATTTCCACTATCTGGAAGCCTTGGAAGCTCCTGATATCAATTATATTTCTGTGAAAATATCGGGTATCTACGCGCAGACTCATGCGCTGAATTATGAAGAAAGCTTTCCGGAGCTGGTGAAACGTATGTGTGCACTGTATCAGAAAGCAATTGACTTTCCTTACGTGGATGAGAACGGTGTAAAACGCTCCAAGTTTGTCAATCTGGATATGGAGGAGTATAAGGACGCTCACTTTACATTACGCTTGTTTAAAGAAGTGTTGAGCAGACCGGAGTTTAAAAACTATTCGGCAGGCATCGTTGTGCAGGCTTATCTTCCCGATGCATACGAATTTCAGACTGAATTATTAGAATTTGCCAAAGCGCGTGTGGCTGATGGGGGTGCACCATTAAAGATGCGACTGGTGAAAGGCTGTAATTTGGAAATGGAAACGGTTATTTCTTCCCTTCGTGGCTGGCCTAATCCTGTAAGGACATCGAAAACTGAAGTGGATGCCAATTATTTGCATATTCTGGAACGTGCTTTATTACCCGAAAACGCAAAGGCGTTGCATGTGGGGGTTGCTTCTCATAATTTGTTCACTATTGCATACGCCTATCTGTTGAGTCAGAAGCTGGGAAGCGCGGAGTACATGACTTTTGAGATGCTGGAAGGTATGGCTGACCATGTATGGCGCGCTCAATCCCAATTGGGAAATCATGTGATTCTATATGCGCCGGTGGTAAAAGATGAGCATTTCCTGAATGCAGTATCTTACTTGGTCCGTCGTATGGATGAAAATACGGCTCCGGACAACTTCCTGACCCATTCGTTCAATTTGAAACCGGGTACGGATACTTGGCGTTTCTTACAGAACCAGTTTGAGGAAGCTTATAAGATGAAAGATGTTATTACACATACTCCTGCCCGTACACAAAACCGCTTGCATCGTTATACTCCCGTTCCACCAGCTGATGTAATGAAGAATGAACCTGATACTGATTTTGATTTGGCTCAGAACCAGGAATGGGTTCGGAACATTTTTGCGAAGTGGAAGAAGTCGCCGACGGATTCACCTGAAATTATTCCTTTGCAGATAGGAGCTGAAACGGTGGTTTGTGAGAAACGCCATAAATATATGGACCGTTGCCAGGATGATGAAGTTTGTGTATGCGAAATGTCACAAGCTGATGCCGGACAGGTGATGAAAATTTTGGATATAGCCGAAAAAGATCCTGCCGGATGGAGAAAGACTACATTGCAGGAACGGCATAAAATAATGTATGAAGCTGCCAACAGACTGGGTGAGATGCGTGGTGATTTGATAGGTTGTATGTGTGCCGTGACAGGGAAGACAGTAGTGGAAGGGGATGTGGAGGTGTCGGAGGGTATCGATTATGCTCGTTTTTATAGCACTAGCATGAAGCAGTTTGCAGAACTACCGGATGTGGACATTGCTCCTAAAGGGACTATTTTGGTTATTTCTCCGTGGAACTTCCCGTGTGCTATACCTATTGGTGGTATTGTGGCAGGACTAGCAGGAGGAAATACTGTAATTTTGAAACCGGCGACTGTTGCTGCCCCTGTGGCATGGTTGTTTGCCAAGGCATTTTGGGATGCAGGTGTGCCTAAAGAGGCTTTGCAGGTTATCATTACAGACCGTGAGGCATTAAAGGTATTAACTACGGCTCCGGCTGTCAAACATATTATTTTGACAGGAGGGACAGATACTGCTCAAAATATTGCACGCAGTAATCCGGCTACTCCATTGTCGGCAGAAACCGGTGGTAAGAATGCAATTATCTTGACGGCTTCCGGTGACCGTGACCATGCTATTATGAATATTGTGGCTTCTGCTTTTGGCAATGCCGGCCAAAAATGTTCCGCATGTTCTTTATTGCTGGTAGAACGCTCAGTTTATGAGGACAAGAACTTTCAGGATAAGTTAAAAGATGCCGCAACTAGTATGAAGGTGGGTAGTGTATGGAATCCAGGGAATGTGGTAGGTCCGATGATTACCAATAAGAATGATAAATTATTGAAAGCTTTGGAATTGGAAAAAGGGGAGTCCTGGCTGGTTCCACCTCGTTTTCTTGATAAGCATAAATATGTATTGGCTCCTACAGTGAAGTGGGGGGTACGTCCCGGTAACTATTCATTCAGAACCGAATTATTCGGTCCGATGCTGAGTGTGGTTTGTATTGAAAATTTGCAGCAAGGCATCAATTGGGTAAACAGTTTGGATTATGGTTTGACTTCAGGCTTACAGAGTCTGGATGAAGGTGAACAGAAATTATGGAAAGATTCAATTATGGCAGGTAATCTTTACATCAATCGTGGTATAACGGGGGCCATTGTAAATCGTCAGCCGTTCGGTGGAATGAAATTGTCAGCTTTTGGTGGCGGTGTGAAAGCGGGTGGTCCTAACTATTGTGCTTGTTTTGTAAAGATTACAGATAAACTAGGCAGTACCACTGACTATACACAAAGTTATGTGAAGGCATACGAGCAGGAATTTGCGCATGCGCGTGATGTCAATAATCTGTATGGCGAACAAAATGCATTCCGCTATCTGCCTTTAAAGAATATGGTTTTGCGTCTTTTTCCGGGAGATAACAATGAAGATGCAAAGATGATTGCTTTGGCTGCCAGAATTTGTCATACTCCATTGAGCATTAGTTTTGAGCCCGGTGATGATCGTACAGCTGCATTGGCTTCCTTGGGATGTCCTTTAAAAGAAGAAGCGTTGGCCGGATTCCTGAAATCAATGAAGAACTATGAGCGTATCCGTACTTGTGGGGCGGATATTCCGATGGAAATGTATGAGGAAGCTGCACGTATTGATAAGTATATTGCTACAGCTAAACCGGTGAAAGATGGACGTGTGGAATTGATTCATTACATCAAAGAGCAAAGTATTTCATTTGAATATCATCGTTATGGTAGTATCTTGGAGGTGCCGTCGGTAGAATGATGAAATACTTTTATTAGTATGTCTTTTGTATAACTTTATTAGGAGTCTCGATTTGTATGGGACTCCTAATTATGTTTTAGAAATTATTATTAGAATTATTTGGTGGAGAAGAATGAATGTGTATATATTCAGACGTGTTTTATCAATAGAGGCAATAAAAAGGGTAAATAATCTTTTAATTCAATACGTAATTGTTTTAGTGCCTGTTGAATGCGGTAGTCTATGGTTTTAGGTGATACTCCTAAAATTTCTGCTATTTCTTTATAACTCATATTTTTAAAGCGATGCATTACGAAAGCTTCTTTATAGGATTCAGGAAGTGTTTCTACTGCTTCTTGGATACGTATAGTCAGTTCTTCTATAAGATAAAAATTAGTGTCATCTATTAGGGATTGCATCTCTTCATAAAAATAGTTTTCGACCCGGCTTTTTACTTCTTGCTGTTTGATACGGTTTATAGCACGATGATGTACAATAGAAAATAAATAATTACTTAATGAAGACTGAATGACTAGCATATCTTTATTTTCCCAAAGCCACAGCATGGCATCTTGTACACATTCTTCTGCATCTTCTAATTCTACGAATTTGTTTCCGTATGCACATAACATGGGATAGTATTTCCTAAAAAGTGTATCAAATGCTTTCTCATTGCCATTTTTGATGGCTAATAATAGGGATTGGTCTTCATAGTTATACTCCGTTTTCATTATTTAAAGGTTGATTTGTGTGCAAATATAATCTTTTAAAACTAAAAAAATATATTGTATTTCAGTAATTCTATTCTATGGAATACTATTTTAGAGGAAGTCTTGATTAAAGTCGTTTGTAGTGTGCCCTTGGGTATTATGTATGCCCAAAGGGCACATAGGAAATATATTTAATTATTTTTTACTTTGAAGCATAATACTATCGGTTCGTTTTTGAGGTTACGGGGTAAGAACACCTTTGTCTTTGGTATATTTTATATTTTTATTGCCTTGTAGTGGAATCATTTTACCGTTAGGAATATTGCCGGCCCATTTATTGTTTCTGGAAGTTCCTCTCCTTCTGATAAAGCGTAAATAGCATATAAAGTTTTTCCGTTTTTGTCTGCAGTGAACCATATATTCTCATTGTTATATATAGGAGTTGTACGAGTGGCATAAATGGCTTTTCTGTTTCATGTAAACGTTTTATTACTTCGTCTTTGATGGCGTCAGACCTACTCCTAATAATAAACAACCTCCTTTGGCAATGATTCCTATTAAAATATTAATAATTTTTTGTGGTGATTTAAAGGGAGCATTAGGTGTCCATCCCCAATCATTGCTTAGTGGTGGACAACTTTCCCAAGGATAGTTAAGCTGTGTTTCGGAGATACCGCGTTCTGGTGTCTGGTAATTTTCGTTTTTACCACGTATGCTGCGGTCTACTGAAATGAGTCCTGGGTGTTTCTTGCGTGCTTTTGACAATCTTCTGTCCAAGTGAATATCTTCACCTGTAATCCATCCTCCGTTTAACCATAAAATATCAAAACTTCCATACTCGGACATTTTATAACGGCTAATGATTCGTATGTGACACCGGTTCCTTTCAAACATTTGCAGAAGTAGGGAGTGCTGACTTTAAAAGAAGATATCACCGAAAGCTAGACAGATATCCGCATTCAGAAAAGTGATTTGTTTGAAATTCCTCTATCATTGAATACTCTTCAGATAGACAATAAACTTATTATATATAACAAGATGGAAAAAGAAACTGACTTCTTTTTATTGAAGGATTGCAAAAGGGGAGCTTTCATGACAAAAGCGTCAGATCATTCTTCAAAAACTCCTTTATATAAATTATCTGATCATGTCTATAAGGTATTTTTCCGGGATTTAGCTTTACAAGATACATTGGCAGACCGGATTGCCGATTTGATGAATAGGATCGGCTTAAGTCAGATTTCTTTTGATAGATTGGAGGGATGTTCCTATACCGGGCATGACGAATACGCTATTTCCCGCTTTGCGCCCCGTTATTATACTCAGTTTAATTATAATTAATAAATGACGCCAGTCGTTTGAATCATAATTTATGGCGTATTCACACAAGAATGAATTGAGGTGAGCCTTGGGGAGAAGTTATGCGTACGGAACAAATGGCTAATAAAATTAAGAACCAAAATTTTTTTCAAAGGAATCTTTTTCCACGTATGTTTGGATGGTTTCTTATTCGATTGGTCGACCGGGAATTTGAATGTTCTACTTTGGAGGATGTGGAGGGGCTTTGTCCGAGGCGGCAGGTTTTGATGCCGGTTATGATTAATACCACTATCTTAAATCGGTATGGGCAAATAGACCGATTGCTACAAGCTATCAAACATTAGGATATACTACATGAGGCTTAAGTCTTCACCGAAAAACAAAAACAGCGTTTGAAAGATCTGCAGTTCGAATGGCATTTGCAAAAGGTGGATGAGAAGAACTATCAGCTCTATCTTTTGTTTGTGTCTAAACTTATTATTGTAATTTAACAGAACTTCAGCCAGGTCAGCCGGAAGGAGCTGACTGGATATGAGAAAATAAATATCCGGGGCGATGTAAAATTCAAGTAAAACTGGAAGGAGAAGCGACTGTTTCCAATCTGTCGTTTACTACTTCGGCTGGTATTGTTAAATTTCCGTGTGAGTTGGAGGGTGGACAATATCTGTTATATGATTTCGATGGAAATGCTGCTATAACTGATAAAAAATATAATGTAATAGAGGTGATCGGTGTAGAGGGTGCATTTTATCTTTCCGAAACTTCTTCTCTGGTATCTTTTTCTTGTGAACTAGAAGTGGGAGAGGCTCCTGAAGTAGTTGTACGGTATGTAACTTGTGAAAATCCTGAAAAAGTTTCTCTATGAAAATATATTTTTGAAAATAAATGCATATTTGTTTAGGAATGTGTTTTTCTCGCTTGCCATATAAGTAGAAGGACTTAAAAACATACGTATGGAGTATAATGAAACGAATATAGAATTGTTACTTCCCCGTTATTGTGAGGGTATTGCAACGGTAGAAGAGCAGCGACTGGTAAAAGATTGGATGAAGGAGTCTGAAGAAAATCGCCGGATAGTAAAGCAGATGGAAATACTTTATTTAGCGGCTGATACCGTTCATGTAATTAATAATGTAAATACAGAAAAGGCTTTAGTTAAGGTAAAAGGTAAAAAGACTGAAAGAAGGAAGGTGGCTTGGTGGGAGTGGGCACAGCGTGTTGCTGCCGTGTTATTTCTCCCACTGCTTGCTACTTTTTTGGTAGAACATTATGGTGGAAAGGATGCAGATGTACAAATGTTGGAAGCTAGGACAAACCCGGGAATGACTACTTCAGTAGTGTTACCCGATAGTACGGTGGTTTTTTTGAATTCAGAATCCTCTTTGCGATATCCTTCTTCTTTTAAGAATAGCAAGGAGAGAAAAGTTGAGTTGAAGGGGGAAGGGTATTTTGAAGTAACTAAAGATGTGGAGAAACATTTTATTGTGTCTACGGTTCACCGTTCACAGGTAGAGGTGTTAGGAACCAGTTTTAATATAGAGGCTTACGAAGAGTCTCCTGAGGTATCTACTACTTTAATCAAAGGTAAAGTCAACTTCAGTTTCCAAGAAGGTGTCCGCAAAAAACAGATTGTGTTAAACCCCGGTCAGAAAGTTGTGTATGATTCAAAAAAAGGTACAGCACGTTTACTTGAGACTTCCGGTGAAACGGAAACTTCATGGAAGGACGGCAAGATTATTTTTGATAATACTTCTTTGAAGGATGCTTTACGGATTTTAGAAAAGCGATATAATGTGGTGTTCATTCAGAAAAATCCTGCACGTAAGGCTGCTTTTACCGGGACTTTTACCAGTCAGCGTTTGGAGCGTATTCTGGAATACTTTAAATTATCTTCCAATATACACTGGAAATATGTAGACGGTAAGGATGCGTCGCAAAAAAAGACCCATATAGAGATTTATTAATCAAATAACCTTAAATTGAATATAATATGAAAGAACTATCACCTTAAAGTAACAAAAAACATACGGGAAAATATTGGCGTATCTTCCCGTATGGAAAATCGGTTTTCAAATTAAAGCTTGTTTGGCGACAAGCTTAATCAACTAATTTTAAAACTTAAGTCATTACAAAAGTATGAAAAATAATTGTAGTATCCAATTTTCGAGGATACCAAATCGTCTATGGCTCTCCTCGAAGAAAATCCCAAGAACTATGAAACTATTTACTCTTTTCTTTGCTTGTTCCCTAGGACTGGCTCATGCATCCGAATCGTATGCGCAGAAGGCTATAGTCAATGTGGAGGTACAGAATAAGACTGTAGGGGAAATTTTGAAAGAAATTGAGAAACAATCAGAATTTGATTTCTTCTTTGATAATACGCTTATTGATTTAAATCGTCGTGTATCAGTCACTTCCCGTAACGGTGATATCTTTAAGGTGCTGGAGAAGGTATTTAAAGGTACAAATGTGAAATATTCCATTTTGGATAAGAAGATTGTCTTGACTACTAATGCTGACAATACACAGACTGTGCAGCAGATTACTTTTAAAGTAATCGGAAAAGTAGTGGACAATATGGGAGAAAGCGTGATCGGGGCTACTGTGTTGGAACAAGGGACTACAAACGGTACTGTGACTGATATGGATGGAAACTTTGAATTGGTGGTTTCTAATAAGGAAGTTACTTTAGAGATTTCATATATAGGTTATAGTAAGTCTGTTGTGAAATCAAAAGTAGGTGTCCCTGTCACTGTGACTTTAAAAGAAGATACAGAAGTGTTGGATGAAGTGGTAGTAGTAGGGTATGGAACACAGAAAAAAGTGAATTTGACAGGTGCTGTCAGTCAAGTAGGGGAAAAGGCTTTAGAATCTCGTCCTGTACAAAATGTATCTCAGGCTTTACAGGGATTAGTACCGGGAATGACCTTTGGGGTTGACGCTAAAGGTGGACAGTTGAATAATACTCCTTCCGTATCTATTCGTGGTGCAGGGACAATCGGTAAAGGCTCCACTGGCTCTCCATTGATTTTGATAGATGGTGTAGAGGGTAATATGAACTTGCTTAATCCGTTGGATATTGAAAGCATTTCTGTATTGAAAGATGCATCGGCTTCTTCTATTTATGGTTCTCGCGCTCCGTTTGGGGTTATTTTGATTACAACTAAGCAAGGAAAGACTGGTAAACCGGTAGTAAGCTATAATACTAATATTCGTTTTAATAGTCCTCTTACTGATTATGATATGATGGATTCCTATCGCTTCATGCATTATTATAATGATGCACGTACTAATGGTGGACAGGCAGCTTATTTTAGTGATGAGCAAATAGCTAATGTTTTGGCTTATCAGCGTGGAGAAGTAGGAAAAATTATTCCGGTTACAACTTCAAATACATATACACACAACTGGGCAAATGCTAATACCGACTGGTATGATGTATTTTTCAAAGACCATGCCATGTCTCAGGAACACAGCTTGAGCTTGAGTGGTGGTACGGAACGTTTTTCTTATTATTTGTCCGGCAATTTTATGGATCAGGAAGGCTTGTTGAATTATGCTGACGAAAGCTATTATCGTTATTCTGTAAATGGGAAAATCAATGCGAAAATAAACAAGAACATAAGTCTCTCTTATAATACCAAATGGTTTCGTACTAATTATGAAGCTCCTTCTTATTTGAATCAGTTATTTTTCCACCAGATAATGCGTAAATGGCCTAATGCGTTTGTTACTGACCCACAAGGATATTGGGCGGATAACAGCGAGATTATACCATTAAAAGAAGGAGGACGAATGAAGGAAGATTTGGATCAGAACTTCCAACAATTGCAGTTGGATGTCACTCCATTGCCTGGATGGAATATTCACTTACAGGGTAATATGCGTATTACAACTAATTTTACTCATACTGACAGACAAGCTGTTTATGCCCATGACGCCAATGGAGAACCTTATGCTATAGCTATCACTAATGCGACGCAGCCAGGTCAGTCCAGAGTAATTGAAAAAGGAACAAAGAATGAATTTTATACAGTCAATCTTTTCTCGGATTACTCTCGCCAGTTGGGTGACCATTATTTCAAAGTAATGGGTGGATTTAATGCCGAGCATCAAAATGTGAGGACTTTAAGTGCTTGGCGTGATGGCATTATTGTACCAGATTTACCTACAATTGATACTTCTACTGAGCAGGACGTAGCGGGGGGCGGTTATAACCATTGGGCTACTGCCGGTTTCTTTGGGCGCTTGAATTATAATTATAAGGAGAAATATTTGCTGGAAGTAAATGGACGTTATGATGGAACTTCCCGTTTTATGAAAGATCAGCGTTGGAACTTTTTCCCCTCATTTTCTTTAGGTTGGAATGTGGCCAGAGAAAATTTTTGGAAACCGCTGGAATCAGTTGTCAATCAATTTAAACTGAGAGGCTCTTGGGGTGAATTGGGAAATCAAAATACATCGAATTTGTACCCATTCTATGAAATCTTACCCGTGAAAAGCAATTCCGGTAATTGGCTGGTGAATGGAGGAAAAACAAATACGGCAGATATTCCTTCATTGGTTAGTACATTATTGACATGGGAACGTGTGCGTTCTTTTAATGTAGGTTTTGATTTTGGTGCTTTCTCTAATAGATTGACAGGTTCTTTTGACTATTTTGTACGCAAGACTGTCGATATGGTAGGTCCTGCTCCACAATTACCCTTAGTTTTGGGTATTGCTCCTGCTATAGTAAATAATGCTGATATGAAGTCTTATGGTTTTGAAATAGAACTTTCATGGCGCGATAGAATAGGAGAAGTAGATTATGGAGTGAAGTTTAATTTGGCTGATGCCCAGCAAAAAGTGGTGAAATATCCCAATACTACAAATGCTTTCAATGACTGGTATGCAGGAAAAATGAGTGGAGAAATTTGGGGGTATACTTCATTAGGTATTGCAAAAACAGATGAAGAAATGAAAGAGCATTTGGCATCTTTACCTAATGGTGGCCAAAATCAATTAGGAAACAAATGGGGTGCCGGTGATATTATGTATGCTGATATAAATGGTGACGGCAAAGTAGATGGTGGTAAAGGTACATTAGCTGATCCGGGCGATCAAAGGATTATTGGTAATTCTACTCCCCGTTATAATTTTGGATTGGTTTTGGATGCTTCTTATAAAGGATTTGATGTTTCTATCTTCTTTCAGGGAGTAGGTAAAAGAGATTATGCTCCGATTGTAGGAACTAATGGTGCTGTCTTTTGGGGAGCTGTAAATAATATCTGGCAATCAATGGCGATGGAAGAACATTTTGATTATTTCCGTCCTGAGGGCCATCCTATGGGAGCTAATCTGAACGGGTATTATCCGAGACCGGACTTTACCAGCAACAAGAATCATCAGGTACAAACTCGTTATCTGCAAGATGCGTCTTATATCCGTTTGAAGAATTTACAGATTGGTTATACATTACCTAAACAATGGATTAATAAATTGCACATTAATAGATGCCGTGTATATGTGTCTGGTGATAATTTGTGGACTGGAACCAGCCTGGCCAGTATGTTTGATCCTGAAACACTAGCTGCCGGAGATTGGGGATCAGGAAAGACTTATCCATTATCTAAAGTGATATCTTTTGGCTTGAATGTTAATTTTTAAATAGAAATACAATATGTCTTACATAAAAAATACAGTAGCTTCTGTAGCCATGTTATTTACCTCAGTGGTATTGACATCCTGCAATGATTTTCTAGATTGTGAACCGTTGGATAAAATAACCCCGGATGCTTATTTTAATTCAGAAAGTGATTTGGCTGCCTATTCTATTCAACAATATAAATTTCCATCCTATCTTAATTTTGATATCTCTTTAGTAAAAACTGATAACAATTCGGATGACCAGGCCGCAACGGACGCTTCTACCGCGTTGTGGGTACCGGGAGAAAAACGTACTCCTGCTGATAAAGGAGCATGGGATTTTACAGAAATCCGTAAAGCGAATTATTTCTTCCAACAAGTATTACCCAAGTATGAGGCCGGAAGTATAAAAGGCGATGGAGTAATGATAAAACATTACATTGGAGAAATGTATTTTTTGCGTGCCTACCAATATTTCAATAAATTGGTAAGTCTCGGTGATTTTCCTATTGTAACGGAAGTATTACCTGATGAAACAGAAGTGTTGAAGGAGGAAAGTAAAAGACAGCCTCGTAATAAAGTGGCTCGTTTTATTATAGAGGATTTAGATAGAGCTATTGAATTGATGTCATTGACTACCGATAATGGTAAGAATAGATTGACAAAAAATGTGGCATTGTTGTTTAAGTCTCGTGTAGCTTTGTTTGAGGCTACCTGGTTGAAATACCATAAAGGTACAGACCGTGTGCCGGGTGGTCCGGGATGGCCAGGAGCACAGCAAGAATATAATGCTGGCTTTTCTATTGATATAGACAAGGAAGTAGATTGGTTTTTGGAACAGGCAATGGATGCTTCTGCTCAAGTAGCCGATCGTATTTCATTGACAAAAAATACCGGTATATATAATCCGGATTCGAATCCTTATAACTGGAATCCTTATTTTGAAATGTTTTCGGCTGTTGATATGGAACCGATAGATGAAGTCTTGTTTTGGAGAGCATACAGTTCTGTGCAGGGTGTTACTCATAGTGTAAGTTCTTATCTTTGCAAAGGAGGAGGGGATTTAGGATATACTCGTAGTTTAGTAGATGCATGTTTAATGAAGAATGGATTGCCTATTTATGCGCCAAATTCTGGCTATGCTGGTGACGTGACGATTGAAAATGTTAAAAAAGACAGAGATGACCGTTTACAGTTATTTATGGGTGCTCCTAGTGATTGTTCAAGGCTTGATCCATATGAGACATATAAATATCCTAAGATATTGGAGCAGACCAATGATAGATGCCCGACAGGTTATACGGTTCGTAAATTCTTGACTTATGATCCAGCTCAAGTTGTAATCGGTTCTGGTGCAGTCAATACGTATGGATGTCTTCTTTTCAGATCTGTTGAAGCTAACTTGAATTATATTGAAGCTTGCTATGAAAAAAATGGAAGCTTGGATCCAAAAGCGATAAAGTATTGGAAGGAGATTCGTAGTCGTGCAAGTGTGTCTGATAATATCGATATGACAATTGCTGCTACCGATTTGTCTAAAGAAAATGATTGGGCTAAGTATTCTGCCGGTCAGTTAGTAGACCCCACCTTATATAATATTCGTCGTGAAAGACGCGTAGAACTAATGAGTGAAGGTACCCGTATGCGTGATTTAAAACGTTGGCGTGCTTTGGACCAAGTAGAAAATTATCAAGTTGAAGGATTTAATTTATGGGGTGGCGAACTGGAAAAATTGTATGTTGATGAAGCTGGTAATAGTTTGTTGATTCCAGAAGGTACTTCAGATAAGCAACCTAATGTATCCAACAAAGAAAACAGCAGTTATTTGCGTGTTAATCAGATTGTAAAAAAGAATAACTTGTTATACGATGGTTATACCTGGATACCAGCCAATTACTTAGAGCCTATTTCTGCTATCAACTTTACACTTACCTCTTCAAATCCTGATGACTTGGAAAGTTCAACGATTTATCAAAATCCGGGTTGGAGTAAAATAGCTAATGAACCAGCTATAGGATATTAATATAAAAAAGAGAATCATTTTTAAGGAGAAGATATAAAAGAGAGTGTGTAAGGAACCCTTCTCTTTTATGTCTTTTCTGTTTGTGTATGTAACATCTTTTATTTTAGATAAGCACAGTTGTATTCTGTAAATACCATGAATATGAAAAAACTGATTATGTTGTATTTCTTTCTTGCCGGAGGAATAGCGGCAAATGCGAAAAATATAGATTATACTTATTTGAAAATGCAGTCTGCTCCTTTTGAGGTAGATGACGATTACCTCTCCAAACATGATATCGTTTATTTTTCACCTACGCAACTGGAGGCGGAAGGCTTTCCGATGGGTAATGGTGATATAGGCGGCATGGTGTGGAATCATGACAATGGCATCGAATTGCAAATCAATAAAAATGATTTGTGGACAAGGGCACAACCAGAAGAATACGGAATGTCATTGTTGAGGCATGCGGCTCGTCTGAAGATCGATTTTGGTGCACCGGTATTCAGTTGGATGCATTTGGAAGAGTTTGAGGGGCGGTTATCGCTGGCAAATGCCGAGAATACATATCGTGCGGTTACGGGTTATTCTGCTACAACTATTCGTACTTGGTTGGCGCAAGATCGTAATGTATGGATAGTGGAATGTGAAAATATACCTGATCCTAAAATGTTGGGAAATCATTCGGTAGCTACGGTTTCGTTGGAAAGACTGGGGAGCCGTTCCTTTACCGGATGGTATGGAGGTTGGTTTGCGAAGAACCCTTCAGTGGGGCTTGGTAAGATGCGTGCAATGGCTGATGCTCGCGAAATGATATTGGAAGAAACGGATGGTGGACTGCACTTTGCTGTAGCTTGCAGGGTGGTAGAGTCGTCCGAGGAACCGGAAACGGTGAATATGCGTCGTGCCGAATGGCGGACAAATAAATGTAAGTTCACAATTATGGTCAGTGTAGCGACTGATCGCGAAGATAAGGATCCGGTAAATGCAGCAAAGAAATTACTTGATGAGGCAGAAGCGAAGGGGGTAGATGAGTTGCGTCGCGAGAAAGATGAGTGGTATCGCAATTTCTGGTCCAATTCGTTTGTGAAGTTGGGTGATGATTATTTGGAGAATATCTATTACTTGCATCGCTATCTGATGTCTGCTGGTTCGCGAGGTGAGTTTCCGTTGGCTTTTAATGGGGGACTTTGGCGTTGGAACCGTGATGTACTTAATTGGGGGACACCGCATCATTGGAACCAGCAGCAGGAATATTGGGGATTGTGTGCGCAAAACGATTGGCGGCTGATGAAACCTTATCTCGACACTTACTTCAAGATGATACCGTTTGCTGAGAAACTGGCAAAGGAGTATGGAGCGGAGCATGATGCATTGCTCATTACCGAAGCGCATAATTTCAACGGTGTACAATGGGGAAAGGACAAACGCTATCTGAGGAACAATTTTACTCCTGCTTCACAGATAGCTTCTCTCTTTTGGGATTATTACGAATTTACGGGAGACGAGGAATTCTTGAAAGAAAGGGCATATACGTTTATGAAGAAAGCTTCTCATTTTTATTTAGACAGGTTGGAATGGGATGAAGAAAAAAATGAATATTTTTTGAAAGCTTCTTTGTATGAGTCGGCCCCTATCGCTTATGTGAAGAATCCTATCAGTGACCGCAATTGCATCGAAAGGCTTTTCAAGGATTGTATCCGTGCGGCGGAAATATTGAACGTAGACAAAGATGAGGTGAAACAGTGGCGTCACGTACTCAATCATTTATGGGAAAGAGGCTATCAGCAGTTTGGTGAATGTGGCGAAGTAATCTCTCCTGCCGAGGAGTATTATACGGAAAAGCGTTATTCTCCATGGATTTGGGGTAACGGTGGTGCCGTAGCTTTTCCGGCAGGGCTGATTGGTATTGATGATAAAGACACTCGCTTGGGAAAAGCTGTTGTGAATCTGTTGAAACACGATGACGAGTGTAACGCGCATTATCCTTATCCGCAGATAGCCGCTCGAATGGGAGAAGGAGATGTGGCCTTGAAGTATATATGGAACGGGGTGAATGTACATCAGATGTATCCACAAGGATTGATGCACAATGTGACCGGTTATCCTGACAATATTTACGATCTTGCTTCTGTGCACAATCTGTTGAAAGACACGTATATGATACGCTCACATGATTTCTTTCAGTGCGGTATGGAACCCATGAGCAATTATTGCACGGGCATAAATGAAATGATGCTCCAAAGCAACGAGGAGAAAATCAGAGTGTTCCCTGCTGTGCCTGCTGCATGGGATTCTATTCCTATGGCATTTATTTTGTTGGCAAGAGGGGCATTTCTCGTTTCTGCAAGTAGGAATAATTCGGCTGAGGTTACACAAGTAGGTGTGAAGAGTTTAAAAGGGAATCTTTGTCGATTACAGAATCCTTGGGGTGACAAGAAATGTGAAGTGTTGAGATGCAGGGATGGCAGGAAAGTTTCCGTAAAGACAGGAGGGAATGGTGTATTGGCTTTCTCTACCCAAACAGGTGAAGAGTATGTTGTTCGGCTCGTTGGTACGGAAACTTTGGTTAAAGAAGTGTATTCTGGCAAGCCTAATATGAAGGTGAAACAATTGGGAAAAAGAAGATTGGGAAAGGTTAGTGGCTGGAATGATTTTCAATGTGGAGGTGAAAAATGAATCTTTACAGTGAAAGTGAAGGCTGAATATGATTATGCACAGAAAAATAAAGCTAATTATTTGTTGAATATTGCTCTTCGCGGAGATGGGTCTATTCATCCTGCTGACCAATCCACTTTGCAAGGTTTTGCTGATCTAAAAGACTGATAGTATACGTGACTGGTTTTGAACAGATAGATTCTTCTTTCTTCCTTTCATCTACTTTTGAAAACGCCCTGCTGACAGGCGTTCCGGCAGTGACAGGACTTCCCGTCATCCCCTTTCAGTTTCCTCCACTCTGTATCTTCACTCCTTCCTGTGAAGGGAGGAGAATCTACAGATGAAACGGGAATGAGGGGAGATCTTACAGTTTTTAACCAATTGATAACTAGTGTGTTTTAAATGAAATGACAGAATGAAAGGAGAAAAGTGAACACCTGCATAGTGAGAGGATAGTGTAATGAACCGACTTGGCTGGTTTGCCGGACATGATAGGCTTGTCCGTCGGACCAGCTAAGCTGGTTCATGAAACATGCCGGCTTTTTCATCAAGACATGCTGACCTTTTAAGTAAAGGTGCTGGCATTTACCAAAAACATAAGGACATTTTAAAAAAACGACCGGTTCTTTTGAAGTAAACGACCAAAGCAACATATCCGGTAACATTAGTAACATGTGACCTGTCACCTGTCACGTTACTGACGTATGAGTCTACACGTATGTATGTGTCGGGCTGTACATACGGTAACGTATGCCTGTATATACGTATGTACTGTGTATCAAGTTCTACCGCAACTTGTACTAAGATGCACTGTATCCTGTACCAAGATTCGCCATAACTTGTGCCAAGTTCCGCTACCTTTGCTGAAAATGGTAAAGGCAACTTGCAGGATAACAAGAATAGTTTTTCAGGAGAAATCCCGGCAAAAAAGTGGAATCAGTCCTTTCGACAGCTTCAGCCAGAAAAGCAGAGGAGAATTCTGCTCACTTGAAAGACGTGCAGAAGAAGGCTAAGCCGCATTCCTTGATGCAGGAAGTGACCACCTTTCTCACCTCCCACTACCACTTCTGTTTCAATGTACTGACCGAGGTAACCGAAGTGGCATGTCTGGAAAACGATGTGCCCGACCCCCATCTGCACTATGCTAAAGTTCTACAAACACGTACCCGAAGAGGAGTATTCCGCCTCTGCTTCCGCTTCGCTATGGTAGAGGATGATCTGCAGAAGGTACTGACCTTTTCCGTCACCCAGTTGTTCGGGCGTATGAAATCCATTCATCCTTCGGTCATAAGGAGCATGACCGCTTACAGTCTGAGCCGCATTCTGCCTCTGTTGGGCGGGTGCATACTGTCAAAGGGAATGTATATAGGGTAGTGGAATGCTAGATACCCTTAATTACCACATGGGATAGGAGAATTAGAAGTCCTTTCTTGAAAGTTCGTGAAAAAGCGAACTTTATTCGTTAAATTATGCGGAAAGTTCACAATAAAGAGATTCCTTGATTTAGGAATATCCCCCGCACAATTGCCATTAAATAAAAGACTTTTTGTTTTGCTGTTATTGAAAGCAAAGTGGATATGGACTATAATCTCTATTCTGTTTCCGGTCTGAAAGTAACGTGCGCAAGGTGAGGGATAAGGCATGAGGTTATGCTGTCATCGGTGTGTATAAATCGGATGAATGGAGATAAAAAGCAAGACTTATTCTAAAAATAAATCAATATGAAAAAACTGTTATTATTATTTTTATTCTTGTGCTCGTTGGAAGTAGCACAGGCACAACCGGGTATCTCAACTGCAATACCTTCTGAAAAACCTTCAAAATACCAGAAAGATCAGATCAAGCGCAAGTATGGTATGTTCATTCATTTTGGTATCAATACATTCCATGATGTGGAATGGTCAGACGGATCTTTTCCGGTGGAAACTTATGCCCCTGCGGAGATTGACGCCTGTCAATGGGTGAAGACAGCGAAAGATGCCGGTATGAAGTATATCATCTTGGTGGCAAAACATCATGAGGGCTTTTGTCTTTGGGACAGTAAATATACTGATTATGACGTGGCAAGTTCGGGAAATAAAACGAATGTGATTGAAGCCGTAGCTAGGGAATGTAAGAGACAAGGCATGAAGCTGGGACTGTATTACTCGTTGTGGGACAGGAAAGTCAATGCGGATGTTGACAATGTGGAGTCGGACAGGAAGTACAATACATACATGTGGGAGTAAATTAGTTACTGATAATCAATGATATAGAAAATTATCGGTACAAAAAATTCTTTAAGAGAAACAGGGGACAATAGGTATCTTTGAGGTACAAAGTGGTAGAGAAATAGGATGCTTTTCAAACGAAATTTTAACAATAAATTAACAAGAGGTATATATTTTTATGTTTTACCAGTGGTTAGTTTGAATGAGCCAAAAACGTAAAAATGTCGTTTATAAAAGATTTTGGTCGTTTGTAAAACAGCTTTGGTGCATCATCTATACCGTAGATATTTTTGTTCTGCAATAATGCAAAAAACTAAAAATTAAATGTTTATGAAAACAAAGTATTTCAAGAGATTTGCAATTACAGACAAATTGGTGTCAATCGAAGAACTGCGCAACATTGCACAAATGCAGGCTCGAATGGATGATTTGGTGAGGTATCGCCCAATACAATACCTCACAGACGGTTACGACTTCTTAATAGATGAAGTCGGCGATACGAAAATTTCGTTTTCTGAAATCTTGTGGGCTGAGGGTGTTAATGCAGAGCATTCTTTCCTGCACCTGAAGAATGGAAAAGCAATAGCTTTGCCTTTTGGAGCTCATGGGTTGGAAACACTTCTTAGAGATTCTAAAAAGCTACGTTTCGTGAGGATAACCCGTAATACGTTTATTCCAGTTTCAATGATAGAGAAAGTCAGCAAAAAGGTTGTGTATTTAAAGGAATGCGATATTCCTCTAAAAGTAAGTGCAAATTATTACCCGGCTCTCTATTACGATTTATATGAATATCTGACAACTGGAATTGAAAAATGGTGTGTTCAAGATTATATCTGCAGGAAAGTTAAACCGCAACATAAATGAACACATATAGCCCGTATTCATGTAGCGTGCAATGCAAAATCAAAATTCAGGCAAGGAATTTTCCTCCTGAATTTTGAACGATTATTATTCCGTAAAACCTTTATAAACCTTTATAAGATGTATCAAGCACTTGTCCTTAAAATAACAAAGGGTAACGAAGTTGGTCAAAATTAGACCTACAACATTACCCTTATTAAATGTACAATTCTTATTTAAACGCCATTATATTCCATATAATACATATCAAAGCCTTTTGCCCAATAATCCTTTGCTGTATATTTTAAGGTAAATCCTTGCTTTGCATAGAATTTATAAGCAATTTGCGATGTCCGTACTATTATTTTCTGAACACTATCAATGGACTGTAAAACTTTGACCCTGTGTTTCAGTAGCCTTGCCCCTAAATGCAGACCTTGAAAATCAGGGTGTATTATATCCCAACTGATTTTGCCGATAGTCTTATTTTCCGCAAAGTTTATTCCACCACATCCGACTATCTCGTTATCCACCAATAATACATAATAGAGTTCTGTTTCTTCATTCAGATATTTACTCAAATCCTCGGCTTCTTCTTCCGCAAAAGCATGAGGAGTATTCAGTTTGATTAAATTCATCACGGAAACTTTGTCCGCAGGCGAATACTCTCTGATTGTGACTGATTTTTGTTCCATATATAATTTCTTTTGTACACAAAGATACGAAATTTACAAAGAAAGATAGAAGTGCTGTATGTTCTTTTTTCTACATTTTCATTCCTTGTTGTTCATTATTGATTTTCCAATCATAAGCTCCCTCCGCAATATCGTTCACTTCTTTGTAGGTGTGTTTCAGTTCGATTTCATCCAACTGTTCCCGACTTTCCGCATATCCGACAAGCCATCGTCCAACGGCCTTTTGCTGTTCCGCGTCCTCGCCTCCGTGTGAGCGCATGATCTGCTTGATGTCGGCGGCTTCGGACGGCGCAAAGACCGACTTGTGCTGTTCCGTTCCGAAATGGATAATCGCCATTACAGCCCGTCTGAATACCTCGCTCGCATGATACAGCATGTCGGCTACGAGATTCAAAATCTTTTTGCTGTTTTTTAATGCGCCTTGCAGCAAGCGGATAGTCTTGTCTTTCCCTTCTGTGGCTTCAAGTACCGCTTGGCTGATGCGCTGCCGCTCGCCGTCCTTCTGCTCCTGAAGAAGCCTTACCGCCTTGTCCCGTTCCATAGTAAGCGAGCGGTTCAGTACCAACACCCTGTCACGCTCGATTTCTGCTTCCTGTTTCTCCGTAACCAAAGCCTTTGTCAGCTCCTCTACTTTGTTCTTTACGGCATCTGGAAAGGCTTTTCTGATGCGCTCGACCTCGGATTTCAGTTGGGCGTTTTCCTTTTCAACCGCCGCCGACTTGCCGACCCCCACAAGGCTTCCGACACTATCCAATATGCTGTCCATTTTCGCCTTGCGCTCGTCTTTGAGCCGTTTCTCCTTGTCGGCAATCTCGCTGTCAAGGGAAAGGCGGTATTGCTCTTTCGCCTTGTTCTCGCCCTCGATGAATTGCCGTTCCGTCTCGGCTTCCTCCTTGGCGGCAAGGGCGGCTTCTTTTTCGGCTTTGGCCTGTTCCGCTTCCTGCTTCTGCTTGGCGATGATGAAGTCCGTCCGCTCCAGATGCCCCTTGCCTGTAATATCCTTTGAGGTGCCCCTCTGCATATCCAAACACTCAGCCAAAAGGGTCTGCATGTCGCTCATTTCCTTTTCGCCCAATTTGCAGGACTTGCCTGTTTCGTGGTTCATCCAATCCCAAACGATGTGCGCATGGAGATTGGGCTTCCATGTGGCGGCATCACCGGGAGTGCCGTAATGTCCCTCGTCACGGTGGATGAAGATTTGCAGGGCTGTGATGCCCCATTGCCTGTTGCATACCTCGCAGAAGTTTTGCAACTGCTCCATTGTCGTATCTTCCTTGATTACCACCACGCCCTCCTTGAGTGGGGTGCTGCCACGGACAACGGTCACCTTTCCCGTCTTCTTGTTCACCCGTTCACGGTCTTTGGTCTGCATCGCCCGTCCTGTCTTTTGCTTGACCATTGCGGCTATCTGATTGTAGCGGTCGGTGAGCGTGATGTTGCCGAAATCGGGTGCTACCCATGTCTCGTTTCCTGCCATGAGGTCGGTGCGTATGTAGAACTTCTCCTTGCGGATGTTGGCGAGGTATTCGGCTGTCCGCCTGTTGTGCGCCTCACTGCTGCCGATGTTGCAGGGCTTGATGTGGATGGATGTCTTCTGTGCCATTGGCTTGTTCTGCTTTTGGGTGTTATCGTCTTATTTGGGTTATTAGGGCGCAGCCTTAATCGGAGGGTGCAGGGAGAGGGTCACTTCCTGCTCCGGGTTCTTAGGGGGGAGCCACTAAGCGGAGTTTCCAAAGAGAGGGTCACTCTTTGGTCGGGTTGCATAGGGCGGAAAGCCCTTGCCGGGTTCTTAGGGCAGCGTCCTAAGTGGGACGGGGCAAAGCCCAGCCCCCTCGGGAGAGCCCACAACTTTGGAGCGCAGCGGAGAAGTTATAGTGGGCTATACCTGGGCAAGCCCGGTCAGCTACGCACGACAACGGAGTACCGCTCAAATCCTGCCCTCTGCGCCGTTTATCCGTCCGTGCCTTGTGTCGGGTTGTCTGCACGTTCAATCGCCTCGTCCTGCGCTTCTGTGGGCTTCTCCGTGCCGTTCTCCCCATGCGGCCTGTCTCCACCGTCCACGCCTTGCGGATTTTCGGCGTTGTCATCGGGGAACAAGCCTGCCAGATGTGGATTGCAGCCTGCGTCTTGCCCGTCAGCCAATCGGACGGAAGCCATGCACGAATTAAGGGAAGAAGAAAGAGCGGCTGCTTCGCTCCCTATGCTGCCCGCATCCCGTTCTTTGCTTTGGCGGTCATTCGGTATGCCATGCTGCACGCCCTCCTGCGGAATTTCATTGGAACATGCTGCCCGTGTTCCGCCCGACTGTCCTTTGGCGGTTGCCATTGGCTTTACATAATGGGGATTGGTCAATAGGACACCACCGACATACCAACCCGTAAGAAAATGCAGGGTGTGTATGGAAGTGCGGTTGTTGGCCTTTGTGGTCAGCAAACCCAACTCGTTGAAACGGTCAATGAGTTTGCCCACCGTCTTGCGGTTGCAGCCCAAGTATTCCGACAATTCCACCTCGGAGGCTGCTGCCTGTCCCACCTCCAAGACAACCTCTATGCCCTTGATGCGGTGGACGGTCTTTGTCCGCAAGGCATCGGTCATCAGCCTGTGCAGGCATTTTTGCCTTAGTGCGGAAAACTTGCCGTCCAAAAGAAAATCCCACTGCCCATCGGAAAGGATGGTGCAGTAATGTATTGTCTGTTTTTCCTTGCCCATAGTCTATGATGTTATGTTGTTACAATGGTCAGCTATCTGCCCAAGCCATGACCTCGTTCCGGCATATAATACTCCCTGTCTTCCGCTATGCGGTTCAACACCTCCTGCAGGCGGTCGAGTTGGTCATGGTCAAGCACACGGATGGCGTTGATGGTTATCTGTTGCGAAGCGATTTTTCGGTGAGCAATGTCCGTCTCGCTCATTGTGCCGTCCCCATCCGCATGGACGTAGCGGAGATAGTCATTGACCGCTTCCGTCTGTTCTTTGGTCGGGTATGGTGCTGCCCAACGGTTTTGAATGTAGTCTATCATTTCGCCGACCGCATTTGCCAATAAAGGATTGTGCCGTTCAATGATAGCCGTCAAATCTTCTTTTCTCATATAGTCTGTTATTTGATGTTTCCTTGCAAGGAACTCGGTTTGTGCTTTTTGCCGCTTCGTAAGGCTTCAAGCCGCCTGTTGAACTCTTCTTCGTTGCCTGTCCCCGATGTTCCTCCCTGTTCGACCCAACGGATGATTTCATCCTCGAAGAAATAGAGTTTGTTTCCTCGCTTGTGGTATGGGATGCGTTTCTCGGAAGTCATGGAGTAGATGGTGGAAGCGGACTTGCCGAGCAAGGTGGCGACCTCGTTCAAGGTCAGTAGCCTGTGTTCCTTGTCATGCTGTCCCGATGTTTTGCCCAAGGCTTCCTCCACCTTGTCCGCAAGCAGCCCGACTTTTTCAATCAAGAGGGAAACAGCTTGCGGCAGTTGTTCAAATGTGATATGGTTCATCTGTTGTTTTCATTTTAGGGTTATCTGTTCGGACGCCTTGCGCTTCAAGTCGTTCACAACATCCGCATAAACTTGCGTTGTCGCCACGTTGCTGTGCGTCAGCATCTTCGATATGGTGTAAAGGTCTGTGCCAGCGGCTAATTGCAGGGTCGCATAGGTATGCCTAAAGCAATGGAATGTGATGTGCTTGGTTATGCCAGCCGACCTAATCCAATCTTTGAGATACAAGGGGAGTAGTGATTTTGTCAGCCCCTTGAATACCTGTCCTATGGTGCGCTCTCCGCATAGCGCAAGTGCTTCGTCCGACAAGGGCAATACGGCTTCCGTCCTCGTCTTTTTGGTAACAATGTGCATACACCAACCCCCATCCGCACTTTTGATGATGTTCTCCCATTGCAGGCGGATGATGTCGCTGATGCGCAATCCCGTAAGGCAAGAGAATAGTGCGGCTGACCTAATGACGGGCTTCTCGCATGGCGTTGCGGCAAGCATCTTCACCTCGTCAAGCGTCAGGAATTCACGCCTTGTAGTGGCTTCCTTGGCGTGTTTCAGCCGAGTGGCGATGTTCTCCTTTATCCGCCGTTCCTCGTAGGCTTGGCGAAGTACGCACTTTAATTTATTGAGGTTGTTGTTGGCTGTGGAAGCCATCATTTTAGCCCCATTGTGCGTGTTAAGCGACAACATATAAGAAAGGAAGCCCTGGCAGTATTCCACCGTCAAATCATCAAAAGTACAACTGCCGCCACAATACTTCTCAAAGTGTTTGTAGGCGACATTCCAATTCCTAAAATTATCATCGTCTGCCATTTTGGAGCGGAAATACTCTAAGAAACTTTCCTTGCCCTTGTTGCGGTCGAGGAAGCCGAACTCTTCATTTATGATGGCTTCCGTCCTCCTGCACTTGATAAGCTCCGCATTTCGGAGCATGGCCTTGTTGAACTCCACCTCAAACTTTTCTGTCGGGTTGGCATAGATGTATATGCCGAGGTATTCCCTCCGTGTCGGCCTGCCTGTCTTTGGATGTCTGACGGGAGGATAAAAATCAAGATAGAGCGATAGCTGCCCGTTCTTGATAGGCCGTTTTCTGACCGTCACTTTTGTACAAATGTTTGTCATATTGCTTGTTGTTTAATGGTTGATGATTGCTTTATTGTTCACGTTTTGCTTTCGTGCTTGCGCTTTTCCGTTCCGAAACCTTACGGGCTGCATCCCAATCCGCTTTGAGGTAGTACAAGCGGTTGCCGTGTATGCGTTTCGTCCTTACCCCGTGTGTAAGGGCGAACCTGCGTACTTGGGTCTTGCCGAGACCGAACAGGCGCATGATGTCGAAGCAGGAATACCAATGCTCCGAGAGGTTGTTGCCCAACCGCTTCTCTTCCTCTGTCATAGCCTTGTCCACCTCCGCTTTCGGAAAGCATTTTGTGGCATTGGCCTTGATGCAGGGGATGGAGTACCGCATACGGAGGTTGTAGAAACGCCCGTAGGTATAATTGAACTTTTGGCATATCTCCGCCATTGTGTAAAGGTCGCCGCCTACACTCTTTTCGTCCGTAAACGTGTCCCGAACGGACTGCTTGTAGTTTGAGGCCGGGATGAGTTGCCGTTGCCCCGAACCGCCTTTTGTTTTCTTTTTTCCCTCTTGTCGTGGGAGGGCTGATTTCTCAGTGTTCTGCATATCTACTTTCCCTTTCTTTTTTGTTTTCTTTCCCTGCCTTGCGAATACTGAAACGCTCCGCTTGCAGTAGGTTTTTTCCTTAATCATCAAGAAGAAGTCCTCCTTGGTGATGAGCGTGATGTGGTATGTTATCCTGCAAGCCCGGAGCGTGCCTTTGTATATCAGGTTGTACACTGTCCGGCTGCTCACTTGCAGGAGTTCCGCAACCTCCCCGATGGTGAGGAACGGTTTGTTTGGCATATCCCAACTGAAGTCGGGTCGGGGTGTTAATTCTTGTTCAATATGACGGTCCATAATCGAAGAAATTTAGTTGCACATTGTTGAACGCTGTTGCACGCTGCTGAAAGGAAGTCGAACCGTGTGACCCTCCCTCCGAGGTACAAATGTGGTACAAAATTACTCCAATAAGGACTAAACGCCAATAGCCCAAAATCTTGTTTGTTAAAACATATTAGTTGAAAATCAAGTATTTATAACGGTTTATTTTGCAACCGTTTGCTCCCGTATTGTTCCGTTTTTCTTCATGTTGAAGCAATTGGACGAACTGATGGACATCACGGAAAAATATACTAAAATAGTGGAGTTCTGGTTTGATGGAAGTTGGGTGAAACCCGGTTATCGCTGGCCGGTAGAAGGCATATACAGAACCATCAAAAGCCGTGAGCCGCAATGCCAGATCGGAATTAACTGGACGATAGGCGAGGATGCGGATCCCCATAATCCGAATGCGCCGGAGAAATCATATAAAATTATTCCGGAGGAACGGAAGGAAGGGGATCCTATCCGTTATTTTCCCAGTGACTTCCGCTTGGGCGATCCGCTTCTGCCCGCAAGTCTGATAAGAGAGTTTGACTTCAAGAAAAACCGGATGGAGCTGGTGGCCCTGCACGCTACAGGTTTCGGAAGGCCCAGCCAGGCGGCATGGACGGAAATCTTTGCGGATGGCCAGCCTCTGCGAATAGCCCGTTGACCGAATGACTCTACGGTTATGATTGGAAAAATACAGGAATCGGGGATGGCTAAGGAAGGGAAAGAGGCTCCTTTCCCTGTATCCGGATATCAGGAAGAGCGCCCTTCGAGTTGGAAATCGGTAGAGAATATGTGGATAAGCGGATACTTTGCGCACGGTTATGCCGATGACATGATTTGTGTGGAAAGCATTGACACGATACATAAAATGATTCATACAGGGCAGCATACGGTATATGGATTTATGACAGGTGCGCCTTGGCATCAATGGTTTGCCTTGAACCTGCTGGAGGAACTGGATGGGCCGGGCGAATACGTGATTGATGCCGGGAGAGGGAAGATGTATGTATATCCGCTTGCCGGAAAGATGGAAAATTGGAGTGTTTCTTTATTGGAAGGGCCCTTGCTGGCTATAGAGCATTGCAAAGATGTGAAGGTACAAGGCATCACTTTCGAGTATGGCAGGCATATCGGTGTCTATATGGAGAATACCCATCGTGCTTTAATTAAGAATTGCATTATACGCAATATGGGCGGAGTGGGCGTATCCATCGGAAAGGGAACGTTGAAGGCTGGTAACCAAAGAGGGCACGAGTCGGGAGGCAATCCAGCTTCGCGTGTCGTGGGTGATTTGATGGGAACGGTTTATCAGAACATCCTGTTCAACCGCGAAGGAGGAACGGAAAACGGAGTCGTGGATTGTCATATTTATAATGTAGGTGCCGGAGGTATCAGTCTGGGAGGAGGAGACAGAGCCTCATTGACCCCTGCCGGAAACTATGTGGAGAATTGCCGGATACATGATTATAACCGGATTGAGAAATCCTATCGTCCCGGAATATGGATGGATGGTGTGGGTAACCGCATCTCTAAATGTGACATCTATGATGCGCCCAGCATGGCTATCCTGTTTCATGGAAATAACCATGTGATAGAACTGTGTGACATAACGAATGTGTGTTCTGAAGTCGATGATCAGGGAGCTGTTTATTATGGTCGTGATCCTTCGGAGCAGGGAAATGTTATCCGTTATTGTTATTTTCATGAATTGAGTCCGCGCCATCGTGTAACGGCTACTTATCATGATGACGGAGCTTGCGGAGCGGAAGTTTATGGTAATATTTATCACAAAGCAGGGTCTTTGCCGGTACTAATCGGTGGGGGACATAATAATCATTACCGGCATAATATATTTATAGATTCTCCTGTTGCCATTCATATAGATGCGCGTATGCAGGGCTGGGGCAAATTCATGATAGAGAAAGGTGCGATAATTGATCAGCGTTTGCAAACAGTCAATTATAAAAATCCTCCTTACAGTACGGCCTATCCTTTGCTCGCTGCATATTGGGACAATGACACTTCTTATCCAAAAGGCAATGTGATAGAAGAAAACTTGTTTTATAAGATAGGAAATGTGGTGCACGGACAGAGCGAATGGCTGGAATTGTATAACAATTGGGCTACCGGTTCGGATCCAGGGTTTGTGGATGCTGCTGATCCGTTGAAGGGATTTAAGGATGATGCGCTCATTTATCAACGGATCAATGGATTCCCCCGGCTTCCATTTGAGAAAATCGGATGCGATTTATCCAAATGAAAGAGTGTGATGATAAACTTTCAAACCTTATAAAAAAATATCTTATTTCTTTAGGAACATTCCTTTCCCGATTGCCATATAAATAGAGAGTACCTTTGTTTGGCGACAAAGGATCAACTTATTTTTAAACTTTAAGTCATTACCATTAAATGGAACATCAAAACAAATTGATTTATGGCGGACTATTGGCGATATCCGCTCTGACCGGCTGTACGGAGCCGGTAACAGAAAAACCTTTGAATATTGTCTATATTATGACGGACGATCATACAGCTCAAATGATGAGTTGCTATGACAAACGTTATATGGATACACCCAATTTGGATCGGATAGCCAATGAGGGGGTACGTTTTACAAACAGTTTTGTCGCAAACTCTCTGAGTGGCCCTAGTCGTGCTTGTATGCTTACGGGCAAACATAGTTGTGAGAATAAATTTTATGATAACTCTACCTGCGTATTTGATTCATCGCAGCAAACTTTTCCGAAACTATTGCAGAAAGCGGGTTATCAGACTGCATTAATTGGGAAATGGCATTTGGAAAGTTTGCCGACAGGCTTTACTTATTGGGAGATAGTTCCCGGACAAGGTGATTATTATAATCCGGATTTCATCACACAAACCAATGATACCATTCAGAGACATGGGTACATCACTAATCTGATTACCGATGATGCCATAGACTGGATGGAAAATAAGCGCGATAAAGAAAAACCTTTCTGTCTGCTTATTCATCATAAGGCTATTCATCGTAATTGGATGGCGGATACCTGTAATCTGGCCTTATACGAAGATAAAGAATTTGCTTTACCCGATAATTTCTTTGACGATTATGAGGGTCGTTCCGCAGCTGCGGCTCAGGAGATGAGTATTGTGAAAGATATGGATATGATATATGATCTGAAGATGCTCCGCCCTGACAAGGAATCCCGTTTGAAATCATTGTATGAAAGCTTTATCGGACGTATGGACGAAAGACAGCGTGCCGCGTGGGATGCATTCTACGGTCCTGTGATCGATGATTTTTATCAGAAGAATCCGCAAGGAAAGGATTTGGCTAATTGGAAATTCCAACGTTATATGCGCGACTATATGAAAACAGTCAAATCACTGGATGATAATGTAGGACGTGTGCTCAATTATCTGGAAGAAAACGGGTTGCTGGATAATACATTAGTCGTCTATACATCAGACCAAGGATTTTATATGGGAGAGCACGGATGGTTTGACAAGCGTTTCATGTATGAGGAATCCATGCGTACTCCGTTGATAATGCGTTTGCCGAAAGGATTTGACAGGAAAGGTGATATAACTGAAATGGTACAGAATATAGACTATGCACCTACTTTCCTGGAACTGGCAGGTGTAAAAGTACCCGAAGATATTCAAGGCGAGTCTTTGTTACCTTTATTGAAAGGAAAGAAGCCTGCGGGCTGGCGTAAATCATTATATTATCATTTTTATGAATATCCTGCCGAACACATGGTGAAACGTCACTATGGAGTACGTACAGACCGTTATAAATTGATTCACTTCTACAATGACATTGATGCATGGGAACTTTATGACTTGGAAAAAGACCCTGCCGAGATGCACAATGTAATCAATGATCCTGCTTATAGTGAAGTATTGGCTGATATGCAGGCGGAGTTGAAGAAATTGCAAATCCAATATAACGATACAGACTTTGTAAAATAAAGACAATGAATAAGACATTCTTATTAAGTGTCATACTGGGAGTTTTATGCTTTCCGGTAAAGGCACAGACCTTGCCTGTACCTACACCGGTACAATTGCAATGGCAGCAGATGGAAACAACGGCATTTGTTCATTTTAGCGTGAATACTTATACGGATATGGAGTGGGGATATGGCAACGAGTCCCCTGCCATCTTTAATCCGACTAAGTTAGACTGTCGTCAATGGATACGGACTTGTAAAGAAGCGGGACTGAAAGGAGTGATCCTTACTGCCAAGCATCATGACGGGTTTTGTTTGTGGCCGTCGGCTTATACGGAATACAGTGTGAAGAATTCTCCATGGAAGAACGGAAAAGGCGATTTGGTACGCGAATTTGTGGATGCTTGCCATGAGTATGGGATGAAAGTGGGATTGTACCTTTCTCCTTGGGATTGTAACCATCCTGATTATGGAAAACCGGAATACATCACTTACTTCCGCAATCAGTTGCGCGAATTGCTGACTAATTATGGGGAATTGTATGAGTTTTGGTTTGACGGCGCCAACGGGGGACGTGGTTATTATAGTACGGATTCCTTACATACCCGAAAGATTACCGCAGATTACTATCCATGGGAATCTTTGACAGAAATGGTATATGAATTGCAACCCAACTGTGTGGTGCATGGTGGAAGTGCACAGAACATCCGCTGGGTAGGCAACGAGGAAGGGTACGCTTTGGAAGAGCATTGGAGTACAGTGAGAAAGCCGGAACTCTATGATAAGGGGATACCAAATGGTAAACAGTGGATGCGCGGACATGCGGATGGTACGTTATGGATTCCTTCAGAAACTGATGTATCCATCCGTCCCGGTTGGTATTATCATGCTTCGGAAGACCATAAACTGAAATCATTGTCCCAATTGACTGACATTTATTATGAGAGTGTGGGACGTAACAGTTTGTTATTGCTTAATCTGACCCCCAATCAAGAAGGATTGATTCTTGAGCAGGATTCCTTGCGTTTGGTAGAATGGTATCGGCGATATACCTCTGAACTAAAGAAGAATCTCGTTAATCAGAAAATGAAAGTAACGGGCAAGAACCGTAAGAAGTTGAAATATACTTTGGATGGCAACCGAGGTACATATTGGGAAGCTGATACAAAAACGCCTGTACTGGAAGTGGATTTTGGAAAAGAATTAACTTTCAACCGTTTGTTATTGCAAGAGTTTATTGAGAAAGGGCAAAGAGTAAAGCAGTTTGTTGTAGAATATTTTGATAATGGGAATTGGCAGAAATTGGATGAACAGACTACTATCGGTTATAAACGGATTCTGCGTTTTCCCGAAGTCACTGCTTCACGTCTGCGAATACGGATAACAGATGCATGGGAGGCACCTTGTCTGGCAGAAATACAGGTCTTTAAAGCGGAAACTCCGCTGGATGCTCCTGTGATTACCAGAAATAAGAATGGAGAGGTGAAGTTGGTATGCAGCAATAAGGATGCTTCTATCTATTATACTACAGATGGTAAAGAGCCACAACCTGGTGTAAGCCCTCGTTACCAGTCGCCTGTTCCGGCAGACGGTGATCGGATTATTAAAGCGATAGCAGTGGACGGAAAGAAAAAGTCAACAACTGCTACGCGTACTTTTACCGGCAGTAAGGCTCATTGGAGCACCTTGCCTGATAAAGCCGGTACGCTTGTTTTTGATGAAAACCAGCATACAACTTGGGTTGGAAAAGATGTGCTTGAGGTTGACTTGCAATCAGCAAAGGAAATGACCGGTATAAGCTATCTGCCTGATCAGGCACGATGGGCTAATGGAATTGTTGTAAAATATATGATTGAGATCTCTTTGGATGGAATCCGATGGGAAGAGGCAGCCCGTGGAGAGTTTGCCAATATTCAGAACAATCCTGTAGAACAGCAGGTAATTTTCCGGCAGACGCATAAAGGACGCTACATCCGTTTCCATGCCTTGTCAACAGTGGATGGTCAAAAGAGCATGGGGGTAGCGGAATTAAACATTTTATTTTCTAAAAACTGATAAGTAATGAAAAAGTATAACTATGTAGGATGGTGTATGGCCGGTAGCCTTGGTTTGTCCGCTATGTCCGGACAGGCTGCACAACCGGAAAAAAAGCAACCGCATATCATCTTGATAATGACTGACCAACAACGTTGGGATGCATTGGGATGTGCGGGAAATGAAGCTGTGATTTCTCCAAATGTGGATCGCTTGGCAGCCGATGGGCATTTGTTTTGTAATGCCTATACGGCTGCTCCAAGCAGTACTCCGGCACGTGCGGGTATGCTGACGGGTATGTCTCCCTGGCATCATGGCTTGTTAGGATATGGACAGGTGGCGGAGCATTATCCTTATGAAATGCCGCAGATGTTGAAAGACTTGGGCTATCATACATTGGGAATAGGAAAGATGCATTGGCATCCGCAGAATGTGTTGCATGGATTCGAAGTGACTATTCTGGATGAAAGCGGACGTGTGGAGTCTCCTTATTTTATGAGTGATTATCGTAAATGGTTCAATACGCAGGCTTTCGGCCTGAATCCCGACAGTACAGGGGTGGAGTGGAATGCCCACGGAGCGAAAGCGTATGCTTTGCCCGAGCGCTTGCATCCTACCGTATGGACAGGAGACAGGGCGGTGGAGGCGATAAAAGGTTATTCTTCTGAACGGCCTTTGTTTTTGAAAGTGTCCTTTGCCCGTCCGCATAGTCCGTATGATCCTCCCCGGCGAATAGTGGATAAGTATGAGGGCAGAAAAATACCCGCTCCCGTTGTAGGTGACTGGTGTAAAGATCTGGCAATAGATACTCATCCCGAAAAAAATCCTGAAGCGGCTGTAGGAAACTATGGAGTGGAATATGCCCGGAATTCCCGTAAGTATTATTACGCTTCGGTTACTTTTATTGATGAGCAGGTAGGGCGCATTGTGGATGAACTGAAAAAGAAAGGAATGTATGACAATGCGCTGATATGCTTTGTTGCCGATCATGGCGATATGTTGGGAGATCATCATTTGTGGCGTAAAACGTATGCTTATGAAGGTTCGGCAGCTATTCCTTTTATTATAAAGTTACCCGAAAACATGAAAAGTAGCCTGAAGCCCGGTGAAAAAATAGAGGCTCCGGTGGAGTTACGCGACTTGCTTCCTACTTTTCTGGCATTGAACGGCTGCCGGATTCCGGAAGAAATAGACGGTCTGTCTTTACTTCCTTTATTGGAAAAAGGGAAAGCTCCCTGGCGTGAATATATTGATATAGAACATTCCACCGCTTATTGGGCGGATAATTATTGGTGTGCTTTGACGGATGGGAAAATAAAGTATATCTGGTTTTTCCGTACAGGTGAGGAACAATTGTTCGATTTGTCAAAAGACCCATACGAATTGCATGATTTGTCAAAAGCCAAGGCTTCCGGAAAGACATTGGAAAAGATGCGGAAAGCGATGGCCGGACATTTGCAGGAAAGAGGGGAAGAGTGGGTGAAAGACGGCAAGTTGGTCATCCGCAATAAAAATCTTTTATATAGTCCGAATTATCCAACAAATAAAAAATAAACCATGAAGAAATTAATTCTAACCTTTTCATTTTTAGTGTTGTTATTCGGCACTTTGCAGGCATCGGTATCCATTATCCCGATGCCGCAAAAGTGTATCGAAAAAAGAGGAAATTTTACGGTAAATGACAAAACTGTAATTACGTTGTCAGTAGATAACGAGGAAATGCGCAATGCCGCATCTTTCTGGAATGATTTGTTTGATATGGCTGCCGGGTTCTCATTGGAGGTCTCTTCCACTCCCCGTTCTTCCAATGTGATTTGTTGCCGGCTTAACACAGCTCTTCCCAATGAGGAATCATACAAGCTGACAGTTTCTTCATCTTCTATCCATATAGATGCCAAAACCCCTAAAGGCATTTTCTATGCTTTTCAAACTTTGCGCCAATTATTACCTTCTGCCATTGAAAGTGACAAGCAGGTGGTGGAAAAAATAAAATGGAACATCCCTTGTGTGGTGATAGAAGATTCGCCTGCATTCTCTTATCGCGGAGTGATGCTTGATGTTTCCCGCCACTTCATTCCTAAGGAAGATGTAAAGCGTCACATCGATTTGCTTGCTTTTCATAAATTGAACATCCTTCATTGGCATCTGACTGATGACCAGGGATGGCGTATCGAAATCAAGAAATATCCCAAACTGACTACCGTCGGAGGTTACCGTAAGAAAACGATTGTGGGATATATGTGGGACAATCCTACTGAATGGGATACCAAACGCTATGGTGGATTTTATACACAGGAAGATATCAAAGAAGTGGTGGCGTATGCCAAGAAGCGTTTTGTGGAAATTATTCCTGAGATAGAAATGCCGGGACATAGCGTGGCGGCACTGACTGCTTATCCTGAATATTCCTGTACCGGAGGACCTTTTGAGGTGGAAGGCCGTTGGGGTGTTTTCAATGACATTTATTGTACTAAGGAATCTACTTTTACCTTTATGCAGGATATTCTGGATGAGGTGGTGGAACTTTTCCCCTCCAGCTATATCCATTTAGGTGGGGATGAGGCCTCTCGTATCCGTTGGAAAAATTGTGTACACTGTCAGGAACGGATGAAGCAGGAACATTTGACAAAAGAGGCTGAATTACAGACTTATTTCATCAATCGAATTGAGAACTATCTGAATACCAAAGGAAAGAAAATTATCGGTTGGGATGAAATCTTGGAAGGAGGTATTCTGCAACGTGCTACCGTGATGTCATGGCGGGGAGAGAAAGGGGGAATTCATGCCGCGAAAGCCGGATATGATGTCATTATGTCTCCTAATATTTATATGTATTTCAATTGTCTTCAGTCTAAAGTCAATGAAAAGAAAATTGGAAATCCCAATCGGGTGATTACTTTGGAAAAAGTTTATAATTATCATCCGGTTCCCGAAGTCCTGAGTGCGGATGAGGCCAAACATATTAAAGGAGTACAGGCCAATTTGTGGACGGAGTATATGTCTGCGCTCGATGAGATGGAGTATATGCTTTATCCGCGTGTGGCAGCTTTGTCCGAGGTGGCGTGGAGCAAAAAGGAAAATAAGGATTATGGAAGATTCTGTACCCGTTTGGAGAGCATCCGACGGCATTATGATGTGTTAGGAGTAAATTATTGTAAGAAAATCAGTAATGAATGATCTGTTTGTGATGAATATGAAAAGAAAAATACTATTTGTTTGTCTCGCCTTCCTTGCTTTGTTGCAAGGGTGGGCGCAACATACCTGGCAGGCCGGTCCGGTCAATTTAGAACTTATTCAACGGGGCAATTCGGAGTTCCCTTCCGGTTTCTCCGCTTTCTCATTGAAAAATCGTTTTATTTGGTGTGGTTCGGCTATTCAGGCAGAGGAAGATGGAAAGTATTATTTATTTTATTCCGCTATGAAATCAGGACCGAAGTACCCTAGATTTATAGATGCTTGGTTGCTAGGTTCGATGATTGGAGTAGCTGTATCAGACTCTCCTTATGGGGGATATAAGGATATAGGTATTGTCTATAACAAAGATGGATATCGTCCGGACAGCTGTTCATGGGATGCACAATCGGTTCACAATCCGCATATCAAAAGATATAACGGAAAATACTATTTGTATTATTGTGCTACGGTGGATCCGGGTGGAAATGCTCATGTAAAGGGAAAACTAAGCAGAAGAGACAGACTCCAGCAAAATCAAAAGTTGGGGGTATTGTGCTTTAATTCCATAAAAGAATTACTGGAAGGTAAATTTTCATGTAATGAGCAACCTTTACTTGCTCCACGTACACGGGTGAAGCCTGATAATGTACTGGAACCCTCACCTGAAGGAACCGTAACCAAGCCTGATAATCTCATTTTAGTCAATCCGGCAGTGGTATATCATCCTTTGAAAAAGAAATATTATCTTTACTTTAAAGGGAATGTCTATGATCCTACTTGGCGTGGTGTGCATGGAGTGGCCATAGCCGATGCCCCCGAAGGCCCTTTTATTGTGCAGGATGACTATGTATTTGAGTTTGAAACAGGGGATAACCAGAAATTGAATGCGGAAGACCCGTTTGTATGGTATCACCGGAAAGACAATTGTTTCTATGCTGTTTTTAAAGATTTCACGGGAGGATTTACAAAAGGTGAGCCGGGATTGGCCATCATGTATGCTGAAGATGGTATACATTGGAAACTTCCTGAACATTCTTTGTTTATGAATAAAGAAATAATTCTAAAGAATGGAGAGCGGCTAGAGGTAGATCGGTTGGAACGTCCTCAGCTGTTATTGGATGAAAATGATGAACCGATTGTGCTTTATTCAGCTTGTTCCATTACTCCATTGAATATGAAACAGGATGGGAGCTCGTTCAATATCCAGATTCCAATTCTTCGAAATAAGTAAGAAGGATATGGTATAAAAGCAGTCCGGCATATGGATGAATATCTGTGCCGGACTGCTTTTTTATATTGTAACGGAAGAAATGGAACTTTTGATAAACCTTTCGGACACACGCTTGTTTATGATAAGTTCATGTTTTTGACATGAGTAACATAAATCTATTGCAAAGACTAATGAAAGAAAATAGACCTCCTTTTTTGCCATTTTCGCAATCTTGCTTTAACTATTTTAAAGTAAGGGGCTTTATTGGATTTTCGGAACTGTGTATCAGAACATTTCATCCTGATTCACAAAGATATATATGTCCCTATTTGTCCGATGCGCATATTTTGGAGTTCCGGCTTCCGGCGGCGACTATAGAGTGTGTTATCAATAAACAAGGTATATGCATTGAGGCTATCATGTTTACCGATTAGTAAGTGGTTTTGGTTTAATCTTCCTTTTTCATTTCTTAATAATTAAGCCAAAGTTTGAATGAAGAAAGTTTTTCTTCACTGATGGTGATTTGGACTTTGTAAGGAGGAAGGACACTGATTACTATCTTGCCATTAAAATAAGGTTCGGCACGGTCTATGGAAGCAATGCTGATAATAATCTAACGGTTGGCGCGAAAGAACTGTTCGGAGGCTAACTGCTCCATTTGTTTATTCAGAGACAGGTTGATTATGTGTTCTTGTCCTTTTTGGGTGACGGCAAAGGTTATTTTGTTTTCAGAATAGAAATAGGCAATGTCCGTTACTTGAAGAGACCAGAAAAGGCCAGCTCCATAAAAAATCATCTTCTATAATGATTGCGTTTAGTTTATTCATATGCTAAAGGTACTTTTATGGTAAACAAATTGTTTGCTTTGGTGACTTATCATTGCTTTCGGCAGCACAGGAAGAAAGTAGTGCGGCAAGGCTTAATAATGGCATGGAATGTACGTTAATCTTCATGTTTTGTCTTTTAAGTTTGCGACAAAAGTAAAGATGGAAGGGAGAGCAGCTGGGAAAGAAAATGCTGAAGCCGGAAAAAGAAGATCGAAAAAAGGGAAAATGCATCCTGAATAATTTTATCAATGAAGTAAAAAAAGATTTATTCAGGCAACTTTTTATACAGAATAGCTGTTTTTATCAGTAAGATGATTAATTATAAACTCTAAAAAACAAAGCGTATGTATTTTATTTGGTACATTATTATCGGAATTATTGCTGGTTTTGTTGCCGGTAAGTTGATGAGGGGAGGGGGGTTCGGTCTCTTTATTAATTTATTGGTTGGTATTGTTGGCGGTGTTCTGGGCGGCTGGGTATTCAGTTTGTTTGGTATTGCAGCAACAGGTATTATGGGCAGTCTTGTAACCTCTATTGTGGGAGCTATATTTTTGTTGTGGATTGTTTCTTTGCTCAAGAGGTCTGATATTTCCTGAATTGGTAGTAAAAAGGAACCGTCCTGACGACACGCTTGTCGGGGACGGTTCCTAAACCAAACAAATCAAAAAATATAAGTATATTAACTAATTGCTTCCACCTCCTAAAGCGCGGTAAAGCATGATATGCAGTTTACAAGATTCCACATTCAGAGCGATACGTTCCAATTCACAATCCAGGAAACGTTCATCGGCCGACAGTACATCCAGATAGCCTGCGAATCCTACTTTAAACATTTCATTTGCATTATAAATAGATCGATGATGGATACGGCTTTCTTCTTCTTTCAACTCTTTGCGCTGGTGCATTTGGGATGATGCAGTAATGAGGTTTAATACTTCTTCATAGGCTTTTAATACCGTTTCGTGATATCCTAACAAAGCGATGCGTTGCTGGCTTTTCGCATCATTCCATAATGCACGTATAGTATTTTGTTTGAATATAGGTGCTGTGATACCTGCGCCGAGATTGTAAACCAGGGATGCAGGAGCTGTAAACCATTTATCCAGATCAAATGCGTTAAAACCTCCGTTTCCTCCAATCACGATGGATGGGAAGAAAGCTTTTCGCGCTGCAGATACGTCGGATTTACTAGCTAATAATTCCAGTTCGGCAGCCTTTATATCCGGGCGATATTGCAAAAGTTGTGACGGGATCCCTGCATCTGTGGGAAACTCATAACTACATGCTGTTTCAAATGACACTCGTTTCACTTTGAAAGGCAGTCGTCCTAATAAGGTGGCGATGGCACGTTCCTTTTCACTTATTTGCTGTTCGTTTGCAAGCAGCATTTCTTCCAATTTAAGGCGTCGTGACCGGAATTGGTCTACAGAAAGTCGGGTTACTTCACCTTCTTTCATCAGTTCATTGGTTAAATTATAAGCATCTCTGGCTGTTAGGATGGCTTCGCGTAGCACATACCGCTGTTTGTCCAGTCCTATTAATTCAAAGTAGTGTGTACCTACTTCTGATATCAATAAAGTACGTGCCAGACGCATAGCTTCTACAGACTGCATCCAGCGGGATACGGCCGATCGTTTTTTATCGGTTAGCTTACCCCATATGTCAGCTTCCCATTGAAAATTAAGTCCTAGATTGAAATTCCGATAGGGATCTGGAATATGTTTGTCTTTTTCTAAATCGGGAGTGTTGGTGGTGCTGTTACCAACTCCGTCCATAGTGTACTCGCCAAAACGTTGTACTCCACCATCAATGCCTAATGAAAGATCGGGCAGCAGCGCTCCTTTTCCTACTCGAACTTGTGAACGGGCAACGGATATCCGTTCTATAGTTTGAAGGAATGTGTGATTATTATTTAACGCTTCGGCTATATAACTTTGCAATAACGTATCTGGAAAAAATGTTTTCCATGACAAGGAAGAGATAGTGGTGCTGTCCGTTTCCCTATCCATATAGAACTCGGGTAACTCTATCTTTTCTGTCGGAGTAAGGGAAGGGGCTTTGCAACTTACCATAATCAGACAGAAAGCCCCCATTATTAAACCTGTTTTGTTTATATTGTTATTTTTCATCTTCTTCATCATAGCTGACTTTATTACGGTTAAGATGTGCAGACCAACTCTCGAAAATAAGGTAAAGTCCAGGTACAAGGAAGATTCCTACAAATGTACCGATAAACATACCTCCGGCGGCGGCTGTTCCGATGGAACGGTTGCCCAAAGCACCGGCTCCGCTTGCCATTACCAACGGAATGAGTCCGCATATAAATGCAAAGGAGGTCATCAGGATGGGACGCAGACGGCTTACGGAACCTCTAACGGCAGCATCAAAAATGCTCATTCCCTGCTTGCGGTACTGATTGGCCATTTCCACAATAAGAATGGCATTTTTACCTAGCAGACCAATCAGCATCACTAAAGCTACTTGGGCATAAATATTATTCTCCAAGCCTGCCAGTTGCAGGAAAAAATAAGAACCGAAGATACCTGCCGGCAATGAAAGTATGACGGGGAAAGGCAGTAATAAACTCTCGTATTGTGCTGCCAGCAACAAATAAACAAATAGCAGGCAGATACCGAAAATAAAAACAGTTTGTCCACCCGAGTCTTTTTCTTCACGAGTAACCCCTGACCATTCTATATCATAACCGCGAGGTAATGTTCCTTTGGCAATTTGTTCCACAGCTTCGATAACCTCTCCTGAACTGACTCCTTCGGCAGGTTCACCTGTAATCAGGGCCGAGGTAAACATATTGTAGCGTGTAATCTGGTTAGGACCGAATATACGGTCCATCGTCATAAAGTTAGAGTAGGGTACCATATTTCCGTCCTTGTTCTTGGCATAGAACTTATACAGATCTTCAGGATTCATACGATACTCTGGAGAAGCCTGTAACATCACCTTATACATTTGTCCGAAACGAATAAAGTTGGATGAGTAGAAACTGCCGATATAGGATTGGAGTGTTTCCATGGATTCATTTAAATTTACTCCTAATTTAGCTGCTTTAGCAATATCCACTTTCAGCAGATATTGTGGAAAATTAGGATTGAATCCTGAGGTTGCTCCCACAATGCGCGGATCTTCATTCAGCTTTTCTACTAATGTATTGGCAACATCGGCGAATTCTGCAAAGCTGCCTGCTGTTTTATCTTGTAAACGAAGTTCGAAGCCGCTGGCATTACCGAATCCCGGAACTGTAGGAGGCAGGAAGAACTGAATATCCGCATCTTTGATATGTGAGGTACGGTCTTTGTATATCTCTATAAGTTCGGCTGCTGTTTGATCGCGTTCACTCCACGGGGTGAGATTAATCATACCCATACCGAAATTGGCGCCTTCCGTTTCAGTCATCAAACTATAACCTGCTAATGTGGAGATGCTTTCAATTTCTTTGAAAGGAAGCAGTGCAGCTTGTACAGCGTTCAAGGCTTTTTCGCTACGTTCCAATGTTGCTCCCGGAGGCGCATCTACATTAACATAAATCATACCTTGGTCTTCATTGGGAATAAAGCCTGAAGGAAGTACTTGACTCATGCCGAAAGTGGCAAGGAAGAAAATAATCAGTGTGGCATAAGTGATTATTTTCCGGCTCAAATACTTGTGTAATCCGATATTGTATTTCTTTTCAAAGCGGTCGTACCGACGGTTGAAGAAAATAAAGAAACGACGTAGCCATCCTGCTTTTTTCTTCTTTTTTCCATCAGCGGGTTTCAGTAACAAAGCACATAGGGCAGGCGAGAGAGTCAATGCGTTTACTCCTGAGATAACAATGGCTACCGCCAGTGTCAATGAGAATTGCCGATAGAAAATACCTACTGTTCCCTGCATGAAGCCCACCGGAACAAAGACTGCCGACATGACTAGCGTGATGGCGATAATGGCTCCACCGATTTCATTAATAGCTGCTACAGATGCTTTATAAGGAGAGAGTTTCTCATGATGCATCTTTACATGGACAGCCTCCACGACGACTATTGCGTTGTCTACTACAATACCTATTGCAAGCACAAGGGCGAATAAGGTCAACATATTTATGGAAAAGCCCAGCATCTCCATAAAGAAAAATGTACCGACCAATGAAACTGGTACGGCGATAGCAGGAATTAAGGTGGAACGGAAGTCTTGTAAAAATATATATACCACAATAAATACCAGTATGAATGCTTCGAGCAGTGTCTTCAGCACTGATTGTATGGAGGCGTCAAGAAAGCGTGATACGTCATAGGAGATATTGTAATCCATGCCAGGCGCAAAACTGCTTTCCTTGATTTCTGCCATTTTTGTTTTAATATTTTGGATGACTTCCCTTGCATTGGAACCGGGGCGTTGTTTGATCATAATAGATGCCGATGGTCTTCCGTCGGTCATAGAAGTCATGTTATAATCTTCAGAATCGAATTCGATAGTGGCAACGTCTTTCAGACGTAGCAGTGAACCATCGGGAAGAGCTTTCAATACGATCTCTCCATATTCTTCTGCTGTGCTGAACTTTCCGGTATATTGTAGTACATATTGCAGTTGTTGGGGTAATTTGTCTGAACTGATACCTGTCTTGCCGGGTGCTGCTTCTATATTTTGATTACGGATGGCTTCAGTTACATCTTGAGGTACCATGTTGTAGGCGGCCAGCCGGTTAGGATTCAACCATACACGCATGGCATAATCACGGCTACCCATGATTTCTACCAAGCCTACACCGTCAATACGTTTTAATTCGCGCAAAATATTGATATCGGCAAAGTTATAAACAAACTTTTCGGTATGTGCACTGTCCGTACTCATGATGTTCAAGTACATCAACATACTGTTTACTTCTTTTTCTGTAATAACTCCGGCACGGATTACCTCTTCAGGCAATTCGTCTAGCACGGTAGTCACACGGTTCTGTACATTTACGGCAGCTACGTCTGGATCGGTTCCCACTTTAAAATAGATAGTAGTGAGGGACATACCGTCGTTGGTACAAACAGTGGTCATGTAGGTCATGCCGGGTACTCCGTTGATGGCACGCTCTAACGGGGTGGCGACTGTTTTAGACATCACATCGGCACTAGCCCCAGTGTATCGGGCGGTTACCGTTACAGATGGGGGTACGATATCGGGAAATTGAGTGATGGGCAGTGTCAAGATAGACAGCACGCCCAAGCAGACGATAATGACGGAGATTACTCCTGAAAGTATCGGTCTTTTTATAAATAGCTTAAACATAAACTGTCCGTTTTATTTTACGATAGGTTGTTTTAATTCAACTTCTTTTCTGATTGCTTCCATATCAATGGTATCGGTCTTGATGGTAATGCCGTCTTTCATCATTTGCACTCCCTCGTATACGATGGCAGTATTAGGAGTGAAATCTTGTGTCACGTAGTAATTATTATAGCGTTCCAGCGGTTGAAAACTGCGTACTTTTACTACACTGGTACTATCAACGGTATACACATAGGTGAAATCTTGAATTTCGAATGTTGATTTCTGGGGAACTAGACAGATGTTGTCCATTTGAGTCATCATACGCACTTTTCCGGTCACTCCATGTTTCAGCAGTCCGTCCGGGTTCGGAAAACGAACACGGAAGGCGATGGAGCCGGTTCCTCGTTCAAAATCACCTTCTACTGTTTCCAACGTGCCTTTGTGGGAGTAGATGGAACCGTCTGGCAAAATCAGTTCCACATTATTTTCTTCGTGTTGTTTTTGTCCGCTAAGTTGTTGGCGCTTGTATTCCAGATACTCGCTTTCATTCACTTTATAGTAAGCAAAGATCTCGGAAATATCACTTACGGTAGTCAGTAAGCTTTGCGGATTTACCAGACTTCCCGTCTTATAGGGAATACGGTCTATGTAGCCGTCAAAAGGGGCAGTGATAGTGGTGTAAGAATAATCCATCTGTGAACGTTGCATTTGTGCTTTTGCCTGTTCCACTTTCATTTGGGCCACTTCTTTTTCTTTATTGGCTTGGTCGAGTCGGATTTTTGATAAGATTTGTTTGTCAACCAGCCGGCCTATTCTCTCGGCTTCATAATTTGCCATTTCATATTGTGCCTGTGCTTGTTTGTAATTGGCTTGCGCCTCTTTTACCGTTTCGCTATATTGGTCGGAACTAAGTTGGAATAGGGGCTGTCCTTTTTTGACTTTTTGTCCTTCGTCTACATATATTTTTTGAACAAAACCTTCCACTTTGGGCTTAATTTCTACAAACTGTATAGCTTGCACATCAGCTACATACGAGCGTGGAAACTCAATGGTTGTGGGGTGAAGAATGGTGATGGGAATGAATTCTTTGTGATGTTCCTGCTTGTTGTCCGATTGACCACAAGAGCATAGCAATCCTGTACATGTACACAGGACCGCAATTTTCTGAAAATTACTCTTCATGAAATTACGAATACAATTTAAAAAGATTAATAATTGAGTTTGAGTAAATAAAAGATTCGGCTTGCATTCAGATTTCTCAGAATACAAGACCAATATGTATGAAGATACTTTAATGTGACATATTAAATGCGGTATACACAAAAGATAATGTGATGATGTACCACTTTTCCCAGATTTTCACTAACAGGTGTATAACTCTGTACCGGAACTTGGGGAATAGCAAAAAGATTGATAATCATGTCAATAGTACAGGGTAAAAAACGACTGTTCGGTAGTTGTGCACGTCCCGACATGAAATAATAAGTCTCTTCTCCTCCGCTTTCTTCATTGTTGTCAGAAGGCAGGGTGGGCTGTTCCATCGTTTCTACCATAGCCAGATTGGCATCAATTAGTGGAGCGCATACATCAAATTGTACGAGTAATAACATAATTACACATACTATTCTTACCACATATTTCTTGATACCGTTGAACATGAAAAATATTTTGTTTATTAATTCGTTTGCAAATTTAATATAATTGAACACTGTTTTCAAACCAATCATCCAAAATTAGTGAGTTTTAATATATCCTTTCTCTTTTTTGGAACTACTATCCTTTATACTGACTGAAATCTGTTATTTTTGTACTCAGTATTTTAAATAATCAGATAATATTACTTATGTTACAACCCGAATTGAAATTTCGTCGAGATAAAATACGCTATTTGATGGCCCAACAAGGTATTGATGCAGCCCTGATAGCTTGTAATGTAAATTTGCTTTATACGTATGGTGAGATAGTGAACGGCTATCTTTTTTTACCGCTTCATTCACCGGCGCTTCTCTTTGTGAAACGTCCTAATAATATTGTGGGAGAATTTGTATTCCCTATCCGTAAACCCGAGCAGATGGTGGACTTGTTAAAAGAAAATGGTATACCTGTAGCTTCAAAGATAATGTTGGAAGGTGGGGAACTGCCTTATGCGGACTATATGCGTCTTGCATCTCTTTTTCCTGGATCGGAGGTAGTGGATGGAACTGCTATTATTCGTGAAGCGCGTAGCGTAAAGACTCCGTTGGAGATTGAACTTTTTCGTCGGTCGGCTGCTTTACATGCTCGAGCATATAGTAAGATTCCCGATGTATACCATCCGGGGATGACTGATCGTGAACTATCTGTTGAGGTGGAACGCCTGATGCGACTGGAAGGTTGTCTGGGAATATTCAGAGTATTTGGTCAGAGTATGGAGATATTTATGGGAAGTGTGTTGGCCGGAGATAATGCAGCTACTCCTTCGCCTTATGATTTTGCCTTAGGTGGTAAGGGATTGGACCCGTCTTTGCCCGGAGGAATGAATGGAACTTTGTTGAAAGAGGGGTATAGTGTAATGGTGGATATAGGGGGAAACTTTTACGGATATATGTGTGATATGAGTCGTGTGTTCTCCATTGGAAAATTAAATGATGAGGCTTATGCAGCTCATCAAGTTTGTCTTGAAGTACAGGATAAGGTTGCTTCTATGACAGCGCCTGGTGTGGTATGCGAGGATCTTTATAATGCGGCCATTGAGATCGTGACGAAAGCTGGATTTGCCGATCGTTTTATGGGGGTGTCCCAGCAGGCACGTTTTATAGGGCACGGCATCGGGTTGGAGATCAATGAGGCACCAGTGTTGGCTCCGCGTATTCGGAGGGAGTTGGAGGAAGGAATGGTGTTTGCCCTTGAACCTAAAATCGTATTGCCGGGAGTAGGACCGGTCGGCATTGAAAATTCTTGGGTAGTTACAGAAAACGGGGTCGGCAAACTGACCATTTGTAATGAGGAGATTATAGAGCTTTGATTCTTTGGATGCAAATATTGAACCGGAAGAAATTAAAAGAAGCGAAAAGCTTTATGGTTCTTGCCCTAGTGTCATTTTGGGCAAAGTGAAGAGCCTGAATATAAAAAGGATCCCGAAACTTTTAGTTTCGGGATCTTACATGGTTTGAAATACATTTCTTATTCCCACTCAATGGTAGCATTTGGTTTGGGTGACAGGTCATAGCATACGCGGTTCACATTCTTTACTTCTTTTAGAATACGGTCGGTAATTTTCATCAGAATGGACCAGTCTATCGGTTCGATAGTAGCTGTCATAGCATCTACGGTGTTGACAGCTCGGATAATAACAGGCCAGTCAAATGAACGGGCATTGTCACGCACGCCTACTGATTTGAAATTGGGTACTACGGTGAAATATTGCCATACTTTCTTGTCCAAGCCTGCCAGTTGGAATTCTTCACGCAAGATGGCGTCCGATTCGCGAACAGTTTCCAGGCGGTCACGAGTGATAGCCCCCAAACAGCGCACTCCCAAACCAGGACCGGGGAACGGCTGACGGTAGACCATATCGTATGGTAAACCAAGTTCCACTCCGCAGGCACGGACTTCGTCTTTGAACAACTGGCGTAAAGGTTCTACTAATTCAAACTGTAAATCCTCGGGTAAGCCACCTACATTGTGATGGGATTTTACCATTTTGGCTGTTTTAGTACCACTTTCTACGATATCAGGATAAATTGTACCTTGTCCCAAAAAGTCGATTCCATTTAGCTTACGGGCTTCTTCTTCGAACACACGAATAAATTCACCACCGATAATCTTGCGTTTCTGCTCCGGATCAGCTACATTTTCTAGTTTACTCAGGAATCGGTCTGTAGCATCCACGTAAATTAAATTAGCGTTCAACTGATTTTTAAAAACTTCAATCACTGCTTCCGATTCACCTTTGCGCATTAATCCATGGTTTACATGTACACATACCAAATTATTGCCGATGGCTTTTAGCAACAGGGCTGCTACTACAGAACTGTCCACACCTCCGGAAAGCGCCAATAAAACTTTCTTATCGCCTACTTGGCGGCGGATCAATTCAATTTGGTCATTGACAAAGTTTGTCATATTCCAGTTGGCCTCTGCCTTGCAAGTATCAAAAACAAACGATTGCACTGCATTCTTTATTGCTTCCACATCATCCGTCAGTTGGGGGAGCTTCACTTCGCAGCATGCTTTGTCATGACCGGCAGCCATTACGGGAACTCCTGCTTTGTAAATTTCGGGAAGCACGTCAATATCCACTCCGTCAATCACATGGTTTGGGCCACCATTGATAATGACACCCTTTACATTGGGCAATGCTTTCAGCTCGGCGGCTGTGATATCGTGCGGGTAAATTTCACTATATACACCCAAAGCACGAATGGCTCTGGCAAGCACGGTGTTTTCGGTACTTCCCAAATCCAAGATAACAATCATATCTTGTTTCATTCCGTTATGTTGTTTTTAAGTTATTAGTTGGTTGTCTATTATTCCCACTCAATTGTGGCAGGCGGTTTGGACGAGATGTCATAGCATACGCGGTTTACGCCTTTTACCTTATTGATGATGTCGTTTGAAACCTTAGCCATAAATTCATAAGGAAGATGAGCCCAGTCGGCGGTCATGGCATCCGTACTAGTTACGGCACGCAGGGCAACGGCACGTTCGTATGTACGTTCGTCCCCCATTACTCCCACACTTTGTACGGGTAGCAAGATTACGCCTGCCTGCCATACTTGATGGTAAAGGGATGTTTCGTTTCCATCCGAATCTTTCACTTTCCAGTCTCTCAATCCTTGGATATAGATATCATCGGCGTCTTGCAGAATACGTACTTTCTCGGGAGTGATATCACCTAAAATACGTACCGCAAGTCCTGGTCCGGGGAATGGATGGCGTGTAATCAGATGTTCCGGCATACCTAGTTCACGACCTACGTGGCGTACTTCATCCTTGAATAGCAGACGCAGAGGCTCGCATAGTTTCAAATTCATTTTTTCAGGTAGTCCACCTACGTTGTGATGACTTTTGATTACAGTGCCGGTGATGCTTAATGACTCGATACAGTCAGGATAAATGGTGCCTTGTGCCAGCCATTTCACATCTTTAATCTTATGAGCTTCTTCATCGAATACGTCAATAAAACCTTTGCCGATAATCTTACGCTTTTTTTCAGGTTCTTCCACACCTGCCAGTTCGCTGAAGAATTTTTGGCTGGCATCTACTCCGATTACATTCAGTCCGAGACATTCATAATCATGAAGTACATTTTTGAATTCGTTCTTACGCAGCATGCCGTGATCTACAAAAATGCAGGTAAGATTCTTGCCTATCGCTTTATTTAGTAATACGGCTGCTACGGATGAGTCTACTCCGCCACTCAGCCCCAATACTACTTTGTCATTTCCCAGTTGCGCTTTCAGTTCGGCTACAGTCGTTTCAATGAAGGAGGCAGCACTCCAGTCCTGTTTCCCTCCGCAAATGTTGACTACAAAATTTTTCAGGAGCTGGGTTCCGTCTTCGCTGTGGAACACTTCCGGGTGGAACTGTACTCCCCATACTTTCTCTTCCTTTATTTGATAAGCAGCGATGGCTACTTTATCTGTTGAAGCGATAATTTTGAAATTCTCCGGAATGGCGGTGATGGTATCTCCGTGGCTCATCCATACTTGTGAGTGCTCACGAACGTTCCTCAATAGTGGGTTTTCTTGGTCGAAAGTGGAAAGGTGCGCACGTCCGTATTCACGTGTGCCGGCCGGTTCTACTTTTCCACCGTTCGTATAAGACATGAACTGTGCACCATAGCAGATACCCAAAATAGGATACTTTCCGCGAATGTCACTCAAATCGACTTTAAAGGCGCTTTCATCATAAACAGAGAAGGGGCTTCCCGAAAGGATAACGCCGATTACGGACGGATCATTGTGTGGAAATTTGTTGTAAGGCACAATCTCGCAATAAGTATTCAGTTCGCGAACGCGACGGGCTATGAGCTGTGTGGTTTGTGAACCGAAGTCGAGAATAATGATCTTTTCTTGCATATATTATTAAGATATGTAAATGATTTCGTGCCGCAAAGATACTCAGAAAAAATAAAAATCCGTCATGCTGTTGAGGCTTTTTATAATTGAATTGGAAAAACTTTGTTCTTCCTGCTTCCTTGTGGGAAAATATGCAAAAAAAAATTGGAAAGTTTAGGAAATGTCGGCTAGTATGTAGATCACGGGCTGTCCGACAAGCGCTTGAGGGGCAGTCCGTTTTTTTTGTGAATAATATTTTATTTTTTGTCAGTTTGTTCTTTCAACAAATCACGGATTTCTGTAAGTAATACCTCCTCCTTGCTGGGGGCAGGCGGGGCAGCGGGAGCAGGGACTTCTTCTTTCTTGCGATTCAGTTTGGCAAGTAATCTTATAAATAAGAATATAGAAAAAGCAATGATGATAAAGTCGAAAGTGGCTTGTAGGAAGTTGCCATAATTCAACGTTACGGCAGCTTTTTCAACTCCATCCACTACTTCGGCCGGCTTTAATTGTAGTTTCAAATCTGTAAAGTTCACGCCACCTACCAGCAATCCGATGGGAGGCATGATGACATCGGCCACAATGGAAGATACTATTTTACCGAAGGCTCCACCGATGATGACACCGACTGCCATGTCAATGACGTTTCCGCGCATTGCGAACGCCTTAAAATCTTGCAAGAAGCTACTTTTTCCCATTTTTTTTTATTTTAATATGAATTTATGTGCGAATATAAAAACAAATTCTTATTTTTGCACCGCGTTTAGGAAATAAATACTAAACGTTTAACAACATTCCAACGTAGAGTGTTTAAAAGCTATATTATAAAACCTTTAAAATTTAAACAAAATGATTAAAGTAGGTATTAACGGATTTGGTCGTATCGGCCGTTTTGTATTCCGTGCAGCTCAGAAAAGAAACGATATTCAGATCGTAGGTATCAATGACCTTTGCCCGGTTGATTACTTAGCATATATGTTGAAGTATGACACTATGCACGGACAATTTGACGGTACTATCGAAGCTGACGTAGAAAATAGCAAATTGATCGTGAACGGCAATGCAATCCGCGTAACAGCTGAAAGAAATCCGGCTGACTTGAAGTGGGATGCAATCGGTGCTGAATACGTAGTTGAATCTACTGGTTTGTTCTTGACTAAAGAAAAAGCTCAGGCTCATATCGAAGCTGGTGCTAAATATGTAGTTATGTCAGCTCCTTCTAAAGATGATACTCCGATGTTCGTTTGCGGTGTAAACGAAAAGACTTATGTTAAAGGTACTCAGTTCGTTTCTAATGCTTCTTGTACTACTAACTGTTTGGCTCCTATCGCTAAGGTATTGAATGACAAATGGGGTATCACTGACGGTTTGATGACTACAGTTCACTCTACAACAGCTACTCAGAAAACAGTTGACGGTCCTTCTATGAAAGACTGGAGAGGTGGTCGTGCTGCTTCTGGCAACATTATCCCTTCATCTACTGGTGCTGCTAAAGCTGTAGGTAAAGTTATTCCTGAATTGAACGGTAAATTGACTGGTATGTCAATGCGTGTTCCGACTTTGGATGTTTCTGTAGTTGACTTGACAGTTAACTTGGCTAAACCGGCTACATACGCTGAAATCTGTGCAGCTATGAAAGAAGCTTCTGAAGGTGAATTGGCTGGTGTTTTGGGTTACACTGAAGATGCAGTTGTTTCTTCTGACTTCTTGGGTGACACTCGTACTTCTATTTTCGACGCTAAAGCTGGTATCGCTTTGACTGATACTTTTGTTAAGGTGGTTTCTTGGTATGACAACGAAATCGGTTACTCTAACAAAGTATTGGATTTGATTGCTCACATGGCTTCTGTAAACTGCTAATCAGTTAAAAACCATATAGTGAAAGCCGTCTGAAGTAATTCAGGCGGCTTTTTTTATGTAGTTTTGCGTGGTAAGTTGCACATTTTCGTTATCTTTGTGCGACTGTTACAAAAACTTAGGATGGAAAAGTACGATTTGATAACGATATTAGGACCTACCGCTTCAGGAAAGACTCCTTTGGCAGCGGCTTTAGCTTACAAGTTGGATACCGAAATTATCAGTGGAGATAGCCGGCAGGTATATCGCCGGATGGATTTAGGTACGGGAAAAGATTTGGAAGACTATATCGTGAATGGACAGCAAATTCCTTACCATCTGATAGACATTGTAGACCCCGGATACAAATATAATGTATTTGAATTTCAACGTGATTTTTTGAATGCCTATGACCAAGTGAGATGGAAGGAAAAAATTCCTATATTATGCGGAGGTACGGGGATGTATCTTGAATCCGTGCTGAAAGGATATAGGCTGCTTCCTGTTCCAGAGAATCCTAAACTTAGGGACTCATTAGCGGGTAAATCATTAGCGGAACTCACCCGGTTGTTGTCAACTTACAAGAAACTTCATAACTCTACGGACGTAGATACTGTAAAACGAGCTATCCGGGCCATTGAAATAGAAGAGTATTACAAGCACCAATCAGCGGAATGCCGTGAGTTTCCGCAAATTCATAGTTTGATCATTGGAGTGGATATAGCCCGTGAGTTACGTCGTGAAAAAATATCCCACCGTTTGAAGCAGCGTTTGGATGAAGGGATGGTAAACGAAGTAAGGGCTTTGTTGGATAGTGGTATTTCTTCCGAGGATTTGATTTATTACGGATTGGAATATAAGTATTTGACTTTATATGTTTTGGGTGAACTTTCTTTCAATGAAATGTTTCATCAATTGGAAATAGCTATCCATCAATTTGCCAAGCGGCAGATGACCTGGTTCCGGGGCATGGAACGGCGAGGGGTCACTATACATTGGCTGGATGCTTGCCTGCCTATGGAAGATAAGGTGGAAAAAATCATTAATTTGTTACACACTAAAAACTAAATGTTATGGCTGTAGAACCAAACAGATGGGGGATTATTTATAATCCGAAAGCCGGAAGCCGTAAGACTCAGAAGCGTTGGAATGAGATACGTAGCTATATGGAAAACCGTAAGGTGGTTTTTGACTACGTACAGTCCGAAGGTTTTGGGTCGGTGGAACGACTCGCCCGTACCTTGGCTAATAATGGTTATCGAACTATTGTGATTGTAGGTGGAGACGGGGCGATCAATGATGCTATTAATGGTATTATGACTTCTATGGTGGAGGATAAGACAAATATCGCTTTCGGAATCATTCCTAATGGCATTGGTAATGATTTTGCCAAATATTGGGGGTTGGATGAGGATAATTATAAAGCGGCGGTAGATTGGATTATAAATCGTCGTCTGAGGAAAATTGATGTGGGGCGTTGTAATTATTTTGATGGAGAGAAACATACTTCCCGCTATTTCCTGAATGCCATATATATAGGTTTAGGTGCGCGTATTGTACAGATCTCAGATGGTACCCGCCGTTTTTGGGGAATACGTGAGTTGTCTTTTGTCGCTTCCATGTTCCTGTTGCTGTTTGAACGTAAATTGTACCGCACGCATCTTTGTATCAACGGCGAACATATTCGTGGACGTATCATGACGGTATGTGTGGGAAGTGCCCGTGGATACGGTTTGACACCTAGTGCAGTTCCTTATAATGGCTGGTTGGATGTGTCGGTCATTTATCGTCCGGAGTTAATTCAACTTTTCTCGGGTATGTGGATGCTGTTACAGGGACGTATTCTAAATCATAAAATGGTGAAACCCTATCGTACACGGAAAGTAAAAGTACTACGTGCGCAGAATGCTTCTGTCAGTTTGGACGGGCGTATTTTAGACCGCCATTTCCCTTTGGAAATTACGATCCAGCCTGAAGCTATAACTTTGATTATCCCTAATTAAAAAATATAGATATCCATTTCTTGTTTTAAGAGTAAAAGCAGAGTAGATATCTCAACGAATAGACGTAAGATAATGACAACTTCAGATTTAAGAAAGACAGATAATTTCTTTTTATTGGCTGGTCCTTGTGTGATCGAAGGAGAGGAAATGGCTCTCCGAATAGCAGATCGTATTGTGAAAATAACAGATAAGCTGGGTATTCCCTATGTGTTTAAAGGGTCTTATCGTAAGGCTAACCGTTCCCGTTTGGATTCGTTTACAGGAATAGGTGATGAAAAGGCTTTGAAAGTACTTCGTAAAGTACGGGAAACTTTTGATATTCCTATAGTAACCGATATTCATAGTGCTGGAGAAGCTGCTATGGCCGCTGAGTATGTGGATGTGTTGCAGATTCCTGCCTTTCTTTGTCGCCAGACTGATTTGCTGGTGGCGGCAGCCCATACCGGAAAGATTGTCAACATCAAGAAAGGACAATTTTTATCACCTGGTGCCATGCGTTTTGCTGCTGACAAAGTGGTGGAGGCGGGTAATGATCAGGTTATGCTGACTGAACGAGGAACGACTTTCGGGTATCAGGATCTGATTGTAGATTATCGGGGTATTCCGGAAATGCAGACTTTAGGTTTTCCTGTGATTCTGGATGTGACACATTCTCTGCAACAGCCTAATCAAACTGCTGGTGTGACAGGTGGTATGCCGCAGCTTATTGAAACGGTAGCCAAGGCTGGCATAGCGGTAGGAGTGGACGGTTTGTTTATGGAAACCCATGAAGACCCTTCTGTAGCTAAGAGTGACGGAGCGAATATGCTGAAACTGGATTTATTAGAAGGGTTATTGACCAAACTGGTGAGAATCCGTCAGGTGTTATAAATGTTATTTGTTGGGGCTTCACAGGTAAGATGGGTTAATTTTTATTTGGACTGTGGGGCAACTTGCATGAATAGTATAAAATAAGGCCGGTTCTTGCAGTAGAAATCGGCCTTACCTTTCTTTCTCCATTAAAACAGAAGAAAGAATAGAAGCAGATGTGGATTATTTTTTTAGAATATAAGCCTTCATGCGGGCTATATCATTTAAGTAATCTTGCAAATCTTGTTCATGGTCCTCTTCTTCTGCCATAATATGTTTGGCAATATCACAAGTGGTGAAGTCAATTCCGTTTGTGAATTCGGCAATTTGCTGATAACGGTAGATGGCACAACGTTCGGATTCTACATTTTGTTTCAACAAGATTTCCGAACCGAAATCTACGGGCGCATCATATTTGCAGCGAGCTAAATCAAACCATTGTTTAGGGTCAAGTACGGGTACACCTTCCAATTCAATGATACGGTCGGCCAATAATTTTGCATGGTTATATTCCTCGGCTGCATGTTCTTGAAACTCGCGTTGTACATCACCGCGCATAGCGCCTTCTACTACGAACGAACCTACCCAATACTGGTAGAAAGCCAACCATTCTTCAGACAGAGCTGCATTCAGCTGAGCCAACAAGTCCACAATGTCAATTTTATCCTTCAGGATATTCACAGATTCTTTAGCCATAATGTAAAGTTTAAGTTAGTGTTTATTATTATTTAGTCCACAGCGGGTATAGTCATGTCGTCTAACACGCCTACGCCTTCCTGGTCTACATCTTTTTTTACGTCAGAACTGGTATAAAGCCAGATACCGAATCCCAGCACAAATAAAATAAGGAGGATGATTCCCCATAATTTACCTTTACTCATAGTTTTTTGGTTTTTAGTTTCTCTAATAACAGATGGTGCAGAAAAAGGTTTTTATAAGTCGCGAAAAAAACAGGCGTCTGTTATGGAAAAACGGACGCCTGTGTGTGTGAAGTATGAATTGATATTAGATTTTATCCTATTTTGCTGATTTTTTTTAGTTTCTCTTCATCAATGATTTTAATTTTTCTACCGTCGATGGTAATTAGTTTTTCAGTTGCAAAGTTAGAAAGCGTACGGATTGCGTTCGAAGTAGTCATATTTGATAAGTTTGCCAAATCTTCTCGTGAAAGGTAAATGCTTAGTGTAGATTCATCTTCTTCTACTCCATAAGTATCTTTCAAAAATAACAGAGATTCTGCCAATCGCCCACGAATATGTTTTTGTGTAAGATTTACGGTTCTTTCATCAGAAATTCCCAAATCGATAGAAAGTTGGCGGATAAAGAACAAAGCTAATTCTGAGTTGTCTTTTATCAGTTTCATAATGGCCGGCATGGGAATAAGGCAGATAGTGCAAGGTTCGAAAGCAGAAGCAGCTGTCACAAAGTTCCCTTCGGCAAAAAAGGCTCGGTATGCGAAATATTCTTTCGTCTTTAATACGCGGATAATCTGGCTACGTCCTCCCACACCTTCTTTGTAGATTTTTACTTTTCCACTAAGAAGACACATAAGGTGCATCGGAGTTTCTCCTTCGCAGTATATCGTCTCATTCTTTTTATACTTTTGTATCGTAAAGTTCTGAGCCAAGAACTCTCTTTGTTCCTGTGTTAAAGGTTGCCATAAGTCTGGTATACTTTCAGCAATCTCAGTTTCTGATAATTCTTTTCTAACCATAAACGTGCTATAAAACCGTGTTATAGAGCACAAATATAAGAAGAAAAAATAAAAGGACGAAGTAATCAGAAGAAAAAAGAAAGATATATTATTAATTTATCTTCAAAAAATAACAAAAGGATAGGTTTTTATCTCCTATCCTTTCTTTTTTGTGTGAAATTTTATTTGGTGAACAGTAATTCACGATATTTAGGTAATGGCCAAATCTCATCGTCTATTTCTAGTTCCAAATGGTCAATATGGTCGCGGATTTCTTCCAAATATGGACGCACTTGTTCCTCGTAACTGAAGGCTTTCTCTACTTGGCTTCCCAAATGATTTGCTACTTTTCGGGCTTCTGTCATGTTGTGCACGGCTTTTTTAATAGCAAGTATGCGGTTTTGAATTTCACGTACCAAATTCTTCCGGTCCTCGGTCAGTTTTTCATATTCTTCGGTGGAGAATATCTCTTTTAGACCACGAAGATTTTCTAATAGTCTGTTCTGATAAATTACAGCTGTGGGAACAATATGATTGATGGCCAGGTCGCCTAGTACACGGCTTTCAATCTGGACCTTTTTAGTAAACTTTTCCAGTTCCACTTCTATACGGCAAAACAATTCATTTTCATTGAATATTTTTTCGCCTATCAGTACTGCACGAGATTGTTTATCGTTGAACTTCAGGATGGCTTCGGGTACATGGCAGATATTAGTCAATCCGCGTCGCGCGGCTTCTGCTTTCCATTCTTCCGAGTAGCCGTCACCTTCAAAACGGATGTTTTGTGAAGCGATAATGGTTTCTTTTAATACCTTGTATAGAGCTTCTTCCTGTTCCATCCCTCCGTTTACTAATTTATCTATCTGGGTCTTGAACTCATTCAACTGGTGTGCCATAGCGGCATTGATAACAATCATTGATGCGGCACAGTTAGCAGATGAACCTGCGGCACGGAATTCAAAACGGTTTCCGGTGAAGGCAAAAGGAGAGGTACGGTTACGGTCTGTATTGTCTTGCAATATGGCAGGTATGCGCCCGATACCCAATTGCAATGCTTTCTTTTCATCAGGGGTCAGTTCAGCGTCATTCAGACGTGCCGCTACTTCGTCTAACATATGGGAAAGATGACGTCCTAGGAAAATAGACAGAATGGCGGGAGGTGCTTCATTTGCTCCCAGGCGATGGCTGTTTCCGGCACTGACAATAGAGGCACGTAGTAAATCCTGGTTTTTATAGACCATCATCAGTACGTTGACTATGAAAGTAAGGAAAAGCATATTTCCTTCCGCAGTCTTGGCAGGAGAGAACAAATTGATACCTGTGTCTGTACAAAGTGACCAGTTGTTGTGTTTGCCCGATCCGTTTACTCCCTTGAATGGTTTTTCGTGGAGCAGTACAGTAAAATTATGTTTGGAAGCGATACGCTTCATCAGGTCCATTACTAGCTGGTTGTGGTCGTTGGCTAGATTTACATCTTCAAAAATAGGGGCTAGCTCAAATTGGTTGGGAGCCACTTCGTTATGCCGTGTTTTTACCGGAATTCCTAGTTTGTGACATTCTAGTTCCAACTCTTTCATAAAGCTGGTTACACGTGGAGGGATGGAACCGAAGTAGTGGTCATCTAGCTGCTGGTCCTTGGCAGACGAGTGTCCCATTAAGGTGCGTCCGGTCAGACAAAGATCCGGACGTGCATTATATAGTGCGGTATCCACTAAAAAGTATTCTTGTTCCCAACCTAGATTGGCGAATACGCGTTTTACGTTTGGATCGAACATTCTGCAAACTTCAGTTGCTGCTTTGTCTACAGCACCTAATGCCTTCAATAAAGGAGTTTTATAGTCGAGTGCTTCGCCTGTATAAGAGATGAAGATAGTAGGAATACAAAGTGTGCTGTCTACAATGAAAGCCGGAGAAGAAACATCCCATGCCGTATAGCCTCGGGCTTCAAATGTGTTCCGGATACCGCCGTTGGGAAAACTGGACGCATCCGGTTCTTGTTGGATAAGCAGTTTGCCCGAGAAGCGTTCTATAACATTACCGTCATCACCGAATTCAATAAAGCCGTCGTGCTTTTCGGCAGTTCCGTCAGTCAGAGGCTGGAACCAATGAGTGTAGTGGGTAACATTAAAGGTCTTTGCCCAATTCTTCATGCCATTGGCTATCATGTCGGCCATTTCACGATTGATAGGGGTACCTTTCTCAATTGCGTTTATTACTGCTTTATAAGCCTCACTAGGCAGATATTCCTGCATTTTTTTACGGTCGAATACGTGGTTACCGTAATAATCAGCTAACTTTTCAGAGGGGTAGTCAACTTTAACGGGGCGTCTGTTGGCTAACTCCTGTAGAGCAAAAAATCTCATTTTGGACATGTTGTCTTTCTTTTACTGGTTGTTGGCTGCAAAAATACTGCTTTTTGATTAATAATTCGCTATATCGCTAATCATTTTTCATTTCTGTTAAGGATGTTAATTAAGTATTATCATGCATCAGCCTGTTGGTTTTTGTTTATATTTGCTCTTCAAATGATGAAAAGAAAGTACATTGATGCACTATATACGGATTGTCAGACTGATTATATTTTGTCTTTTGTTACCTTTAGCTGTTCAGGCTAAGAGGGAAAAGGTTGATATGCCCGACAAGCCGGTGGTGTCTGATTCCATTCTTCAGTGTATTTTCCAGTTTTCGCCGTTCTATTCCCGTATCATTGATGAGTATAAGGCTGATTTATATATAAAAGGAAAAGTGAAGGTACATAAGCGCAATCACCTTATCCGCTATGTACCGTCCATGTTCCGTTTCGAAAAACACATCAATGATTATCTTATGGAGTCTCTTAGTGAGTTGCATTATACGGCCCCTGATATATACGACCGTAAGATAAAGGCGGTATCTACTACATTTCCACGTAACAGGGGACAGATAACGGATGTGATGGATTATTTGAACATGAATATCTATTCTTCTTCATTGATGTCCGATAAACTTCTTTCTCCGTTGGATAAGAAATCTAGCAGATATTATCATTATTTATTGGATTCTATAGCTGGTTCTTCCGACTGCCAGCGGTATAAAATACTCATTATTCCCAAATTCCGTGGTACGCAATTGGTCAGTGGATATATGTGGGTTAGTGATCAGATATGGACTATTCGTGAACTTTATATTGAGGGCGTTTATGATGTGATCCGCTTCAAAGTTCGTGTCAAGATGGGGGAGGAGGGCGATGTGGAGTTTCTGCCGGTGCAGTTTGATTTGAATCTTGTTTTTAAGTTTCTAGGTAACCATCTGGAAATGGATATAGGAGCCTGGTTGAAGTACAATGAGATTAAATTTTATGAAGGAGCCGCCCGGCGTAAATCTCAAAAGAAGCATCACCATGATCTGACGGAATCCTACAAGCTGACTTGTGATTCGGAACAGCTGATAACAGATAAGGAAAAGTTCAATGAACTGCGTCCCATTCCGTTGTCCGCTTTGGAAGATTCTTTGTACAGAAGTTATGCTTTACGTCAAGATACGCTTTTACGCGTACCGAAAAAGAAGAAGAATGAACATTTGGAGTTTTGGGGAGAGTTGGGTGATATGCTTATCAGTAGTTACAATGTGAATTTGTCCAGCATGGGGAGTGTGCGTTGTTCTCCACTTATTAATCCGGTGTTGTTGGATTATAGTCACAGCAGGGGTTTTTCATATAAGCAGAAGTTTAAATACAGTCGGCTTTTTCATGATGGGCGTGTACTTAGAATCAGTCCGCAGATAGGTTATAATTTTACACATAAGGAACTTTATGTGAAAGCGGATGCCGATTGGCAATATTGGCCGGAAAAGCAGGCTAGTTTTGAGGTTAGTGTAGGTAACGGTAACCGCATATATAGTAGTGTCGTATTGGATCAGCTAAAGCAATTGCCCGATAGTACCTTTAATTTTGACCAATTGGAGTTGGATTATTTTAAGGATGTGTATCTCAATCTGTTCCATAATATAGAAATAGTGAATGGCTTGTTTGTTAAAGCAGGTGTTTCCGTACATTGGAGGTATCTGATAAATAATTCGAAAGTCATTCTTGAAAAGCCGTTGCCTGATAAGGATTGGGCGGCATTGCGAGGTATCAGATCAGAATACAATAGTTTTGCACCTCGTATACGTATTGAATGGACTCCTGGTATGTATTATTACATGAACGGTCGCCGGAAGATGAATGTAGGTTCCAGTATGCCTACTTTTATGCTGGATTATGAACGGGGTATTAAAGGTGTATTCAAGAGTACGGGTGCTCATGAACGTTGGGAGTTTGATATACAGCAAAACTTGAAGCTAAGCGGAATCCGAAGTATCGGTTATCGCATTGGGGGGGGGATGTTTACCAAGCAGGAAGATATGTATTTCGTGGATTTTGCCAACTTTGCCCGTCGTAATCTTCCCGAAGGATGGAATGATGATATTGGTGGCACTTTCCAATTGTTGGACGGACGTTGGTATAACTCCTCACGTCAGTACTGGCGGGGGAATTTCACTTATGAGTCTCCCTTTATTCTCTTGAAACCCTTAAACCGTTGGCTGGGGTTAGTCCAGCAGGAGCGCTTGTATGGTGGTATCCTGTTCATGCCACATCTTAATCCATATATCGAGTTGGGTTATGGCATCGGTACACATATATTTGATGTGGGGGCTTTTGTAAGCACTATCAACGGGCAATTTGATACCTTTGGTTTTAAATTCACTTTCGAGTTATTTAATAAATAATCCTGTTCAAACAATCTGTTTGGTTTTCTGTTTATTACAACATAACAGAAACTAAACAGTGTATGCATTATAAAATATTTTTATGTGTCCTTTTGTTCCCGGTTTCATTATCAGCTCAAAACGGGAAATTATCTTTAACATTGGAACAATCTGCCAGCCTGATGAACAAGGGCAGCCACACGTTGCAAATGGCGGATAAGGCTATAGAGATAGCACGCAGTGAGCGACAAAAGATGAATGCTTTTTGGTATCCGTCTTTGAATGCATCGGGGGCATACGTCCATTTGTCCAACAATATTGAGGTCAAGGAACCTTTAAAGCAATTTACCGATCCGGCAAAAGACTTTGTACATTCCATTGTGCCCGATGATAAATTTATTTCTTCTATTCTTGATAATATAGGTGCGCATACCCTTACTTTTCCTTTGTTAGAACGTAACCTGACAACCATAGATGCTAATGTGATGTGGCCGCTTTTTACAGGCGGAAAACGAATCTTTGCGACCCGTATTGGTAACCGTATGGTAGATTTGGCCAAAGCAGGTAGGGAAGAGGCGGGAGCTACTTTGCAATCGGAGCTGGTGGAAACTTATTATGCTTTGCGTCTGGCGCAAAGAGTGGTGGATGTACGCGAGCAAACCTTTCTAGGCTTACAGAAACATTACCGTAATGCTATGAAACTGGAGAAGAACGGTATGATAAATAAGGCCGAACGCCTCTTTGCCCAGGTCACTATGGATGAAGCCAGACGTGAGTTGGAATCTGCTCGGAAAGATTTAAATGTAGCGCAAAATGCCTTGAAAGTTTTGTTGAATGTGGAAGACGCTACATCCATTAATCCCAGTTCTCCTTTGTTTATGAACCATGATCTGCCCGATGAACTTTATTTCAAGAATCTGGTAAGTACCGGCAACTATATAGTAAGTAAATTGCGAATACAGGAGGTGATGGCAGATAATCAATTGAAAATCAGTAAAAGTGCATACATCCCTACCATTGCATTGTTTGGAAAGCAGACACTTTATGCAGACAATCTTCCGAAAAACTTGATGCCCCGTACTTTGATAGGGGTGGGCTTTACTTGGAATATATTCGACGGGCTGAACCGTGAAGCCAATATCCGTCAGGCGCGTCTTACTAAACAAACTTTGCAACTGGGACGGGAAAAGGTTCAGAATGAATTGGGAGTTCTGGTAGACAAGTTATATAGCGAAATTCAGAATGCAAAGGATGATGTCGCCGCACTCAATACCACGATTGAGATGAGTCGTGAACTGGTACGTATCCGTAAAAAGTCCTTTCAGGAAGGAATGGCTACCTCTACTGATGTGATTGATGCAGAAACCATGTTGTCCAAGGTGCAGATTGCTTTTTTGCTGGCTTATTATAAATATGATGTGGCACTGGCATCTCTGCTCTCTACTTGCGGAATGCCCGAAAGCTTTTGGCAGTATAGCCG
>ERZ1505065.95-NODE-95-length-35482-cov-7.440483_pt1 | contig 35482 bp, 24 predicted proteins | sample MGYA00571779_ERZ1505065 | MGnify/ENA primary metagenome ERZ1505065 (study PRJEB39906, sample SAMEA3182071) | gut metagenome | biome: human; feature: gut; material: Stool; isolation source: human stools | place: Canada | collected 2011-12-06 ...
GAGAAATACCATTTTATATTTTATTTCTCATACTATTATATTATTGATTTACATATAATTACCGTATTATTTATGAGAATATGAGAAATGAAAATGAAAAATCGTTTGCAGAAGAAAAGAACAAGAGGAATCATTCACCAGGCAGGGAGATGTGTAAATTAAACTATGTATGCTTTATTCTCACTCAATCTCATCGGTCGGTGAACGGCCAGCGCCAAGGGGCAGCACTACCCGTCCCAACGGACGTAAAATTGCAACATTTTAAACCTATCTACAAATTTTATCGCCAGTTGTCGTGCACTAGCTCCCCAGTTAGCCAGTATGACATGGTCCATTTCTTACATATATTGCGATAAGCGAGGTAAAACAGTTTTTTAAGGGCGGTGTTGTTAGGGAACACGCCCTTGTTTTTTTGTCACTTTCCGTATCTGATGATGACAGTCCTCAACTGTATTTATGGTATAAATCATACGATGCATATCCGATGTGAACTGAAAGTATTCAGTAAGTTTTCCCTACGTTCATAATCCTCACATATGACATTCAGTTCTTTCAAAAGCAGAGAAATATTATTCATATTTTCTTTACCTCAAAAATTCATTTTTCGATTAAGACTACAAATAAGTTTTTCACAGTAAAATCAAACGAGAAACACTCCAGCAAAAGATCCTAAAAACAGACTTATCTCTATTATTATTGATATCCCATTTCTTGAATATTTATATTCAAATATCGGCCCAATTTGAGCCGATATTCTTAATTTAAAGGTATACGCAATATCCAACAACCTATCATTCCCAAGATAACTTTAATTGGAATTATATTCTAACCACTTCTTTATAGTTTTTTTGGTTGTTTGTTGTAATCCTTCAAGTTGGTGTGGATCATCGTTCGCATATCGTATTATCAGATTAGGATTATCTTGTAGATCTTCATACAATCTTATTGCAAAGAAATTATCCTCTTCTGTTACCATCTTCTCAATCAATAATGGAATGATTTCTTTTCCCATAGCCTTTAAATCGGCATATTGAGGTAAATTTCTTGTAGTAGCAGTGTTATTACTAAGCGAGTAATGCCATGCTTCCTTCCATTCATTAAACAGAGATTCAAACCTTGAACTATCTCTACATGTTTTTACTTTTCTAGCAATCATCATCAACTCATCCGGTGAGAAGATTATATTTTCGTGAATATCCTCACTTATTTCTTTCATTGCATTAGCATCTATTTCACTTAGACTACGGGTAGGAGAAACTGCCCCATAGGTTTCCACAGGAACTCCATACATTCCATTAGAAAACACACTTACAAGGTGCCACAATAGCCACATACGCCCCATCTTAGAATAAGGTGCCTCGCAATGGGGACTACCTCCAAGAGATGCATGCAGAGGGGTATTTCCCCAACCCCAAACTACAGGATAGTATCTTGATATTGAGGTTGCCCCTTTCATGTAATCATAAGCGGCATGATACACGGAACTCGCATTTTCATATCCATATCTTACTTGATCCCAAGTACTAAACTCTATCCACATATTATTAAACCCCAACGAATAGGCAAAACAATTATATCCAGATGACGGATAATTCATAACAACTGTATTGGAATATTCAACTAAAGGAAACGATTTCCTTAAAGCATTCCTTTCAGCAGAAAAGAGAGGTCGTGGGAAAGAGTTCCTGATCAATTCGCGCTGTTCATCTGTTAATTGAGAATCCCAATTATCAGGAAGAATATACCCTCCCCCTGGTAGATTTGATCGTGTCTTAGCCATCGGTCCAATAATGCTATAAATATAATCCATAATTTCAAGGCTATCAAGCAAATTAACAGTTTGTATAGCCACTTCATTAGCCGGCTTTACAGATTCCTCAACGGTACTTACAATATCTTCGCTACTACAAGCAAAAATACACAACAGAGCGAATACTACAGTTAATTGCTTCATATCACAAGTATTTAAGGTGAATATTATACGAATGTATATATTTTTTTCGAGCATTCCTAACACTTTTCTGTTTTTTTACTCAATAATATTCCATTCTTTTGTTATTAAATGATATAGATGCTAGTGACTTTAAAAACCTTTTGAATATTTTAAAATAGCAGCAGCCAGAGGAGATGCAATCGCATGGTTAAATCTTGGAAATATGTATATGACTGGACAGGAGCATCCTTAAAATAGCTGACTTCACCTTATCATTTTCAATAATAAGGTGAAATCAGCATACGATTCAGGCTGAAATTATTCAGGTAAAATCTGTTCGATCTCTTTCAACTCATCTGCCGTGAATTCCAAATGTTCCAGTGCTTTCAAATTGTCGGCCAACTGGTTGACAGAGCTTGCGCCCACAATCACCGAAGTCATTCGTTCATCTTTCAATACCCATGCCAGTGCCATTTCAGCAAGTGTTTGTCCACGTCGGAGGGCTATTTCATTCAACTGGCGGGCGGCTTCTACCTTTTCAGGCGTCACTTGCGAAAGCTGGAGAAAACCCGAAGAACGTGCAGCACGTGAACCTTCCGGAATACCATTCAAGTATTTATCTGTCAACAGTCCTTGCGCCAAAGGAGAAAAGGCGATGAAACCGGAACCATATTCTGCTGCCAGCGGAAGTGTTTCCGCCTCCACCTCACGGTCGAACATACTATACCGATACTGGCTGATGAGACAGGGAACACCGGCTTTTGCCATCATTTCATAGGCTATGCGTGCTTGTTCGGGGGGATATTTGGAGATTCCGATATACAGCGCTTTCCCTTGTTTCACGATATCAATCAATGTCTGAATGGTTTCTTCGACCGGAGTAACTCCATCATAACGATGGCTATAAAAGATATCAAAATACTCCAATCCTGTCCGGCGGAGACTTTGGTCAATGCTCGCCATCAGATTTTTACGGGAGCTATTTCCGCCATAAGGGCCAGCCCACATGTCATGACCGGCCTTGGAAGAGATGATCATTTCATCCCGATAACCCTGGAAGTTCTCTCGCAAAATTCGTCCGAAATTAATTTCGGCACTTCCGGGAACAGGACCATAGTTATTTGCCAGGTCGAAATGAGTAACACCGTGATCGAACGCATACTTAATCATGTCGGTAGCTACATCGAAATTGTCCACACTACCGAAGTTGTGCCACAACCCCAAAGAGATTAAAGGTAACTGCAAGCCGCTCTTGCCACAATATTTATAGGGCATCCGTTCGTAACGTCCGGCTGCCGGCTGATAACTGAAAGAGTTTTCCATAAAACAGAATGTTTATATTTTCCTTTTACAAAGTAAGGAAAATATATTTTAATAATACTTTTGCACCTGCTTAAATTTTACGGCAGCATTATTTAAATAAAATTTCCATAACAACCCTGACAGTCTCTTTACTTGAGACAATTAAACAAAAATATAAAACCGTTCTACCCCTTACAAAAAACAATAGCCGGTAGTCCACGTTACCTAAAAAAATAGAAAAATATGATAACTATCAAGGTTAAATTCAGAGAATCAACAATTAAGAAAAAGAAAGGAACAATCTATTATCTGTTGACAAGGAATAAAGAATACAGAGAAATAACAACTCCGTATAAGATTCATTCACACGAGTGGAATGAGAAACGTTCGCTAATTGCGATATCGAATGCCGAATACCAGCGCAGATATGAACTGCAACTCATTGAAAACTCCATCATCCGGGATATTCGACACCTTCAGCACATTCTGACAAGTGAAAACAACATTGATACCATCATCAAACTTTTCAAAAAAATTCAAGGTGAAAGCCTATTATCCGTATTCAGCAAGAGTGTCACAAATGATTTGTATATCAAGAACCAACCCCGAACCGCAAAATCATATATAGCTTCAGTAAAAAGTTTCCTCCGGTTCAGAAACGGAGTTGACATTTCTTTCGAAGAACTGACTCCTAAACTTATTTCAGACTACGAAAGATATCTGAAAGAGCAGCAGATATGTAATAATACTATTTCATTCTATATGCGAAACCTAAGAGCCATTTATAATAGAGCTGTCGAAGAAAGCTATACAGAACAAAAGCATCCGTTTAAAAAAGTATTCGTAGGCAATGATAAAACCATCAAACGGGCAATAGACGAAGATGTCATATCCAGATTTAAAACATTGGATTTATCGTCAAAACCACGATTGGCTTTTTCACGCGATATGTTTATGTTCAGCTTTTATGCACGAGGGATGGCTTTTATTGATCTGGCGTACCTAACCAAAGAGAATATCCAAGGAGAATATATTATTTACCGACGCCATAAGACCGGACAAGAACTTAGCATAAAACTAGAAATATGCTTAAAAACTATTATTGATAGATACTCTCATTACAGTAACGGAACTTTCTTATTTCCTGTTTTATCAGAAAGTACACAGAATTATGATAGTGCCTTGAGACTTCATAATATTCATTTAAAGAAAATCTCCGGCTTCATGGGACTTCCCAAACCTTTGACTTCATACGTGGCGCGCCATAGTTGGGCTACACTAGCCAAGAAAAAAGGTATATCTACACAAATCATCAGTGAAAGTATGGGACATAATAGCGAAAAGACAACCCGAATATATCTCTCATCTCTTGACAGGTCCGTGATTGATGATGCTAATGCCAAACTGATTTCCGGTATATAAGAATATATGCAGGACTGCAAGATGGAATTAAAGTCTATGCATAATCAATTGATTTACAAATTATTGTTCACTGCAATTCTTTCTCTTCAAAAGAGACGGAATAAAATATTTATTTGCAAAATAAACAATTTAAATCTTTACTCGCAAGTATTTCTCAAACAATATTTAAGCTATATTCAAAATAATCAGATCACTATGAATTCAAGCTACCGCAAATATATTTACCCATATTTCATAAATAAAAGGAACTTTTTGCCAACCAAACACACAACTATACATCTAATTATAAGATAATTACATACATAATACAAGTTTTATTCCGTCTCTTTTGAAGAGAAAGAACAGATAGATATTACATTTTTTTCAATTAACGAAACAAACTGGCAAATAGTACAAACTTAAAAACACACATACAAAAATAATCAACAAGTAAATATAATGAAAATAAGAAGTATTTTCACCCTCCTCATCCTAACCCTCCTCGTTTCATACTCGAGAGCGCAGGATATAGCCATAAAAACAAATTTACTTTACGGAGGTTATACCTATACCCCGAATCTTAGTCTTGAAATAGGTTTGGGTAAAAGAAGCACACTCGATTTAGGCGGCGGCTATAATCCCTGGAATCTTGACGGAACGGCTGAAAACAACAAAAAACTAGTCCACTGGCTAGGCGAAATAGAATATCGTTACTGGCTATGCCAACGCTTCTCCGGACACTTTCTCGGAGTGCACGTTCTCGGTAGCCAATATAATATTGCGCAACAGGATTTGCCACTCATATTCGGTAAAGGTTCTAAAGAATACCGCTTCGAAGGCTATGGCTACGGAGGGGGAATTTCATACGGCTACAACTTCTTTCTAGGCATACGATGGAGTATTGAAGCCAATCTAGGAATCGGATATGCACGCTTGCACTATGACAAGTACAAATGCCAAAAGTGCGGCGAAAAGATCGGAACAGAAAGCAGAAATTATTTCGGTCCTACGAAAGCAGGTATATCACTGATATATTACCTTAAATAGACAAACAAACATGAAAAGACAATATATGCTATTCGTCATCGTGTTGTTGTTCTGCACGAACACATCAGCACAGCAAAAAGAGTATTCCGGGAAAATACACGTCACGACGCTGTCCCTGCAACAAGAAGGGGATTCAGTGTACGTGAAACTCTCTTTCGACATTTCCGGGGTAAACGTAGATTCACGTCGTTCGATCAGCCTGGTTCCCGCTCTGGTAGCGGCAGGCGACAGACTGGACCTGCCCGAAGTAGTCGTCAAAGGACGTGAAAACTATAACGTGTACCGACGGGAAACCGCCTTGATGAGCAACCGGGAAAAAGCGGCGTATGCCGCAGAAGCTCCGTATGCAGTCGTCCCCGGATTCAAATCGGGGAACGCAAAAACAATTGCATACAGCGTAGCCGTGAAATACAATCCGTGGATGGCGGACGCAAAGCTGGATATGTATGAAGACCTTTGCGGCTGCGGCAATCCTGCGCGGAGGATAGGCATCACCATGCTTGCCAACCGTATAACGCTAGAGAAAATAATAGAGCCGTACGAAATAACTCCCAGCATGGCATACGTGCAACCTGTCGTCGAACCGGTAAAGAGACGCGAAATCATCAGCGAGGCTTTTCTGGATTTCGTTGTAAACAAGACCGACATCCGCCCCGATTACATGAATAATCCGCAAGAACTGAAGAAAGTCACCGACCTCGTTGCCGGGATAAAAGACGACCCGGACGTCACAGTCCGCGCAATCAACGTAATCGGCTACGCTTCACCGGAAGGCTTGCTGTCCAACAATCAACGGTTGTCCGAAGGTCGGGCCAAAGCACTGACCGGTTATTTGGCTTCACAATTCGATTATCCGCGGAGTTTATACCAAGTCGCTTTCGGAGGTGAGAACTGGGACGGACTCAAAGAATGTGTAGAGGCGTCCCAAATGCCGTATCGTAAAGAAGTTTTGGAGTTCATCGGGTCTTTCCCGGCCGAATGTGACTACGCTGCCCAAGTGAGGCGAAAAAAAACATTGATGAACCTGAAAGGCGGCGAGCCATACAGATACATCATCCGGGAGTTCTGCCCCTTGCTTCGCAAAGCGATTTGTAAGATTGACTTTGACGTCAGAAATTTCAGCATCGAACAGGCTAAAGAGGTGTTCAAAAGCCGTCCGCAGAACCTTAGCTTGAATGAGATGTTCCTTGTTGCCAACACCTACGAAAAGGGATCGCAAGAATTTATCGACCTGTTCGAAACTGCCGTGAAGCTATATCCCGACGACGTGACCGCCAATCTGAATGCAGCCACCGCCGCGTTGTCACGCAAAGATACGGTCTACGCCAAACGATATTTGAACAAAATAGAAAAATCACTCGATATCCCCGAATACCACAACACAATGGGAGTACTGGAAATGCTTTGCGGCAACTATGACAAAGCAGCATCACACCTGAACAAAGCAATGGAAGCCGGACTGCCGGAAGCCAAGCAAAATCTGGCAGAAATGGCAAAGAAGCAGGAGAATGCCATTCTTATCAGGCAACAACAGTCAAAGAAAAAACAGCAGAGATGAACAACAAAGATTACTAACAGAGATAAATAACAGATTTATAAACACCAAAAAAAACAAGAAAGCATAACAAAAAAACAACCTCCTACAGGTAAGCATTCACCTATAGTTTGCTTAGGGACCAAACTATCAAACGGGCAAAACAAAAGCTAAAGCAATTATTAAACATTTTATTTATAAAAACAATGAAGAAAATTATTTTCATGGCTTTATTCGCCGCCACTCTCTCCGCTTGTTCCAATGAGAACAACGAGGTGACCCAAGAAACAACGAACCTGAAATCACTCGATTTTTCATTTGATGTCGCTACTCCTAAAACGAGAATGAGCGATGACGAAGTGACCACAGCAATAACAGCGGTCAGAAGCAATATTCAAAACATTACCATCGAGTATTTCAACGCATCCGATGCTTCGCTTGGCACGTATGACTTTACACCCGAGCAGGTAGCTACGGCAAAAGGTGACGACCAGACTGCCGCTGCTGCAGACCGCAAATCAGTTAATATTAGCAACATTCCCAGTGCTACGACTAAAGTGAACGTTTATATGAACGTCGATAAGAGTGCTGCCGACATTAATGACTTGCAGATAGGATACACAAAGATGGAATATCGTGGTACACCTGAAGATATCACATTGAAAACACCAGGAGGGGAAAGAACAGACGGCAGCACGAACGACCTTTACAGTGTCGAAGTTTCCGTGGCGCCTGTATTGTCACGTTTCGAGTTTCACGGTAAGGCATCAGACATTAAGGTGAATAGTTCAGCAAGCGGTACACTACCAAGCGGAGTTGAAAACGGAACAAAAGATCAGGCTAAAGACCATGTAAGCGATGCTACAATTACAGCGGCAGAAAAGGCCGCTCAAGAAGCGTGGAGAAAAGCAAATCCGGGCTCTCCCGATCCGACATGGAGCTTCACATACACTGTCACGTATGAATACGATGCTGCATACACGATTACAGATATTGACGGATATTATATGAATAATATTCCTCTCACCAAAGGTGGAAATCTGGTCATAAATGCCAACAACGGTACAGGTGACTGGAACGATGCAGCTAAGGATAAATATAAAATAGATGGTGATATGGAAAAAATGTTCGATACCACTGTAGAAGCAGACAAAGTTATCGCATACAATTTATTCCCTCAAACAGCGACAAACGGCACAGGTGCCAGCACTACCGATGTAAAAACAAGTATGCCGCACTTCGTCCTGAAACTTGCCACTAACGCAAGCGGTACAGCCTCCACCCGATGGCTGACAATCCGTGCATTGAAAGTTGCGGATGCATTGGTTACCTCTTTCGATGCCGGCAAAGTATATGTACTGAATGCCACCGATATTAATATCAATCAATATTCCGCCAAGCTGAAAGTTACCGCTAACGGTACAGTTGGTCCTGAAATACCGGAACCCGTAGACCCGACAGACCCGAATCCGGAACCGGTAGGCAAAGACCTCGACGTTCTTGTCAAGATCACCGAGTGGACCATTGTCAACGTGAAACCCGAGTGGTAATTACGACCATTACCGGACGTTAAACGACGCATAAAAAAGGGGGGACGTGGCTGATTACCACTTCCCTTCACGAAACCGTCTCCCTTCCCCCGGAAAGAATGACGGCAACGGGTGATAACCGCACCCTGTAACGGTTAGTATGAGATTCATTTTTTGATGCAGAATTATGAGAAAAGTCTTTTTCGTAGGGTTGATTGCCATGCTGACAGGTTGTAGCCAGGAGAGCCGCGTTGCTTCGCCGGAAGCCTCCGGCATCGAGCTACAAATTAATTTATCGTTAGGAAACGTCTCCAGCAGAGCCGTAGACGACCCCATCACCGGCAACGACGGCAAAGGATATGTATTGCCTTTTACAGAGGTAAAAACGCTGAAAGTAGATTTATACCAATCTCTTGAAGCCGCTCCTATATTCACCTATACAGCCACCGATGCGGAGATTGCTGGCATCAGGAATACCGCCACCGGAAAGTTGGCAAGACTCTCCATACCCAAGATTCCGGTAACAACCCAATACGTGAAAGTGACGATAAATCGGTTTAAAGAGGAGAATCCGCTTATCAACCAGTTACAGGTGAGCAGTCAGAACGACCCGCCCGCCCCTACCATGAACCGGACAGAGATTCCTTACGAAGGAGTTACCAAAGAAATTATCGTCATCCCCGAGGAATCGGACCCTTTCTCCGTCAAGGTGAAAGCCACCGTGAAAGTGGCTCCCGTATTGAGCCGGTTTGAAATCATACCAGGGGAAATCGTGGTCACCAATCCCGCAACCACAGGCGCTTCATTCGACTGGACGGACGGAACTGCAGGCAGAGACAAAATCAAGAACTTCACCGAAGCCGATATCGCCGCAGCCGAAGCAGGCGCTCGGGAGAATTTCAGGAAGAAATACGGAACGGACGCTACCGCTGCCGCTATCTATTCCTATCGTGTCCGGCTCATCCGGTCGCCCTTCCCCGACGGCTTCGATATCAACAACACGCCAACCGGATTCTATTTTTATATGAATTATTTCAAGCCGAGCCTCAACGCCGCCACCATCATAAAGAATACAAACGATGGTATCTCCGACTGGAACATGACCACAGGTTTTGCTGAATACAAGAAAGGAGGACAGCAGTCCAATATGTATGACGCAAGAACATCAGAGACTACAAAGGTGAACGCTTTTCATCTTTTTCCCCAATCGGTGGCGGCAGACGCTACTTTGCAACAAATCAAAGACGGAATGCCTCATCTGATTATGGGCTTTAGTACCGATAAGATAAAACGCTGGCTGACGGTCAGGGCATTCAGCGACAAAAGTAATAATGAAATTATCAACGCATTTAAGCCGGGGTATTGCTATTCCCTCGATCTTGATGATGTCGTTATCACCCCATGGTCATTGGGTTTGGAGGTTCGCATTACCGATGGCGATAAAGTGACGGAGTCAGATCCCATCATCAAAGATTTCGATCAGACGTCTCACGTGCCCGAACCTGAAGGCGCAGATCTAGCACTCGGACTTCGTGTCTCCAAGTGGAGAGACAAAGACTTGGAAGTAGAACTTTAACCGGAGAAAATAAAAGAAAGAATGAATAGAACATACTTCATAGGAATACTCCTGATTACTGCATCTCTTTTCGCAGGATGCACCAAAGAGAACACGGAAGATTGCTTTTCGGGACTCAGACTCGATTTCTACTTCACCCATCATACCGGCAACGGCAATCTCTTCGGCGAAAAGGTGCGGCGGATTCACGTGTACCTGTTTGACACGGAGGGCATACTTCAACTCCACGCGACAGACAACGGAGACAAACTGGAATATAGTTACCTGCAAAACGGACAGATACAGACGGTGTCAAAACCGAACCCGTGGGGAAAGCTCTCTGACGAGTATGTGATGAATCTGGATAAAGTGCCGCCAGGAAAATACAGGATTATATCATGGGCGGATAACGGGCAGAAAGACAACACTACCTATTTTCATGGAGAAATGAAAAATCCGGCAAGCCATAATTTAAGGAAAGACGTCACACTGGGAGTGACAATGGCGGACGACCTCTATATGTTCTTAAAATGCCGGACGGCATCCGGACTGCCCGAAGAACTTGTTCCGGAAGCAGAGGAGATAAACGACCTGTGGTATGGCGCGGCAGGCTCCCGCCATCCCAAAAGCGATATATATACCTATGAAACCGTGGAAGTTAAAAACAGCGTGGTCACCGCACGCCGCATCGAACTAATCCGCAACACCAACCTACTGAAAGTCACTTTAAGCGGAATGGAGCATCTCACGCCGGAAGTCCGGGACACGCCCGCCGCGAACCGGGATACAGACTTCAAACTGTGGGCGGTTGCTACCGACGAGAGGTATAAGTCCGACAACACATTTGACGGGTACACCCGCTCCGTCCGCTACTCTCCATTCAAGACATTGATGGACGCGAACACGCTCTCTGCCGACATCAAGGTATTGCGGCTGACAATGGACCGCCCGGTGCTTTTATATATCGAGACACCCGGCGGACGCAGGATTCCGGAACAGCCGATTGACATCGTCAATATGCTGTTCAAGGCACGTAACCCCGACACGGGAGCGTATATCTACCAATCGCAGAGCGATTTCGACCGGATATACGAACATCCGGTGGAAGTACGCATCGGTCCCAACCTGAACATCAGAATCTTTATCGGAGAATGGGAAATTGTGAACGTGAAACCTGCTGAATAGGATATGAAAATGAGAATAAGATATAGAATACTGGCATTGGCCGCGGCCGCGCTCCTGTCGGGCTGCGCCAAAGAATCCGCTGTGATGAACCTGCCTGAAGCGGAGAAAGTGACCGTACAGATAAAGACCAAAGCCCTTACCGGCAGCGTGGTGGAGGGAGTGACCATAGAGAAAGTGCGTTTCATGCTCTTTCAGAATGAGACATTATTAAATAATTATACCACTTCCAACGGGACGCTGAACGTTGACGACAGCGGGTTGTTCAATCTTGCTGTCAGCCCGGGAGTATATTCTTTCGCCGCCATCATCAACGAGACGCCCGAACTGACGGAGAAACTGAATGCCGTGACGAAGCGTACGGATATCGACGGCATCGAGTTCGACTGGCAAAGCAGCGCGCTGACCTCCGGCAATATGCCGTTGGCCAATCTGGGAGAGATAAAGATTCAACCGGGAACGACGTCCGGACAAGGAATGGCGCAACTGCGCCCCGTATACAATTCGGAAGGCGGCAGATACAAAGGTGATTTCACGACAGCATCCACAACCGCAAGCATCGATATGCCCCGCGTGATGTCGCAAGTATCCGTGTTTTTGCGACAGGACGATGCGGTGACGGAAGAAATAAAAATCAGCAACGTGCAGGTTAGCAATATACCGCGTTACAGTTATCTGATAGACCAACAGGATACCGACAATACCAATCTGAATCTTTTCAACGGTCCCGAATTTACAATTTCCGCATCCGGGGGAGGCAAAGAGTACAACGGCAAACAGTACCACCCCTTTCCTACCGCCATTATTGCGGAAAAATCGTTCTATAAGGATGGAGCAGACGACGAGACAAAAGCCGCCGACCCAGATTATGCCGCTTATATATTTATCAACGCAACCTACGGGGGCATACCCACTACGTACAAGATACTGCTTCGTGAAGGAGATGCTAATTTCAGGCTCCTTCGTAATACCAATTACAATGTGTATGCTACAATTAAGCAAATAGGCAGCAAAGGCATCTATGTGGTGATTGAACCTGTCAAACTGTACAATATCGCGGTTAATTGGGCTCCGGTAGAAGGACTGGTCATCGTGAGTGACCGGGAGGCGGACTTCAACAAGAATGTCAATGTGTGGAGTGACTACACGGCTTATTCCGGCATACTTAAAGTATATAAAGGCGACGCCTACCACGATGCCCTGTTCAAATACGGCAGCCTGATAGCTACCGGTAATGATGCTACGGCTACTACAGAGCAGGAGTTCACTGCCCCGACGGCTGTTGAAACGACCAACGATGTAATTTGGTATCCCGGAAATTTCAATGTGACGGGTATCGGTAGCTGGAATGATGTCCCTTATATCACGGATGCGAGCAATATCCCGTCAGGGAATACGCTCGAACTGGTAGCACAGGGTAAGGGAGATCCCTGTCGTCTGGCAGCATTATCCCCTCATCAGATAGGTGTGGAAGGGAAGGTAGACAACCAACAGTGGCACATGGCCAATTCTACCGAATATGCCATATTGATGAAGGCAGCCAACGGGGCAGAAAGTAAAAATGATAATGGATACCGTTCTTTTCATGAACTGCTGATACCCAACGTCAAGTACCGCAATGAAAGCGGAGTGCTGGTTTCCTCCCATAATTACAGGGGAAACTATTGGAGCACGGAAAGCAACAAGGCATTCTCCTTCGACAGCCGGAATCCGACAGCAGCAGCACTCGACGCAGCCGCTCCCGGACAAGGATATACCGTTCGTTGCGTAAGAAACAGCATTCCTGAAGCTCGTATAACAATCAATCCTCCTACTTCCGTAGACTATAAGGGGGCAGCCGTCAACGGACTTCCTTTCTATATAGACAGCAACGTGCCATACTGGAAAATGGAACTTATCAAGAGCGGAGACCACGTAGGAACCTCCATCGATTTCGATGACTTCTCATTCAAGCCTTTAGCCATAGGAGTGACGCACGAAATCGAAGGTTCTTATACCCAGACTCCCAAAGCGTACATTGCGCGCAGAGAATCAAGAAACGAAGACCGTACTTTTGGAGTAAAATTCACTTCCATGCACTTCACTGGTGAAGAGAATACTTATTATTTCACTATAAAACAGAATGGATATAGCATCAGCGGAAAACTAAGTATCAATAATCTGGAAGATAATAATAGAATTAAAAAAGAGGGAGGCAAGTATACCATACATATTAAACTCACTCCTGATGACGTACCTATGCCTGTAGGGGCTGAACTTAAAGTTCGATATACCTATCTTGGTGCTTCCCGTGGTGAAGAAAGCACAATCGCCACCACTATAAATGACAACCAACGTGAATATGACGTGGAACTGAACATCCTCCCTAATAATACGCCGGATGTTATCGGACTGGTATTTCATGTATACATGAACGAAAAAGGCAGTTTGGGATATCGCGAGATAACATCAGATTCTTATTACCAAAATAATTAGTGACAATGAAAAACAGAATAACAAACATAATCATAGTAATGGCAATAATGGCTCTGACCTCATGTGTCAGAGAAGAACTTTTGTCATCCTCCCGCAATGGAGAAGAAGGCGAAAGCGTAAAAGTAGAACTTAGCTTTAAGATACCTCCGGCTTCGAGTCCGCAGGAACTACAATCGAGAAGTATGTCCACTGATAATGCTTTCTCTGTAGAATTCTTCAAAGAGGCGTCTCTGACAAAAACGCGGTCGGGTGAGGTGGCAGAGCTATATAATCTGTGGTTATTTCAGTTTCATAGTGACGGCTCCATACATGGTTCGCCCCAGCAAGTATCCGACCAGGTGACGATGGTAAACGAAATGGCTCTATTAAACGTCACGCTACGTGTAGGTACTGACCAGACACTCTACATTGTAGCACTTGGCAAAAAAGTAACCGTAGCGAGCAATCTGATGGAAGTACGGACTATCAAGGAACTTGAAAACCTGCAACTGGACTATGTCGACAACAGAAACGGACTCTATTATTCGCGGATAACCAATGAGAGCGAAATCCCATACGCCGGAGCCGCGAAAGGTATCAGCGTAAATAAAACAGGAAATAGCGACAACGGTGAGATTGTTTACGGCACACCTGATGGTTTCTCCGGTGGCATAGAAGTCAAACGTCTGGTATCACGCATCACACTGAAGCACAAATTCGATGTCACGGAAAACACGCTTGAAGGCATGAGACTGCTCAAAGTACCAACCAAACTGTGTATCAATCCCGCATCAGCAGATAAAGACGTAATAGACAATATCCCGATGGCAGACCTGGAAAGCGACAATGCTTTCGGGGATGCGGACAAGGACACGGATGGTTTCTTCACATCGCAATGGTATGTTGCGCAAAATAAACAAGGAACCATATCAGATATAGTATCAGAAAGAGACAGATATCGGAAAGTGACTGACGGATCGGGAAAAGCACCCGAAGCCGGCACAAATATCGAAGCGTGGTCATATTCTAAAAGTGACCGAAAGCTCTATACAGTTCACCAGATATACGTTGGAAATAACAACACAAACAATTTCGATGTGGAAATAAACAGCTACTATGATCTTCGAACAATCATCAATTCTGTAGATCTTAATGACGGACGTATCCGCTCCTACACAGCCGTCCAGAAAGTTTATCTTTCATCCTCTTCCTATCCCACAAGCAGCGGAAGCGGAACTGGAACAATAACCGGAAAAACCAATGTATATTTTGACGCTCACTACGGATGGCGGCCTGTTATCATCTATGCACAAGGGCGTAAGGTGACTGTCGGCATTTATAAGGATGCACAATGTACGCAATTAGCCAACATGAACTCTGCAACGGAAAACTGGCTTCAACTGTCAGCATACCCCAATTATACGGAGGTGGTACGTAATGGTGGCGCAAATGTGCTCACAAACCAGATAGAAACTAATATTTTCGTACCGACACGGTTCAAACTATACCTATATGCAGACGAGTATATCACTGACGAGAATGGAGTGATTACAGACCCCGAATTCGATAGAAACAAGGTTTATAATGCTGCTACAAACTACCTGCCGACCAATTTCGTATCTGAACGAACTCTCTATGTAAAAGTAACGACCGAAGATATTACCGCTGAAGGAACCTCCCAAAAACGAGAAGGGAAGTATACCATTAAGCAAAAACAAGGACATTATGTCGGTCTATTTGGCGGTGAAATAGAGAATGGACAATACACAGAGGGACTCATCATTGATGCATTTAATGAGAATAATTTCCAAATTGACGATGAAATAGCAACAGCATTCTACATGTACTCCGGATATTATAATGTCATGACCAATTATGTATGGAAGGAAGGAGAAGATCCCGAGACAAACTACCGCAGTTTTATGAACGGCAAGCAAGCAACATTCAATTTAGCAACAAACCCTAAGAACTATGTTGTTAATAATGGGCAAGAAAGCATCATTCCACCTATGCGGAAAATCAATGGTAATATAGATTTATATCAATATAATTACTATAATAGTTTCCAGGCAAGATTCTGTCATGATTTAAACAGAGATAAAAACGGAAACGGTGTGATAGATTATCTACCGGATGATCCTGAAAAGAATGAATTTGAATGGTATTTGCCATCCACATATCAGGCATTCGGGATACTGACCTCCGCAGGAACTATTATTTATGATGCCCCGAACGCATTAGCATTGGAACGTAATGCAACCCTAGCTACCGGTTGGATGATGGAGGGGGGAGGCTGGTATTCCAGCAACACAGGTAAAAACAGTTGGAAATGGGTTCGTTGTGTCAGAGACATACCTGTTCCTCCAGAAAGAAAAACAGGAACCAAAGTAACCACATATATAGACAATGGAGACACCTATGCCCTGATAGATTTATCAACTCTGCCTTACGGAATCACAGATAGAACCACTGCAGAAGGGAAAACCGAGCTATATGAGGAACTGGACCTATACAGTTATTCTACAAAAGGTACGGAATATGACCCGGAGAACCCTCAAAAAGATGCTTCCCAACCATTAGGTAAAAAAGTTTTCCGCGGAAGAAAAAATTATCCGCCGAGTAAGACTACTACTACCGTCACACTCCAAACTTTAGTGTCCTCTTTTTCTTCACCAAGATTTATCGTATCACCTACAGACGTATATAATGATGGCGACACGAAAAGTAACTCTGCAAGCAGTATACTTCAAGACACTGAAGGTACTCCACAATCCAATAGTATCACAATGACTTGGGCTGAAGCGAACGGAAGACTCAATACTGCCAATAGTCAAGGCTGGAATATCCCATCAAAAGCAATGAATACCGGATGTTATGCCTATAAAGGTAAGAGCGGGAAAGACGAGCCCGGAAGTTGGCGCGTGCCAAATAGTCGAGAATTATCCATGATTTTAGTATTCGCTCACGAATTAGAACGGTTTTCTTCAGAAACAGGTTTTCAGAAGTTATACGAGGCAAAAGCGGCGAATTATCTCAGTAATGGATATTGGAGTTCCACAGAACAAAGTTCTACTTTATACTCTCTAGACAAAGCCACGAGTGGTCTTATTGATGTAAATTATGGTCTTACTATATACGAAGGTGCTAATAAAACCTCTACAGATAAAAATCGGCTACGTTGCATCAAAGACATTCCGTTGAATTAGCAACAGCAAAGCCAATCGATATTTTATAATTTCTCTAATAAGTCTACCTTTGCCATACAACAGTGCAGGGGTAGATTTATTAGAGAAACTTATTGGAAACTTCATTTCCGCATTTTAACCAACAATTTGTTCCTCACCGAGAAACTGTAGTTTCCTCGGTGTGGAAACACTTGTTTCTCGGTGAGAAACGAGTTCTTGGTTTTAAACCAATGTACAGGAGTAAATTCAACTAATTAGAATTGGAAATATATGAACGGCTGAATCTCCGAACTCTTCATCTGAATAACCAGATAAATCAAAGCTACCATCAAAACAGCTTTTCCTACGAAAGGCAAACGGATCACTCCTCGACAAACTGCATTTTCCCAACTATCGGGAGCAAAATGAAGCAGGAAGCCAAGCAACATCAACGCAAACACTTTCCAATATCCTTCTAGTAATTGCGGGAACAGTTGCGGACGGAAAGTGGTGAATATCTGTCCCAGCATATCCATTGAATTCTGGAAATCGGCATTGCGGAAGAATATCCAGCAGAAGCAGACAAAATGGAAAGTGATAATTACTCCAAACACACGGCGCCAACCGTGACTCTCCTCTCCTTTCTTACGTCCGGTGATTGTCATCCACATTTTATGCAATGCTAAAGCAACACCGTGGAAGGTTCCCCACAGTACGAAATTCCAAGATGCACCATGCCACAGACCGCCCAAGAACATGGTAATTATCAAGTTGAGATATTGCCGGAATTTACCTTTCCGGTTTCCGCCTAAAGAGATATACAGATAATCTCGCAACCAACTAGATAAAGAGATGTGCCAACGGCGCCAAAATTCCGTAATAGAGGCAGACTTATAAGGTGAATTAAAGTTGAGATTGAAATGGAAACCTAACAATAAGGCGATACCAATAGCCATGTCGCTATATCCGGAAAAGTCACAGTAAATCTGCAAAGCATAACCATATACGCCCATCAGATTCTCAACACCGGAATAGAGAGTAGGGTTATCAAAAATACGTTCCACAAAGTTGATACTGATATAATCGGATATGATGGCTTTCTTGAAAAGACCGGAAACGATCAGAAAAATTCCGCGTCCGAACATTTCCTGCGAGACGAATAGGGGTTTCCGGATTTGCGGGATAAAGTCACGGGCACGCACGATAGGTCCTGCCACCAATTGGGGGAAGAAAGATACGTAGAAGGCATAGTCCAAAAGATTGGTCAATGGCTTTATTTCCTTTCGGTAAACGTCGATGGTGTAGCTCAATGACTGGAAAGTGAAAAAGGAGATGCCGACCGGCAGGAATATATCGAGAGCAGTAAATTCTCCTCCCATCAATGACGCAATCACTCCACCCAGAAAATTGGTATATTTGAAATAGACAAGAAGTCCTAAATTAACTCCCAAACTCAAAGCAACCAATCCTTTACGTTTCCAATAACCCTCTGCACGATCCATAAGTTGCGCAAGGAAGAAGTCGGCAACGGTGACTATGGCAAGCAGGAAAAAATAGGTGCCGCTACTCTTATAGTAAAAATAATAGGAGAAGAGAGTAACAAACATGATACGGGCGGTGTATTTGCGTTGTAACAACACATACACCACCATGAAAGCAGCGAACAACCAAAGGAAGATACCGCTGCTGAATATCATTGGCGCTTGCGGATCGTAGGTAAGTACCTCTTTCAGTCTACTGAAATCTATATCAATGGGAAACATAGTCATTATATGCTTTGATAAGTGCTTGGTATAATAAATTTCCTTGCAGGATGTATCCTTCGGGTAAATAATGTACATGATCGGGCCGCATCAGTTTTGCGTCCGTCCAGTTCGTGCAGGCACGGCGCTTCCCTCCGACTACATCGTACATATCCCACACGAGCAGACGATGGTCTTTTGCATAACGACGAATGGTTTCCGCTGCTGTCGCTGTACGTGGATTGATGGCATACGTGCGTCTACGCCTTCGCTGCCGGAAACTTTCATAAGAACCGGGAGGGGTAGTCAGAAGAATGGGTACGTTAGGAAGACTGTCGCGCAACAGTTTCACCAGTTCATCCATCTGATTGTAGTGCACATTTATATTATAACGCCGGTTATGGCTTTCATTGGTTCCGAAAGAGAGAATCAGCAATTCGGGCTTCAGGGCGGCGATTTCGGCAATACGATCCGGATGGGTAAAGGTAAGGCAAGTAGCTCCGTTGACGCCTTTATCTATATAAGAAACAGCACCGAAAGTTTCTGTCAAACGGGCACCGGTGGTTTGAGGGTAGATATGCCCACGTACATGGCTGTCGCCAATATGAACGATGCGGACTGTATCTTCGGAGAGTCCGGCACGCACCTGACGGAGATGTTCAAAGACGGGAGCCAGCAGAGCGATGCTGTCAATAACTTCGTTCCGGCCAGTTTCGCGGAAAGCTGAAGGGAAGGATATTTGTACAGTGATCGTATCATTCGCCCAGTTCATTTCCCGTAAGGGCTTTATAAGTTTTGCGGTCTTTCCCAGTGGAGGACATACAGGTATACGATCTTGTGCGATTGCTTCCGCAAGGAAACAAGGAACACTCAACATACCGGCGAGAATAAGAATAAAGACAGACTGCAGATTATTCTTGCTCATAAGCACGCCTCCTGTCGTATTGTTCCTTACCATAAATCATCGTTTCATAAAGTAGTCCCGCCAAATGCTTGCCGCCACGGAAATTTATATGTGTATAATCGTAGTTTGCCATAGAGGGTTTGGCATGAACGAGTTTTGCCATGCTACCCTCTCCACCCATTGCTTCAAACATATTCCAGAATGCAATGCCGCTTTCAGCAGCAATGTTCTGCTGATAACGAATCAGATTCTTCACACCGGGCATGGTACGAAGTTCACCGTTCTCGTTTTTAGAATCACGGTCGCCGACGCTCAACAACAGGATTCCTGCTTGTGGGAAACATTCTTTCAAATGCTCGATAGCTGTGAGCAGTCCTTTTTGATAGTTATCATAATTACGTCCCCGTTCGGTAGCTACATTCAAACCATATTCGAGGATAATAAGGTCGTAAGGACGTTGACGGTTAAACTGTTTCAACATTTGTGGAGGAATGCCCCGCAAAGAAAGACCGGAACTGCCACGCAACGAGAAGTTGTCGAGAATGATTCCTTTCTTTCCATCCATTGCCAAACCATAGAACAATGTAGAGTCTGCACGGTCTACTGTCCAACGGATAGAGCCGATGCGCCCGTCCACCTGGATTTGCTGCAATCCGTCGGAAGGGCCTAATGAATAATTCTTGTTTTCTCCTTTGTTCACACGGGCAGAAAGGAGAACGGAGTCTCTGTTATGGAAGAAGATGGAGGCACGCTGGCAAGTATCGAGCAGGGAGGCATATTTATTTTGCCCGCGCAGTTCTACATAAGCTCCGTTGCGGGGAACGAAATAATGACCGGATATGCCTTGTTTCTTCTTATCGAAATAGACACTGTCTGTTACCGCATGACTGGACCATCCGCCAAACGTATGTCGCACCGTAGGACGGTAACCGCTTGTCATGGAAGTGATGGTAACAAAACCTACACCACAACCGCCGAATTGTTTCTGAAGCATTTCGCGTAAGTCAGCCGTAAAGATATCCGCTTCGATAAAGGAATCTCCGAATACGGCAATACGCACCTGTTTGTCATCGGAGTCATCGGAAGAGACACGGTCGAGTGCTTTATAAAAAGGAGTCATCCCCCGGAGAGTGGAATCACTGTAATCTTCAATGCAAGTCATACCTGTACGACAGGTATCTACAAAGGCAGGTTTTACAACAGGAGGCAAAGGGATGCTGTCCGAATCAGCTGCGGCAGTCTCTGATTCCGGATAACGAAGGTCGCTCAAAAGGTCTACACGCCTCATCGTGTGCCCGTCAATAGTCAGCACCGGAAGCCAATGAAGCCCGAATAAGGCTGCAAATACAATCAGTACGAACCACAACGAATATCTCAAATAATTCTTTATTATCTCCATAATGTTCCTAAAATCCAAAACGACCGCAAAGATAGACAAAAGCCACAAAAAGAAAGGAGAATCTACATTATTTATTAGATTCTCCTTTCCTTTTTATCTATCTGCCGGACTACATTTAAATGGTCCGTTCAATGCTCCACACAAATGCGCGCAAGCCTAATTGCTCCGTCTGTAAGTCCATCTTATGCAAGGTGTCGAGCAACGGATCGACTTTGCTATCGTCTACTACTGTCAGGATAGCCGAGCACATACTTGGCCAGGCATGGCTTCCGAAATGCGGATCGCCTGTTTTCGAACCACGTCCCTGTACTTTCTCAAGGTATGTAAAGCCACGACAACCCAAACGGTCGAGTAATGCCATGATTCGTTCGTAATAAGCCTGATCGAATGTTATCAATACTGATTTCATATTTCTTTTCTGTTATTTCTTAATAATGTTGTCTTTATTCGCCTGGAAGTAAACATCCAATTCACGTTGACGACGGAGTTTACGACGACGGTTCTTGATACCTGTTCCTGCAAATACGCAATACAAAGTAGGGATCAAAATCAATGTCAAAATTGTAGAGATCGTCAAACCACCGATTACGGCAATCGCCATCGGACTCCACATTTCAGAACCTTGACCGCCACCGATTGCCATCGGAATCATACCGAGAACGGTAGTGGCAGTGGTCATCAATACCGGGCGGAGACGGCTCTTACCAGCAGTTACTACAGAGTTCAACACTGCCAATCCGCGTTCGCGGCAAAGGGTGATGTAGTCGATAAGCACGATACCGTTCTTCACCACAATACCAATCAACATGATACCTCCCAACAAACTCATGACACTTAACGTGCTACCCGTAAAGAATAACGCCATCAAGACACCACTGAACGCAAACGGCAGGGAGAACATGATGATGAACGGATAAGTCAGTGACTCGAACTGTGCCGCCATCACGATAAATACAAGAATCACAATCAGGATACCGAGTGTTCCCAAATCGCGGAACGAATCTTGCTGGTCTTCGTACGAACCGGAAATCTGAATGGTGACTTCTCCCGGAAGATCCATTTTATCTATCACTTTATTACCGGCAGCCACTACGTCGCCCAACGGAGCACCGGAGATTACTGCGGAAACGGTCACGATACGTTCGCGGTCTTTACGTTCGATGGTAGGAGGCGCGAAACGTTCGACTACCTTTCCGACGTCTTTCACACGAACGGATTGTCCTTGCGCATTGTAAATGAGGATATTTTCGAGACTTTCCAAACTTGTACGGAATTCGGGCGCATAACGCACTTTGATATCATATTCATCTCCGTCTTCACGATATTTAGACGCTACCGCACCATTGACACGGTTACGCAGGTAGTTACCGGCAGTTGAAAGATTCAAACCATGCATTGCCAGTTTTTCACGGTCAAAGTCTACCTGATATTCCGGCTGATAATCACTACGGCTGATATTTACCTCGGTCACACCTTTCACTTTCAGCAATTCACGTTTCAGACGAGCTGCCACGCTGTCGGTTACCGTCATATCATATCCGTAAACCTCAAAGTCGGCACTAGCCTGTGCGGACATACCTGTGTTGCTACCTCCGAGGATTACCTGTGCTTTACTGAATTCCGGATAGGCTTTCAAATCTTCACGCATCTCATCACAGACTGCTTCCAAAGTGATATCACGATCGCCCGGATCCACCAAACTGATGTTGAACGAAATAATATGCGACCCGTTGTCCTGCATAGATGCCCAGGTATTATCAGAGTCAGCTTGGCCGACTGTATAGTTACAGACTTTCATGATGTCTTTATACTTCGTCAGCCATTGGTTAGTCAACTTCTCTGAAAGTTCCTGCGCTATCTCTTTTCGTGTACCGATCGGCAGCTCCAACTTCACGGCAATACGGGCGTTATCCTGTGCCGGGAAGAACTCCGTACCGATACCCTTTGCACACATTAAACTGATAACGAAGAAAGCAATACATCCCACAATGACAATCGGACGATGACGTACAGCCCAGTTCAGCATCTTCGCATACCAGGTATCGAGCCCGTCGAGTGCTTTCTCTATCGGAGTAAAGAAGAGCTTGAACATCTTCGATGGTTTCTTCTGCAAACGAAGCAACTGGGAACAGAGCATCGGAGTCAAAGATAGTGCGGCGACCGTAGAAATAAACATGATGGCACACATCATCCAACCCAACTGTTTGAAAAGTACACCAGACATACCGCTTACCATTGTCAACGGGAAGAACACGGCAATCATAGTCAGCGTAGAAGCGATTACAGAAATTGCCACCTCATTGGTTCCGTGCACGGCTGCCTGTTTCGGATCGGAGCCACGCTCGATATGGGTCGTTACGTTTTCAAGTACCACAATCGCATCATCCACCACCATACCGATAGCGATAGAAAGCGACGAAAGCGAGATGATATTAATCGTATTTCCACTAACAGCCAGATAAATGAACGAGGCAATCAACGAAAGCGGAATGGTGATACAGATAATCAATGTTGCACGCCAACGTCCCAAGAAAAGGAACACGACGATGACAACGAAGAGCAAGGCATAAACAACGGTTTCCGTCAAACTGTCGATGGTGTTCAAAATGTTGTCGGAAGTATCGACAATGACACCGATCTTCACGTCACTCGGCAGGTTCTTCTGAAGCCTCGGCAATGCGTCGGCTACTTTCTTGGAGATTTCTACCGAATTAGCTCCCGACTGTTTCTGAACTACAATCATAGCACCTTGCACACCATTGTTATAGGTTTCCTGTGCACGTTCTTCCACAGTATCGACGATTCGGGCTACATCACGCAAAAAGACATTTGCCCCATTATGCGTACCTACCACTACGTCTGCCAACTGTCGGGAATCATCGAACTCACCTTCTACACGCAACGCGTATGTTTCACTACCGATATCGAAGTTACCACCGGGAATGTTCTTGTTCTCGGCACCGATAATGGAACTGATTGTTTCGATAGTCAGGTGATAGGCTTCCAGTTTATTGGGGTCGCAATAGACCTGAATCTCACGTTGCGGCGCACCACTGATAGACACGGTTCCGACTCCCGGAATACGCGCCAGCGGGTTTACCACACGATCGTCCAATATCTTATAAAGCGCTGACTGACTTTCATTGGCCTGTACGGAAAGCAGCACGATAGGAATCATGTCCGTACTAAATTTGAAAATGATCGGATTCTCGACATCATCGGGAAGCTGCGAACTTACCATGTCGAGTTTATCACGCACATCATTGGTCAGAACGTCAATATCGTTACCAAACTCGAACTCCAATGTAATCAATGACATATTCTCGGAAGAACGGGAGGTAATATGTTTCAGGTTGCTCACCGCGTTCAACGTATTTTCGAGCGGGCGAGTCACATTATTTTCTATATCCGAAGCACTTGCTCCGGGATAAGCGGTCATTACCATGATTGTATTCGTGTCAATGTCCGGATACAAGTCGATAGGTAACTTGGACAAAGAGAAAAGACCAAAAATCACCACTGCCAGGAAGCAGAGGGAGGTCATAATCGGTTTCTTAACCGCACCTTCGTATAAACTCATGTTATTTTATTTAAAAGCCTCTCCCTGCTCCTCTCCCCAAAAGAGGGAGCCGGAAGATCGTTTTGAAATCAGGTTAATTAATAAAAGCATCGGGCGAAAGGTACTGAACACCTCTTATTTGGAAGAAGGCTGGGAAGAGGCTTCCACCTCTACTTCCATACCGTTCACCAAACGTGACTGTCCGGCAACTACCACCTGTGAGTTATCCGGTACACCGGATTTCAACTCATACTCCGTACCCATGCGTCTACCCAGTTCGACCTTATTATAAGATACTTTACCGTCTTTATAAACGAATACATAACGGTCGCCGGAACCTGCCTGCTTAACGATTGCCAAATCGGGAACAACGACGTTTTCTGCTGTACCGAAGTTCAATGTCGCACGGGCAAACATTCCCGGACGCACACGCTGGTCTTTATTATCCAGTCTGATCTCTACCTGGAATGTACGGGTAGTGGCATCTATGGTAGGGTAAATCAGATTGATGGTTCCTGTAAATACTTCATCGCCATATACATCGAGTTTCACATCGACAGGAGTACCTTTTTTCACTTTCGTGAAGTAGGTTTCGGACACGTTAATCAGGAGTTTCACCGGAGTGATCTGTTCTACTACAAGTACGGGCTCTCCACCGCTGTACATATCGCCATTATCATAGTTACGTGCAGTGACCACACCGTTGATAGGGCTTTGCAAAGAGGTATTCTCCAGCAGATTCTTATAAGCGGTTTGCTTCACATCGAGTTGCATCTTCGAAGCATCCCACTCTGATTTGGACGCACCGCCCACTTTATATAATTCGTCGATACGGTTGAATTCTATTTCCTGATTATCTAGTTGCAGCTTCGTCTGTTTCAGGTTGGCTGCATCCATCTGCACAAGTTTCTGGCCTTTGGATACGCGGTCGCCCACTTCCACAAAAATCTGGTCGATACGTACGGGAGACGAAGGGGCTATATTATTCTTTACTTCGGCTTCCACCGTTGCTGTGTAATCTTGTATTTGATCTACGGGACGGGCTTTTACGTCTGCCAGCTTCACAATGGGCTTCGCGTCCACATGTTCCGCAGCCGCTTTGTCTTTTCCACCTGTACATGAGCCCATAAACACAGTTAACAGCAGGGCTACCAATTGGATACTTCTTTTCATATTCCTTAATTGTAATTTTTTAGTTGTCTATCTTTATTCTTTTCCCAGAACCTGATCGAGGTCTGCCTTAGCAACCAGGTAATCGTATATGGACTGATTATAGGTGAGTTGTGCCTGTGTCAATGACACTTGGGAACTGTTCAGTTCGAGCACCGTGCCCTTACCTACATCATAACGTTTTTCGGCAATCACTACCGCTTTCTTTGCCTGCATCACATTTTCCTTGTTGCTGACTACCTGCTCTGTGCTGGCACTCATGTTATTGCGACAACTGACAATCTGCATATTCAATTGTCTTTCCGTATCAATACGGTTCCAATCGAGCTGGCGCATCTGTATACGGGCGGATTTCACTTTCGTAAAGTTACTTGCCTTATATAAAGGTATACTAAGATTGAACATCAGGCTGGAACTGTTGCTCCAGTTGTAATTGAAAAAATCGATATTCGGATTATACAGTGATTGATATTGGTAGGAGAAACTCATTGAAAGAGTCGGCATAAAGTTTGTCTTTAAAGACTTTACGTTCTTTTCAAGCAACTTCATGTTCAAGTCCAACTGCTTCATGGTGGTATTGTTGTCCAGATTTACATTTTCTTCTCTCAACTGGTTGGCAAACATGGCCGTCTCATAGTTGGTCAGACTATCGTTAATCTTTATCTCCACATCGGCTGTGATCCCCATCAGGACTTTCAACTGCAACTTAGCCAAAGTCACCGCATTAGCTGCCGAAATCAAGTTCGGTTTAATACTGCGCATCTGCACTTCCGCACTAATCTTGTCATATTCGCTCACAGTTCCCTGCTGATATTTGGCATTCACCACATTGTAGTTATCTTCTGCCAGTTTATAACTGCCTTGAAGCACTTCATAGCTGTCCTGCGCAAGCATCAACTGATAATAAGCCTTGCTCACCTGATTCACGAGATCCAGTTTGGAAGCGCGTGACTTCTCTACTGCCAGTTCAATATCCGTCTTTGTCATTGACATGGCACGATAAACGCCCGGCACAAAGAGTGGCAGGTTAATACTCAACCCCGCATTGGCGGTATTCGAACCGTCTTGTCCCATCTTGAACGACATATCGTTCAGTTTCATTTCAGCCGCTTTAATGGTATGGTCTACTGAACCGGCAATACTAGCCTCCGGCAACAGACTTTGCCAGGCTTCTTTACTGGCAACTTTCTTTAATGCAACTTCTTCTGCTGCCACTTTTATTGTCGGATTCTCATCCAATGCAATTTCCAGGGCTTTGTCTAAGGTTAAGGTTAGTATATTCTTCTCCGCCTGTGTGTCCTGCGCCTTTGCAAAACCAAATGCACAGAGTGCCACAGCTACCAGAAGAATCTTCTTACCTGCCAATCTTTTCATCTTGTCCATAAACTGAATTTCTAATTTAATCTTACTTGTTTGTCAATAAAACCTCACTTTTGCTCTAATCTGCGATGCGGTTCTTACGATATTCTTGTATAAAGTCTTCCAGTACCTTTGCTCCTTTTTCGGTGGAGATGCCGCGTATATAAGTAAACATGATGGATTCGTACACTTCAATGAAAGGATATTCATTGCAGATATCCGTATTCAGAAGTACGTCAAACTGCTCTCGTACCAGCAAATTAACGATAGCGAAGTTCACATCCGGACGAAAAATGCCCTGCTCTACTCCCGTCTTGAAGAAGGACATCGTTTTCTGCGAATCGCTGTCCTGCCGGTTCTTCATCATCTCATATACCTTCGGATATTTCTTGATGTCTTCAAAAAAGCGTTTATTCGTCTGATGGAACACCTCAATACTTTTCTGAAAGACTGCAAGTATTACCTCTAACACATTATGCGACTGTTCAAAGATTTTCTGCAAGTACTTATCTCTGTCGGCCTGTGCCTTCAGTATACATTCTTTCAACAACGATTCTTTATCCGAAAAGACTTCATAGAGGGTACGTTTGGATATTCCTAATGCTGCTGCAATGTCGTCCATCGTAATACTCTTGATGCCTTTTGAAGTAAAAGCTTCTGTTGCTGCCGTTATGATCCGTTCTCTTAACTCTACCCGTTGGGAAGCGTCTTTTCCATGCTCTGCCATCATCCGTTTTTCTATTTTATTAAAATGCAGTTTTCTTTTTCTTTTCATTTCCAAAGGAAAAACGGAACAAAGATATATAGAAAACTCAATTAACAAATCAAGTTTCCATCTATTTATAATGCATTTGGGAATTATTATCATTCAATAGAGTAAAATGAAAACAAGTGTTAATAGGAAATACGGAACAAACATAGGGCAAAGGTAGGAATGAGGGGAATACGAAGTAAAGTTTTATCGCCCGCAGAGGGATTATAATCGACAAATGCCGGATAAATGTCGATAGAATCAACACTTACCCGGCAACAACAGTCACCATTATTAACGAAAAGCGAAAAAGGGTTGGTTTATGGTCAATAGTCAATTTGTGTCCTCTTCAGGAAGGCGACTGTTTTATGTATCTCCTTGTACATCACGATATCATCTTTCACAAAAGGCACTTCTTTCCGATAGGCATGAAGGAAACGTTCAAGAACGGGAGAAGTTTTCAGCGGACGACGGAAGTCAATGCCTTGTGCAGCATTCATCAGTTCAATAGCAAGGATATGTTCCAGGTTGTCCATCACTTTATAAAGTTTGGTAGCGGCGTTGGCGCCCATACTTACGTGGTCTTCCTGTCCGTTGGAGGAGACGATGGAGTCGCTCGAAGCCGCATAGCAGTACATTTTATTCTGGCTGACCATCGAAGCGGCGGCATATTGCGGAATCATAAAGCCGGAGTTCAGACCGGGGTTGGCAACCAGGAATTCAGGTAGTCCGCGGAGTCCCATAATCAGTTGGGAGACACGGCGTTCGGAGATATTTCCCAATTCGGCCAAAGCGATGGCAAGGAAGTCATAAGAGATGGCAAGCGGTTGCCCGTGGAAGTTTCCGCCGGAGATGATCCGGTCTTCATCGGGGAAGATGGTGGGGTTGTCCGTAACGGAATTGATTTCAGTCAGCAATACGGAGGCAACGTAGCGGATGGCGTCTTTCGTGGCACCGTGTACTTGCGGGATGCAGCGGAAGGAATAGGGATCTTGAACGTGTTCTTTGTGACGTTCGATAAGTTCGCTACCGGCCAGTAGTTTGCGGAAGGCTTCGCCTGTCTCGATTTGTCCCTGATGGGGGCGGATTTGCTGGATGCAGTCCATAAACGGGTCGATACGACCATCAAAGGCTTCGAGGGAAAGGGCGGCTATGAGGTCGGCTTTTTTCGAGAGGCGGAAGGCTTTGAGCATAGCGAATACACCGTTGGCGCTCATAAATTGGGTGCCGTTGAGCAGGGCCAGTCCTTCTTTACTCATTAGTTTGACGGGTTCCCAGCCGAATTCGTCGAGTACGCTGATGGCTTCGCACTTTTTCCCTTTATAGTAGACATCGCCGACACCGATCAGGGGGAGGAAAAGATTGGCGAGCGGAGCAAGGTCGCCGGAGGCTCCAAGGGAGCCACGGTCATAGACGATGGGCATGACGTCATTGTTGAAGAAGTCGAGGATGCGCTGCACGGTGATTACTTGTACGCCGCTATGTCCTAATGAGAGGGCATGGGCTTTGAGAAGCATCATCAGTTTGATGATGACGGGGCGAATTTCTTCGCCTACGCTGCAGGCATGGCTTTTTATCAGGTTCTCCTGAAGCGTACCGAGTTCGTCGGGAGAAATATTTTTGGTACATAAAGAGCCGAAACCGGTTGTTATACCGTACAGCGGTTCTTCGGAAGAAGCTATTTTGTGGTCGAGGTAGTCGCGACATTTCTGGATGCGCAACTTGGCTTCGGGAGCTAGTTCCAGTTTTAGGTTTTCGTTGATAATTCGTTCGATGATTTCGAAGGTTAATGCTCCGGAACCAATATGATATACATTCTTACTCATACGCGCAGGTCTTGATTTACGGCATCCAACAATTCTTTTTCTCTCCGGCAGGCGGTTTGCTCGATTGTATCGGCTTCGGTTTGCAGTTGGAGGACAAAATCTCTGTCTTTGAGCGAACCGAGGTTGATACGGACGTTCAGCAAGGCTCCCAATACAGCGGAACGGGCGGCCATCATGGCTACACAGGCATCTGTGACGGCATTGCGGTTGCCCAAGCGGGCAACATCTGCTATGACGGACATCATATCCAGGGCTTTGCGGGCTACTTCCAACGGAACGAGGGCGGCTTGTTTGGTTGCTTCCTGAATGGCGGCACTTCGGGCGGCTTTCTCTTCGTCGGTTGTTTTAGGAAGTTTGAAGCAGGCAAAGACTTCGTTGTAGGCAGCGGAATCTTTATCGATAAGTGCAATAAATTCGTCCAGCAGACGGAGGGTGATAGTTTGTGCGTGCTGCATTACTTCTTCACTGGCTTCGTATCCCTTTTTTCCTACGGTGAGCCGTGCTACCATTGTGGAAAGGGCGGAAGCCAGTGCTCCATCCAAAGCGGCAATACTACCTCCACCGGGTACAGGGTCACTGCAAGCTACTTTATCTAAGAAATCTTTTACGGTTAAATCTGCTAACATGGTATTTTGTTTTAAGTGATTAATTGAGTCAACTATTAAGCGACGGGATACAGCATACCGCCTTTAATAGTCATGATTACACAGTTCATGCCTATATAATAAGGTAGAATATGATAGTTGTCGGAATTGAGAACGATAAAATCGCCTTGTTTGCCTACTTCGATGCTTCCGATCCGGTCGGCTCGCTGAAGGGCGGCAGCTCCATTCAGGGTCAGGGCGGTGATGGTTTCTTCGATACTCATTTTCATATAGATGCAGGCCAGAACAATGGTCAGCGGGATAGAACCGGAGAAACAACTGCCGGGGTTCAGGTCAGTAGCAAGTGCTACCGCACAGCCGGAGTCAATCATTTCACGACCGCGTGCGTAGGGTTCTTTCAGAGCAAAAGCGGTCAAAGGTAACAGGGTGGCTACCACTCCGGCATCGGCCATTGCACGGATGCCGACATCGGAAGCGTGCAGGAGGTGATCGGCAGACAGTGCTCCCAGTTCGGCTGCCAGTTCAGCTCCACCGAGGGAGACGATTTCGTCAGCGTGGAGTTTCAACAGAAAGCCGTGTTCCTTGGCTGCCTGAAGCAGGCGGCGGGACTGTTCGATAGAGAAAACGCCTTGTTCGCAAAAGACATCACAACATTCTGCCAGTTCGCCATCACGGACAAGGGGAAGCATTTCACGAATCAGGAAGTCGATGTATTCGTCGCTTCTTCCTGCATATTCTTCGGGAAGGGCATGGGCACCGAGAAAGGTGGAGACTATATCGACACGTTTATGCTCGGTGTTGTTCAGGCTACGCATTACCTTTAGCTGTAATAGTTCGGTTTCCCGATCCAGTCCGTAGCCGCTTTTACCTTCTACGGTGGTTACGCCCATTGTGCTCATTCTTTTCAGAAAGCCTTCAGCTGCTGAACGAAGTTTCAGGAAGTTCATTTGCCGGGTGGCTTTTACGGTGCTTGCAATTCCGCCTCCCCGCTCCATAATCGACATATAGCTTTCGCCGTTCAGACGCCAGGAGAATTCTTCGGAACGTTCTCCGCCAAACACGAAATGGGTATGGGAATCGACGAAGCCGGGCAAGAGGCAGTGTCCGCGAGCGTTATAATGCCAGTAGTGTTGATAGTAACCGTCGCGGTCTTCGCCACGGTTCTCACCAACGTAGGTGATGATTCCTTTGGTGACTTCCACGGTTCCGTTCTCTATGACTTGCAGTTGGGACATTTCTTCGCCTTTACGGGCGGAAAAGCCGATGGGAGTTACGATACGGGCATTGAATATGATTAGGTTTTCACTCATAAATTATCCGAATTATCTTGGTTTATTCTTGTTTCATTCATCCTGCTTCTTGATCCGTTGTTTTTTATCAGGGCAGGTTCCCCTGTAAACATCCGTTCTGATTTGGATTGAATATTCGCTAACATATTTCTTTACCGGCTATTCCATGATACGGGCTTCCAAGACTTGTTGCATGGAAAAGTTTTCGAGTCCGAGATAATAGGAAGCTGTATCAATCAGGGCTTCCATCGGTACGAGACCAATGATTTCACTACCGACAATCGTAACACCATAGCGGCGGGCTTCGATACGTACCAGTTCGAAGGCGCGGTAAAGGGCAGTACGGGTATAGTCGGTCATGTTTATGGATACCTGGGTGATGTTTCTCTCCTTTAGCTCCACTCCCATTGCTTTCACATAACGGAGTCCTCCATTGATATGGCGGATATTCTTTGCTATCTTGGTAGCTATTTCCAGATTGTCCGTACTAAGATTGATATTGTAGGCAACGAGCGGCATACGGGCTCCGATGGCGACTGTACCTGCGGTTGGATGACGTTCGGCAGGTCCGAAATCTGGTTGCCATTCGGGTAGTTTGATTTTTTCGGCCATGCCTTCAAATTCTCCTTTACGAACGGAAGCGAGATTTTCCCGATGCGACGCAGTTGCGGACTTCTCATACAGGAAGACAGGAAGATGATAGATCTCGGCTACTTTTGCGGCTACTTTCTTGGATAGTTCGATGGCTTCTTCCATGCTGGTATTCTTAATCGGGATGAAAGGGATGACATCGACTGCTCCCATACGGGGATGTTGCCCGGTATGCTGATTCAGGTCTATCAAACGGACAGCCACACCGACGGCTTCAACGATTGCTTCGTACAGAGCTTCCGGCTCGCCGACAAGAGTTACAACCAAACGGTTATGGTCTTCATCATTACTGTAATCAAGCAGTTTTACTCCGGCCTTAATACGGAAAGGGGCTACTATCTGATCTATTTTCTCTAAATCACGTCCCTCGCTAAAATTGGGGACGCATTCAATAATTTTATTCCAACTCATATCAAATATCTATTATTATAGAGGTTATATTCAACTGGATAACTATATGTTTTACATTAAACAAGTGCTCTTGCCCAATAGTCCTTATATAATCAGGCACGGTTCACACGAGTTTCATACCGAATCACCGCATGGTTTATACTAAACAGCTATATGTTTAAACAGTTCCATATATTATGGGAATTTATTCTCTCATATTAAGAGAATAAATTCCCATAATATGTGATACTATTTTCCCACAATATATGGGACTATCTTCTTTATAAGTTCTTCGTCTGCTACATACGGCATTGTTATCTGATAGTCTCTTGCATGGGAGTCATTAAATGCTTCGCTTGTCTCCATCGCATGCGGATTACTCGCCCATGAGCGACGGGCTACTCCGCCCATCACATCCCAGAGCATTGCCGAACGGAGTATTTCATCTACCCGTTCGCTACCGTCGCATACCATACCGAAACCGCCATTGACTGCTTTGCCAATACCGACTCCACCACCATTGTGCAAAGCTACCAGGCTCATTCCGCGGGCACAATTTCCGGCAAAACATTGCACAGCCATATCTGCCATCACATTGCTTCCGTCTTTGATATTCGATGTCTCCCGGAAAGGAGAATCCGTTCCGCTTACATCGTGATGGTCTCGTCCCAGCATGATAGGACCTACTTCTCCCCGGCGGACCATCTCATTGAAACGGAGGGCTATGTTCATTCTCCCGACTGCATCCTGATACAGAATACGTGCCTGTGTACCCACCACGAGCCGATTCTTTTCGGCATCCCGTATCCAGTTGTAATTGTCAAGATCCTGACCGCGCCGATTGACGTCGATACATTCCATAGCTGCGTGGTCTGTTTTTATCAGATCTTCGTGTTTGCCACTCAAGCAAACCCATCTGAACGGACCGTAGCCATAATCAAAGAGTTGGGGTCCCATAATATCTTCAACATAGCTTGGCCAGATAAATCCGTCCTTTTCATCAACACCATTACGGGAGATTTCTTTTACTCCGGCATCGTATATAGCTTTCATGAAGGAGTTTCCATAATCAAAGAAATAAGTTCCGCGGGCTACGAGTTTCTTGATAACTTCGAAATGACGGTGCAAGGATATATCTACCAAGTGACGGAATTGTTCCGGAGATTCGTGAAGAAGGCGTGTGCGTTCTTCAAAGGTTAGTCCGGCAGGGCAGTAACCGCCTTCGTAAACGGCATGACAGGAGGTTTGATCGGATAATAATTCAATAGGAATTCTTTCGCGTTCGGCATATTCGAGCAGGTCTACGACATTGCCGTGATAGGCTATCGAGCAGGGTTCACGATGTTGCATTGCTTGAGATGCCATCCGGTATGCTTCGGCTATATCCGCAGTCACGTGTCCCACCCATCCCTGGCGGTGGCGGGTTTCAATACGCGAACTATCTACTTCGGCTATGATGGAGACTGCTCCTGCTATCTCCGCCGCTTTGGGTTGTGCGCCGCTCATTCCTCCCAAGCCGGAAGATACAAATAAATGTCCCCGCAGATCCTGATCTTGGGGAATCCCCAGTTTCAATCGCCCGGCATTGAGGAGGGTATTGAAAGTGCCATGCACAATTCCTTGAGGACCGATATACATCCAGCCGCCGGCAGTCATTTGCCCGTAATTGGCAACTCCCATCTGGGCAGCAATATGCCAATCATGTTGATTGTCGAATTGCCCGATCATCATCGAATTGGTTATTATAACGCGGGGAGCATCGGGACGGGAGCGGAAAAGCCCTAATGGATGTCCGGACTCAATAACCAGCGTCTGTTCTTGGGTAAGTTCTTCGAGGTATTGTTTTATCAGTCGATATTGCATCCAGTTTTGGCAGACTTGTCCGGTTTCACCGTAAGTGACTAGTTCGTAGGGATATAATGCTATATCGAAGCAAAGGTTATTGTCAATCATTACCTGAAAAGCTTTGCCTTCAATGCATTGTCCCCGGTACTCGTCAATCGGTTTGGCTTTCAGGTCGCCGGCAGGACGGAAACGGTATCCGTAAATCCGCCCGCGAGTGCGTAGCTCTTCCATCAATTCAGGAGCCAATTGTTCGTGCCACTCGGTAGGAATATAACGCAAAGCGTTTTTTAATGCAGTGATTGTCTGCGCCGGGGTAAGTGTATAACCACGGTCGGGAGCTCTCCGGATACCTTCTACAAAATCCGGATAAGGAGGTAGTGTGTTGCCAAGAGTTATTCTCATAATAAACAGAATTAAGGATTACAAACTGTAAGCAATACAGTCTTATAACTCTTCGCAAGATAGAAAAAAAGAAGATAAAAGACAAGAAATTTGGCAGATTTATTATCAGAAAGGTATTATTACATTTACAGTTTGATAGAAGAACAAGACACAAACGATGTCAAAACTCTCTTATGCTTTTATACAGGCACAAAGACAGGCCGTTTTGTCAAAACAGATAGATAGATCTTTCATTAAAGTAGATAGCAGGGGGGGCATTACGGTAAATAGCAAAACTATCATTAAAACGAATGGTGGAGCTTCACTAAAGCTAAAAATAGATTTTTCATTAAAATGAATGGAAGGATCATTGGTAAGAACCCTTTCATTAAAATAAAAGAGAATCTTTAGTAAAGTAAATAGCAGCCCTTTCTAAAATCAACGCTATGAAATCGGTGGAATTTGTATAACTAGTGTAACCCGCATCTCAATAATATCATTATATAGATG
>ERZ1505065.145-NODE-145-length-28689-cov-7.380492_pt1 | contig 28689 bp, 10 predicted proteins | sample MGYA00571779_ERZ1505065 | MGnify/ENA primary metagenome ERZ1505065 (study PRJEB39906, sample SAMEA3182071) | gut metagenome | biome: human; feature: gut; material: Stool; isolation source: human stools | place: Canada | collected 2011-12-06 ...
TCGGAGATGTGTATAAGAGACAGGTTTCGGCAGCAACAATATAAAATTAAACATTTAATTTAATAAACTAATAAACAATGAACATTATCAGAAAATTACGTGCATCAATCCGTTTAAATGAAGCGGTAGTGCAAGCAGACAAAGCACATGAGGAAACAGGTGAACGTTATTACGTTATGCCCAATGGAAAAAGTGGTAAACTCATAATTATGGATAGATTCAACTTCCGCAAACTGAAACAGAAAGGTTATTTATCTCGTTCAACATTCGTGAATGATTTGGAACGTGAGTGTTTCTATTGTACTCCTTATAAAAATGGAAGCGGCGCATTACCTGAATTAATTGTTAAACTCAAGCGCAAAGAATATTTCACTTACCTTGATTCACTCAAAAAAAGAAAAAAGTAATGGGAAGTAGATATGATGCAAAACAGGGGATAGACGGCATTGTCACACTTACTAATGACCCTCTAGCTATTGACAATATCCGAAAAATAAAAGCTGGCGACCGAGTTGTGTGTAATGATGATGGAAATTCAGGAACAGTATTAGCAGTAGACGATGATAATTACGGTTGTACAGTACTATTCGATGATACATTAGAAACGTGGATAGAATGCGACCAATTGTCCAAAGAGTAATTTTCAAAACGGCGAATAGAGCAGGGTTCTATTCGCCGTTTTGAATTTAGCCTTGCATTGCCCCATGCAACTGATTTACAGCTTCCATATTTGCATTTTGTTGCGCTTGTTGGAGCAATTGAGGTGAAAGCCCGTCAGGAACTCTCCCCTGTGCGAGCTGTTCCTTTTGGCTCTTGATACTCTGTAACAGTTCATCGGCAAACGGGAAATCCCCATGCTCAAGCAACTGCTCTACGCTGATCGCTTGGGACTGGTACAACTGCATTAGCATATCATTAGCAAGATGCCTGTATGCCGGTGTTGAAGTACTTTCAGTAATGCTTAAGTCAAATTCTACATCCCGGATTTTCTTCGGGTCATATTCAATTTGCGCACCACTCCTACCAGCAATATTGAACACACGTTTCGTATCATAAAACTGCTGCATGTTCTTCACATCTTTGTATGCCCCGTCCACAACAAAGCAACTAAAACACTCAAGCAAATCTAGTAATGATTTTGTAGCATTCTCTGTCTGTTGATTGTAATGTGATGCACTTTCCCCCGAATATCCCGGCTTTCCCTGCAATGCACCAGTTACCCCCGAAATATCCTCAAAGAATTTCAATTGCATATTCAGTAGTTCGGCAATGCCTATGTTCGTGGAGTTGTTAGCTACCTGTTCCGGTACCTTGCCACTTTTGCTTGGTCTGTACACAATGACACCATTGAACTCCGTCCAGCTCTCTGCAATATCGTCAATGCTCACACCATCAGGCAAAGAATCTTCCGGCATCATCAATACACCTTTTGCGCTTGCCCTCATAATCCAGTCATAAAGCGTTATCAATCGGTTGGTGTATCGTTGCTGGTCTATCACATCCGCCACGAATGAGTGTATTTCACCATCAATAAACGGATAAGCTTTGAAAACGTATGGATGACTGCCATGTTCGTAGGGCGTCTCCCCTTCCCTCAATATATCACCGAATGGAGATAGATAATAGAAATACCAATAATCATCTACAAACCAAGTAGCTTTTATCAACGGTACTTCTTCTTCAGGCATACCCACCTCCTTGGCCATACGCATACGTTCTTCGTTTTCAGCAAGTACTACTTGTGCATAATCTTCCTCATCTATCTTGAAAATGTCACCATTTTGGTAATCATGACAACGGTATCTCGGCTTCTGTTCCTTACGCCATATTTCTATTACCCTGCATCTTCCCGGCTCACTGGTAAAGAGAAAATCGTAATTTTCTAACCGACTATACCCAAATCGCTCTGCGTAAGTGGCTATATAATCCTTTCTTGCAGCCCACTTATAAATATCACGAAGCTCACGATATTCTTGCGGACTGGAAGCAAATTGCTCACACAGTTGCCCAAAAGATATATCATGTACTTCTCCAAGCACGGACACATCCCAACCTCTAAAATCCCTCATATTGTTATCAATGAAGAAATTGTTCGGCTGTACATAATCCGTCCAGCAATCTTCTTTACCATTACGCCAACCATATGATTTACGATGAACAATAAAGCCACTGATTAGAAATTCTTCCATACTTCGAGCGTACACATCGGGCATTCGGTTGAGTTGCATATTGCATTGTAATATAGTACTCATTGTTTCACCGAGCTTCTGTTCATCTCTATCACGTGCTGTACAAGTAGGTTCTTTACTTTGGCTGCGGTACACCCCCAATACACTGCGTACAAGCCGACGAATAAGATTATTTTTCAATGGCACATTACCTTGGCTCTTGATATATTCTTCTTCAGTCATGGATTTACCATCAACACAAATCATATCATCCCATTGAAAACCATAAGTATAGCGTTTATTGCGTTCCCGGTCTTTTCGAAAGTCCTCCATCTGATTCCAATAGTACTGCGCTTCCATTAGAATATCAAATGCTCTGCGACCACCATACCGCTTTGCAGAAGCAACGGTATCAATTTCAGATAGCTCATTCCGTTTCGGCGCAATTCGGCTCATTGGTAACAATTTTCCTTTGCCTTTATTATGCATATTTTCGTTGTTTAATGATTGCTTAGAGTACAAAAGTAGTACCCAAAGCAATCATTTTAGGTTTAACTATTTACGTTCGTCTTGCTCCATCTCTAAAATGAATGTCCGCTTTAACTCATTAATCCTCTTTTCAAGTTCTTCTGCTTTTGAGGTATCTCCGATTTCCTTAGCAGTATCATAAGCTTTCTTTAGTTTTGAGTAAATACGTTCCATTTCTTTCATTTTTACATATTCAGGATCAATGATAATCTCGCTTATCAGTTCTGCTTTCTTCTCCAACGGTAAACTCAAATCACCTTTAATGGCGCTGAATTCACTCGCCTTTGCACGGTATGCATCCAAATAACCAAAGAACTTCTCATCCAGCCCCCTACCTACATTACGTTCATCGCCACCGCTCATCAACATTCGGTTGGCAAGCGGAACATAACGCCAATCAAAATCTTTTTCACCTGTTCCCACATTGATCAAATTACGAATTTGGTTGGTTACAGTGAAGAAGCCGCCGGTGTATTGTTTCAATAGATACTCAATGGCAGCAGGATTCAAGTCAATAGTACCTTTCCTATACTTGCTTCCTCCACTGACTTCGTTCAGTGTTTCAGAAAGGTTTACAAGGTCTTTATTCGCACTCTTATAGGCTTTCGTCCAATTCGGCATATATTTATTGTAGGGTGTATCTTTCCATATCGGACTACCGTACCAACTCTCGTTATTCGATACTTCCACCATCGGCTTGACGCTGCTTGGCCACAACGCTTTTGTCCCCTCCATCATATCTACGGGAAGCAATTGGCTCATCTGTGCCAATACATCGCTAACCTCCAATTTCTCGTTATGGAACAGGGAAGAACCGGTAAGTTCTCCCATCGCATACACAGCTCGGTACTCGATAGGCAAAGGAATCTTTATCCATGCGTTACCGGGCCCCTTGACAATGAGGTTCTGTCTGCGAGTATGTTCGGGTATGTCATAGTAGCTGTCATCGTCATCATCACCTCCAGCCGAAGCAAGTGCGGTAACAAGCATGGCTAAACCATACCATGATGCAACGACAGTACCCATTTTGCCGGGATGCCTCATCGCATACTTCAAGAAGTTTCCGAACGTTCCTTGCAGGGCGGCATTCCAAAAGATATATCCGGCTCGTCCTGCACCCGATACACCGGCTGCTACATTTCCCAACATGGTTTGTCCTTCAGCCCCCAAGAACTTATCACCTGCGCCTTTCTTGTTGAAGTTCACACTGATTTCCTTGGCATCCCAAATACTGCGGTCTATTGTCCGTCCCGCATTCCTGCTTGTTACAAAGGCGGCAAATCGAGCACGCATCTCTATACCTCGTCCCACTTCGCCTATCCAGGTAGCCATACATTCACGTACCACATGGGCAGGAATTTTTTCATTCGCCGCTTTCAGCATCTTCTTGATTTCTTTCTTATGCTCGTCAATGTCTGCCATTCTTGAAAATCCTGTCTCGCCACCGTTCATCATGAACTGATAAAACATTTTCTCTATTTCATCATTCATATCAAGCGTTCCCCTGCGGTATTTATCCAATAACATAACCATTCTTACAATAGGTAACTTCGCAAAGTTCATGTTATATTGAATAGCATATTTCGGACTTTCCTTAACCCACACCATAGAATTAGAATATACCATATCACGCAAGAAGTTACTTGCAATAAAGTCCGGCTGTAATGTGGTGTACAATGAGGACAGTGTTCTATTCACATCTCCAATGAGATGTACAAGCTGACCGATACTTCCGCTGATATCATTATCCGGGTTCGTCTGTCCGTTCAATGCTTGTGCAGCTCTCGGATTACCGTTGATGGTAATCACATAGTCTCTGCCGTTTCGCTTCACCACCACTTGATGCTGTCGCAAATTACGGTTCTCTACCACACGGTACGGAATGTTTACCGCATCCTTGCCGTGCTTGTAATTATCGGGGGCAGATTCAGCAAGCTGCTTCATCTTATCCTCAAATTCGTTCATCTTTCGCTCTACCTCTTCGGGACTATCGTTGATGTCAATATTGTCGGGGAATATCGGCTTCCATTCATCAGCAACCGCATCATACTGCAACCACAAATCACTCACACTAACAAGGTCGCTCGGATGGTTGAGGGCAAAGTTCAAGAACTTCTGCTTCACGAGTTTGTTGCGGTTTCCTTGCATAATGGCACTCTCGGCCATGGATTGTAGGTTGGCAAATGGATCATCTGCTTTAGAGCGTCTTCCCTCTGCTTTCTTGATAGGTGCATTGAACAGACTCTGCTTATGTGTAAGGTAAGCGTATGCTTCAGAACTCGTTTTTTCATCAAATCCACGCAAAGGGATATAAAACTCATACATATCTCTTACACTGTCGTAGGTTTCCTTGCTCATCATTCCGCATTCGTAGGACTTGGAAAGGACTGCCTTGCTGACGGCATTAACCTTGCTCCACAATGCGGTGGTGTCGTGTGCGTTTTCGTACTCATCTACCATAACCTGTGCTTCGGCTTCTGCATCTACAATCTCTTCCATACCTGTAAGGGCAGTAAGACCTGCATAATCACGCTTACGACACTCGTCGATAAAGTCCTGCAAGGTCTTTGTACTCTTCGGATGCTGCTTCTGATATTCCGCGAAGTCCTTTTGTGCATCACGCTCCGCCATTACTCTATTGCGTTCAAGACCGTGTTTAGCCATCATATAATCGGTCAGTTCCTCGCGCTCTGCTGTATTATGCGCAAGTTTGGCTACTTCTTCAAGCATTGGCTTGAACAATAGGTGCGCAAAGGCATCGGCTTCGGCTTTGTTCACACTTGATAAGCGGTTCTCACCTAAGTAGGCATTTTCAAATCCATCAACATCTTCCATTCGGGTATTCTTGCCGAGGATTGCGGTCATTGCTTCTTTCAAACCAAGCATACTATCTTGCAAGGCTTCCTGTGACTGATACATTCCACTCTTCACACGTTGTTCATATTTTGCTCGTGCCAAAGTACGCTCGTGTATTTCGGGATCACCGTCTCGGTTCAGTACATCATCGGTTGAGGTGTCGGCAAATTCGCCAACCCTCAACTTGTGCTGCATAGCAATGTCGGCAGCTTCTCCGAACAGGTTGCTGTGCTTACCCTCTTTCAGATTTTCATAACTACGCCAAAGGATATAACGGAGTTCATTATCCGTCAGAGTAACCCCTCTAAAATCGGAAAAGCCCAATTTGTCGAGCATTTCAAAGAAGAATTGTTTTATCCTCTGCCACCAACCGTTTTTACGTGCTTCCTCGAAATTAATGTGTTCGGCAAGTCCGGCAAGGTATTCTTCGGTAGCCTTGCGGAAATCCCAACCATTCTTTGAAGCCATATCTACAATACGTCTGCGTATAATTTCATCGGCATTGTTGAATACATTATCAAGGAATGTATCAAAATGTTCTCCGAACAACTGCCGTAAGCCGTAGTGTGCCACAGCCTCGTGAAGTAGGGTCTGCTCAACGTCAAACATGCTCGTGTGATTAGGGATGACAATAGTTATCTTTCCTGTACTCTTTGAGTAGAATCCTTTCGCACGCTGTTTCTTGCCATCCAGTGTTGAGGCATCGGTAACAACCTCCACATTGTCAAGATGCAGTTTCTCTGTCAGGCTTACCACACGCTCTGCCATTCTTTGGCGTTCACGTTGTGCAAATTTCCTCCGTTGCTTTGCAGTTCTCCTTGACTGTCCAAGCAGTTTTGCCACCGAGTCATTATCATAGCTGACCTCATCATCGGTATATGCACCATCATCTTCACGTTTTAATTCATCATCTTCTTCCGAGGTAGAAACATTATTTGCCGTTTCTACTGTGGCATCCATTTCCGCATACTTGGCTTCCTTTTCTTCCAATTCTTTCTTCATCAGTTCGGCATATTCTTCCAACTGTGATTTCGCTTGTGCCAATTCCTCTTCATACTCGAAAGGTTTGCCCTCTCTTGACAAGAGTTCTTTCAATTCGGTCTCATTGTGTTTCTTGCTTCGTTCAGCGGCTTCCAATCTTTCGGCAAAGTTCTTTCCTGTAATCACATTGCCGGTAATGTCCTCAATGGCATTACGGAGCAGATTTTGACGTACAGGAACATCCTCGATACCGAGTTCTGTACATGAATAAGTCATTTTTCTTTCAACGTCATTGAACAAAGTTGTACCATCACGCATGGTCTGTCTTGTCAATTTAGTTGTTACAATGAATGGGAAATTGCCTATCTGTATAGTCAGTTCTCGCTTTTGTTCCCCTGCAATATCACCGTCTTTCATCTGCTTCATTTCAGCAAGAACAGTCTTGTTGTGTTCCTTGAAGAAATCATCCATTGTATCAACAGAGGTAAAGCGATGTTTGCCGATTACAATCTCTTTGAATTGTTCATCGGGGAATGATGCACGTACAGCCTCCAAGGATCGGCTGTTATCCTCAACACGCTTTTCAGCATCTTTGATAAAGGCTTTTAACCTTGGCTTGGCATTATGGATGTAGGCTTGGTCTGTTTCCCATTGCTTTTTACGGCTTGCATACTTGCGTACATTCTTTTCCGCATTGTTTTTCAGCATGGCATACTCACTGCCGGAGAGTTGTGCTATAGTATCTCCAAACACATCTTCTTCCTCCTCAAGCACACGGTTGGTCATACTGTTCGACATCATCTGCTTGCCATTCATAATACTATCGGCAATGGCCCCCTTTGTTTTCAGACGTTGGTAGGCGGTAACGTCCAGACTATCCTCTACACCGAAACGCAAGATACGTACAGGTTTATTCATATCCTTGTGCAGATTTCCCTGTCGCAAAATACGTCCGTTACGTTGGGTATAGTCCATTGGACGGTTAGGCGCATCCAAATGTATCAGCGTGTGCAAGCGTTCCTGAATGTTCACGCCTGTACCGAGTGTAAAGGTCGAACCGAGAATCACACGCACCTCGCCACGGTTTACCTTTTCAAAGATTTCAAGTTTTTTCTTGACAGTCATTCCCGACCTCATTATTACAATCTCATCTGCAGGAACCCCCTCTGTAATCAGCTTATCCCTGATGTCATCATAAAGGTTGAAGCCACTCTGTTTGTTTTGGTAATTGTCGGCAAAAATGGCAACCGTACCTTTGTAATCGGCTGTTTCTTTCAGCGAGCGCAATGTTTGTCGAACGGCTTCATGAGTCTTACTGTTTACATCATCTTCAGCATCAGACTGTACCAATCGAGCATCCACGGCAGCGGCTTTGGCAATACCGTACATCGTGAGCGGGATGTGGCTGTTCTCTTTCTTCTCCTTTCCGCTCATCTGTTCATAATGTTCAAGTTCGTTCTTTACGAACTTCATGATGCTACGTAATGCGCGTGTCTGTGGCAGATAAAGGTCTTGTGCCTTTCCTCCCTCCATTTCGGGTATTTTGTCCTTTACGCCGCCGGCTTCTTTGGTTAGGACGGTATCGGACACTCCCGACCATATACGCACCAGTTCAGGCAGATTGACATACCCAGCAAAGCGGTTGTTCTCTTTGAACTTTCCACTTGTGGTGAACTCCAGCATCTGCTGAATGTTACCGAAGTTGCGCACAAAGTCATCAAAGTAATAAATACCATACTCTTTCATCGTATCAGCGGGCATGAGATAGCGCATGAACGTCCAAATCTCTGCGGCGGTGTTGCTGATGGGTGTACCGGTTGCGAAGATTACGTTCCGTCCGTTGTTTTTTTCCAAGATAGCCTGTGTCTTCAGGAACACGCCTTGCGACTTCTTGCTGTATGACGGATCCACACCTTTAACTCCACGCTGCATGGCAGTGGCAAATCCGAGGTGCTTATACTCGTGCGCTTCATCTACAAGTAAAGCATCAATGCCCATATCGTCAAAGTTCTCCACATCGTCAGTTCGGCGGTCAAGCATTTCCATAGCTTTAACCTCTGCGTTCTGCAAAGCTACAGCACGTTTCTTTTCATCATTGGCGGTACGTTTCTTTGAAGCATTGTCTGCAAGTCCGGCAAGCTGCTCCTCCAATAATTCGATTTCCCGTTCAGCCTGTCGGGTAATCATATTTTTTCCGTCCGGATCTTCTTCTTTCATCTTTTCAAGAATGAGCATCTTCTCCTCAATCTTGTCCTGCACGAAAGTCATTTCCCTTTCCTCGCTGTCGGGGATAAATTCAAAGGTAGACTGCGGAACGACAATCATATCCCAATCGTTGTAACGTATCTTGGCATAAAAGTTCTTTCTGCCCTCTGCACTGCGGTCTGCTTCTTCAAGTGTCAGTATCTTGGCGTTGGGGTACAGTTCCTTTGCACTTGCAACGAATTGTCCAACGGTAGCATTCTGCACCACAATCATGGGTTTGCGTGCAGTACCCAAACGGCGCATTTCCATTGCTGTAGAAATTAGAGTAAAGGTTTTCCCTGTTCCAACCTCATGGGCAAGCAACAAAGGCTGTTGTGTGCCTCTTACAATGGCTCTGCCTTGATGCGGACGCATCTTTAATTTATGCGAAGCACCACCAAAATATTTCGGTACAAACTCATCGGGTATGCTCATCGGCACAAAATTATTGAACGTGTCATTATAGATACGCTCAATCAATGCCGACATTTCAGAGTCGCTCTGCATCTTCTGCCTTGCCCAATCCTTGAAATCCTGACGGATTTCATCAATCTTGGCAGCACAAGCCTGTGTAGCCTCTTTGTCGGTAATAGTTTCAGTAGTGCCGTCATAACGCTTCTTGGTGGTGGAAACGGTGATGCTTCTGTTCTGAATGGCAGCTTCAATGAGAGTATGCCCCATAATGGTACGGTTAAGCATTTCGCTGGTTACCCCCATTGCACGGTTCTTCTCATAATCGGTGAAGTATGGTTCTTTCATAAACCAAGTACCGCCCACAGCTGTAAACCGTACGTCAACCTCCGTGCGTTCCTTTACAAAATCCTCATACAGTTTCGGGTCAATCCAAGAGCTTCCGAGGGTGAAGTCAATCAAGTGAGCAGGGATTTCCATGGGCATCTTCTCCTGCAACGCCTTGATGTTGCGGTTAAATTCCCCATTTTCGTTGTTTTCCTCTGCTTGACGCAGTTTTTCACGAATATTTCCGCTCAAGTAGTGATAGGATGCTTCCATCTGTCGGGTTACAGGGTTCTCGAAACCGTAACCGCTCTCGATGATTTCTTTTTTCACATCCTCGATACCTGTACCAAGTTGTTCGGCGATGTACGGTATATCTACACGACCGAATTTGAAGATACTTGCAATAATACCGTCCTTGACATTGGCAGGAGTGGGTTCTTTCTCTTTTTCAACAACACGTTTGCTGAATACATCGGTCTTGTCAAATTTCTGTATCCGGTTTCCTTTTTCATCTGCCGTTTCTTCAAACTTTTCAAGAGCGTATACATTGGCATAGTCCACATCATTTCGGAGAAACGCAATGGCGGTGTTCTTGTTGAAGTGTCCGTATGTGCCGACAAAATCATCGTATACTTTGTTGAGTTTGTCAAGCAACGGTTTAAGTCCCTCATCGCTTTCATTCGCAGTCTGATAGGAAAGGACTTCCGCAAGAGCTTCCTTGATAGCGGTGTATGCCTCAAAGCATTCCACTTTCGTATGCCCCTTTACCTTGTTGGTATTCACTTCGAGAGGTTGTGCGCTTGCAGTTGAGTTGATGTATAGTTTTCCGTCTTTGACAAACACTTCGCCAATCTTCTTGCCGGGCATTACATCGGTGGCAAGCTCGGTATTGCGCTCACCAAATTCCTCTGCTCGGAATGAGCGGACAAATTCAGCCAACATTTCTTCCTGTTTCTTATTCTGTTTAGGATATAAGCCTTTGCTGGTCGGGCGGAAAGTATCGCCTTTCTCAAATGCAAAGTGCATTTCACCTGCCATGTTTTCGGGGTGTTCAATGAAATAGCGGTTGTAGTCCATTGAAAGCTGCCTAATGACTGGTATCTCCTTGCCTTTAACCTTGCGTGTTTCCCCGGTATCGTACTCTGCCATGCGCTCTCCGCTCACATCACTTACATCAATGGCATGGATAGACTTCTGCCCGTTCACACGCTTGCGGATAACAACGATGTCAGAGGTTACTCCGGTGCCACCGAAAGTCTTGTTGTGCATACGGAAAGCACCCACGAAGTCTGCGCCTCCCTCGCTCACAATCCAGTCACGGAGTTTCTTACTGTTGTCAAGCGTACCATTGGACGTGATGAAGATACCCAAACCGCCCTCACGCAGTTTGCGCACATTCTTTGCTATACAGAAATCGTGTATGTTGTGGAATTTCTTCGACAGGTCTTTGTCGCCCGTGGTATCATTCACACGGAGTCCGGTAACGAACGGAACATTAGTAATAGCTAAGTCCACACTTCCATTAGGAATACGTGTCTGCTCAAAACCCTGTATCTCTACTTTGGCATCAGGATAAAGGAGTGAGAGAATGCCGCCCGAAGTCCCGTCAATCTCAATAGCATGGATGTCGCTGTGCTCGCTGATATTTGTAGGCATCTGCCCCAAAATGTTGCCGATACCTGCAGAACCTTCAAGAATGTTGCCTCCCTTGAAACCCATTTGTTCGGCAATGTCCCAAAGAGTATCTACAACGTATGCCGGAGTGTAATAAGCACTGTTTGCACTCATTACAGCCTCTTGGTATGCCTTTTCGCCAAGCAACTCACGGAGTTTCTTCGCAATAGGATTGAGAACATACGATGTACCCTCGTTGAAAGCCTTACCCAATCCGCCCCAACCGCTGAACTTTCGGAGGGTCTGCATTTGCTTTTCGGTAGCCTGTTCACCGCTTTCAAGCAACTGCTTTGCCAACTCAATAGCCTTGATATTGGCTTCGATACGTGCATCTACCGATGTAGGGGCATGGTCTTTGCCACGTTCCGAATGGTGGTTGCGGGTATTCTTTTTTTCTTCTACGGAATCTGAAAGTCGAGGTCGCACAGTCCTATCGACTGCATTGCCTGTTCTTTCTCCTCTGTTGTCAGTTGCTCGACTGCTTTGTTGTTTACTTCCGCTACCTGTTTCAGTGCTTCTTGATAATCCTTGTTCGTGTCGATTATCGTTGGCTGGCATTCCTTCGGAGCGTTCTGCATCAGTTCTCTGTAATCCATTTTCGTTGATTTTATCGTTCTTTATTAGACCGTCAAACAAACCTAACTCATTTGACTGCTGTAAATTTACTGTTTTTTTCTCACTCTTCTTGCGCGTTGAACGAGTTTTCTTTATACGTTCCTGTGCAACTTCAACTTCCCCCGCCACTTCCGCCTCTTTCGTTACGGTTTCAGCGGTGGCGAGTGCATCAATGCCGGACTTGTCAAAGTTGGCCACGTCGAACTTCTGCACCTCATCGTAAGAGGTCATGTCGGTATTAAATCCGTTTTCTGACACCTCTGGCAAATCTCTCGCACCATTGTAAAATGCTTTAAGGTACGGACGTATGGAATCACCCAAGTCTGCAATCATAGCCTTTGCATATTCTGCAAACTTCCGTGAGCCTTTCTCCAAATGGTAAACAGCCATTTCTGTACCAATAGCAAGTATTTCGGGGTCAAAACCAATATTCATTTGACCGAGTAACTTCTTACGCATACGCTCACGAAGTTCCGCATAACGCTCATCAGTAACAAGACGGTTACCACTCGCTTCAGTCTTTTTCTGTGAATTGTCTTGTTGCTGCTTACTCCGCATATCGTTGATAAGAGTTCGAGCTTCATTAGCAAACTTGTCTGCACTATCTTTGGTCAGGAAAATAATATTTCCTTCATGATAAACGTCTCCACCACGCTTCTCTCCTAAATCCATCACAGCCTGCTTTTCCGCATCAATCATCTTCATCAAAGTACGAACAGAATATCTGTTATCCATTTCTTTATCAACAACGAAATCTGTCCTGCTGTCATGAATTTCATCCTTTGCCTTGCGATCAAGTTCTCGGGTCTTAATTTTATTTTCAAGCAAAACTCCAACTGCATCCAAAACTTCTTGCATGCCATTCTGCGGATTGCGAAGAATGCCTAACATTTCCTCCGGGCTGTTGGTTGTCTGACGAAAACGTGCATCACCAATAGGTATGGGACCACTCACATCATCACGAGTCAAAGTCGTATATCCAGTTTCCTTATCAACAAAAACAGAGTATTGCCATACAGGGGTGTAGTCCTGTTTTTCATCCTTTGCTAGTGCTTTGGGTTCAGTAAACAGCACATCACCATCATTTACAGCCTGTATATCCAACATTGATATGGGAGGTTGGCCTTGTGCATCTACTGCGTACTCTGCTAATCGTTTGGCATCTTCTTCGCTACGCATCATAAAGCCGTGTTTTTCCCTATCCCACCAACCTTTCATTTCTTTGGCGAACATACTTACATGCTTTTGAACTTCCTTGCGCAATTCCGATTGGAACTCAACAAGTTGCATGTCTAACACCTTACCTCGCTTGGTGATGTACTGCGCCGGAGTAATGGTGTACGGAGCATCAGTCGGTGCAATCGCTTCTTCAGTAGAAGCGTCTTGTTCCAACTTGCGTTGTTCGGTAAAAAGGTCGTTAATTTCAGAAATAATACGAGCCTCCTCAAAAATGTCGCTACGGTTGTGCGCTGCTTCTTGTTCCTTGTGCAATTCTTCAATACGGGACTTGACTTCTGAAAGTCTGTTGCCTTGCGTGCCGGAACTTTGCCCCTCGATCGTCTTTACAGACTTGTATTCCGAAAAAGCCTTGGTCTTGCGATGGCTGCTCTCTATCCACTTCTCGAACTCCTCCAAGTTAACGCCCGTCAGCATCGTCTTGTGCTTCTTCGCCCAATTTCTGTCATAATTAGCAAAGTAAGCTGCTTCAGCATCGTCAGCCTCATTGAAGCCCAGCATAACCTTGTGTTCGTCAAACGTGCCGTCCTCGTTATATTGGTCAACCACAAACACCTTGCGACCATTCCACCCGTCAATATCATCAGAGAGGAACACGTCTATATGGTCGCCGTCTACACCTTCCGTGCCACGAATATAGCCATAGGTGTTCTGCATGGTCGTTTCCCATTTGTTGCCCTCTGTATCTATTCCACTACGAACGGATCCTTTCGGGTTCTCAATGGTGATATTGAATGTACCAACCTGCACATGACCTTTCTTATAATTGCCGGCTTCTTTCTGTTTCTCCGTAGGAGTAGTATCGGTTTCTTTCTCTGCCACTGCAACGGCATTGGCTAAAGACGAAGATGCATCAATATAATTAACAACATCCAATAAATCTCCGAATGTTTGACCGTCATACTCATAAGTACTACCTGTATAATTACCTTTCGTATCGGGTGCATCAACTTTTATAACTTTATGAGTACCATCAACAATAATTGTCTGTTTATAAGTATCGCCATACTTTCCGCTTTCAACCCAATCATCTTCTTGAACTTCAATGCGTCTTGCTATTTTTGCACTAAGTTGATTGTCAGTATCATCAGAAGATAGCATTTCTTCTTGTGATAAAGAAGGTTCTATTTCGCTTTGTTCACCAATGCTTTCAGTTCTTCCTGTATCATCGGTTGTCCCATTTCCGTCCTCAACTCGTTCTCTTGGCGTAAGAGCTCCATTGCTTCCTTGCTGCCCTCGTTGGCTTGTTGCAGTATCGCCAACCAATACATTGCTTCGCTGTTGTCCATTGTAATCTAAATTTAATGCTTCTTTAATAGCCTGTACGAGCGTCCGAGGGGTATTGTCCGGCTGTTCGAACAGAGTTTCTTCCTGTGTACCTTGTATAAGGTCATAAATCTTGCCGAATGTGTTTTGAATGAAGCTTTGGCTTTCACCTTTATACATTGCGGCCAAATGCAAGACAAAGTTACTGAAATTATCAGCAGGGAGATAACTTTCCCCTGTAACATCATCCATTTGATACTGGCGTTTCCAGTTTTCTACAGCAATACGTGCTTCCTTGAAATTCTTTGCCTCTGCAAACATTTTATCTTGGGACAAAGCATAGTAAGCACGAACGGAATTCTGTATCTCATCTACCATTCGTTCACTGTTCGGACTGTCATAATCACGGAAAGCAGTGGCAAGAATAGCCTTTTGTGCTTTTACCGGCAATACGTTGAACATTTCCTCCAACCGTGTGCTGCCGTCCTTGAAGATGCTTTGATACATGATACCACGCAAATCATTCTTGGATTCAGGAGTTAGGTTGCCCTTGCTGTCAAACGCACTCTTGTATTGTGTGTGACTGATGAAACCTCTTTGACTCATCCATTTCAGAACATTTGCACCATTGGCATCCACAAGTCCGGCAAACGACATTTCATCATCCGAAGTCCTAAGCAACAGGTTGGCAAACGAACGCATTTCGGTTCCCATGCGCTGCAAGGTGTTTTTAGGTTTGATACGTTCAACACCTCCACTTTCTGTGTCTTGTGCAACAAACTGACCAAGATTGAGGGCTTCTGTATCGTCCACATGAAGCATATTTACCAACACCGGGCTTTGTATGGGCGCAATGTCCTCGGCACGCAGTCCAAACTCTTCCGCATGGTCTTTCAGGTATTGCCTATATGCTTCGGCCTGTTCCGAATGACTTTCCCACATCAGGCGCAAGGCATCACTACGGTTGTTTCCCTGTATTACTTCACCACGTTCGTTTACGGTCGGCGCACCGGTGTAAGCGGTAATACTTGATGTGATTTCTTCCGGACGAATGTTCTCGGCGATTTTCCGTGCAGACAATACGCTTGCTTCGTCATTGCGTTCCTTTGGTTGTGCTTCATCAATAAAATGCAGAGAATTGCGCACACCTTGTATATGACTCGGTTGCAACAATGACGCATCAATCACGGTTACATTGCCAGGAACCACTACATCATTGCTGAATTTCACGTTCACCTCTTTACCTTGTACAGCCTGTAATGGTTCTTGTCTGTCAACCTTATGGCCGTTTACACGTCTATATCCTCTTGCACGGGCATCTTTGGGAACATCTTCCACTATATCGGGAACTCCGTTAAGTGCTTCACGTTCCTTGCGTTCTGCTTCCTCACGCTCTGCACGCAATTTTTCTTCTTCCGCCTTGCGCAATGCGGTAGCTTCATCGGCAATACGTCTGCGCTCCGCATCTGCTTCCATTTTTCTGCGGTTGGCAGTGCCGGCTATCTTTTGCCAAATGGACAATTCCTGTTTGGCTGCATCAATTGCCGCCTTGCGTTCTTTCTCTGCTACAATCTTCTCTGCAATAGTGTTTCCACCAGCAGATTTCGTTTTCTCGATTTTCTTCAATGCTGCTTCTTTGTCCGCAACCATTCCGTTAGCCACGGACTGGGCCATAGCTTCGTCTCCCTCTGTCTGCTCAACAATGGCATCCCAAGCAAGGTCGGGAGTTTCCGCCTGCTCATAGATAGGATTACCTTGTTCATCTTTGGGGATTCGTTCTAATGCAGACACTTGCAACTGCTGTTCCTCCAGAGAACTTGCTGCCACTTCCGAATTATCATTCACACTTGAATTGGCAATCTCAACAGGTTGCCCATTGTGTTCTATCAGCATGGAATCAAGCTCTTCACGGGTAAACATATTCACACGCTTACCATTCAAGGCATCTTCCGTATAAACTTCATATAGTCCATCGGCATCCACATCGGCGGTGATGTTACCACGAATACCTATACCATTTTCATCACGGAGTGTCACAAGGTCATTCATTGCATATTGCGATCGGCCTGCTTCCCGCTCTTCCTGCTGCAAAGCAAGGTTTTCTTCAGTTCTCTGTTGCTCAAACTCTGCGATTCGTGCAATGTTAAATGCGTCCACAGACTGTTGGATAGCCTCTTTTGCCACAGGAAATACATTTGTTCCGTCTGTCACATTGATAGTTCCGTCGCCATTGTCTATGATTCCGTTCTCATCTGAAACTATTGTGACCTGTATTTGCGAACCGCCTTCAGCGGCAATGGTATAGGTTTCGCCCGGATTGAATGTGACAACACCATCAATCTTATCCGCAGCTTCACGTGCAAATTGTTCTCTGATAGATTGTGCAGCCAACTCCTTCTGCTCGTATGGGTCTTGTACATCATCAATAGACAATATAGCATCGGGAGATACTTGTTCAAGCCCACCTGTGTCCGCATCACGAACAATGATGCTATTGTCAGAATCAGTCACACTTACACCGCTACCATCCGTATATGGTACAAGAGTCCCACTGAGAACATACACCTTGCGTTCATCCTGCTTCATGGTTGCCCCCTGTATCATACCTGTCTTGCGGTTCACACGTGCATCTATCATCGAATTGCTCTGTTCCACCCGTCCGTCTATATCATCACGCACGCGCTGAATCATTCCGTCATATACCTGCTTGGCGTTGAGGTAGTCTATGATGGTGCCGGCTCGTTCGGTATCGCCTGTCTCACGTGCGTTCCGCGCTTCATTCAGCCAGTCCACCGCATCACCTTCAAGGGCTTCATCGTTCGTCCCCACAACATCAATCATCCGCTGACGCTGGTAGTCAAGCATGTTCTTTGCGTCATTCATTTCCTGTGGGGATGCGATATTGTAGCCGTCCAGATAGCTCTCGTTCATCGCCTGCACATTCTCATCTTGTTCTCCTCCACGCTTTTGTGCGAGTGTGCCGAGGTTGAAGCCGCGCAGGTTCAAAGAGTGTTCCATATACTCCAGTACGGCTGCTTTTTCCTCGGTGGTGAATTCCTGGTCTTTGGCGATGAGTTCCGCCACTTCCCCCACATTCTCGTTGGTGGTAAGGTCAAGCGTAGCCCTCAACGGCTCCCATATTTCATTGCCGAGCATTTCGTTCACCTTTGCGTCCGCTTTATTCACGCCATGCTTCATGGAAGCATAGTTTGCAGCAGACAGAGTATGTTTTCCTGCCCCCATCAACCCCATAGAGAGTGCCATTCCACCCCAAATATCACCGTGGAATTGCCCAGTTGCAAATAAGTTAGTACGTGTGCCGTCCGGATTCTGCTGATAAGCATCATCAAGATTGAGCATTGTGCGCCACAATTGACCGTAGTATTCTTCTGATACTTCACCAACATAATCACTGACACCCATTTTATTGAACATCTGATGAGTTTGCCCCATTATACTATTCAATGCACCGGCATCTGCTTTTGAAAGTACACCTCCCAATCGCTTTGCCCCTAGAACATTGGCGAGTTTACTCATATTGCCAAGCGTAAGAATGGGATCAAGATGTGCGCCAAACATTTCTGAATAATTCTCAATGATAGCATTGGCTTCACCTTGCCATATTGCACTTCCCCAGGTCTTATCATTGGAGAAATCATAGTTACCATTTTCATCAACAACCACATCACCAAGCTTTCGGTCAATGATGTCAGAAACCGTTTTTCCTGCTTGTATGGTGTTTGTCATCAACGGAGCACGTACAAGCAAATCATCTGCAGTTGTCCCAAGCGCTTTGATAGTCCAATCTGTTGCGTACTGTCCTAACCCTCTGACACCATTCTCTTTAATATATGATTTGAACCCCTGTTGAGCCATTTTTTCAGCCGTTTCTTTACCTATGACCTTTGCGGCGACTTTAGTGCTTCCTTTTGAGAATGTAGACAAACCGTTAAATCCGCCACCTGTCAAAATGAAATCCAACATAAATGAAGGCATATATCCAGTCATGACACCGGCTCTGTTCCAAAAGTCGGCATTTCCACCGTATCTTTCCTCTGCCTGTTGTTTCTCATGGATTGCACCCATCATCATATCATAGGATTCACGCTCGCCCTCTGTGGCATTATCACCTTTAAATTTGTCGGCATTCATCATGGTCATAGCATCCGCCATATCACCCATACCGAAATCCCACGTGCGTACATCACCCATAGTACGACCAAAACCACGCCAAAAGCCTACATCAACCCCATTTTCACGGTCTTTCTGTTCTTCAAGGTTCTTGATGAGCTCTTCTGTTTCTCTAATGGCTACTCTCAATGCGCTGTTTTCCTTGTCTGATTGCTGGCGCGGTGTGTAAGTGGCTGCTCCCAATATGGCAGCGAGCGGCGCTTTGTTCTTTTCCGTTTCTTCTACCCATTCCTTATGCACTTCGGAGGCTCTTTCCGCTTGCTTAGCTTTTAACTCCTGCAAACGGAGATTAGCCTTGCGTAACTGTCCGCCGATTGACATATCGGCAGCTTGTCGGTACCAGAAACTCTCGATGTCAGCAAGAGGTTTACTAGTAGTCTTGTTACCAAGTGGAGTAATATATGTTTTTTCCAGTTTCCCGTTTTCAGGATTAAACTGCATTTTACCCTCTTTAGTTTGCAATCCGGGATTCAACCCGTATTCTTGTATATTATCTACACGTTCATTTGCGTCTTGTATCTGTGTTTCCACATTCTGCATCATACGGTTTGTACTGGCAATCATCTCTGCTTTTTCTTGTTCGGTAGGTTGCCACGCCTGTTCTGTTTGTACAGCAGGCTCCGGTGCAGGTGTTTGAATCTTTCCAAAACCTATATTATTCTCAAACTCTTCAAACGGTTCCATCTCATAACCATCTTTCACAAGAGCATCATAAGCTGCCTTGCGTTTTGTAGAATCCGATAAGTTCTTGCGGAAATCTTCTTCACTCTCCATATCGTAACCATCAGAAACAAACGTATCGTATAGTTTCTTTATTTTATCCTCATTTTCAGGCATAATGTTTCATTTATGATGTTGGACTTTTCTTTTTATTACTACTGTTATCTCCGGCTGTTGGACTTTTCTTCTTATTCGATGCCGTTTCAACTTCACCGGCAAGTTGGCTGATAGGTTTTGGAGTAGAGACATTCTTTTCTTTTGCCCCCATTACATCATTTTCTGTGGTTTTCACATATTGGTGAGTCTTAATACCTAACCGTTTAGCCTCACGCTGCACCGCTCTCTCATAATCTTCTTTCGTATCATAGTAAGTGGTCTTACCATCAATAGTAAGTGTCATCCTTTTCTTATTGCCGCCACTACCACCACGGTTATAATACCCAGCTCTAGCATTGGATGCGGAAGCAGAAGCCTTTGAAGCACCCGCTTTAGCCTTTTCAGTTTCAAGTCTAGCCTTTGCAAGATCATCAGCATATTCGGCCTCCACTCTTTTACGTTCTGCATCAGCTTCGGCTGCTGATATTTTATTGTTTTGGAGCTTAACGTTGAGGTCAAACATCTGGTTATCTCGTTTTTCCTTTGCGTCCGCAATAGCATCGGCTCTTTTCTCGCGTGCTAACTGATGTCTCCAATTACGATCATCTCTCGCTTTGACATCATCAGCCTGCATAGCACCAAACAGGCCGCTCAAATAAGCCCGGGCATTCTCATTACGTTCTTTCATTAATCGATCATACCTAACCTGTAGCCTTTCCGAAGCTGTGTTTTTTCCACTGTACATATTCGGTGCACCCTGCGTTGTAAAATACAAATTGGAGAGAGCAGATATGCCATCACCAATTGCCGCAAAAATTTGGTCACGTTTTTGCTTTTTCTTTTCTTTAGCAAGTTCTTCGTCAGTCGGTGGAGTATAAGGATTAAGCTTCTTGAACAGTTCGGCGTATGAAAGGGCACCACCGTCCGAGCCTTCTTGTTTGGTCGGAGGTGGCGGTGTAGTAGTTATGTCAGGTTTGAGTGCGGTAACAACAGGAGCGGTGGCCGCTTTTTGTTCCGCCCATTCCTGTGTACCCTTTACAGGTGGAGATGCAGAAGAACCGTCTTGCTGCTGTTCATGCCATTCTTTAGAACCTTTCGGAAAAGGTGTGCCACTTCCATTACCTAATATATCATCATATGTCGCCATAAGTTACCTCCACACATTAAAATGGCATTTTACTTGCCGCACTCGTTACTCCTTGTACGGCTCCGGCTATCGCTTCTGCCTTACCTTTTTCTAATTGATTAAGTTGCTCAACAAAAGCATTGTCATTCTGCATATAGGTGGCCTCGATGTTGTCTTTGCGCTCATCCGCATGTGCTGCAATCTGTGATGTTGCATCAGCAAGAGCCTTGCTATTCGCTTCTTTTGCGGCTGCAAGTGATTCATCAGTACCGCCCATTACAGCCTGTATACCAGCTGCCTGCTTATTACGGTTCTTGATACTCTCTTCCGTCTGCGTGAGAATACGTTGCGCATCGGCTCGTTGCGTATAATCCTCATTGTACCTGCGATCATACCAATTTTGGTTCTTCTGTCGCTGCGCCTCAACGTTGCTCTTAATTTTCTTCATTGCTTTCGATGCAGAGATACCGCCAAATATGCTACCTGCCGCTCCTATAGCACTTCCAATTAATCCCATAAAACCTTTGTTTTAATTATTAAAAGTTATACCTCATTTGCGAAAGTAAGCCCTTATCTTCGCAACATCATTTTATCTTTTTACACTAATAATCATTATGGTATGGCAAAAGGGAAAAAGACAGGAGGACGACAAAAAGGAACACCTAACAAAATAACAGCATTGGCCAAAGGCATGATTGAAAAATGGCTTGAAACTCACAATACGATACCTGAAGGGGATATGGCACCGCTAATAATGCAAGACTTTTTAGAACTTGATCCTAAAGACCGAGTGAAGGTTTCTATGGAGTTCATTAAAATAATTATGCCGAGAAACATCAGCATTGATGATAACGAAATTCACCTTACCATTGAAGATAAGTTGGTCGAACTTGCTGGGGATGAAGAGGACGACGAAGAATAATCTACTTCTCTCTACTTTAGACGCGAGGAGTTGCTTACCCTTAGGGGTAATATAATACAGTTTTGCTTGAAAGCGATATCCGAAAGGATGTCGCTTTTCTTCATAAAAACAAAAACCTACAAAGAAAAAGTTCCTTGTAGGTTCGAAAAAATCAGAAGCCCTTTCCTTTCTGCCGCTGATATACTACCGTCTGATTCTTATCAAGATTGACGATTTTAAACATCACCATAGAACGGTTAGGAATATCTTCGGGTAACATTGTCACAAGTCGTGCTATAACATCGTCCACGTTGTTGAATCCTACATCAGTCAACTCTGCAACTTTCTGCCCATTGTGGTAAGCCGCCCCATTTACCATATATCGGAATGATAATCTAAAATGCGTATCTTCCTGCTTCTGCTCGCGAACAGATGTCTTACCGGAGAAGAAAATGAAATCAACCACTTTCTCGTTTAATTCCCAAGCAGGTGAATAATCTATCTTTATATAACCCCGTGTTACCTTATGTCCAGCAGCATGATTCATCGCAAATGCAACCTCATCAATTGAAGCTCTCACGTCATTCTGTGCCACAGTACCCCACGTGTGCCGGAATGTATAGACCGAATACCGTTCTTCTTTTGCCATTCCCATGGCCTCACATATTTGCCTAATTCCACTGTTAACATTGGAACCAAAACTGTCAGATGTTGTCATACGCTGATAAAAATTGAACAGACGATCGTCATCCTCCTTCGTATTGAGATATTTATCGAAGAGTGGTTGAATAATTGCCGGCACGCGCATTTCCATATATGCACCGTCGGCACGAAACTTCTTTGTCTTGGCACGCTGATAGTGAATGATGCCGTTCCGATAATCCTGCTTTTTCAAATTGTATAGATCGACTGTGTTGATTCCTGCCAAACAAAGCACCATCATGGCTATATCACGTCCAAACTCCGTCTGTGGATATTTCATCTTACTTTCCGGCAGAGGAAATGAAAAGAATTCCCGACACGCTTCGGGTGTAATGGCTAGTTTTTCTGCACGATCTGCCGAAGGAATCTCCACTTTCACCCATGGATTAGTCTTTATACGAATAATCCCATTATCATAGTCGTTATACTCCAGAATAGCAGCTTTAAATACTTGTCGCATACAGATAGGATACATCTCCTTAGCTCGGTGTGTCTGTTCAAGCGACTTAATCCACCTATTCATCAAGTGCGATGTAAGGTGTGAGAACATTATCTGCGTTGTTCCTAAAAAACGCTCCAGATGTTGCAATGCCAGCTGATAGTTCTTAGCATTACGTTGTTGACCGTTGTCAATCATTCGGTTGATATGCTTTCGTGCATAATCTGAAAAACAAACGTCATCATTCCCACTTGCAAGAAACTCGACTACTTCCTTGACTGTCCAATACTCGATATTTTTGCTATTAAGCCTCTCCGTATACTCCAATATTCTCTGCGAACAGAATTGCAAAACATACGGGTCTTTAATCTCATTAGTTTTGGTGAGTTCCTTCTTCGTCACCATCTTGTCTGTCTTAATGAACGCAGAGCTTCGATGATGAGTCACCCGGATATACACCGGATAAAATCCGTCAGCCCGTGCCGTTCTCACTACTGCTTTCAATGTTGCCATTTTATATTCGTTTTATAATTAAACATTCTGTTTGGGCGTACTATGTTCCAAAGCGATTGTTCCGTGTTCCAATGTGATTGAGGCAAAACGCCCGTAACTTATTGACTATACGGAAAAAGCATTTGTACAACACTTGTACAACACTGTTGTCAAAACTGCATAACTATTGTACAACATTTGCGTTTATTCTACTCATTTTTTGTGCAAAATGCACGTACATTTTTAAAATACAATAGGCGGTAAGCCTTTGTAAATGAAAAGCATACCGCCTAATTAACTGAATATCAGCTATACCGCCTTTATCCCTCGATTGCTGCCTGAGCCGCCGCCAGTCTGGCAATCGGCACTCTAAATGGAGAACAACTAACGTAGTTCAAACCTACCCGGTGACAGAACTTCACAGAAGAAGGCTCACCACCATGTTCACCACAGATACCACATTTCAAATCCGGACGGATAGCACGGCCTTTTTCTGTCGCCATACGTACCAGCTGTCCCACACCATTCTGGTCGAGAACCTGGAACGGGTCTACTTTCAAAATCTTCTTTTCCAGATAAACAGGAAGGAAAGAAGCTATATCATCACGAGAATAACCGAAGGTCATCTGCGTCAAGTCATTTGTACCGAATGAGAAGAACTCGGCAGAAGAAGCAATACGGTCGGCAGTCAAAGCAGCACGCGGGATCTCGATCATTGTACCTACTTTGAAGTCAATACTATCTCCTACTTCCTCAAACAATTTCTTAGCTTCCGAGCGAATCACATTTTCCTGCTCCTTGAATTCATACAAGATACCGGTTAACGGAACCATGATTTCCGGATGAGTTTCCACTCCTTCTTTCTTCAGTTCCAATGCAGCACCCAAAATTGCACGTGTCTGCATTTGAGTAATTTCAGGATAAGTATTACCTAAACGGCAACCACGGTGACCCAACATCGGGTTATGTTCACACAGTGATTCTACACGTTGCTGGATATATTGCAGGCTTACACCCATTGTATCCGCCATTTCTTGCTGTCCCTTCAAATCGTGAGGAACGAACTCATGCAAAGGAGGATCGAGCAAACGAACGGTTACCGGGCAACCAGCCATTGCTTTAAAGATACCTTTGAAGTCTTCTTGTTGATATGGAAGAATCTTAGCCAATGCTTTCCGACGTCCTTCTGCATTTTCCGCCAGGATCATTTCACGCATTGCTTTGATCTTTTCGCCTTCGAAGAACATGTGTTCTGTACGGCAAAGGCCGATACCTACCGCACCGAAGTTACGTGCAACTTCCGCATCATGAGGAGTGTCCGCATTGGTACGTACCTGCAAACGAGTATATTTATCAGCCAGTGTCATCAATTCGGCAAAGTCGCCGGAAAGCTCTGCAGCTTTCGTTTCTACCTTACCATTATATACTACACCTGTACTTCCGTTCAAAGAGATATAGTCACCTTCTTTCAGCAACACACCGTCAATCTCTACCGTACGGTTTTTATAATCAATATTCAATGCACCTGCACCCGATACGCAGCATTTACCCATACCACGAGCCACAACAGCCGCGTGAGAAGTCATACCGCCACGAGCCGTAAGAATACCTTCGGCAACTGCCATACCGGCCAAGTCTTCCGGAGAAGTTTCGATACGAACCATCACCACACGTTTACCGGCAGCATGCCATTCGGCAGCGTCATCAGCAAAGAATACGATCTGACCGGTTGCAGCACCCGGAGAAGCCGGAAGACCACGGGTCAACACTTTGGCTTTCTTCAAAGCATCCTTATCGAATACAGGGTGGAGCAATTCATCAAGTTTATTCGGTTCCACGCGCATCAAAGCAGTCTTTTCGTCGATCATACCCTGACGGAGCAAGTCCATAGCAATCTTTACCATAGCAGCACCTGTACGCTTACCGTTACGTGTCTGGAGGAACCAGAGTTTACCTTCCTGTACGGTGAACTCCATGTCCTGCATATCTTTATAATGATTTTCCAGTTTAGTCTGAAGAGCATCCAATTCTTTATAGATTTCCGGCATTGCCTCCTCCATTGAAGGGAATTTAGCAGCACGCAGTTCTTCGGTTACGCCAGCCAATACAGCCCAACGTTGAGAACCGATCTTAGTGATCTGTTGCGGAGTACGGATACCAGCCACTACGTCTTCACCTTGTGCGTTAATCAAGTATTCACCGTTGAAAAGGTCTTCACCTGTACCGGCATCCCGTGAGAAACAAACACCTGTAGCCGAAGTTTCACCCATATTACCGAATACCATAGCCTGTACATTGACAGCTGTACCCCATTCATCAGGTATACTTTCCATCTTACGGTAAAGGATAGCGCGTTCATTCATCCATGAATCAAATACGGCACAGATAGCTCCCCAAAGTTGTTCGTATGCACCAGTCGGGAAATCTTTTCCGGTCTGTTCTTTTACGGCAGCTTTAAATTTCTTTACGAGTTCCTGCAAGTCTTCCACTTTCAACTCGTTATCCAGTTCTACCCCTTTCGCTTTTTTCACCTCTTCGATGATTGCTTCGAACGGGTCGATATCTTCTTTATTGGTAGGCTTCATGCCCAACACAACATCACCGTACATCTGTACAAAACGACGGTAAGAGTCCCATGCAAAACGTGCATTACCCGTCTTACGGATAATACCTTCCACCACTTCGTCATTCAATCCGAGGTTCAGGATCGTATCCATCATACCCGGCATAGATGCGCGTGCACCGGAACGTACAGACACCAACAAAGGATTTTCAACGTCACCGAATTTAGATTTCATCAACGTTTCCACATGAGTGATCGCTTTTACAACTTCATCTTTCAGCAACTCAACCACTTTATCACGTCCTAACGTATTGTATTCCGTACAAACATCTGTAGTTATTGTGAATCCGGGAGGGACAGGAATTCCGATTAAATTCATTTCAGCAAGGTTGGCTCCCTTACCACCGAGCAAATTCTTCATGTCAGCCTTTCCTTCTGCCTGACCATTACCAAAGGTATAAACTCTTTTTTTATCCATAATATTGTGTTTAAAGTTACATTATGACTTTTTTCTGTTCGCAAATCTAAGGATATTTCGCAAACTTGAAAACTTTTTGCGAAAAAACTTTCTATCAAAATGCAATTTCGACATTACAATCCGGAATATTTCTGTATACCCGAATTTTTTCCAAAAAAAATACCTACTTTTGCAAAGTAATTATTAGACTGGTGTAAAAGTGGCAAGAAAGAAAAAAGAGCTTCCCTTATTGGAGAAGGTAACAATCATGGATGTGGCTGCCGAAGGAAAAGCCATAGCAAAAGTAGACGACCTGGTGATTTTTGTTCCCTATGTAGTGCCGGGTGATGTTGTAGACCTGCAAATCAAGTGTAAAAAGAATAAATATGCCGAAGCTGAAGCGGTAAAGTTTCACGAGCTGTCGCCCAATCGCGCTGTTCCTTTCTGCCAACATTATGGCGTATGCGGTGGCTGCAAGTGGCAAGTGCTCCCCTATTCAGAGCAGATCAGATATAAGCAAAAGCAAGTGGAAGATAATTTGAGACGTATTGGAAAGATCGAACTTCCCGAGATTTCTCCGATTCTCGGTTCTGACAAAACGGAGTTTTACAGAAACAAACTGGAATTCACCTTTTCAAATAAGCGCTGGTTGACAAACGAGGAAGTTCGTCAGGACGTGAAATACGATCAGATGAATGCGGTAGGTTTCCACATTCCGGGAGCATTCGACAAAGTACTGGCTATTGAGAAATGCTGGTTGCAGGATGATATATCCAACCGCATCCGGAACGCAGTACGTGACTACGCTTACGAACACGATTATTCTTTCATCAATCTGCGCACACAGGAAGGTATGCTGCGGAATATGATTATACGCACATCTTCCACAGGGGAACTGATGGTAATCGTCATTTGCAAGATTACAGAAGATCACGAAATGGAACTGTTCAAGCAATTACTCCAATTCGTAGCGGACTCTTTCCCCGAAATCACTTCGCTTCTATACATTATTAATAATAAGTGCAACGATACCATCAACGATTTGGACGTTCACGTATTTAAAGGGAAAGACCACATCTTTGAAGAAATGGAAGGCTTGCGTTTCAAGGTCGGCCCGAAATCATTCTATCAGACTAACTCGGAACAGGCTTATAATTTATATAAGATAGCCCGTAACTTTGCCGGATTAACAGGAAACGAACTGGTATATGACCTTTATACAGGAACAGGAACAATTGCCAATTTCGTTTCACGCCAAGCCCGCCAGGTGATCGGTATTGAATACGTGCCGGAAGCTATTGAAGACGCAAAGGTGAATGCAGAAATCAATGATATCAAGAACGCAATTTTTTATGCCGGTGATATGAAAGATATGCTGACGCAGGATTTCATCAATCAGCATGGGCGCCCCGACGTAATCATCACAGACCCTCCCCGTGCCGGTATGCACCAGGATGTGATTGATGTCATTTTGTTTGCGGAACCGAAACGAATTGTATATGTTAGTTGTAATCCTGCTACTCAAGCGCGGGATCTGCAATTACTGGATGAAAAGTATAAGGTGAAGGCTGTTCAACCCGTAGATATGTTCCCTCACACTCACCACGTAGAAAATGTGGTGTTGCTGGAACTTCGATAAAGAGTTCACCACAGATTAGCACAGATTATAATAATCAGTAATAAAAATCTGTGTTAATCTGTGTAATCTGTGGTGAAAAATAAATTCTCAAAAGAAAAAAGAAATGAAAAAAAGACCTAGAAGAACTCCTGCTGAAAAAGCACGTGCTCAATATACCAATTATGCAGTCAAAGAGCCCATGGAATTAATGGAGTTCCTGGCTGCCAAGATGCCGGATGCAAGTCGCACGAAATTAAAATCGTTGTTAAGCAAGCGGGTCGTGTTTGTTGATAATGTGATAACCACGCAATTCAACTTTCCCCTTGAAGCAGGCATGAAAGTGAAAATCAGCAAGCAAAAGGGAAAGAAAGAATTTAATAACAGATTGCTGAAGATTGTATATGAAGACGCCTATATCATTGTCGTCGAAAAGATGCAAGGACTTCTATCCGTCAATACGGAGCGTCAGAAAGAGCGCACTGCCTACACGATACTGAATGAATATGTGCAACGCTCCGGACGTCAATTCCGTGTGTTTATCGTTCACCGCTTAGATAGAGATACTTCCGGTTTGATGATGTTTGCCAAAGATGAAAAAACGCAGCGGACGCTACGCGACAACTGGCATGAGATAGTGACCGACCGCCGATATGTAGCCGTAGTGGAAGGTAGTATGGAAAAAGACTATGATACGGTCGTTTCCTGGCTGACTGATAAAACGCTTTACGTAAGTTCCAGTGAATATGATGACGGTGGATCAAAATCTATTACCCACTATAAGACAATCAAACGCGCTAACGGATATTCTCTGTTGGAACTCGATTTGGAAACTGGCCGAAAGAATCAGATTCGTGTACACATGCAGGATTTAGGCCATCCTATTATCGGCGACGGAAGATATGGAAGAGAAGATTCTCCCAACCCTATCGGACGATTGGCACTCCATGCCTTCAAACTTTGTTTCTATCATCCGGTAACGGGAGATTTAATGGAGTTCGAGACGCCTTATCCGGCGGAATTTAAGAAGTTGTTTCTAAAAAAATAAAACAATATGCTCAAAATAGAAAAGGAGTTATAT
>ERZ1505065.211-NODE-211-length-20741-cov-5.067775_pt1 | contig 20741 bp, 16 predicted proteins | sample MGYA00571779_ERZ1505065 | MGnify/ENA primary metagenome ERZ1505065 (study PRJEB39906, sample SAMEA3182071) | gut metagenome | biome: human; feature: gut; material: Stool; isolation source: human stools | place: Canada | collected 2011-12-06 ...
GTATTATTAGTATAGACTATATAGTAGGTTTAAGGGTCCATGCAAGCGAAAAAAAAGTGAGGGTATATGACAACGATACCGTCACTATCACAAGCGGATACCGTCACTATTTTTTCTGTCCGCAAAAACATATTCTCAAAACAATAACGTTCCATTTCTGTTTTAGATAAGTATCAGATATTAATGAAGTATCAAAAAACAGGAATTATGTCATTAAGTAATCTTCTCATCATATTTTCGTCATCGTTTATGGCGCTTTTTCCGGTGATAAATCCTCTGGGAAACGGTTTTGTTGTCAATGGATTTTTTACAGACCTCGATCCTCAACAACGGAAAGCGGCTATTCAGAAACTGACGTTCAATTTTATAATGATTGGCGTCGGGACGTTGGTGATAGGGCATCTGTTTCTATTGATTTTCGGTTTGGCTATTCCCGTTATTCAGTTGGGAGGCGGAATACTGATCTGTAAGACGGCAATGGAGTTGTTGGGCGATTCGGGTTCTACTGATAAAGGAGAAGAGGCCAGCCAGAATGTGGATGGTTTCAGATGGAAGAATATCGAACAGAAGATTTTTTATCCCATCACGTTTCCTATCAGCATCGGGCCGGGTAGCATATCGGTCATCTTTACTTTGATGGCGTCCGCCAGTGTCAAAGGCAAACTATTGCAAACCGGAATTAATTATTTGGTCATTGCGCTTGTCATTATCTGTATGGCGGCTATCTTCTATGTGTTTCTTTCGCAAGGACAGAGGTTCATTCAGAAATTGGGACCTGTGGGAAATCAAATCATTAATAAGCTCGTAGCCTTTTTTACTTTCTGTATCGGTATTCAGATTTCAGTGACGGGTATATCTCAAATATTCCATCTGAATATACTCTGATTGATAGGTATATTCTTATTTGACAGCTAAATACGTATTTGTACTTATTGAAATGAAAGTGATAAAAACAATCAATTTTTCTTTGCTTTCATAGCCTTTAGGGTGTTTCTTCGTACAGAGCGGATGGCAGGAACCAGTAAGTCCGGTTCCATGATTTCCAGCATGGTACGTAATTCCTGTTGCAGTTCCGGGATGGAGCGCGTCAGTTGATAAGCCAGTTTCATGCAGAGAGATTGCACACCGGCTGGTTCTTCACGTGATATCATGTGTTCCATGCAGAAATCGAGGAAATCCACTCGTGGCGGGTCGGCGGCAGATTGCTGGCATATCAGGTTCAGAATCATTCTCCGCTTTCCCGAATGTGGACAGGTCATGGCGGCATCAATCAACTCGTCCTGTCGTTGGCTCAACCATTCTACATCTGCTTTGGAGAAATGGGTACATACCCACAGTGCCTGATAGGAAACAATGTGGTCTTCGTCAAATATCAGCTGGTAGACTTCTTCTCTAAGACGCTCGTCGTCCTGTATGAAATGGAGTACTTCTCTGATATCTTCAATGTGTACACGTTCGGATAATCTGGCACGTAGGTTCATGTTTCTTTTCTTTTATCATTAAGTTAGCTCAACAAATTGCTTGGGGCACTTACTCAACTGATGTTTGTTTGAGATTAATTTCTGTTACCGGGATTGGCTTCCGGCAGTTGTAAATGAAGAATGGGGAAAGGTTTGCCCATGCTGTCCGTTTCATCTCTGCCAATGATCTGGAATCCCAGATGGAGATAGAATTGGAGTGCCTTTTCATTCTGTTCGTTGACATCTACTTTATCCATCTGTTTTTTGTCTCTTGCGTATTCTATTAATCGTTTGCCGTATCCTTTTCCCTGCTCGTCAGGGTGTACAAACAACATTTCGATCAGTTCGTCGCTTAGTCCCATGAAAGCGGCAATCTTTCCGTTGGCATTGCGGATAACAAAAAGTTCAACGACTGGTAGATAATGTTCCCGCATCAGTGGTTTGTAAAACTGGATATCTTCTTCCGTCAGGAAATCATGCGTGTGACGGACGGACGTTTCCCATACATGGAGGATTTCTTCATAATCTTCCGGAGTAGGTTGGGAGATGCCGGGGAGATAATAACACTGGTGGTCGTAGATATTTCCGTTGTAAGTCAGTTCTGCCTGATGGAGGGTTCCTTCATAGATGAAACCGTTCTTTTTCAGTACTTTCTGCGAACGTTTATTATGTGGATAACAAGTGGCAGTGATGAGGCTTAGTTTCAATTTTTCAAAACCGTATTTGAGAACGCCTTGCACTGATTCAGTCATATATCCTTTGCCCCAATAGTTCTCGTCGAGCCAGTAACCCAACATTCTCACTTGTGGGTTTTCTCGTTTGGGATCGGGGATGATTCCTACGGAACCGATCAGTTGTTGCGTTTCTTTTAGTATCATTGCCCATATACCCTCCTGATTAATAAATGTGGAATGGAGTATACGGCGGGACTCTTCCAATGTCCGGTGGGGCGGCCATCCGGCATTGTTCCCCAAATTCGGGTTTTGGCAACAGGCGAAAAATGCTTCTGCGTCTTCTTCTTCAAAAGGGCGGAGAAGCAAGCGTTCTGTATCGAGCGTTACGGAATGAATACTTTCTGTTTCAGTGTTTGGTCTAGCTTCAGCTTCCGGTCCAACTTCAGTTTCAGTTCCGATTGCTGTTTCTGTTTTTCCTTCCCCTTTTCCTTCTCCTCCTGTTATTTCCCGATATACACATTCAATCCGATTTCCATCAGGATCGAGCACAACACTTTCAAAGTATCCGTCTCCCGAAGTACGCGGTTCACCAGCGATGGTATATCCTTCCGAACGCATCTGTTCGGTGAAACGTAATACTTCTTCCTGGCTGGGAAAGGTGAAAGCAAAGTGTGTCAGTCCGACCCTGTTTTCTTCAATGGGTGTGTTTTGTACGTCTGTACGACTCATGAGTTCCAAGTCAGTTCCCTCTCCGAAAGAGACAAAGTATGACTCAAATCCTTTCTTGGGATTAATGTATTTCTCATTGCTTTTTCCTCCGAAGAAGCGGACATAAAATTCTTTTAATTCTTCCAGCCGGAAGGTCCAAATGGCAATATGATGCAGTTTCATATAAATGTTTTTTTATTCCTATTACTTTTTACTTTGTTTCAATCCTGATTCGCACCGAACGTGTTTTGTGTCGCTCTTAATGCTGTATTACGTATTCGTAAACGATGCGGGAAATATCAGCGATAGTCTTACTGTTCGCCTGACTGTTTTCTTCAGAATCCTTCACGAAGACAGCTATGCTATAAGTACGTCCATCGGGTAAAAGAACGAAACCGATGTCATTACAACCAATCTGCTGTCCTTTCGCATTAAGATCTCCCGTTCCGGTTTTGTGACCTACGGTTACTTTTTTATCAAGCAACGGAGCAACCAAACGGTCTTGCCCGGTTTGACATTCCACCATTGTCTGATATATAAAGTCTTTGTACACTTTTGCAAACAAGGGTTTCTTGCGGAATATCTCCAATAATTCGGCAGCAGCTAACGGAGTGGTCCAGTTTTGATAACACAGATTCAAGTCTTCGTGCATCGCTGTTTCTGTTCCAACGATGGCACATTCCCGAACTCCTAATGAATGGATATACCTATTCACAGCTTCCGGACCACCTTGATAGTTGAAAAGAATATCGCAGGCATTGTTATCGCTCTGCTGAAGTGTGTATTTTAACAGGTCGGCAATACTCATTTCAATTCCCCCTTGCGGATATTTATCTCGCAGCGGACTGTAAGTATCCGGCTTTAAATCTGATTTTTTGATTGGCAACCGGGTGTCCAGTGATTGTTTTTTCTTTCCCATATAATCGGCTAATGCCAACGCCTGATGAAACTTGAATACGCTCATCAACGGGTAGTGAATGTCATTATTGACAGTTACCGTATCTTTTCCGTTAATAATAACGGCAATCCCTATTTCAGCTTTCTTATCTTTGATTGCCTGTTTCAACTGTGTTTCAAGTTTGCTTTGTTGGGCAAGCAGGAGGGTGGGTACTAAAGAAAGAAGCACTATGAATGAACGCATAATCAATTTCCTCTTTTAACGGGTTACTAATTCTCTATTGAAATCACATTCTCTATTGAAGTCACAAAGGTATAAATAGTAATTGCCTTTGCAAATTCTCATCCCAAAATAGTGATGTCGGATAAGAAATTCCTACTTTTGTGAATTAATCAATAAGTGAATAGATATTATGTTAAAATGTCAGTCGGAATTGTTTCAGCCGTCATTGAAATTGGTGGATGGCTTGAAGATGAATACAAAAGAGGAATTAAAGAGGATGGCGAAAATTTTGCTTTTACCTGTTCCTACCAAGTTGCACAAGGATGAGTATGTAACTTATTTTGCAGAAGCTGTTTTGACCTGTCCTGAAATGTGGCTTTCCCGGTTGACGCATTATGAACTGGCATTACTTGATAAGTTAGTGAAAGCGGGATCTGGTAGTTACGTAGAATGTACAAATTCTTTTTTGGTGACTACTTTGGAAACTCTTTCTTTCATAGCAACGGACTGTAGTCACATGGATGAGAGTAAAGTCCGTTATATGATCTGCGATGAATTGCGTGAGGCAGTAGCTCCTTATCTGAATAAACTGTTGACTTCCCAAAAGCAATCTGTTCGTTTTATGATAGAACAGTATGCCTGTGGAATCGTAAATTTATATGGTTTTCTCTCTTATTCGGACTTATTGTATATACTGGTAGGCTATTTGCAGCATTCAGTGACAAAAGAAGAAATAGCTGACAGTTTGGCTAATTCGGCATTGATACAGCGACTAACCTTTGAAGTGGAAGATGGTTATAATACAAACCTTTACATAGAGTCTCCTTTTTTGGATGATTTTGAATCTTTGGAGGAGCAATTGTATCTGCGCCGTGATATACCGGACAGGAAGAAGTTTTCTAAAGAGGAAGCCTTTTCAGCGGGCATGATGCCATTGAGTATCATTCCTAATCCGTGTTGGGATGAATTGAAGGAGTATATGATGAAGAAACTGGGATATACGGAGGAAAAAGCGGATAGCAGTTTGGCATATTTGTGGTTTACTGCTCAAACGGAAGAAAATTCAACGTCTATTATTACTTCAATGATTAGCCACAAACTTTCTTCCATGCAGGAACTGCAAGAGGCCATTGAACTATTTATGGATTATGTGAATCATTGTCCCCGTTGGTTCTTGAAAGGTTATTCTTCAGAGGAGGCATTCGTTTTATTTCAAAAAGACAAATTTAGAAAGAATCCTCCCCGCATTGTTGCAGGCCCAAATATGAAGGCTGCCGGTATGGACATTACTCCGGAAATGCAGGAAAGGATAGACAATCTGTTTCGTGGCATGCCTTCCGAACACACGGTCGGAAGGAACGATCCTTGTCCCTGTGGAAGCGGGAAGAAGTATAAAAAGTGTTGTGGCAGAAATAATTAAGAAAAGGACGATTGCGGAAGAATATCCTGCAACGAGACGTATTATGGATTTGGAAGAACAGTGAATTAGATGAGTACTTTTCGTTCCATAGAAGAACTGGTCAAGAGTCTCGACCGGGAGAAAGAGCTCTTGAAAGAAATGTTTGCTAAACGGAAATCTCTTTCGTTCCGTTATGATTATGCGCTTGAAATGACGGAGTACAAAGAAGAGCGTATCCGCTATCTGATAGACTATGGAGTTATCCGGGACACTGGCGACTTCCTTGAAATGGAGGATATTTATCTGAAATTCTTTGAAGATGTACTCGAAGTAAATGAAGAAATCAATGTATCTTTCGTGCAGGATTACCTGACACGACTGAATGAAAACATTGACTATTACTTGAAAGAGAATAACGAACAACGTAAATACAACTACCAGCGTGAAGTGAAACGCTGCCTGAAAAACATCGCTCTGACTACAGTCCGCAATGTGATGGACTTGAAAAGGAACATGGATAATACTTATAAGAACGAACCGAATTATAAGATAAAGAAAACCAAACTTGTCCGCCTCGATGAGAAACGGAATAATATTGCTCTACTGATCCGTAAAAGTGAGGAATTGATAGACTACGGACAGCCTGTTTTCTTCCGGGTGGCGATGGACGTACAAATGCGGAATGTAGTAAGCGACGTGAAACTACAGCTGAACGATTCATATCACAATCTGATTGAAATCCAGAAGCAAATTATCCATTACCTGAATCTCATTGACTATCAGAATCGTATTTTCGAGAAAGTAAAGAAACTGAAGTATTTGAAAGATCAGTTTCTGTTGGAAGAACATACCAGTATCCGTTCGGTTGCAGCGCAAAAGAATCCCGTCTGGATGGAGCCGCAGGTCGGTTATCGCATCAAGCTTTCTATTGATAATCTACGGACTTCCGATGAGGCTTTTCAGATTTTGAAGAAACTTGTCGCGCGGCAGAGAAATTCTCCGAAAGGAATGAAACAACTGGCAGATGCCATTCCGGAAGGATACCTGGATGGGCAGTCGCAAATGATAGATACCGTAAACTTGCAGGAAGTGCATAATTCATTTATGGCGTCCAGCACCCACCTGTTCTCTTTTGTGATGAACTATCGCTACCGGAAAGAGGTGACACGTGGAGAGAAATTAATCTTTTTCTGCCAATTGGCGTCACAGTATGCCGACGAACTTCGCTTTACGGATACTTATGAAATCTCCGATGAAGTGGAATACCCTTTAATATATGCCAAATGATGTATGCTGAATGCTAAAAACAGATGACTATGAAATATACTGAAGAGATATTTAATATACTTAGCAAAGGGGGATTCATTTCTTCCAATAGTGTCTCTACCCAAGTGAAACGCTTGTATGATGCCATTGAGGAAGATTTGCCCGATTATTATGATTACTACAAAGGCATCGGTTTTTATCTGGAAGGCGGTGACGGTTATTACTACTTTACTCGCAAGGAATCGAAAGTCGATTTGGAACGTAAACTGGAAGCAATTCAGAAGTGGATTGATTACCTGAGTTTCCTGAAAACCTATCATTCGGCATTCGGCCCGGGCTTTCTGTTTCGTGCTGCTGATATTGAGATTCAGATAGGATGCGATATCGAACTGAAAGAAAAGGCAACCAAACTGTTTTCGGATAAGAAGAAATATGATGAAGTAGTCGGCAAACTGCTGAAAGAACTGGAGAGTATAGGACTGATAGAGAAAGAAAACGAACTTGACGGGACGTATAAAGTATTGTCGGCTTTCCATTATATGGAGGACTTGGTTGATTGTATCACAATTTCAGAGGAGGTGCAAGATGAGATACCTGAATAAGATTATTTTTCTGAACAGTGCCCATATTCCGTATGCGGAAGTGAAGTTGGATGGGAACGTACATTTTATAGGTACGCAAGGTGTCGGTAAGAGTACGCTGCTCCGTGCCATCCTATTCTTTTATAATGCTGACAAACTAAGACTAGGCATTCCGAAGGAGAAGAAAAGCTTCGATGCTTTTTACTTTCCATACGCCAATTCTTACATTATCTATGAGGTGATGCGGGAGAATGGGGCGTATTGTGTGGTAGCTGCCAAATCCCAGGGACGGGTGTTTTTCCGTTTTATTGATGCGCCATTCCAACAGGACTGGTTCATTGACGAACACAATGTGGTACATTCCGAGTGGGGACGCATCCGCGAACATATCGGTTCGAAGATTCAGATTACTGCACAAGTGACTAGCTATGAAATGTATCGGGACATTATTTTCGGTAATAACCGCAAGCACGAAATGATACCCTACCGCAAGTTTGCCATTGTGGAAAGTGCAAAATATCAGAATATTCCCCGTACGATACAGAACGTCTTTTTAAATTCCAAACTGGATGCTGATTTTATAAAAGATACCATTATCCGTTCGATGAGTGATGAGGATATTTCTGTCGATTTGGACTTCTATCGTAGCCAGATAAAGGAATTCGAGCAGGAATACAGGGACGTGATGCTTTGGTTTACAAAGAACAAGAATGGAGAAGTGCCTGTCCGGAAGATGGCGGAGAAAGTAATGAACGCCTATCGTGACTTGATTTATACTCAAAAGCAGATTGGTGAAGGGCGTGCGGAGCTTAACTTTGCGGAGAAACAGGCTTTGCATGAGATTCCGTTAGTGAAGGAAGAACAGGCTAAAGCGGAGACGGAACGTGAACGGTTGCTGCGGCTTATGGGTGAACTGCAACAAAAGTACACCAATGAGCGTGATGGCTTAATTAGGGATATAGGTATAATAAACGATTTGCTCAAAAAGATACGTGAGAAACGTCTGCATTACGAGCAGATGCAGATTGAAGAAATCATCAAACGGGTATCTTGCGAAGAATTACTGATTCAGGAACTTGAACAAGTCCGGAATATGAAATCGGAACTGACAAGAGCTTATGAGGACGTATTGAGTAAGTACCGATTGCTGTTTGAGAAACTGGAAGCTGATTTCCGTACTTTTGAGAATAGCCAGCAAGCACGGATAAATGCTCGGAATGCGGAGATTGCCGGCAAGCAGGAAGAATTGATGCAACAGCTTCGTGTGGAAGAAGAAAAAGTAAGGGTAACGCAAGAAGAGAAAGTGCAGACTGTGGATAATCGTATCCGGCAGTTGCGCGACGAACAGGCACAGTGTAACCTGAAACTTCAAAAGGTGAAATACGAACATCCCCATCAAAAGGAAATGTCCGATTGTGAAGATGGGATTAACGAACTGCGCAAAAAGGACAAGGAACTGGAACTTGGCATCCGTCAGCAGCAAGGAGAAATAAAGCAGTTGAGACAGGAGTGTGAATGGAAAGTGAAAGAATTGAAATGGGAATTTCAGACAAAGATGGAGACCGTTCGTAAAGAACGGAGCGCGATTGAAGAACAGTTGCAAACATTGGACGCCTTGATTGAGAAACGAAAAGGTTCTTTGTGTGAATGGCTGGAGAAGAACAAACCGGATTGGCAGGAGACGATAGGCAAGGTGGCGGATGAGGAACTGGTGTTGTACAACAATGAACTGCAACCTCAATTAGTGAATAAGGAAGCTACTTTGTTCGGCGTTTCACTCAATCTGACAGCAATCGAGCGTTCTGTCCGCACTCCCGAGGAAATGAAGCAGGAGCGCGATAGGCAACAAGCAGCCCGGCAACTCTGTACCGACCGTCTCACCCGACTGACGGAAGAAGAGGGGGAAGCTGTTTCTTCTTTGGAGAAGAAGTATTCGAAGCAAATACATAGTATTTTGGAAGAACAACATCTGATGGAAGCCGAGCGAATGCAGATTCCTGCAAAATTGAAGAATTTGCAGGCTGATTACGCCTCATGGAAGACGAAGGAAGAGGAATGGAAAAGAGGATGTACCGAAGAATTACAGGCGCAACTGAATGAAATCGGACATCGTCTTTATGTGGCGGAAGGCGAGAAGGAGAAGCATTTGGCGGAACGGGAAAAACTGTTGAAAGCTTGCCGGAAAGTGTATAATGATAGCAGGACGGAACTCCGGAAGGAACTGGAGGAGTTTGTTGCCGGCATTCAGCAAGAGATAGAGCGGATGAAACAGCAAACTGCGGAGCGGAAAAAGGAATTGAAGCAGGCGCAGGAGAATGAATTGAATGGAAAGGGTGCTGATACGGTCACTATCCGCAAGTATGATGACAGGCTTGCCGAAATAAATAAAGAATTGGATTATATTGGCAAATCCCGTCCGCAAGTTCTTTATTATGAAAAAGACAAGGAGGAACTATTTGATAAAGAACCTGCTACGCGAAGCAGGAAGAAAGAACTGGATGCGAAGCTAGTTGCATTGGACGAACGTTTCGCTCTGAAAAAGGAGAAGTTGCAGCTTCAGAAAAAAGGGGCGGACGAGCATCTCGACCGGATTGGCAAGGAATTGCACCTGCTGGAGGATGGATTGAAAAAAGTGGATATGTTCCGGAAAGATGAAACTTTCTGTCCGCCTTCTGTGATAGAAATAGGAGAGAAGCCTACCCGGAAAAATTGCGATGTTATTGTGGAAGAGTTGAAGTCGCTCATCGTATCCACTATCAGAAAAACAGAAGAATTCAAGAAAGCGGTGACGCAGTTCAATGGAAACTTCTCGTCAAAAAACACATTTCATTTCCGTACGGAACTGGTTGGAGAACAGGATTACTATGATTTCGCTTCCAATCTGTGCGAGTTTGTAGATAATGATAAGATTTCCGATTATCAGAAACATATCAGTGAACGGTATACGGATATAATCCGCCGGATTTCGCAGGAAGTGGGAGGACTGACCCGTAATGAAAGTGAGATACACAGAACAATAAAGGATATCAACGACGATTTTGTCAAGCGGAATTTTGCCGGAGTAATAAAGGAAATAGCTCTTCGCCCGCTTCAGAGCAGCGATAAACTAATGCAGCTATTGTTGGAGATTAAACGTTTTAGTGATGAGAACCAATATAATATGGGAAAGGTTGACTTGTTCTCGCAGGACTCCCGTGAAGATGTCAATGCGATGGCTGTTCGGCATTTGTTGTCGTTTATGAAATTCCTGCTTGACGAGCCGGGACGCAGACGGTTGGCGCTTGCCGATACATTCAAACTGGAGTTCCGCGTGAAAGAGAATGATAATGACACGGGATGGGTGGAGAAGATAGCCAATGTAGGTTCCGACGGTACGGACATTCTGGTGAAAGCCATGGTCAATATCATGCTGATTAATGTATTCAAAGAAAAGGCGTCACGTAAGTTTGGTGACTTTAAAATCCATTGTATGATGGATGAAATAGGCAAGTTACACCCCAACAATGTGAAAGGTATTTTGGACTTTGCCAATTGCCGGAATATTTTGTTGGTAAACAGTTCTCCCACTACTTACAATGTGGAAGACTATCGTTATACCTATTTATTGAGTAAAGACGGGCGGTCAAATACCCAGGTTGTCCCATTGTTAACCTATAATAAGATAGAAAAATGAGTGGCAGTTTATTTACATTGGCGATGGCGAGGCTGGTTCTGAAAATGCTGGGCGGCGAGCTCATACCTTACACAAAGTTTGATGGACTGATAGCAAATAGATTAATGGATGAGGGAATCATCACTATTGTTCCCCGAGGGAGTAAGCGTAGTTTTCGTATGATTGACCCGGAAGGATGCCGTATCTACATCTCCCAGAATTATACTTCCGGCATGGAATTGGAAGATTGGATTGAGATGAAGAACTGTCCGGATGAAGTGTTACGTTCGGAGCAAGTGGCGAAGGCGGGGGACTCTAAACTGAGATATACCCGTACGTTCAAAGGTTTTCTCCTCAATTGTTATATGCCTATAGAAGCTACGTTTCATGGCGAACCATGTGTGCTTTCTCCCTTGCAAGGCACTTCTATTTTCATGCAGGATTACGAATATTTCCGTATTCCTGAAGATGTCGTAGTAGTGGGTATAGAGAATGGAGAAAATTTCCAGCATATCCGTGCCCAAAAGTACTTGTTTGAAGGAATGAAAGTTCTTTTCGTGTCCCGTTATCCGCAATCAAGGGATTTGTGTAACTGGCTGAAGATGATTCCCAATCGTTATATTCATTTCGGAGACATAGATTTGGCTGGCATTTCTATCTTTTTAAATGAATTCTATGTCAAATTGGGCAACCGTGCGGAATTTTTCATTCCAGCAGATGTGAAGAAACGACTCAAGGACGGAAACCGGCAACTTTATGATAATCAGTATTTGCGTTATAGGGCTATGTTGGTTTCTGACGAACGTTTAAGGCCATTGGTGGCAATGATTCATAAATATGGGAAAGCGTATGAACAAGAAGGATATATAAAGTATTAAATTAGTCATATCAGCATCTCTATGAAATAAAAAATAAAATATATCTGTCATCTGTCACGGATTATAATCTAACTTGCAGAGTATAAGTATTTAATAGTGTGACAGCACAGTGTGACAGCAGTGTGATGGCAATAATGCTGTCACCTAGAAAACAAAGACAAAATAAAGACGCTGCTCGAAAATAAATAGTATCAGCCATCAATGGATTAGTTGTTTAATTTATTATCCTCGTACTTATGAGTTGTGTCCTGCCTTGAAACTATAGTTCCAATTGCTTGAAACCATTGGTTTCTCACCGATGAAACTACAGTTTCCCTTAGCTGGAACTGTAGTTTCAAGCAGGGAAAACTAATTTGCCCCGTGATTCGGCGGTGGCAATCCCGTTTCTTTCGGTTAAAGAGATGCTTGATATATCAATAATTTTCTGTATTAAAAACTTGTTTTCTTTGCCGGTCCCGGATAATATGAGTAATTTAGCAGTCTCAACGATCACAAAGGCGCTGACAAAACAATTTATTATCAAATTAATGAAAATTACTCAATTTCGTAAGAATGAAGATACGATAGCGCTCAGCGTAATGGATCTTGATATACTGGTAAATAAGATAAAGACAGAAATAAAATCCCGTCCTGTTTCTACATTCAGAGAGCATCTGCGATATACCCTTTCCGATGAACGGTGTATGTTTGCCGATAAACTGCCCAAGATAATTCCTGCCGCTGAATTCCGTAAAGTAAACGGCCAGAAACAGATGAAAAACTACAACGGTATTGTAGAACTGACCATTGGCCCTTTATCCAATAAGTCGGAAATCGCTTTAGTGAAACAAAAAGCCTGTGAGCAACCACAAACCCGTTGTGTTTTTATGGGTTCAAGTGGCAAAACCGTGAAAATATGGACTACCTTTACCCGACCGGACAACTCCCTTCCCAAAACACGGGAAGAAGCGGAACTATTCCACGCCCACGCCTATCGACTGGCTGTGAAATGTTATCAGCCCCAAATCCCGTTCGATATACTTCCCAAAGAACCGACTTTGGAACAATATTCGCGATTATCCCACGATCCGGACATCATATATCGTCCGAATTCAGTCCAATTTTATCTCTCTCAACCATCATCAATGCCCGAAGAAACCACTTTCCGTGAAGCGGTTCAGGCGGAGAAATCTCCATTGACCCGTGCCGTACCGGGATATGATGCGGAAAATGCCTTCCTGATGCTTTTCGAAGCCGCTTTTCGGAAAGCGTATGCCGATCTCCGGGAAGCGGGACTCGAATTGAGCGAAGACACATGGCATCCTTTAGTCGTCCAACTGGCTAAAAACTGTTTTGCTTCGGGACTTCCGCAAGAAGAAGTCGTGAGACGTACTGTTTTCCACTTCTATCTGTATAAACAGGAAGAACTTATCCGGCAAATGATTGGCAATATATATACCGAGTGCAAAGGCTTCGGCAAGAATATCAGCCTAAGCAAAGAGCAGCAACTCGCCTTGCAGACTGAAGAATTCATGAAACGCCGCTATGAATTCCGCCATAATACCCAAATTGGTGAGGTAGAATATCGTGAAAGGCTTTCTTTTCGTTTCCGTTTCAATCCTCTCGATAAACGTGTGCTGAACAGCATTGCTTTGGATGCGCAGATGGAAGGTATCCCCTTGTGGGACAGGGATATTAGCCGTTATATTTACTCCAACCGCGTCCCTGTATTCAACCCGTTGGAAGATTTTCTCTACCGGCTTCCTGCTTGGGACGGTAAAGACCGTATTCGTGCATTGGCAGCCACCGTTCCTTGTAAGAATCCGTATTGGATGGATTTGTTCCACCGTTGGTTCCTCAATATGGTTTCTCATTGGAAAGGAAGCGATAAAAAGTATGCGAACAGTGTTTCGCCCTTACTTGTCGGACCGCAAGGGACACGTAAATCTACCTTTTGCCGGAGCATAATGCCTCCTTCCGAGCGTTCCTACTATACTGACAGCATTGATTTCTCCCGAAAGAAAGATGCCGAACTTTACCTCAATCGTTTTGCGCTTATCAATATCGATGAATTTGACCAGGTGAGTTCGACACAACAAGGCTTTCTGAAACATATTCTGCAAAAGCCTGTACTGAATGTGAAGAAACCTCATGGCAGTGCCGTGCTTGAAATGCGTCGGTACGCCTCATTCATAGCTACAAGTAACCAGAAAGATTTGTTGACCGACCCTTCCGGCAGTCGTCGTTTTATTTGTATCGAAGTGACCGGAGTGATTGACACCAACCGTCCGATAGACTATGAGCAGCTTTACGCACAAGCTATGTACGAATTGGAACATGGCGAACGTTACTGGTTCGACCAGGAGGAAGAAAAGATCATGGTGGAAAACAACCGTGAATTTGAACAAGTCCCGCCGGAAGAGCAACTTTTCTTCCGTTATTTTCGTGCCGCACAGCCTGAAGAAGGGGAGTGGTTGTCTCCAGCGGAGATTATGGAAGATATTCAAAAAGGCAGTTCAATCCCGATGTCTGTCAAGAGGGTTAATTCCTTCGGAAGAATACTGAAAAAGCAAGAAATACCTTCCAAACATACGCGTAGCGGTACACTCTATCATGTTGTAAGACTAATAACCAGGTGACGGCAAAAATGCCATCACCCTGCCGTCACCTCTTGCTGTCACAGTCTTATCGGTTCATTACTAAACTATTAACTCCTAATCTGTGACAGATGACAGCAACTCACCAAATATATTCTTCTGTGTAACGTTGGTAAGTTGGTTCTTCTTTTATTCCTTTATTACGGAATAGCTGTTTGATGTAGGCTTGGTCTTTAGGCATAAGCCCCCGTTCTCCACGATAGAACCGATAATATCCCGTTTTTCCATAGTGTCCGACCATTTGTATTCTGATACTGACCGCATCTTCATAAGGGATTCTGTCAAGTAACCGTTTTAGTCCCCATGCCACATGAACTTTGACAGCAGTCTTGAAACATTCGCACTGATTCCCATCCGCAGGATAACGTGCCGGATTAATGATAGTGATATATAGGTTGTCGGCTGTATCAAGTTGTGTAGCTATGTGGCGCAGGCATTTGGGGGCTTGTGGACATTGAGCGTTGAAGCAACGGGCAAAACTATAAGGGACAGACAGACTGTCGGGTTCTTCTTTCATCTTATTGGGGTTATTTTATTTGTGAAACACTGTTGTAGATATGACAAACAGAATTCTTCACAAAGGTAGGGCTTTATTTTGGGAATGGGAAGCGTTTGGGATTGTTTATTCTCATTAAGATGAAAGGGAGAATCAGACATTGCGGATTTGAAACTTTTGAAAAAATATTAGTATGTACAACAATTTGAAATAACAATTTCCTATCTTTGCAATCATCATGTAGATATTTTATATCCTGACTTTTTCTTTTTATGTATTAAGTAGCATGGAATTACCCAAACTGATAAATAACATAAATGAACGTGTGATAGACGATCTAAGAGTCAGATTGTCTGCTAAATCGAAAGTGTCCATAGCTGCTGCTTCATTTTCTATTTATGCCTTTGAGGCATTAAAAAAAGAATTGGAGAATGTAGAAGAGTTGCGTTTTATTTTCACATCACCTACTTTTGTTAAAGATAAAGCAGAAAAGGAGAAGCGCGAATTCTATATTCCTAAGCTAAATCGCGAGCGGAATCTTTATGGTTCTGATTTTGAAATAAAACTTCGGAATCAATTATCCCAAAAAGCCATAGCCAGAGAATGTGCAGATTGGATACGTAAGAAAGTCCGTTTTAAATCTAATTCTTCATCGGAAGTAATGGGTGGTTTCTTGCAAGTGTCTGATGTTGAATCACGTTCTTATGCACCTTTTAATGAGTTCACTACAACAGAACTTGGTTTGGATAGAGGGAACAGTGTCTATTCTATGGTACACAGCTCGCCGTCGCCTTTTGCAGAAGAATACCTGAAGATATTCAATGCACAATGGAGTAATAGCGAAAAGTTTGTAGATGTAACAGACCGGATTTTGGAATATATTGAAACGGTTTATAAGGAAAACTCACCCGATTACATATACTTTATCACACTCTATAATATCTTCAGCGAGTTTCTTGATGATATATCCGAAGATGTATTGCCCAATGAAGCTACAGGGTTCAAAAATAGTGTGATTTGGAACAAACTATATGATTTTCAGAAAGATGCAGCTCTTGCTATCATCAATAAATTAGAGAAATACAATGGTTGTATTTTGGCGGATAGCGTTGGTTTAGGTAAGACTTTCACGGCACTTTCTGTGATTAAGTATTATGAAAACCGAAATAAATCCGTTTTGGTTCTGTGCCCTAAAAAACTGAATGATAACTGGATTACGTTTCGTAGTAATTATAAGAATAATCCTATCGCAGCAGACAGGTTACGCTATGATATCTTATTTCATTCGGACTTATCTCGTGAATACGGGACGTCTAATGGATTAGACCTCTCTCATATCAATTGGGGAAACTATGACCTTATCGTCATAGACGAAAGTCACAATTTTCGTAATGGTGGCAAAATTACAACTGACGAGGAAGATGAAAATCCCAGAGAAAACCGTTATTTACGTTTGTTGAATCAGGTGATTCGTACCGGAGTGAAAACAAAAGTACTTATGCTTTCAGCTACTCCTGTCAACAATGGCTTCAAGGACTTAAAGAATCAATTGCAGTTGGCTTATGAGGGTGAAGCTGAAAAGATTGATTCTTTATTGGATATCAAAAGTAGCATTGATGATATATTCCGTCAGGCACAAACGGCTTATAATAGATGGGTGAAGCTCGAACCGACAGAACGTACTACGACTAAGTTGTTGGGAATGTTAAGCTTCGATTTTTTTGAGGTTTTAGATTCAGTGACCATTGCCCGTAGTCGAAAACATATTGAGCGTTATTATGATACTACAGATATCGGTAAATTTCCTACCCGTCTGAAACCAATATCTCGCCGTCCATGCTTAACGGATTTGAGTGCGGCTATCAATTACAATGAAATTTATACCCAGTTGCAAGCATTGAATCTTGCTATATATACTCCTTCTGATTTTATATTGGCAAGCAGAATGAGTAAGTATGTAGACTTGGATGAGTCTGGTAGTGAAAGTGGATTGTCGATGCATGGGCGTGAAAAAGGTATTCGTCAATTGATGGCAATCAATATGCTAAAACGGTTGGAAAGTTCAGTTAATTCATTTCGCTTGACTATTCAACGCATACAGGAACTTATCCAAAATACGATAAACAGGATAGATAACTTCTCGCATGACAGATATGGACATACCTCTTTGGAAGTAGACGATTATTATCCGTCAATGGTAGCTGAAGAAGAAGGACTTTACGGTTCTACCTTTGTAGGCGGAAAAAAGACGAGGATTGATTTAGCTGATATGGATTTTATATCTTGGCGGCAGTATCTGGAATGGGATAATGAGATTCTTAATCTTCTATTGGTGATGCTTCAAGATATTACCCCTCGTCACGATAGTAAGTTGCAACAACTTATTGAAGACTTGGAATCTAAGTTCAGTCATCCTATCAATGATAAAAATAAAAAGGTCTTGATCTTCACGGCTTTTTCTGATACGGCTGAATATTTATATTCGGAACTGGCTGACCGTATTCATTATGAATATGGTTTGAATGTTGCTATGGTAACAGGTTCGGTGGACGGAATGTGTACTATCAAAAAATTAAAGCCTGACTTTAATACTATTCTTACACTCTTTTCACCTCGTTCAAAGGAACGTGATGTATTGTTTCCCGGTTCGAATACTGAAATAGATGTACTTATTGCCACAGATTGTATATCGGAAGGTCAGAACCTGCAGGATTGCGATTATTTGATAAACTATGATATACACTGGAATCCCGTTCGTATTATTCAGCGGTTTGGACGTATAGACCGTATTGGCTCCAAGAATGAGGTGATTCAACTGGTAAATTACTGGCCTGATGTAGAGTTGGATGATTATATCAAGTTGAAAGGTCGTGTAGAGGCTCGCATGAAGGTGACTGTTATGACTGCCACCGGTGATGATAATCTTCTCTCTGACGAAGAAAAAGGGGATTTGCAATACCGGAAGGAGCAGTTGAAGCGTCTACAAGAAGAAGTCGTTGATATTGAAGATATGGATACGGGTATCAATATCATGGATTTAGGACTTAATGAGTTCAGACTAGACCTTTTGGCTTACATGAAGGATAATCCGGATATTGCTCATACTCCTTTTGGGATGAGTGCTGTTGTTGGAAGTTCAGATTTTGTGCAGCCGGGAGTTATCTATGTGCTGAAGAACCGGAACAATGGAGTAAATATCAATAATCAGAATTTGCTTCATCCATTCTATATGGTTTATATAAGCCATGAGGGAGAAGTGCTTTGTGATCACTTGTCTCCTAAAACTATGCTTGACAATATGCGTGCAGCTTGTCGGGGAAAACATGAACCAGATAAAGCTTTATGTTCTGTGTTCAATAAAGAAACGAAAGACGGGCGTGAGATGAGTCACTATTCTGACTTGTTGCAGGAAGCTATTCATAGCATTATTGAAGTGAAAGAAGAATCGGATATTATGAGCCTTTTCTCGGTAGGTGAAACTACTGCGCTTCGAAATAAAATATCAGGGCTTGATGATTTTGAGTTAATCTGTTTTTTGGTGATTAAATAGTGAAACGTTATGTACAATCTTCCGCAATCAACCATCGTAAACAGAGTTATTCCCAAGAAAACGTTTGTAAATCAATGGGGAGCTAATACTCGTATGAAAGACCACTTCACAAATGATGTGGTTCGAGTGGAATGGCTGGCTAAGTTAGCGCCAAGTACTATTAATGTGGCAGATGGAAAAGAAGTGCATGAAATCACTATATTTCTTGTGCCTATTAAGGATGAAAATTGTCCGGATGATATTTTTTCTTTTATTGATGGTATGATACTACGACATACGCTCTTTATTTTGCGTTGGGGAGATATGACTTGTTTGCATCTCAATTACAAAGAATGGATGGAAAGCAGTACGAATACGGATAAAACTTTTCGTATTGCGAAGACGTATCGTTCTCAATGGATAAAAGATACAGAAATAAGTCTTTCCATAGAGGGGTTGACAATGGATGCTATCTATGAAACACTTGTTCGCCAAGTAGCAGGGGAGCGTATTATCATACAAAGCGAAAGTTTACGTGAGGATGTAGAGAAATCGACTCAACGTGAAATGCTGCTTAAAGAAATAGAGATAGTAAAACGTAAGATAAATAATGAGAAGCAACCTAAAAAGAAATTTGAGTTGCATCAACAACTTATTAAATTGAAAAAGGATTTAAATAAAAACCAGTAATATAATGGATATACAAAGAATCAGTCAATATAAAAAAACGTTTGATGATATAACACATGAGGTCAAAAGCGACTATGGAGAAGAACAAATAGAGATTTGGTTTGCTCGCGAACTGCAATCTATTTTAGGTTATGCCCGTTGGGAAAACTTTCTTGTAGCGATAGGTCGTGCCGTCGATTCCTGTAAGTCGCAGAATATCAACGTCGATGACCATTTTCGTGAGGTCACGAAAATGGTTATCTTAGGTAGTGGAGCCAAGCGTGAAATAACAGACTATATGCTCACCCGATATGCCTGTTATTTGATAGCCCAAAATGGAGATCCAAAGAAAGAAGAAATAGCTTTTGCACAAGGATATTTTGCTTTACAGACACGCCGTGCGGAACTGATAGCGGAACATATTCAACACCTATCCCGTATAGAAGTACGTGACAGGCTTCGAGCATCCGAAAAGCAACTGTCCCAAAATATTTATGAACGTGGTGTGGACGACAAAGGATTTGGACGTATTCGTTCTAAAGGAGATACGGCTTTATTTGGAGGATTTACAACAGAAGATATGAAGCTACGGTTGGGTATAAAATCGTCACGTCCATTAGCTGATTTCTTACCTACTCTTACCATTGCCGCCAAAAATCTGGCTACTGAAATGACTAATTATAATGTAGAAAATAAAGACCTTTATGGCGAAAGCCCCATTACACAAGAACATATTCAAAATAACCAAAGTGTTAGACAAATGCTTGGACAGCGCGGCATCCAGCCGGAAAATCTTCCACCGGCTGAGGATATTAAGAAAATAGAGCGACGTGTGGCCAGCAATGAGAAAAAGATAGAAAAAACGACTCACAAATTACCAAAAAATATTCAAGAATAAATATACCGATATGGATAAACTTAGGATGCAAACGCTTGACGGCGTTCAGGACAATATAGATAAAATAGCTGCACTCTTTCCTAACTGTATTACAGAACGGAAAGATGCCGAAGGCAAAGTTACTTTAGCGATAGATTTTGATAAGTTGCGACAGGAACTTTCTTCGGAGATAGTGGAAGGGCGTGAAGAACGTTATCAGTTTACATGGCCGGATAAGAAGAAGGCGATACTTCTTGCTAATTCACCTATCAATGCAACGCTTCGCCCTTGTCGTGAAGAGAGTGTTGATTTTGATAATACGCAGAATCTTTATATTGAAGGTGATAATCTTGATGTGTTGAAATGCTTGAAAGAGACGTATCTAGGTAAGGTAAAGATGATTTATATTGATCCACCTTATAACACGGGTAATGATTTTGTGTATGAAGATGACTTTGCCGAATCTACTTCTGAATATTTGGCTAATAGTGGGCAGTATGATGAACAAGGGAATCGGCTGGTTACTAATTCAGAAAGTAATGGTCGTTTTCATACGGATTGGTTGAATATGATTTATCCGAGGATCAAGGTTGCGCGAGAATTATTGTCAGAGGATGGGGCGATATTTATTTCTATCGATCAAAACGAGTGTGAGAATCTTCTTAAAATTTGTAATGAAATCTATGGAGAAGATAATTGTCTTGGTGTAATTTCCAATATAAATAACCCTAAAGGTCGTTCTGATGACAAATATATTGCAACTGCTAATGAATATATATTAGTTTTTGCAAAAAAC
>ERZ1505065.360-NODE-360-length-13533-cov-7.422540_pt1 | contig 13533 bp, 10 predicted proteins | sample MGYA00571779_ERZ1505065 | MGnify/ENA primary metagenome ERZ1505065 (study PRJEB39906, sample SAMEA3182071) | gut metagenome | biome: human; feature: gut; material: Stool; isolation source: human stools | place: Canada | collected 2011-12-06 ...
GTATATTAACAGAATTTTATATAATAATTGATTGTTAAATAAATAGTTCGTATCTTTGCCGCCTCAAAGAAAAAATGAGGTGAAACGATTGTTATTGAATATTACACGCTACTTCTTGCCGATACTATTTGTATCGTATCTGGTAAGCTTTACATTCTTTGCCCACGTGCATGTGGTCAATGGCGTGACAATCGTCCATTCACACCCGTTTAAGAAAGGGGCGGCACATAAACATTCTACAGTTGAACTGCAACTGATTCATTTTCTGTCTCACTTAACGGCAGACGGTGCGGCTGTTGTTTTTGCTCTTTCCCTTTTTATTCCTTTCTTATTATGCTTGTTGCCCGGACGTTCGCAACATACTCACTATCACTGTCCGTATCATGGGGTAGTGGGACTTAGGGCACCCCCGGTTATTCGTTTCTATATTCTTTAAATGATGATACCGTACCTTGCATGAGGTAGGGCATTATCTGTCTATCCATGTGAATACTTATCGAAAACGAATAACAAACGAAAAATGAAGAAATATATCTTTTCGCTTGTCTGCCTGTGCTGCACATTGTTGCCTGCCCTCGAAGGACAAGCTCATGAATATCCTAATCATCCCGAATTACGTAAGTCAGATGCCAATATCGTTGGCCATATTCTTGATAAAAATACAAAAGAGCATTTACCCTATATTACAGTCGCCTTGAAAGGTACGACCATCGGAACTGTGACCGATGCTACCGGGCATTATTTCTTGAAGAATCTTCCCGAAGGTAATTTTGTGCTGGAGGTCAGTTCGGTGGGATATAAAACCGTCAGACGGAATGTGACGCTGAAGAAAGGGCGTACATTGGAAGAAGATTTCGAGATAGAAGAAGATGCGGTTGCTTTGGATGGCGTAGTCGTATCTGCCAATCGTAATGAAACCACCCGCCGTCTGGCTCCGACACTGGTGAATGTAGTAGATTTGAAAATCTTTGAGAATACCAATTCTACGACTTTGGCGCAAGGCTTGAGCTTTCAGCCGGGTGTCCGTGTAGAGTCCAATTGTCAGAATTGCGGTTTCCAGCAAGTGCGTATCAATGGACTGGATGGTCCTTATACGCAAATCCTGCTCGATTCCCGTCCCATTTTTAGTGCGCTTTCCGGTGTGTATGGTATCGAACAGATTCCTGCCAGCATGATAGAACGTGTGGAAGTGATGCGTGGAGGCGGCTCGGCACTGTTCGGCTCATCTGCCATTGCCGGTACAATCAATATCATCACCAAAGAACCGATGCGCAACTCTGGTATGTTATCTCATACGATTACGGGAATTGGCGATGGCGACGTTTTCGACAACAGTACGGCATTGAATGCGTCTCTCGTGACGGACGACCAGCGTGCAGGTCTGTATATCTTCGGTCAGAACCGCCACCGTTCTGCGTATGACCATGACGGCGACGGATATTCCGAAATACCCAAATTGCACGGTCAGACAATTGGTTTCCGTTCGTTCCTGAAAACAACGACTTATTCGAAACTTACTTTTGAATATCACCACATGGAAGAATTCCGCAGGGGAGGAGACTTATTGAACCGCCCGCCTCATGAAGCGAATGTGGCGGAGCAGACCGAACACTCAATCAATGGCGGAGGACTGAAGTTCGATTATTTCTCCCCTAACGAGAACCATCGTTTCAATGTGTTTGCATCTGCACAGCATATCAATCGCGACAGCTATTATGGTCCAGGTGACAGAGACCCTTTGGATGCTTACGGAAACACCACTGACTTGAACTGGATGGCAGGCTCACAGTATGTCTACAGCTTCGGCAAATGCATCTTCATGCCTTCCGACCTGACTGCCGGAATAGAGTTCAATCAGGACAAACTGGAAGATAACATGTGGGGATACAACCGCACGGTAGACCAGAAAGTGAATATCGGTAGTGCTTTCCTTCAGAACGAATGGAAAAATGATCATTGGGGATTCCTGATTGGCGGCCGTTTGGATAAGCATAATCTGATTAACCATGTGATATTCAGTCCGCGTGCCAACCTGCGTTATAATCCGACAGAAAACATCAATCTTCGTTTCAGTTACTCATCCGGCTTCCGTGCTCCGCAGGCTTTCGACGAAGATTTGCATGTGGAAAATGTAGGCGGTAATGTAGCGATGGTTGAACTGGCGGATAATCTGAAAGAAGAAAGATCACAGAGCTTGAGTGCTTCGGCAGATATTTATCATCGCTTTGGTGCGTTTCAGGTTAACTTCCTGGTAGAAGGATTCTATACAAAGTTGTCGGATGTTTTTGCCCTTACCGACGGAGAGGTAGTGGATGGAATTCTGACACGTACCCGTCACAATGCATCAGGAGCGCAAGTTATGGGATTGACACTGGAAGGAAAGATGGCTTACCTGAATAAAATCCAAGTTCAGGCGGGAGTCACTCTGCAACAGAGCCATTACAGCAAACCGCACATCTGGAACAAAGAAGCTCCGGCGGTGAAGAAAATGATGCGTACGCCAAATACTTACGGCTATTTTACAGCAACCTACACCCCGATAAAACCGTTATCTATCGCTCTTTCCGGTACCTATACCGGTTCGATGCTGGTTCCCCACGAGCCGGTTCCGGGATTCCTTGAAAATCCGATAACGGTGAATACCAAAGACTTTTTCGACATCGGTTTGAAAGCTGCTTATGACTTCAAACTTTATAAGTCGATGAACCTCCAGTTGAATGCCGGCATACAGAATATTTTCAATGCCTATCAGGACGACTTCGATAAAGGAGCTGACCGTGACTCCGGCTATATCTATGGTCCGTCACTTCCGAGAAGCTTCTTTGCCGGGGTGAAGATCAGTTATTAAGATTCGGTTAAGATTTAAAATCGTTATAAATAGGGATTGTTTTGCATGGAGACAATCCTTATCTTTGCAAAAAAACAAACTAAACCCTGACTTTACTGCACAGAATAGATGTGCAAGATTACCGGATGAAACAATTGTACCTACATATAATGAAGTGGTTTTTGCCTGTACTGTTTATCTCGTACATGGCAGGAATCACTTTATTTACTCACTCCCATGTAGTAAACGGGGTAACGATTGTCCATTCGCATCCATTTAAAAAAGGCAGTGAACATAGCCATACGACGGTTGAATTCCAACTCATTCACCTGTTGAATCATGTATTGGTGACAGACAGCGGATTAATACCTACATTCGCGGTCGCTGCTTTATCTCTATTATGTATCCTGTTTATCCGCCCGCAAGTTGAGCCATATCACCGTTCTTGTCCGGGCGTCATATCTCTTAGAGCACCTCCTGTCGCTTAGTCTATCTTTTCGGGAACAGTATTCATCAGTTAGGAACAACGATTAATGATCGCTGCTTCCCTTTCCCTTATTATTATTTTTGATTTTAAACATTAAAAGACTAACGACAATGAAGAAATATCTTTTAGTCCTGGCCGGCCTGTATTGTGTCCTGTCATACGCATTGGCTGAACATCCGGACTACCCTGAACTGAAAAAATCCGATGCGAACATCATAGGCCATGTACTGGATAAGAAAACGAAAGAGCACCTTCCTTACATCACCATTGCACTGAAAGGAACAACGATAGGAACCGTGACCGACGCTACCGGACATTATTTTTTGAAGAATTTGCCGGAAGGTAACTTTATACTGGAGGTTAGCTCGGTCGGCTACAAGACCGTGACCCGCAACGTGACTCTGAAAAAAGGAAAGACACTGGAAGAGGATTTTGAAATAGAAGAGGACGCGATTGCTTTGGATGGGGTAGTGGTTTCCGCCAACCGCAGTGAAACGACGCGCCGTTTGGCTCCTACTTTGGTAAATGTCGTCGATCTGAAGCTATTTGAAACGACTAACTCTTCCACTTTATCGCAAGGGCTGAACTTTCAGCCCGGTGTACGTGTAGAGACAAACTGCCAGAATTGTGGTTTCCAGCAAGTCCGCATCAATGGACTGGACGGACCGTATACGCAGATTTTGATAGATTCCCGTCCCGTATTCAGTGCCCTTTCCGGAGTGTATGGCCTGGAACAGATTCCCGCCAGCATGATTGAACGCGTAGAAGTGATGCGTGGGGGAGGTTCCGCCTTGTTCGGCTCTTCGGCCATTGCAGGAACCATCAATATAATCACCAAAGAGCCTTTGCGCAATTCCGGCCAGCTGTCGCACACCCTTACTGCTTTAGGGGGCGGCTCCTCATTCGATAACAATACCTCCCTGAATGCTTCATTAGTGACGGACGATCATCGTGCCGGACTGTATATCTTTGGTCAGAACCGTCACCGGTCCGGATATGATTATGACGGAGACGGATTCACCGAACTACCTAAATTGAAGAATCAGACAGTGGGCTTCCGCTCTTATCTGAAAACAAGCACTTACTCCAAACTAACCTTCGAATATCACCACATGCAGGAATTCCGTCGGGGAGGGGATATGTTGGACCGTCCTCCTCACGAAGCCCATATTGCAGAGCAGTTGCAACATTCGATTGATGGTGGAAGTTTGAAGTTCGATTATTTCTCGCCAGATGAAAAGAACCGTCTAAGTATCTTTGCGTCAGCCGCCAATACAGATCGGGACAGTTATTACGGACCGGGTAACGATCCTCTGAAAGCCTATGGAAAAACAACGGATTTAACCGCTATGGGCGGCGCGCAGTATGTACATACGTTTGATAAGTGTTTTTTTATGCCTTCTGACCTCACGGCAGGACTTGAATATAACCGTGATCGTCTGAAAGATAATATGTGGGGATATGACCGCCACACGGATCAGACGGTAAATATTTACAGTGCTTTTCTGCAGAACGAGTGGAAGAACGACCGTTGGGGCATTCTGATCGGTGGTCGTCTGGATAAGCATAACATGGTAGATAATGTCATCTTTAGCCCCCGTGCCAACTTGCGTTTCAACCCGACACAGAATATAAACCTGCGTTTGAGCTATTCATCCGGATTCCGTGCTCCGCAGGCTTTTGATGAAGATATGCATATTGAAAATGTGGGCGGAACAGTGGCAATGATTGAGCGTGCGAAGAACTTGAAAGAAGAGAAATCCCAAAGTTTCAGTGCGTCCGCAGATATGTATCACCGTTTCGGAGTATTCCAGACGAATTTCTTGATCGAGGGCTTTTATACAAGACTGACAGATGTCTTCGTGTTGGGCGAACCTTATGACCGTGGCGATGGGATATTGGTAAAAACACGCAGTAACGGTCCCGGCGCGAAAGTGATGGGGCTAACGCTGGAGGGCAAAGTGGCTTATCTTTCCATCCTGCAAATACAAGCGGGACTCACTTTGCAACGCAGCCGATACGATGAACCTCATAAATGGCATGACGACGCACCGGCAGAAAAGAAAATTTTCCGTACTCCCGATACATATGGTTACTTCACAGCTACTTATACTCCCATCAAACCTTTATCCATTGCCCTGTCAGGAACTTATACCGGGAGAATGTTAGTGCAACGCATGGATATCACCGCCGAGAACGCCGAACTGGGCGCAATGCCCGAACGAAAGGCGGAAGCCATCCGTACACCCCGTTTCTTCGATTTGGGAGTGAAACTGGCTTATGACTTCAAGCTATACAAAACAGTCGATTTGCAACTAAACGGCGGAGTTCAGAACCTCTTTGAGTCTTATCAGAAGGACTTTGATAGAGGAGCTAATCGGGATTCCGGCTATATTTACGGGCCTTCTCTGCCGAGAAGTTTCTTTGCCGGAGTGAAGATTAGCTATTAGGTTGTTTCTATACGATTTTGCAGACTTGTCGAGTTTTACAGGGTGTAACTAGTCGGTTTCTCGTCAAGATTCATTAACTTTGTCGGGAAAATAAATGCTAAGCAATGGATATACCGGCTTTACACACACTAACAAACGGCATTATTATCGGAATATGTCTGTCTATATCTTTCGGTCTTGTCTGCTTCAAGCAGATGGCGCACGCCATTAATCCCAAATACAGGCGTGCATGCCATTTCTTCATCGCTGCTTCTCTCATTATCGCTGCCGGTCATTTGGCGGAGTTGCTGGTTGACGGGTTCGGCGTATACCGGTCGTTGGACTTATTCTCAATATTGGTGTTGGTGCTTGCTTCTTCGCAGGCGTTGATGTTCACGTTTATGTTGATATTGCTGTTCGACAGCAGATACGTCACTTTTGCCAATGTGATGAAGCATGCGGCGCCTTCGCTCGTTTTCATTCTGCTGTATGTGGTGAGTTGCTGCATTGAAGCGGACGTCTGTGTATATTCTTTAGCAGAATGGCGTGCGTGTGTCGTTCACAATCTCCCGTTGGCAGTGCGGACCTTGTTCGGTGTCACCTATACCGTACAACTGTTCGTTTACGTCCGCCTCTTTTTCCGTAAAAAACACCGCTACATCACGCATTTAAAAGAATTGACCGGAGAGTGTATCTCAAAACTGGAACTCCGGTGGACGATGCGCGCTTTCCTTTATGCGTTGAGTATCGGCATTGGCGCATGGGTTTTACTTGTCTGTCCGGGACCGATACCCGAGTTTAGTTTCAGTTTCCTTATCGTGGTTTTCTATCCTGCTTTTGCATGGCTGTACACTAACTATCATTACACTTACGAGATGCTACGCCGTTTTATCGTTGAACAGGATGGGAAACTGCCCCAACCACCGCTCGAAGCCGATATGGGCGACCTCATCTGTTACCTGCAATCCGGCGATAGCAACCACTTGTTTGAAGAGCTCGAAGCCTATCTGCAGAAAGAACAACCGTACCTCGACTACAACTTCAAGCGTGACGACCTGATTAAAGCTCTTGGCACAAACGAGCGTAATCTCTCCGCCGCTGTGGGGCGTGCCACAGGACTGACCTTGCAAAATTATCTTCTCCGCCTGCGCATCCGTCATGCCATGGACTTGCTCCTGCTTCCGGACTACGCGAACCACACAATTGAAGACATTGCCGGAGCGTCGGGCTTCAAGGCAATGCGCACCTTCAACCGCAATTTCCGCGAATTGGTAAAAATGACTCCTACCGAGTTCCGCCGACAAAAGTCTGTACTTTAAAGGAGAAGGCGATACTCTTTTATCATCAAATGCTGTTGTTTCCATCAATGCATAGGTAGAAGTTTCTCCGAACAATGGAATTTCCGGCAATCCTGCAAGATTTGCAGGATTTTGGCTATACAATGCAGGATTTTGGCTATACCTTTTCGTTGTTGCATATTACTTTTGTCCGAAAAGAGAACACGATTTATTCACCCTTTTAGAAAGACAAAAGAAGTATGAAACAACTAAGAATCTTTTTCCTCTGCCTTATGGCAGCAACGTTGGCAACCGCCTGTGGCGACGACAACAATGACGACAACTCTGTGCCCGTAGAGAGCATCACCCTCAATCATGAGACTCTGACCCTGAAATCGGGAGCGACCGAAACGCTGGTTCCCACCATTGTCCCCGACCGGGTGACTGCCGAATCCGTAGTATGGAGCAGTGACAAAACTTCCGTAGCCACCGTAAGTAAAGACGGACTGGTGACCGCCGTAGCTGAAGGAACAGCTACCATCACCGCCACCGCACGCGAAAAGTCCGCCACCTGCCTTGTGACGGTCAGCAACAAGACGCTTGTCACTACCGCAGCCGAACTGAAAACCGCTATTGAAACGGCAGACGGCACTGCGGATGCACCAACACAAATCATCCTCGGTGAAGGTTTTGAGGTTGCTGCGGATGCAGAGCATTTTGCCTTTTCAATAGACGGCAAACACATTGCTATTGACGACGGAAATAATCCTATCAGCGGCGATAATTATAGTATTTCCCGTACCGCTAGCGACAAAAGCCTTTTTGAGCTTACAAACGGCGCGTCATTGAAGCTGACCAACCTCAACATTTATGGAAATGCTGATACCTATTCAACTAATATCGCCTGCATATTTGTTAGGGCGTCTTGCAAACTAACGCTGGGTAACGGTTTCGAATTACATTCCGGCAATGGGAATGATAATGACCAGCTAATTGGTATCTCTGTCGGTGATAATGCCACACTCATTATGGAAGGCGATGCTGAAATCTCCAAAAGCATAAAGGGGCAGGAAGTGCTTGTTGCCCCTACAGGAATACTGCAACTGAAAGGCGGAAAAATAAAAGCAAGGGAGGAGGGAACGTATGGGAGTGAACGGAGCCTCTGTCTGCAAGCTGCGATTAATGGCAATCAAGTGACCATCCCCACCGTTACGGTTGAAAACGAACTTCCGGCGGATTCTGATTTTAAATTAGATCTATATGATTACGTGTTGAGTCGTTCCACTGTCCGGCCAGGAGCCGAAACCGTTGTTAAGGGAACCGACAGCTACACCTTGACTGACAGTGATCTTATGAAGTTCCATCTGATGACTAATACTACTGGGGGCATGACATATTATGACAGTTATTTCGAACTTTATCTGGACGGTAATGCTATCAAGATACGTGCGAAATGACAAGCAGCACAGAACGTAACTAATAAATAGATATTCACTTTCCTTAAAACAATCATTATCATGGCAACAAACGAAAAAATCACGCTCAATGTTGACCTTTACGACAACATCATGACCGAACAAAAAGGCGACTACACCGGACGCGCACGCATCACAGGCAGTCTGCACAACAAAGAAATCGCAGCACGCATCATCAAGGAGCGTACCGAGTACCGGCAGGAAACCATCGAGAACATCCTCGACCTTGCCGACCAGAAGAAGGTGGAAGCCATCGCCGAAGGGAAGAGCGTGGTAGACGGTGTGGGACAGTACATTGTCACCGTACGCGGTTCGTTCCTCGGGGAGAACGCCCAGTTTGACGCCACGAAGCACTCGCTCGGTGTGTCCTACACACCGGGACAACTGCTGCGCGACCAGCTCAAAGCCGTAAAAGTAATCTGCAACGGGCTGGCACAGACGGGGCCGGTCATCAACTCCATCACCGACTCCGTGACGAAGAGTATCAGCCAGGTCATCACTTCCGGCGGTCCTGCCGTTATCAGCGGAAGTAACATTAAAATCCTCGGTGACGACCCTTCGGTCGGCATCTATCTCACCAAAGACGAAGAGGGAGCCGTCCCGTTGAAAGTATCCGTCATCGTTCACAACGCACCGTCACAACTCACCATCATGCTACCTGCCATAGAAGCCGGAAAGCTCTATGCGCTAAGCATCACGACACAATATAGCGGAAGCAACAAGGCATTGAAAACGCCACGCTCTTACCGTTTCCCGATTCTGCTGGGTGACGAAAACGCGGGTGGCGGCGGTGGCGGCGGCGAAGCGCCCGACCCTGAAATCCCCGGAGGAGGTGAAGCCCCCGACCCGGCTGCATAAAGAAGCAGGTCACGAATGAGGGCGGACAGTCCGGCTGCAGACAGCGTATCCGCCCTCATGGCAAACAAAAAAAGCGGTAGCCTTTCATAATTTACCCTTTTAAAGAAAACAGAAAGACGCATGAAACAACTAAGAATCTTTTTCCTCTGCCTTGTGGCAGCAACGTTGGTAACCGCCTGCGGCGGCGACGACAAAGACAACTCTACACCGGTAGAGAAAATCACCCTTGACAAGGAAACACTCCTGCTGAATTCCAACAGCTCGGAAACACTGACCGCCACCGTAACTCCTGCCAGCGCAACGGAAAACACCGTGACATGGAGCAGCGATAAGACCACCGTGGTCACCGTAGACCAAAACGGGAAAGTGAACGCCCTGACCGAAGGAACCGCCACCGTCACGGCAACGGCAGGCGGTAAGTCGGCAACCTGTGTCGTAACGGTATCGGATGCTGTAATTATCAATGTTCCCGAGCAACTACAAGTTGCGTTCGAAGATGCTTCCACCAACCCCGATAGCCCTACGAAAATCAGGCTGGGGGCAGGGTTTGAACTCGAACTCTGCTATGGAGAGACTTCAGACCCGCACCGGTATATCGAACTGGATGGCGGTGGATTTACTTTGTCTAATGTAACAGGCTCAGAATCAGATGTCGTCACTATAGAATCAACCACCCTGAAACTCAGCAATATCAAGATGAATACCACTGATGACTCAAAATGTGTGATAGCGCTTTATCCGACGAATACGAAGTTGATACTTGGCAGCGGGGCAAAGCTTGATAATCCTACCGGCCGGGCTGTTTATGTCTTTGAGGGATGCCAGCTTATTATGGATGAAGGTTCTTCCGTGAACGGGAGAATCGTATTGCAAACAAATAAATATAACAGTGATGAAGGCGGCAGCTTCTTCTACAAAGGGGGGACATGGGAGAACGCCGAGCTTATGTTCTCCTATGATAACGCAAGCACACTGATGCCGATGACTCTGACCAAAGCACTTGCCAACCCGTACAAACTGACGTTTGTGGCTCAATGGAGTATGCAGCCATCCTATTTCCCCGAAGGTGGATTCACGGTGGTGAAAGGAGACGGATACACCTTAACCCAACTCGATCTTGAGAAAATCACCTCATTGGAAATGGACGTCGCCGATAGTTCTGTAACCTCTGAAAACTGCGAACTGGTACTGGATACAGCCGAAAATGCCATCAAGCTGCGTATCAAAGCAACAGCCTATTGAATACGTAAAACCGGAACGGCGGAAAGGGATGTGTGCCGCAGCAGGCTGGGGAGACGTGCCGCAGCAGGCTAGGGGAGCATGCCACAGCAGGCAAGGAGAGCATGCCACAACAAGTTAGGGAAACGCACCACAGCAAGCTGTGGCAATACACCCTAATTTCCCGGCTACGACAGCACAGAACACGCAAAAAGGCAGCAGTTACTCACAGACGAGAGCAACTGCTGCCTTTTTCACGTGTCACACCATATCCTTGTCTACTTCAAGCAAGTGGCGTACGCTGTTAATCCGTTTCGATTTTCCAGTCTCCAATTGTTCTCGTGGTACTGTCGAAGTTGATGCCGACCTTCACTACTTTCCTGTGGTCTGCCTCATAAGGAATCGCATACCCTTTGCTGTTAATTTGTGCCAAAGCCTCTTCCGCGGTGCCGTCCATTTTAAATTCAAGTACATAAATGGCATCCTGCATTTTGATAACCACGTCCGCTCGTCCGACAGCGCTTTTGACTTCGGTATCCACATATTGTCCCATCAAGCGGAACAGAAGATAGAATATGGTTTGATAATGTTTTTCCTCTTTGTTGTTCAGGTCGTTCGGAATAGAGGCGAAGAAAGACCGGGTGCGTTCAAGGCAAGATTCAAGGTTTCCCTTCATTAAATCACGCACAAAGGACACTACATAAAAGTTGCTTTCGCGCGTAGGTTGGTAAAGATAAGAAGGGATGAGCGACTCGATAAAGCCGATTCTTACTTCCTCGTTCGGGTAGCCTAATGTATAGGTACGAAAGAAAGCATCGTACGACTTGATTGTGAGATAACCGCTTTGGTAGAGCACCGGAATAGGGTCGGTGAGACAATCCGTAGCCTTGTCGAAGTCTTCCGGCTTGGCGTCCATACGGTCGAGCAGCCGGATGTCAAAGTTCATTTGTTGCAGGAGTTCTATCAGAAAGGTAGGGGTACCGGTAGAAAACCAGTAGTTCTCATAACTCTTTTGAGCAAAAGCATTAATCAGGCTGAAAGGATTGTACACATCCACACAGGATTTACTGAAATGATATCCGTCATATTGCTTCTTCAAGTGGGCACACGCCTCTTCATACGTTTCATCGTTGGCTTGTGCCATCTGTTCGACATCAATTTTCATCTGTGTCAGCAGTTCCTGTTCGGTGATACCGCAGATAGTGCTGTAATTATCGCTCATGCTGACGTTCTGAAGATTGTTAAGTTCGCTGAAAATGCTCATCTGGCGGAATTTGCTGATGCCCGTCAGGAAGAGGAAGCGAAGATATTTACCTGACTTTTTTAAGGGGCTGAAGAAGTCGCGCATGATACCACGAATCTCATGCTGCAACTCATGGTTATTGTTACTGTCCAGCATCGGGGCGTCATATTCGTCCACTAATACGACAACCTGCTGCCCGGTTTGCTCATAAGCGCGGCGGATGATACCTTCCAGACGTAAACTAAATGTGTCTTCGCCTTCCTGACGTCCGTAGACGTTTTCCCAAAGTAACAGCTGAACATTGATAGATGCGCGAAGTGACTCTGCTTCCATATATTTACTGCCGCTAAAGTCGATATGTAGCACCGGATACACTGTCCAGTCTTTCTCTAACTGCTCCATGTCCAGTCCGTTGAAAAGTTCTTTCTTTCCCAGAAAATAGGCTTCGAGCGTAGAGACAAGCAGACTTTTCCCGAAACGACGGGGACGACTCAGGAAATAAATCTTATTTGTATTGACGAGTTGATAAATCAGTGCAGTCTTATCAACATATATGTAATCATTATTGCGCAAATCTTCAAAATCCTGTATCCCGATAGGATAGCGCCTGAATGTTCCTTCTTCCATATCAAATTTTTATTAAAATGTGAACGATGAATGCAAAGTTAAGAAAAAGAAGCGGAATAGCTTTCTTTGTTGCCGAAGATTTTCACGTGTCACACCATATCCTTGTCTACCCCGAATTTCTCATCCGTCTGACACTCCCCGGCAGGTTCCACATGCACCAGAATATCATAGACATTATCTATCGAGCTTTCAATACTTTTCTCCACCGCCCCGGCAATCTCATGCGCTTGTGTAATCGTTATCTGCGGATTCACCTCTATATCGAGCGTAATTATATACCGGTTTCCTATCATTCTCGACCTGACCCGGTGCGGATTACTTGCTCCCGGCACTTTCTCGACAGCTTCGAATATCTTATTATACACATTGACATCCTTCACGCCATCCATAAGCTCCACATTCGAGTCGAGAAAAATACCAATGGACGACTTGATGATAAAGAGGCTGATTATCAATCCCGTTATCGAATCGAGTATCGGCAATTTGAATATAAAAGTAAAAATCAACCCTAATAAAACTCCGGCCGAGATGACAACATCATTACGCATATTTATCGCATTCGCCGTCAGCATGGAACTGTCTATTTTCTTTCCCTGTTTGTACTGGTACGAAGCCAGCATCAGTTTGCCGACAATAGAGAATATAGTCACATAGATAGCGATAGCCGATGGTATCTCTTTCACTTCATCTGAAAAGATGCTTTGAATGGAAGATATCAGCATTTGCATACCGGCATAAAATATCACCAGTGACAGAATCTTTGTCGCGATGCCTTCCGCTTTCTCATAACCGAATACATATTTCTTTGAAGGAGGACGGTTGATGAGGCGTGCCGTAAAAATCATAACGATAGAGATAACGACGTCGGTTGCCGAGTCGATACCGTCGCCCACTACCGCCAAACTACCGGCCCATAAACCGATGATGATTTTTGATGCGGACAGGATTGCATTGCCAATGGTGCTAATCCATGAGGTTTTGATTAAGATGTTCTCTCTTGACATTGAAGTGACTCTTTATAATTAATTGTTTGATTGCGATTGGCTAGCAACTGTCTCTTATACACATCTCCGAGCCCACGAGACCGTACTA
>ERZ1505065.374-NODE-374-length-13145-cov-6.736287_pt1 | contig 13145 bp, 10 predicted proteins | sample MGYA00571779_ERZ1505065 | MGnify/ENA primary metagenome ERZ1505065 (study PRJEB39906, sample SAMEA3182071) | gut metagenome | biome: human; feature: gut; material: Stool; isolation source: human stools | place: Canada | collected 2011-12-06 ...
GATTGAGGGATCTATTCAAAATAGATTATCTTTGTATCTTATATAATATAATAGATAAGAATATGAGCATCGAATTAGGAAAGTTCAACCAGCTTGAAGTCGTGAAGGAAGTCGATTTCGGCGTATATCTCGATGGTGGGGAAGAAGGTGAGATTTTGTTGCCTACCCGCTATGTGCCCGAGGATTGTAAGATAGGAGATTTTTTGAATGTGTTTCTTTACCTGGATATGGATGAGAGGCTGATTGCTACGACACTGACCCCGTTAGTGCAGGTCGGACAGTTTGCTTGTCTGGAAGTCTCCTGGGTAAATCAATACGGAGCTTTCCTGAACTGGGGATTGATGAAAGACCTGTTTGTGCCGTTCCGTGAGCAGAAGATGAAAATGCAGGTTGGACGGAAATACGTGGTTCATGCACATGTGGATGAAGAGAGTTACCGTATTGTGGCTTCAGCAAAAGTGGAACGTTATCTGTCGAAAGAAAAGCCGGAATATGCTCCGGGAGCAGAGGTGAATATTCTTATCTGGCAGAAGACGGACTTAGGTTTTAAGGCAATTATAGATGATATGTATAGCGGTTTATTGTATGAAAATGAAATATTCTGTCCGTTGGAGACAGGGATGGAAATGAAAGCTTTTGTGAAACAGGTGCGTGAAGATGGTAAGGTCGATTTGATTCTTCAGAAACCCGGTTTTGAAAAGATTGACGATTTTTCGAAGACGCTGCTAGACTATATCAAAGAGCACGGGGGACGAATTAACTTGAATGATAAAAGTCCTGCGGAAGATATCTACGACACATTTGGTGTCAGCAAGAAAACCTTTAAGAAAGGAGTGGGCGACTTGTATAAGAAACGTCTGATTACCTTGCACGAGGATGGCATTGTTTTGGCGGATTCCTAAACAGAATAGGGATTTCCCTACATACGAATAGAGAGAATCATTGGGGTGGGGAGTTTCCTCACCCTATTTTTGTGGTATCAGATTAAAGATATAAATAATAAAAACGAGATAAGTTATGCGTAAGATTATAATAAGTTTCTGCATCCTGTTCGCTGCCCTTTCCTTACAAGCGCAGTCTGTTAACGGAATCCGTATCGACGGTGGAAATACTCCGATACTTGTTTACTTGGGAGGAAACCAAATCAGTTTGCCTACTACTACCTGCTTTATAGCCAATTTGAATCCCGGACATTATACTGTTGAAGTATATGCCACCCGCTTTACCCGTCCGGGAGAGCGAGTATGGAAAGGAGAAAAACTGTATAAAGACTATGTTTATTTCGATGGTAGGGGAGTGAAAGAGATATGGGTAGACGGACGTGATAACATGCATCCGGAAAGACCCGACCGCCCCGGACAGGGGGGACATCGTCCGGGACAAGGAGAACACCGCCCGGGATATGGTTACAACAGGGTCATGAACGATCAGCTCTTTCAAACGTTTTATAATGAGATGAAGAAGGAGCCTTTTAAAGATGATCGTATAAAGTTGCTTAATGCTGCATTGGCCGGTTCTGATTTTACATCTGCCCAATGTCTCCAACTGACCAAACTTTATACATTTGACGATGACCGGATGGAAATTATGAAGATAATGTATCCCCGCATTGTAGATAAAGAAGCTTTCTTTACAGTGATTAATACCCTGACATTTACTTCCAGCAAGGACAAGATGAATGATTTTGTGATAGGGTATGGTCGGCGTTGATACTATTAACTGTACGGTTATAGAGATATGTTACGCATGTTTATTGAGGAATATTATCGGAATAATAAATGATAGGAGATTGAATTATGAAACGAATACTTTTTTTGCTCTTTGCGGTCGGTCTGACTGCCAATATGACCGTAATGGCTGGAATGAGCACCAGCAAGGTACGTAAGGAGACACGTTTTCTTACCGATAAGATGGCGTATGAATTGAGTTTGAGTACACAGCAATACAATGATGCATATGAGATTAATTACGACTTTATTTATTCTGTCCGTAATATAATGGATTACGTAGCACGTGGTTACGAATGGGCATTGGATGATTATTATGAAGCTTTGGATATCCGTAACGACGATCTTCGCTGGGTATTGAGTGATGCGCAGTATCGCCGGTTTCTCGGTGCCGAGTATTTCTATCGGCCGATTTATGTAACCGGAGGGAAATGGAGTTTCAGGGTGTACATCAATTACCCGAACCGTAGCTTGTTCTATTTTGGTGTGCCTTATCATTACCGTACTTATTGTGGAGCGCATTATCGTCCGCACTTTCACCATACAAGCTACTATCGGGGAAGATATACTAATTTCAACCATTACTCTGCACCGCACCGGGTGAGAGATCAGAGAGTATATCACTCTTATCGTCGTTCGGACTTCGGTTCTGTCCGGTTCCGTCCGAATACTTCCACTCGTCCGCATAATGCACCGACACGTCCGGGTAATTCTTCCCGTCCGGGTTCATCAACAACACGTCCCGGAACGTCTCGTCCAAGCACATCTACTCGTCCTGATACGTCTCGTCCCGGAACGACAACGCGACCTGGTACGTCGACTCGTCCCCGTCCGGAAACAAGTTCCGGTTCTTCAAGCTCTAATCGCAGACCGACAAGCGGAAGTTCGACAAGTAGCGGTTCCAACCGTGAAAGTGGAAAGACAAGTCGCAGCTCAAGGGAAAGTTCAAATAGGCGAAACGATAGTAGTGGTTCCTATAATAGAAATAACAGTTCTGATAGAAACAATAGTTCTTCCAGTCGTGGTAGCTCCGGTCGTGGCAGTTCTAGTTCCAATCGTGGCAGTTCTAGCTCCAGTCGCAGTTCTTCCAGTCGCAGTAGTGAAAATACTACCAGCCGTAGCAGTAGTACTACCTCTAGCCGTAGTAGCGGTAGTTCGAGTTCTACTCGAAGCAGCGGTAGCTCTACCCGGAGCAATGTTTCCAGCGGACAAACAGAAAGACGCTCTTCTTCCGGAAGTACGAGAAGTAATAGCACTCAAAGCTCTTCCCGTTCTTCTGAAAGAAACAGCAGTTCAAGAAGATAACCTATTCCTTTATTATTTATATCAATCTCATTGCTCCTCAGCGGTAGGAGAACTAGACTCCGGTTTTTCACCGGCTAGACTATTCCGGGCGTCGCCCGTAACTTGGATGTCGGGGCGGATACTATCCGCCTCGATTTCACTTATTACTCCTTGCTGTGCAAGACGTTTTGCAATCAGCTTGTAGTAACCTTCCATATTCTCCTTTAATTGTCCGCCTTCTGCAAAAGAACTGCGGAAATGCTTGGGTTTCGGGATAATGGAAGCCAGAAAAATACTTTCTTCCGTGGTCAGTTGCGAAGGGCGTTTCTTGAAATAATAAGCAGATGCTTCCTGAATACCATAAACGAGCGGTCCCCATTCTACAATATTCAGATATACTTCGTACATACGTTCTTTGGAAGTTAGTCTTTCATTCTCTATCAGCCACACAATCAATGCTTCTTCCAGTTTACGCGCAAAGTTCTTGTTACGGTTCAGGAATACATTCTTTACCAGTTGCATGGTGATCGTACTTCCTCCGCGTGCAAAGCGTTTCACTTGCAGGTCGTAAATCAGTGCTTCCCGTAAGGCATCGGGCAGGAAACCGCGATGATAAAAGAATGCTCCATCTTCGCTTTGCATGACGGACATTCTTAGAATGGGGGAAATGCTGTCTAGGGGTGTAAAGTGTTTGCATGAAGGACCGATAGGGAAGGTTCGTACCGGCACTCCATTCTCATAAGCTGTGTAAATGAACTCGTCGGACATTTTGGAGAGTGAAGTAGCTCCATAGCTTATGATATGGAAATCTTTTTCTTTCAATTCAGATTCCAGTTTGAGACTATCCAGTTGCGCAAAATCAATGTCTAACAGAAAATGATAAGCTAGCTCGCCACTTGTCTTGATGCCTTCCAGATTACTGAATAATCCTTTCGGCAGAGAACTGAACAGATCGTCTGCCGGAAACCAGGATTTGTTGACTGCTGCAGTGAAATGCCAGTTTCCCTTCTCCTTCTCGGCCCGTAAATAAGGATGAAACTGGAGTTTGTTGAAGTCAACAATGGTGGTACTGTCCAATTCAAATGAGTGTCCGTTTATGTTCATCTCGTAACAGAGTTGTCCGCGATCGAGATGAATGATTTCAGGAGAGAGGGCTCTATGAAATACGTCCAGTCCGTTCACTCTTGCTTTTCCTTTGAGATAGACTTGTTTGGAAGACCCTATTTCTTTCGTCAGGCTATACGATAAAGTGTCAAAGGTTATCTTAGCACCATATCTACGTGTTATATAAGGTATGGAAACTTTTAGAGAATCAGATGAATAAAGCGTTGCTTTTAATGAGTTGTAATGTTGGTGCAGTTCACCATTGGCTATCCAATGCTGTGCTAAACTGTCTTCTTGTATGGTGATGACGGATTGAAAATGATTTTCTTTAATGATAAAAGAAGGAAGAGTGAGAGATACAAAATTATTGTTTTTTCTTTCCGTGATACAGATATTGTTTAGTTGTCCGTTTTCGGGCATAAAACCATAACATAAATTTAATATTTTGTTGATTCGTTCTGCGTAATTTGTTTGGGGGGCCGTTTGTGGCGACTTTCGAGTGAGATATTCTGGTTTCTTTCTAAAAAGAAAATCGTAGTTGGCGACGGAATCCCGCTTTGTGAATGCAAGTGTAATTCCGTCTGCGGCTACATAACGTATTTTTATTTTTCTGCTTAGTAATTTCCAGAAGTTCAGTTTGACACGAGTGGATGTGAGTGTTAGTAATGTGTCTCGTTGTTCGGGTACAACAGAGAGACCTTCGAGGATGATTTCATTCAATCCATTCATTTCCAGATTATCGTAATGAATACGTAGCCCGTGAGTTTGCTCAATATGGGAGGTACGTTTGTCGACTATGCTTCTTAAGAGAGCGTTGCGACTTAAATAAAGACTGATGAGACAGATGAGTAGACCCCCACTGGCTGACAGCAGAAGAATATGTTTCTTACTGTTTTTTTTCATCGTTTGATTTTGATAATTTATCGGATGCAAAGGTAGACAATATTCTGTTTCGTAGTATATAAACAGTTTTTTTAATTGGTTGTTCGATTCTAAGCGTACAACTGTTCGTTTTCGTACACCACTCTGTTTTGCAATCATTCTGATTATTAGCTTGTTATCTTTTTGGCACGCTCGTTGCATATCTATAGTCGCAAGCGGACAACGAAGAAAAATGAAAAAAGTTCAGAATGTTGCAACCGTTTGAGACACTTGATCCGTCTAATAAACAGAAGAATAAAAAAACAGAATGTTGAACAAATAAAAAATATACAATTATGAAAACTACAGTATTATTCAGAATGATCGTTTTAGTTGCTATGGTATTTGCAGGTATCTCTAATGCAACAGTGAAGGCACAAAACAATAACTTCATTACTAATGAAGAAACAGTAGGTGATCTTGTAGTATCGAAGGTGATTTACAGATTAGATGGCTCTCTTTATCGCCACATGAAATATGATTTTACCTATGACGATCAAAAGAGAATGGCTACCAAAGAGGCTTTCAAATGGGATGCTTCCACTGACAAATGGCTGCCGTACTTCAAGATTGATTATACTTATTCTTCTAATGAAATCACTTTGGTATACGCACGTTGGAATGATTCTCACAGAGCTTACGATGCGGCTGTTGAAAAGAGCGTGTACGAATTGAACGACGCTAATATGCCGGTAGCTTATATGAACTATAAATGGAATGATAAATGGATTGAAGAATCTAGTGTGAACTGGGCTATGAACGTGGCTACTCCGGCAACGAATGAAGCAACTCTGCTGACTGCCAGCAGATAAAAATAAATTAGGAGTTGTGAAACTCCTTCTCTCTCTCTCTTAATTTAACTGCATTAAAAACGGTGGATTGCCCTATGAGGAAATCCACCGTTCTGTTTATCTGATAAACAGCTTATATTGATTTGTATTACTTTCCGGTGCGGTGCCTATTTAACGAGCGGCAAATATTCTCCATAACCTTCCTCTTTCATTTTCTCTTTCGGGATAAAACGAAGGGAGGCGCTATTGATGCAATAACGTAATCCGCCTTTCTCTTTCGGACCATCTGTGAATACATGTCCCAGATGTGCATCTCCGGTTTTACTGCGTACTTCCGTACGTATCATGCCATGCGAAGTATCTTTCTTCTCTGCGATGATATCTTTTTGAATCGGCTGGGAAAAGCTAGGCCACCCGCAACCCGAATCGAACTTGTCGGTAGAAACAAACAAAGGCTCTCCGGTGGTAATATCAACATAAATGCCTGGGCGATGCTCATTCCAGTATTCATTGTGGAAGGCCGGTTCGGTGGCATTCTTCTGGGTTACTGCATATTGTTCCGCCGACAGTTTCTTGCGGAGGGTTGAGTCATCCGGTTTTTGATACACTTTTGTTTTCGGTGCATTGGCTTTGCGTGCCATTTCAAATAAAGCAGGATTGATATGGCAGTATCCTCCCGGATTTTTATCCAGATAGTCCTGATGGTAAGTCTCTGCCGGATAGAAATTAGTCAATGGCTTTACTTCTATAGCGATAGGAGTCTTATATTGTGCAGACAATAGTTTAATAGCCTGGTTAATGATAGGAAGATCTTCTTTATCTACATAATAAATTCCGGTTCTATACTGTGTTCCCCGGTCATTACCCTGACGGTTGAGGCTGGTAGGATCAATTGTCTTGAAATACAGATCGAGCAGCAAATTTAAATCTACCGTTTTAGGATCATAAACCACCTTTACTGTTTCCGCAGCATTGGTTTTTCCTGAACAGACCTGTTCATAACTCGGGTTGGCAACATTACTGTTGGCATATCCTACTTGAGTACTTTCTACTCCTCGAATTTGTTTCAGGAAATGTTCTGTTCCCCAGAAGCATCCTCCTGCAAAATAGATTTCTGCTTGATTTTTCATTGGTTTAGCAACTCCTAAAAATGTATTACTAATCACTACGATCACTATGATGATAAAATACTTCATATCCGTTAGTTCTTTCTATAATAACGAATGAACCAACGGATATGTTTGAAGGAACTACTATACTAAACTCAAATATATTTCTTTTTATTCAATGATCTGTCCTTTGTAGAAATCCAGAATTTTAGTCCGGAACAGATAGTCGTATTTAGCTTGCAACTTATCCGAAAGAGCTTTCGTCAGATTAAGTTTGGCTTCATTATATTCTACAAAGGTAGCTTTGCCGTTATTGAATTTCTCACTCATCAGGCGGAAAGACTCCTCGTTGGCTTTCACTGCCACTTCACTGGAGTTGTACTTGCTTTCAGCAGCTAGAGCATTATACCAAGCCTGCTGAATCTCTTTGTAGAGTACTTTCTTTGCGTTATCCAATCTCAAAGATAAGTCTATTTGTTGTAAACGAGCGGTGCGTACTCGGTTTCGTGTAGAAAAACGATTAAAGATCGGAACGCTCAAATTGAATCCTATATACTTATTTAGGTTGTTCTTTATCTGACTGCCGAAGCTGTTTTCTGATCTTCCGCTCACCGTATAATAATTGCTACCCAAACCGGCGCTGAAAGAGAGTTGTGGATAGAATGCACTTTGAGCAATACGAATGCTATTAAGACTACCTTGTAAACGGTATTCTGCAGCCTTAATACTTGGTTTGTAAGCAAGAGCCTGTGTATATATATCATCCGGTGGGGTGAGAGATTCGAACTCTAGTTCTTCCTTAGGACTTTCGAGCACGAATCCTTCAGGCGTAGGTAATTCCAAAAGTTGGGTGAGGTCTAATAATGATAACTTGTACGTATTGTCTGATTGTACAGCAGTCATTTCGTCCTGTGCGACACGGGCTTGTGCTTCGGCCACTTCAGAAGGAGATGCTTTACCTACTCCGTGAAGCCCTTGGATGCGCTTTAGCTGGTCTTTGCTTAAATCTACCTGATTATGAGCAACCTTACTTAATTCTTGGTTGAATAAAACCTGCAAATAAGCGGAAGTGACATTGATTGCAATGTCTTCTTTGGCTTTATTCAAATCTTCTATAGCGGCTTTTAAATCCAACTTGGCAAGTGAATATTGGTTGGATAACTGCAAACCGGTAAATATAGGTACATTGGTTCCCAAGCTGAAACTGGTATTGGCACTGTTAATGTCACTATACGAGTTATCTATCGGAGAAGCAGTACGTCCCCAACTCCAGTTTTGGCTGGCGCTACCGCTCAAATTCGGAAGACGTGTCCATTTGCTAGTGTTTACACTCACTTTATTGGCTTCAACACTGTTGGCCGATTGACGAATTTCTATATTATGCTCGATAGCATAGTCGATACATTGCCGCAATGTCCATGCTTGCGGAGAGTTGTTCTGTGCTTGGATAGAAGTGATTCCGATCCCGGCAAGCAGAAGGGCTGATATGGTTTTACGAATTATTTTCATTGAATTCAATTATTTATCTTTTTTCTCTGCACCCCGTATTTTATCCTGTGCAGTTATTCCTTTCTTGATTTCTATCTTGATTCCATCACTCATACCGGCAGTCACCTGCGTACGCTGGAACTTTTGTTCGGGCACTGAATCTGTCATGATGTACACAAATGTAGAGTCGCCATTAAACTCAATAGTGCTTTCGGGTACTGCCAATACTTGATTTGCCCTTTGCAACACGATTTCCGCATTAGCCGAATATCCGGAACGAATCTGAACGGAATCCGGAATGGTAATTGCAGCCTTGATTTCAAATTGGTTGGCACCATTGGTTTCTACCCCTTTCGGAGAGATATATTCCAGAATGGCGTTGAAAGTCAGATTCTGCAAAGCTCCGATTGTCAGTTTGATCGGCATCTGTTCATGGATACGTCCCACTTCCGTTTCATCAATATTACCACGGAAAATCATGTCGTTCATATTGGCTACCGTAGCAATCGTGGTTCCATCATTGAACGTGTTACTCATAATCACAGAGTTACCGGCTTTTACAGGTACATCCAGAATCAACCCATCAATGGTAGAACGAATCATCGTACTACTGAACGATGCACTGTTTTTAGTAATCCCTTCTTTTACGATTTCCAGATTATCTTTAGCCGTCTGTCTCTCTTCACGAGCTTGCTTCAAGGCTACTTCACTTTTCTCATATTCTTCCCGGCTAATCAGCTGATCTTCGTATAACTTCTTTACGCGGGCAAAATCCGTTTCTGCCTGTGTTGCATTAATCTCTGCCAGGCGCACACGACTTTCCGCAGAATTCAGTTGACCGAGTTCAGGGATTACTTTTACTTTGGCGATCACTTCCCCTTTCTTCACAGCTTGTCCGGCTTCTTTGTACACTTCGTCGATAATACCCGAAATCTGCGGTTTGATTAAAATTTCGTCTCTCGGTTCCACCTTTCCGGTAGCTACTGTGGTCTTTTGGAGGTCAGTGACTTCCGGTTTTACTATTTCGTAAGTGATTACCTTGGGTTTAGACTTCTGATAAAGGAATACGAATGTTCCGACAAGAATGATAGCAATGACTACCAATAATGTGATTTTCAGATACTTTTTCATGACTTTATTTATATTTTTATTGTTTACGATTAATAATTGAAATCCCTCGCACCTCTTTATTCGTCTCGAATAGCTTCAATCGGTTTGATAGCCATAGCCCGATAAGCAGGTGCCAGACCTGCCAACATTCCCAGTGCGATCAGAAGAGCACAAGTGCCGATTGCCAGTCCGAAGGTAACCTGAAAACGGACGTCTCCTCCGTCGGCGTTTGCTCCCATCTCTACCAGTTGCAACACCATGACGGCAAAAGAGATTCCACACATTCCTGCAATGGTAGTAAGCACCATACTTTCCGATAGAATCTGTTGCAGGATATCTTTGGGGCGTGCGCCGATTGCCCGGCGGATACCAATTTCGGTGGTACGTTCTTTCACGGTTACCATCATAATATTAGATACGCCGATGGCACCTGCCAACAGAGTCCCCAATCCTACCATCCAAACCAGTATGTTGATACCGGTAAACAGATTGTCTACCATCGAAAACATTGCTTCCGCATTCAGGTACATAAGTGCCTGTTTGTCGTTAGGCGCGATATAATGCGCAGCTTTAATAATCTGTTCCATTTCCGGTTGTACGTCGGACACTTTGATTCCATGCTTCACGGTGAAGCAGATGACGTCGATCCGTCCTCCTAAGTTATACGTTTGCTGCATCGTGGTGAAAGGCAGGGTGACAGCTTCCGAAGCCCGTCCCTGTATGTTCATATCCCCTTCGGAGGAAGACATGCCGATCACCTGATAATAAATTCCGTCCACACGTATGTATTTTCCACAAGGATCCTCTCCCGGTTTGAACAGGCTTTCATAGATACGCTTTCCGATCACACACACTTTACGCGCTTCCTGTATATCCACTTCGTTGATAAACCTGCCGTAGGCCATTTCCTGTGATTCGATGTGGAGATAGTCCGGATATAATCCTTTCACGCTGCAATCGTATTTCTTATCTTCGTATACAGCTTTGGAACCCCAACGGGCAATGGAAGGAGTAATGACCTCCACATCTTTGACTTGCGAACGGAGGCGCTCGATGTCGATAGCTTCCAGATTCCACCACCTGCCTTTGCGGAAACCTTTGTAAGCTTCGCCCGTTTTCTGTGCGGCAAGGAAGCCGGAGTTGGTTGCGAATCCTTCAAAGTTCTTTTTCATCATGCCTTCCAGTCCTTGTCCGCCGCCGATCAGGGCGACGAGCATAAAGATTCCCCAGAAAACACCGAATGCAGTCAGCAGGCTTCTCGTTTTATTTCTTGTAATGGTAATGAGGATTTCCTCACAGGTATCCATGTCTATTCTCATAGTCTTAATCTGCTCTAAGTGCTTCGATTGGTCGGATGCTGACTGCTTTTCGGGCAGGAAATAATCCGGCTAACGTACCAGCTATTATTAATGTGAGTGTAGCCTGTATGGCGATTCTTATATCTACTGTCGGATTCAGGAAAACAGTTTCCGTCCACATTCCGGTATCCATTGTCTGATTGCCAAAGGCGTTATTCATCCATTCGGTCACTCCGATGCCCGCTACCATACCTATATATCCGAATATCGTGGTAATGGTGACACTCTCTACGATAATCAACCAGAGGATAGAAAGCGGCTTGGCACCCAGAGCTTTGCGGATACCGAATTCACGGGTACGCTCTTTTACAGTAATCAGCATGATGTTGGACACTCCTACAATCCCGCTTAACAGCGTGAAAATACCGATCACCCAGATAGCGATGCGTAGCATGTTCGAGCCTTGCTGCTGTTGCAAGTAGTTGGTAAACCGGTTCCAAATCCAGATAGCACTATGGTCTGTCGGGTCAAAGCGATGATTGGCCCCCAGCACCTTGCGGTAATGAGCTTCAAATGCTTCATTTGCTTCTATCGTTTCCAGGTTTTTGGTAGTCATGACAAGATTATTCAACTTGTCTCCTTTGTTGTAAATTGTTTGCAGGGTGGTGAAGGGGATGTAAGCATCGCTGTCTCCGCTGTCTCCTTTATCATTATACAGCCCTACTACCTGATAAACCACATTACCGGCGTTGACAAACTGCCCGATAGGCTCGGTATGCGTTTTATCGAAAAGAATCTCTGCTGTCTTTTTATGGAGCACAATTACTTTCCGGCGCTCTTTAATATCAATTTCATTGATGAAACGTCCTTTGAAGAGTTTCACCACTTCTACTTCCGTATGGTTGGGATATACGCCGGAAAGATTCAAACTGACGTATTCTTGTCCGAAACTTAAGTTAATACCTCCTTGCCACACGGTTGCCCCGGCTTTAATGACATGGTCCGGAAAATAATGGTCGGTAGCATCTACGTCTTTATTATCCAGTTGCACTCGTCTTCCTTCTTTCAGTCCATCGTATGATTTGCTGGTCCATCCCGGAAAAATCTTGATGGAGTTCATGGCACGTTCGGAAGCCGATTGCTCGAATGCATGGATCAATCCATTGCCTGCGCCTAACAGGACGATCAGCATAAAGATACCCCATGCCACAGCAAATCCTGTGAGAAAAGTCCTTAGCTTGTTACGCTTGATGGTACTGTATATTTCTTGCCAAATATCAATCATTTTTTTAAGTATTAAGTGATAAGTAAGTATTAAGTATTAGGCTGCGCTGCGACCGCATGGAATTAATACTTAATACTTATTTCATGAAACCGTCTTTGCCGAACGGAGAGGCATCGTGGTCGATATTATCTTCAATGCGTTCGATGATTCCGTCTTTGATATGTATAATCTTGTCTGTTTGGTTGGCAACTCCGCTTTCGTGGGTGACAACTACAATCGTCATTCCCAGCTTATGAAGATCTTTCAGAATTTGCATCACTTCCACGGAAGTTTTACTGTCCAAAGCTCCCGTAGGCTCATCTGCCAGAATGATTTGCGGTTGGGTGATTAAAGCCCGTGCGATTGCCACACGTTGTTTCTGACCGCCACTCATTTCGTTGGGCATGTGATGTGCCCAGTCTTTTAAACCCAGACGGTCGAGATATTCCAAGGCAAGTGCATTTCGCTTCTTGCGGCTTATCCCTTGATAAAATAAAGGAAGTGCTACATTCTCTACGGCATCTTTAAAGGAAATCAGGTTAAATGACTGGAAGATAAATCCGATCATGCGGTTCCGGTATTCGGCAGCTTTGGTTTCGCTTAAGTTCTTGATGAGTACGTTATTCAGATAATACTCTCCGGTGTCGTAGTTGTCGAGAATTCCCAATATATTGAGTAAAGTTGATTTCCCAGACCCGGATGCTCCCATGATGGAAACAAATTCTCCCTGTTCGATATTGAGATTGATACCTTTAAGTACATGGAGAGGCGCTCCGTTGTTGTAGGTCTTGTTGACGTTTGTTAGTTGTATCACAATTTTCTTTATTTAGATTCTGTTTTCTAATAATTTTCTACTATTAGACGGCTGTAAGATACGAAAAGTTGCAAAGAGGTTGAACTTTTTTTGAAAAACATTTTGTAGACTCAATCTTCTTTACGTAATTTGTGTGCAGTAAACTTAATGATTAACTAACCCTTTTAAATAAAAGTATCATGAATTCAAACATGGAAAAGCCCTACGTAGTAGGTATTGACATAGGCGGAACGAA
>ERZ1505065.389-NODE-389-length-12642-cov-3.525463_pt1 | contig 12642 bp, 9 predicted proteins | sample MGYA00571779_ERZ1505065 | MGnify/ENA primary metagenome ERZ1505065 (study PRJEB39906, sample SAMEA3182071) | gut metagenome | biome: human; feature: gut; material: Stool; isolation source: human stools | place: Canada | collected 2011-12-06 ...
TTCATCATCATGGCAGTTTGAGCCATATTGGAGCCAATCATTCCGGCTGCTCCTACAATTGTAAGTTTCTCGTTGGTTAAAAATTCCATAAAGCTATCTATTTAAAGGTGAATAATCTGTTATTTCTTTTTGTCGCTACAAAGTTAACACTTTATTGACCTGATTGTTCATTGAAAATAGTTTTATCAGATAACGAAAAGTTATAGCTGGCTGATTGAAGGATCTGTCTAAAATAGATTATCTTTGTATCCTATATTATATAAATGGATAAATATGAGCATCGAATTAGGAAAATTCAATCAGCTTGAAGTTGTAAAGGAAGTCGATTTCGGGGTGTATCTCGACGGAGGAGAGGAGGGGGAGATTTTGTTGCCCACCCGTTATGTGCCCGAAGACTGTAAAATAGGAGACTTTTTGAATGTCTTTCTTTATCTGGATATGGATGAGAGATTGATTGCCACTACGCTGACTCCGTTGGTGCAGGTAGGGCAGTTTGCCTGTCTGGAAGTGGCATGGGTGAATCAGTTTGGAGCTTTCTTGAACTGGGGGTTGATGAAGGACCTTTTTGTGCCGTTCAGTGAGCAGAAGATGAAGATGCAGGTTGGACGGAAGTACGTGATTCATGCACATTTGGATGATGAAAGTTATCGCATTGTGGCTTCGGCAAAGGTGGAACGCTATCTGTCGAAAGACAGGCCGGAGTATGCTTCGGGGGATGAAGTGAATATTCTCATTTGGCAGAAAACGGATTTGGGCTTCAAGGCAATCATAGACAATAAGTATAGCGGTTTGCTTTACGAAAACGAGATATTTTCTACATTGCAGACAGGTATGGAGATGAAGGCTTTTGTGAAACAGGTGCGCGAAGACGGCAAGGTGGATTTGATCCTTCAGAAACCAGGCTTTGAGAAGATAGATGATTTCTCGAAAACCTTGCTGAATTATATCAGGGAGAATGACGGAAGGATCAGACTGAATGATAAAAGTCCTGCGGAAGATATTTATGCTACATTTGGTGTCAGCAAGAAAACCTTTAAGAAAGGAGTGGGTGACTTATATAAGAAACACCTGATAACCTTGCACGAAGATGGCATCACTTTGGCAGACTCCTAATCAGAATAGGGAAATCCCTATGTATGAATAGAGAGAATCACTGGGGTGGGGAGTTTCCTCGCCCTATTTTTGTAGTATCAGATTAAATAAAGAAGTAATAATAAAAACTAGATAAGTTATGCGTAAGATAATAATAAGTTTCTGCATCCTGTTATCCGCTCTCTCTTTACAAGCGCAGTCCGTCAGCGGAATCCGTATTGACGGTGGTAATACCCCTATTCTTGTTTACTTTGGTGGAAACCAGATGTGCTTGCCGACTACCACTTGCTTTGTAGCTAACCTGGATCGGGGATATTACACGGTTGAGGTTTATGCTACCCGTTTCACCCGTCCGGGAGAGCGTGTTTGGAAAGGGGAGAGGTTGTACAACGAACGTATTTACTTCGACGGAAGAGGTGTGAAAGATATTTTTGTAGATGACCGTCATGCCAATGTCCGTCCGGGCAGACCGGGACAAGGAGAACACCGTCCGAATTATGACCGTCACGACAGGGTGATGAACGATCAGCTTTTTAAAACGTTCTATAATAATCTGAAAAAAGAACCGTTTGAGGATGATCGCATGGCATTGCTTAATACTGCATTGGCAAATTCAGATTTTACGTCTGCCCAATGTCTCCAAGTGACAAAGCTCTATACTTTTGATGATGACCGAATGGCAATCATGAAAAAGATGTATCCCCGGATTGTTGACAAGGAGGCTTTCTTTACGGTGATTGCTACACTGACGTTTTCTTCCAATAAGGATGAAATGAATAAGTTTGTGCAGAACTATGGCAGACGCTGATACTAACTATTAAAACTATATGGCTATGAAAAAGATACATATCATCCTACTGTTGGCATTGGGACTGGGAGTCAGCAGCTGTTTTACCAGCTATATTTCTAACAAGCAGGTTATGGGTGTACAGCAAGGGATGACTCAAAGAGATGTTGAAAGTATTTTGGGAAAACCAGATTACCGACGTTTCGACGGTGATATGGAAGAATGGGAATTTCATCGTGATAACGGGACGCCTGTTTTGACTTCGGAGCCCATGACAATCATTGTTCAGTTTGCCAATAAAAAGGTGATCAGTATGGATACATTCAAAGGCTATGGCAGACCTTCGCCGCATCCGGTCGTAGTACCTCCTCCTACTGTCACTACTGTTGAAGTTGTTCCCGGTCACCAGCCGGAAGAAATTCGTCTGATGACGGATACTGAGTTTAATAACTTCATCGAAAAGTTGAAATTCACAATTATGAGTGATGACCAGAAGAGGTTGATCGGACAGATGTTGGACAAGCATGATGTCACTTCAAGCCAATGTGTGAGAATTGTAAAAGAGATTTCTTATACGCCCGATCAGGTTGAGATGATGAAGAAACTTTATCCTTATGTAAGGGATAAGCAGAATTTTAATAAGGTGATTGATAGCTTGTTTTCCACTGTGTATAAAGATGAAATGTACAAGTTTATCAAAGAATATCATCAAACAAATAAATGATAGGAGATTAAATTATGAAGCGAATATTATTTTTACTCTTTGCTCTCGGGCTGACTGTCGGTACGACAGCGATGGCTGGAATGAGCACTAGCAAAGTGCGTAAGGAAACACGCTTTCTTACTGATAAAATGGCATACGAATTGAGTTTGAGCACTCAGCAATATAATGATGCGTATGAGATTAATTACGACTTTATTTATTCTGTTCGTAATATCATGGATTATGTGGCCCGTGGCTATGAATGGGCATTAGATGATTATTATGAAGCTTTGGATATTCGTAATGATGACCTCCGGTGGGTATTGAGTGACGCACAGTATCGTCGGTTTCTGGGAACTGATTATTTCTACCGCCCGATTTATATTACCGGCGGAAGATGGAGTTTCCGGGTTTATGTGAATTATCCGAATCGTAGTTTGTTCTACTTCGGTCTGCCTTATCATTATCGGACTTACTGTGGAGCACATTATCGCCCGCACCTTCATCACGTAAGTTTCTATCGGGACAGATATAATTTCAGACATTATCCTACTCCGTATCGGGTAAGAGAGCAGAGATCTTTCCATTCTTATCGTCGTTCGGATTTTGGTTCGGTTCATTTCCGCCCGAATTCTTCCGTCCGTCCGCACAATGCACCGACTCGTCCGGGGGTAACGGGACGTCCAAGTCCATCACAGCGTCCGAGTCATAATTCACGACCGGGAACATCAACTCGTCCCGGAACGGCAACGCGACCTGGAACGACAACGCGGCCTGGCAGTTCTTCACGGCCCTCAACATCAGTTCGTCCTGAATCAGATCGTAGACCGACGGGAGGTAGCAGTACGACAGCAAGCCGTCCTAATCGTGAGAGTAGTAGCTCGAGTACAAGTAGAAGAAATGATAGTCGTCCGTCCGGTAGCGGCAGTAGCTCTTCGTCCGGTAGAAATAATCGTTCCGATAGAAGTAACACTTCCACTAGCCGGGGCAGCAGTTCCGGTCGCAGTAGCAGTACTTCCGGTCCGAGCCGTAGCAGTAGTTCTAACCGGAGCAATGTTTCCGGTGGAAAAACGGAAAGACGTTCCTCTTCCGAAAGTACGAGAAGCAGCAGTCGAAGTTCTTCTTCCCGTTCTTCAGAGCGAGACACCAATTCAAGAAGATAACCTATTCCTTTAATTATTTATATCATTGCTCCTCAGCGGTAGGAGAGCTAGACTCCGGTGTTTTGCCGGCTAGACTATTCAGGGCATCGCCCGTAACTTGGATTTCGGGGCGGATAGTATCCGCCTCGATTTCACTTATCAAACCTTTTTGGGCAAGACGTCTGGCAATGAGTTTATAATATCCTTCCATGCTCTCTTTCAGTTTTCCGTTTTCTGCGAAAGAACTGCGGAAATGTTTGGGCTTCGGGATGATAGAAGCCAGGAAGATACTTTCTTCCGTAGTCAGTTGGGAAGGACGTTTGTTGAAGTAGTAGGCGGAAGCCTCCTGGATGCCGTAGATTAGCGGGCCCCATTCCGCAATATTCAGATATACCTCATACATCCGTTCTTTCGAAGTCAGTCTCTTTGTTTCTATGATCCATACAATCAATGCTTCTTCCAGTTTGCGGGCAAAGTTTTTATTTTTGTTCAGAAATACATTCTTCACTAATTGCATTGTGATAGTGCTTCCGCCACGTGCAAAACGTTTGACTTGCAAATCGTAAATCAACGCTTCGCGGAGTGCATCGGGCAGGAAACCATGATGATAATAAAACGCCCCGTCTTCACTTTGCATCACAGACATTTGCAGGATCGGTGAAATGCTGTCAAGTGGGGTGAAATGTTCCCAGGAAGGGCCGACGGGAAAAGTGCGTACTGGCATTCCATTTTCATATGCTGTGTAGACAAACTCGCCTGACATCTTGGACAGTTGGGTATCGCCATATTCTACAATCTCGAAATTCCTCTCTTTCAACTCTGATTCTAATTTGAGACTATCCAATTGTGCAAAATCAATATCCAACAGGAAATGATAAGCTAACTCACCACTTGTTTTGATACTTTCCAGGTTGTTGAACAGGCCTTTGGGCAGAGAACTGAACAGCTCGTCTGCCGGAAACCATGATTTGTCAACGGCTGCAGTGAAATGCCATAAATCTTTTTTCTTTTCGGCTCGTAGATAAGGATGAACCTGAATTTTATTGAATATAACCGTAGTGGTGCTATCCAATTCAAAAGAATGGTCGCTAATGTTCATTTGATATCCTAAATGTCCGCGGTCGAGATGAATCACTTCGGGAGACAGTACTTTGTGGAATATATCAAGTCCGTTTACTTTCGCTTTTCCGTTGAGATATAGCTGGTTTTTTCCATTACTTTCTTTGGTCATGCTATAAGATAAGGTGTCAAAAGTGACTTTCGCACCAAAACGGCGGGTAATATAAGGTATAGAAACTTTTGTGGAATCGGCAGAGTATAGCTTTGCCATTAATGTATTGGCAGATTGTTTCAGTTCGCCATCAGCTATCCAATGCCGGGTTAGTGTATCTTCGTGTATCTCAATGGTTGACCGGAACTTGTTCTCTTTGATGATAAAAGAAGGGAATACCATAGAAACGAAGTTGCTGTCTTTTCGTTCAGTGATATAAATCTGTTTTAATTGTCCGTTTTCAGGTAGAAAACCGTAGCATAAATTGAGTAGTTTGTTTATTCTTTCCGCATAATTGATTTCCGTTACGGTTTGACCGGATGTTTGTGATGGAACTTTCCGGTCTTTTTTAAAGAGAAAATCATAATTGGCGATGGAGTCTTGCTTTGTAAATGTGAGTCTGATATCTTCTGCTGCTATGTAGCTTACTTCTATTTTCTTGGTGAGTAATTTCCAAAAATTCAGCTTGATGCGGGTTGATGCTAATGTGAATAGTGTATCCCGTTGTTCGGGGATAACCGAAAGGCCTTGGAGATATATTTCATTTAAACCATTCATCTCCAGTTTGTCGTAATGAATGCATAACCCGTGTGTCTGCTCGATACGGGATGTGTGTCGGTTGACTATGCTCCGTAGAAGAACGCTGCGACCTGAGTAGATACAAATGAGGCAGATGAGTATTCCTCCACTGAGAGCTAGCGGAAGAATACGCTTTTGGCTATTTGTTTTCATCATTTACCTTTTAATTATCGGATGCAAAGGTAGGTAAAAAAATGCATTAAACGCGATGGACAGCCTTTGAAGGACAGTCCGCCGTTCTTTTTTTATTTGATAAGCGGTAAGTATTCTCCGTAGCCTTCCTCTTTCATTTTTTCTTTCGGAATAAAACGAAGAGAAGCACTATTGATACAGTAACGTAATCCTCCTTTTTCTTTCGGACCATCCGTAAATACATGTCCTAGGTGGGCGTCTCCGGTTTTACTGCGTACTTCGGTACGTGTCATTCCATAAGAAGTATCTTTCTTCTCTGTAATCAAGTCCTTTTGAATCGGTTGGGAGAAACTAGGCCAGCCACAACCGGAATCGAACTTGTCGGTCGAAACAAATAGGGGTTCTCCGGTGGTGATATCTACGTAGATACCGGGACGGTACTCGTCCCAGTATTCATTCCGGAAAGCAGGTTCCGTAGCATTTTTCTGGGTGACGGCATATTGCTCTGCCGATAATTGTTGGCGAAGGACTGTGTCATCCGGTTTTTGATAAACTTTGGACTTGGGAGCATTGGCTTTGCGTGCCATTTCAAATAAAGCCGGGTTGATATGGCAATAGCCGTTCGGATTTTTATCCAGATAATCCTGATGATAGTTTTCTGCCGGATAGAAATTTGTCAATGGTTTTACTTCTATGGCAATGGGATTTTTATATTGATCCGCTAATGCCCGGACAGCCTGATTAATAACAGCGATATCCGCTTTATTAGTATAATAAATCCCCGTTCTATATTGCGTACCGCGATCATTTCCTTGCCGGTTGAGGCTGGTAGGATCAATCGTTTTAAAATACAGATCAAGAAGCAGACTTAAATTAACTGTTTCGGGGTCATAGACTACTTTCACCGTTTCAGCTGCATTGGTTTCTCCCGAACATACCTGTTGATAGGTCGGCTGGTTGATAATACTGTTGGCATAGCCTACCTCGGTACTTTCTACTCCTCTGATTTGTTTTAGGAAATGTTCTGTTCCCCAGAAACATCCTCCTGCAAGATAAATTTCTGCTGCGATGATAAAGTGTTTCATATCCGTTGGTTCTTTCTATAGTAACGAATGAACCGGCGGATATGTTTGAAGTATTTCTTGTAAAAAACTCAATGGCGTTTTCTATTCTATGATTTCTCCTTTATAGAAATCCAGAATTTTAGTACGGAACAGATAATCATATTTAGCCTGTAACTTGTCAGAGAGTGCTTTAGTCAGATTCAACTTTGACTCATTATATTCCACGAAAGTTGCTTTACCGTTATTGAATTTCTCGCTCATTAACCGGAAAGATTCTTCATTGGCTTTCACTGCCACTTCACTGGAGTTATATTTACTTTCTGCTGCCAGAGCATTGTACCAGGCTTGTTGGATTTCTTTGTAAAGAATCTTTTTGGTATTATCTAGTTGTAAACTGAGATTTGCTTGTTGTAACCGGGCGGTTCGTACACGGTTTCGTGTAGCGAAACGGTTAAAGATAGGGACACTAAGATTAAATCCGATATATTTGTTGAGGTTATTTTTCATCTGGCTGCTGAAACTTCCCTCTGATTTACCACTCACTGTATAATAGTTGCTTCCGAGTCCGGCACTGAAAGATAATTGCGGATAAAAATTACTTTGAGCGATACGGATGTTCTTCTGACTACCTTGCAAGCGATATTCCGCTGCTTTAATGCTAGGTTTGTAGGCAAGCGCTTGTGTATATATATCATCCGGCGGAGTTAGCGCTTCGAATTCCAGTTCTTCTTTCGGATTTTCGAGAATGAAACCTTCGGGAGTCGGTAACTCAAGCAGTTGGCTGAGGTCTAGCAATGATAATTTATATGTATTGTCCGCTTGTACGGAAGTCATTTCATCTTGTGCCACACGTGCTTGTGCTTCAGCCACTTCCGATGGTGAGGCTTTACCTACTTCGAAGAGTCCTTTGATGCGTTTCAACTGATCTTTGCTCAAGTTCGTCTGATTAAAGGCGACTTTGCTTAACTCCAGGTTAAATAGAACTTGCAGATAAGCAGAGGTAACGTTGATGGCTATATCTTCTTTAGCTTTGTTCAGGTCCTCGATAGCGGCCCTAAGATTCAACTTGGCTAATGAATATTGATTTGATAACTGTAAACCTGTAAAAATCGGTACATTGGTCCCTAAGCTGAGGCTCGTATTCGCGCTATTGATATCACTGTAGGAGTTATCTACCGGCGAGGCACTACGTCCCCAACTCCAATTCTGACTCGCACTTCCGCTTAGATTCGGGAGGCGTGCCCATTTGGCTGTATTTACGTCCACTTTATTTTGTTCTGCTTCATTAGCTGTCTGGCGAATATTGATGTTATGCTCGATAGCATAATCAATACATTGCCGCAACGTCCAGGTTTGCGAAGAACCGTTCTGTGCCTGTGCGGAATCTACTCCTGTTCCGGCGAGTAGAAAGATAGCTATGGTTTTATAGATTGTTTTCATAGAAAATGAATTATTTGTCTTTTTTCTCGGCGCCGCGAATTTTGTCATTGGCAGTCACCCCTTTCTTAATCTCAATTTTGATACCATTACTCATTCCTGTGGTCACTTGTGTACGTTGGAATTTCTGTTCGGGTACGGAATCAGTCATGATATATACAAATGTAGAATCACCTTTAAATTCAACGGTGCTTTCGGGTACTGCCAGTACCTTATTGGCACGCTGCAATACAATTTCCGCATTCGCCGAATAACCGGAACGAACCTGTACGGAGTCCGGAACTGAAATAGCAGCTTTAATTTCAAACTGGTTAGCTCCGTTAGTCTCTACTCCTTTAGGAGATATATATTCCAATATCGCGTTGAATGTCAGATTTTGTAAAGCTCCGATAGTCAACTTAAGCGGCATACCTTCATGGATGCGGCCTACTTCTGTTTCATCAATATTACCACGGAAAATCAAATCATTCATGTTGGCTACCGTAGCAATAGTTGTTCCGTCATTGAAGGTGTTACTCATGATCACCGAGTTTCCGGCTTTTACCGGTACGTCCAGAATCAGTCCGTCGATAGTAGAACGAATCATGGTACTGCTGAATGAAGCACTGTTTTTGGTAATACCTTCTTTTACGATTTCCAGGTTATCTTTGGCAGTCTGCTTTTCTTCGCGTGCCTGTTTGACGGCTACTTCACTTTTCTCATATTCTTCCCGGCTGATTAGTTGGTCCTCATACAGTTTCTTCACGCGGGAAAAATCCGTTTCCGCCTGTGTTGCATTAATCTCCGCCAGACGGACACGGCTTTCTGCCGAGTTTAACTGTCCGAGTTCGGGGATAACCTTTACCTTGGCTATCACCTCACCTTTCCTCACTGCTTGTCCTGCCTCCTTGTATACTTCGTCAATAATACCCGAGATCTGGGGCTTGATTAGAATTTCATCTCTTGGTTCTACTTTTCCGGTAGCTACGGTGGTCTTTTGCAGATCAGTCACTTCCGGCTTGAGGGTTTCGTAGACAACAACCTTCGGGCGCGACTTCTGATAAAGGAATACGAACGTTCCGACGAGGATTATGGCAACAATTACCAATAATACGATTTTCAGATACTTTTTCATCTTGATTATATATGTTTAATTTTTAATTCTTTATTCAACTTTCAACTCTTCCTTCTCAATACTCAACTTCTACTCATCTCTGATTGCTTCAATCGGCTTGATAGCCATTGCCCGATAAGCAGGTGCCAGGCCGGCTAACATCCCCAATGCAGCCAGAAGTGCGCAAGTGCCGACCGCTAATCCGAAGCTGACTTGAAAATGGCTGTCTCCTCCGTTTGAACTGGCTAGCATATCTGCTACTTGCAATATCATTACGGCAAAAGAAATCCCGAACATTCCGGCAATCGTGGTGAGCACCATACTTTCCGATAGAATCTGTTGCAGGATATCTTTCGGACGTGCTCCGATAGCCCGGCGGATACCAATTTCGGTCGTGCGTTCCTTTACGGTCACCATCATGATATTGGATACACCGATAGCACCTGCCAGTAACGTTCCTAATCCTACCATCCAGACCAATATATTAATGCCGTTGAATAAGTTGTCTACCATAGAAAACATCGCTTCGGCATTCAGATACATAACTGCTTGTTTGTCGTTAGGGGCGATATAATGGGCAGCTTTGATAATCTGTTCCATTTTCGGTTGCAGTTCAGACACCTTGACACCTTGTTTGGCTGTGAAGCATACTACATCAATCTGCCCTCCCAGATTATAAGCCTGTTGCATGGTGGTGAAAGGTAGAGTGACGGCTTCCGAAGCTCTTCCTTGTATATTCATATCTCCTTCGGAAGAAGACATCCCGATCACCTGATAATAAATCCCGTCTACTCTCACGTATTTGCCGCACGGGTTCTCTCCCGGTTTGAAAAGGCTTTCATAAATTCGTTTGCCGATCACACAAACTTTTCGCGCTTCGCGTATATCAACTTCATTGATAAACCGTCCATACGCCATTTCCTGTGATTCGATGTGGAGATAATCGGGGTATAGTCCTTTTACACTGCAATCATATTTCTTATCTTCGTATACAGCTTTAGATCCCCAACGTGCAACGGAGGGGGTAATGACTTCCACTTCTTTGACCTGCGAACGAAGGCGTTCGATATCTGTAGATTCCAGATTCCACCACCTTCCTTTGCGAAAACCTTTATACGCTTCTCCTGTCCTTTGTGAAGCTAGGAAACCGGAGTTAGTCGCAAATCCTTCAAAGTTCTTTTTTAGCATATATTCCAGTCCCTGTCCGCCGCCAATAAGGGCTACAAGCATAAAAATTCCCCAGAACACACCGAATGCAGTCAGCAGACTTCTTGTCTTATTTCTTGTGATAGTGATGAGGATTTCCTCACACGTATCTATGTCTATTCTCATAATCTTAATCTGCTATAAGAGCTTCGATCGGCCGGATACTGACTGCTTTCCGGGCAGGGAACAATCCGGCTAATGTTCCAGCTATTATTAATGTGAGTGTAGCTTGTATGGCGATTCTGATGTCGACAGTAGGATTCAGAAAAACCGTTTCTGTCCACATTCCGGTATCCATTGTCTGATTGCCGAAAGCGTTGTTCATCCATTCGGTTGCTCCGATACCGGCCACCATGCCTATATATCCGAATATTGTGGTAATAGTGACACTCTCAACGATAATCAGCCAAAGAATAGAAAGCGGTTTGGCGCCGAGTGCTTTGCGGATACCAAATTCACGGGTACGTTCTTTTACCGTAATCAGCATGATATTGGAAACTCCGACAATTCCGCTTAGTAATGTAAAAATACCGATAACCCAAATCGCTATACGGAGCATGGCCGACCCCTGTTGTTGTTGTAGATAATTGGTAAATCGGTTCCATATCCAAATTGCACTATGGTCGGTCGGGTCAAAACGATGATTGGCTCCCAAAACTTTGCGGTAGTAGGTTTCAAACTTCTCATTGGCTTCTATTGTTTCCAAATTTTTGGTAGTCATGATGAGGTTATTCAGTTTGTCACCCTTATTATAAATGGTTTGCAGAGTACTGAAAGGAATGTAGGCGTCGCTGTCTCCGCTGTCTCCCTTGTCGTTATAAAGTCCAACCACTTGATAAACCACATTGCCGGCATTGACAAACTGTCCGATAGGATCGGTATGGGTCTTGTCGAATAAGATTTCAGCAGTCTTCTTATGGAGCACGATCACTTTGCGTCGTTCCCTGATATCAATCTCGTTGATGAAACGTCCTTTGAAGAGTTTTACAACTTCTACTTCCGTATGATTGGGATATACACCGGAAAGACTCAGGCTTACATACTCTTGCCCGAAACTAAGATTTACGCCTCCTTGCCATACCGTTCCGCCGGTATTGATAACATGATCCGGGAAATACCGGTTGGTAGCGTCTACGTCTTTATTGTCCAGTTGCACCCGTCTTCCTTCTTTCAATCCATCGTAGGATTTACTTGTCCAACCCGGAAAAATCTTGATAGAGTTCATCGCCCGTTCCGAAGCCGATTGCTCGAATGCATGAATCAGTCCGTTGCCTGCACCCAATAGGACGATAAGCATGAATATTCCCCATGCTACGGCAAATCCCGTAAGGAAGGTCCTCAGCTTATTGCGTTTGATAGTACTATAAATTTCTTGCCAGATGTCAATCATGATATCGTTTGTATAGTAGTATATTTTGATTTATTTCATGATACCGTTTTTGCCGAAAGGAGAAGCGTCGTGATCGATGTTGTCTTCAATTCGTTCAATGATACCGTCTTTGATGTGGATGATTTTATCGGTCTGGTTGGCCACTCCGCTTTCATGGGTGACCACTACAATCGTCATTCCCATTTTATGCAGGTCTTTCAGGATTTGCATCACTTCTACTGAAGTTTTGCTGTCCAATGCTCCCGTCGGTTCGTCAGCCAGGATAATTTGCGGTTGGGTGATGAGTGCTCGGGCGATAGCTACACGTTGTTTCTGACCGCCGCTCATTTCGTTGGGCATATGGTGTGCCCAGTCTTTCAGTCCCAATCGGTCGAGATATTCCAGTGCAAGTGCATTTCGTTTCTTTCGGCTGATCCCTTGATAGAATAAAGGAAGTGCAACGTTTTCTACGGCGTCTTTGAAGGAAATTAAGTTGAATGACTGGAAAATAAAGCCGATCATACGGTTCCGGTATTCGGCGGCTTTGGTTTCGCTCAAGTCTTTGATAAGTACGTTGTTCAGATAATAATCTCCGGTATCGTAGTTATCAAGTATTCCTAATATATTAAGTAAGGTTGATTTCCCGGACCCGGATGCTCCCATGATAGAAACAAATTCACCTCGTCCGATAGTGAGATTAATGCCTTTAAGTACATGGAGGGGTGCTCCGTTGTTGTAGGTCTTGTTGATGTCCGTTAGTTGTATCAC
>ERZ1505065.417-NODE-417-length-11925-cov-5.102443_pt1 | contig 11925 bp, 10 predicted proteins | sample MGYA00571779_ERZ1505065 | MGnify/ENA primary metagenome ERZ1505065 (study PRJEB39906, sample SAMEA3182071) | gut metagenome | biome: human; feature: gut; material: Stool; isolation source: human stools | place: Canada | collected 2011-12-06 ...
ATGTGTATAAGAGACAGGGACATTGCTGGTGTTACACTCCCATGTTTTGATAAAGCCGCGCTGATAAGTGAAATCCAGGTTGAAACGGTCGTACCATATACCGACACCGATATTCATGCCTGCATCCACCCGCTTCCAGTCTTCCCAGTCGCCCATGTTGACGCTTGTTTCTTCACTGTCTCCCTGATAGGATTCTTTTTCTTTAATCTTACCTACATAGTCGCAACTTACGTAAGCGCCGAGATGTGCGTCGACTGCCAGAGCATCCGTAATGTTGTATTTATATCCGAAAGTAAACGGAGAAACCTGTACGTTGTGGGCCATTAAGCTTAGGCTGTATTCGTAGTCGCTTTCGTTTTCTTCGACCTTCCAGCCGCGGGAACCGAGTCCGAACTCCATTCCCCAGTACGTACCTACACTCCCTAATGGCTTCTGGAAACCGTAAACAAAGTTGTAACCGAGTTTGCTGCCGGTGTCTTCCGCTCCGTCTCCGGTCATTTTCATGACATTCAATCCGCCACGCAGGAACCATTGTGTTTCAGAAGGCTGTTTCTGAGCGGATTTGATGCTGACACTTCTGGATGATACAATCTGTGCTTGCACGCCTGCACACAGTAAGAATGCGGCTGCCAATGATAATAGTTTTTTCATGTTGAAATTCTATTTGATTATTAATACTTGTTGTCTGTTTATTTGATAACGGTTGTTATTTGATGACGGCGGCTATCTTGTCTTTGTCGGCTGTTGTGAGAGTTTTTTCCATGCGGATCCATTCGTAGTCCGAGGCTTCTGCCGTCTTCCAGTTGATAAAGGTGGCCGGATAGCCGATGACGGTCACTTTATACCCGTTCCCGTCGTCATTGGTTTTGACGTTGAATGTGGCTGCCACTATCACGTCTGCATTATGTTTTTGCGAAGACATATAGATTGCATAGCTGCGGATGTTGACCAGGTCGCCATTCATCTCCTGTTCGGCTTGTTCTCTGGTGAGCGTCCATTCGTCTTTGATGCGTCCTTTCGATTTGTCTATCTGCAACTCCACGGTTAGCGGCTTTACATAAGCGTTTGAGGTGACATCCAGTAGACGTGCCTGTGTTTCCTGCATTCTTACATTTGTTTTCTGTGCGTACGCTCCGATTGCACCGATAAAGGTGAGGAAAATAACTAAAATCAGTTTTTTCGTTTTCATATCCCTTTGTGATTATATGTTAATATGCTTGCAAAGGTATGCGAAAGGACTATACCAGCAGGCGAAAACATAGTTCCAAGGAGGATACGGAATTGTATCCTATTTGGATACACCGGAGGAGCTGCCCGTACTGATGCTGTCGGATAAATCGTGGAAGAAGTCGTGGTTGAGGATGCAGGAGATGCGCCAGAGCAGGTGGATGTCGATATTCTCTTTCCGGAAGATCTTGTAGACGTTGGGACGTGTGCAGCATAGCTGACTGGCGAACCAGGTAACAGTACGTCCTTGTTCGTGAAGCGTGCGTTCGATAAGTTGTCCCGCATGAATCATGTCATTCTGCAAGTGTGCGTCCCCCGGATTCCCGTTGGAGGAACGGATTATTGTAATACCGGCGAGAATATATAAAAGAGGCGTGGGAATCTCACCTTCGTCCGTTCCGTGTTTCAAGGCCTTCGCAATGCCATATCATCAAGAACGAACAACGCAGAAAGCCCACGCCGATATGTACAACACCCGTAACCTCCCTTTGTTTCGGCAAAGAGAGGCACGGATGTATATAAATACACATCAGGAGGACGTCTTTGTTGCTATTCATCTTTCTGGTGATATGAAAAAAACTGCGAAGTTTTGAAACACGAAAGACAAACGCTTGTAAACGTCTTCTCTATATAAACAGCTCTCCCCACTAACCACCCGAAGGCTTTCTGCGGAAGAGTCCGCTGCAAATTTATGAAAAATAATGAGGCGGGAGAACAATATGGTTGCTAAATTTTGCTTATTCAGACCGTGCGGCGTGTTTTCAGAACTTCGGTCACTTACTTTTTCGCGGACCGGATGTTTCGCATGAGTCCCTGATACTTGGCCCTTTTCACTGCGCTGCCCTTGAACAGTGTCCTGTATTGTTCTTCCGAGAGGCGGTGCCAGTCTTCCTTCCGCATGGTCAGCAGGGAGGCGGAAGGGGAGAATTCTATTGTCCGTGAAGGAGTCGCGAAGCGGTTCCATGGACAGGCACGTTGACATTCGTCGCAGCCGTAGATCATTTTGCCCATTTTTTGCCCCGTATCGAGCGGAAGTTCTCCACGGTATTCAATGGTCAGATAAGAGAGACATTTGGCGGAATTGAGCCTGAAAGGCGCTTCTAACGCTTTTGTAGGACAAGCGTTGAGGCAACGGGTACATGAACCGCAACGGTTTTCCTGCGGACTGTCATAGCGGTCGGCAGGCAAGTCAATAATTAATTCTCCCAAAAAGAAGCAAGAACCCGCTTGCGGAATGATAAGCTGGGTGTTTTTCCCTATCCAGCCGAGTCCGGCACGCCATGCCCAATAGCGTTCGAGTACGGGGGCGGTGTCGCAGAAGGCGCGTCCGCCGGCAGAATAGTTGTTTTGGATAAACTCAAGCAACGTCTTGAGCTTTGCCTTCATGACATCGTGATAATCTTTGCCGTAGGCATACCACGCTATCTGGTATTCATTCTCCGGCAGCTTCGTTTCGGGATAATAGTTCAGGGCAACACTGATAACGGTGCGTGCCCCTTCTACTAAGAGCCGCGGGTCGAGGCGCTTGTCCTCATAATTCTGCATATAAGCCATTTCCCCCTGGCAACCGTCTGCAAGCCATTGGCGGAAAGTATCAGCAACCTTTTCACTGACAGCTTCGGCAGGCGCTGCTCCACAGGCTGAAAAGCCGAGGCGCAGGGCTTCGGCTTTGATTATTTCAGTGGGGAGGAGTGCTTCCATTTTTATAGCTGATATAACGTATGTTTTAGCTGATATGACGTATTCTGTATAGCTCGCGTAACGTTATAACACTTTAAACTCATATCCTTCCGCTTTCAGAAACTCGATAGAGCGGGGGAGGGCATATTGCAGATTCCCGTTGTTCCATGATTTCAGGGAGTCGTGGAAGGTGATGATAGAGCCGTTGCGTGCGTAACGTTTCACGTTGTTGAGTACCTGTTCCGGGCGCATCCGCTTACTGTAATCGCGGGTCACGAGGTCCCACATGATGATCCGGTAATGATAGCGGAGGGTATAGTATTGTCGGAAACCCATGTGGCCGTGTGGCGGAACAGGTCGGAATGTATGATTTCATCTACTTTTTGGGCATTTGCCAGATAGTCGGGGTTGGAGTATTCGAATCCACGGATGTGGTTGAAAGTGTGGTTGCCGATGCGGTGACCGTGTTCTACCACCATCCGGTATTCGTCCGGGTGTTTCTTTATATTGTCGCCTACCATGAAGAAGGTAGCTTTAATATTGTGTTTTTCCAGCAGTTCCAGTACCCAGGGAGTAACTTCGGGGATAGGTCCGTCATCAAAAGTCAGGTAGACGGCCCGTTCGTTCGGGTCCATTCGGAAAATGGCTTGCGGATACAACGCCCGGAAAAACCACGGTGGTTGATCTACAAACATGAGAGTTTGTACTTTTGTGAAATAATAAGTAACAAGTAATAAGCAATGGGCTGCGTTGTAAACCGCATGGATGATATCGCTTAATACTTGTTACTTATTGCTTAATTTATTTCCCTTTCATTCTCGTCACATACTCGTTGTATAGTTGGTCGAGCTGTTCGGAGTAGTGTTTTGCAAGTTCTTCTGATTTGTATTTCTCCATTAGGCGTACTTCCGCGTCAAGCAATCCTGCATTGTACATGAAGTTTTCGCTGGCAATGGAGAGTTGGTAGTCGGTCAGACTCAGATACCAGACCATGTATTCGAGCGACTTGTTGGCAAGTTCGTCGATAATCTTGTTCGCTTTCTCTGTCTGTCCCAACTGATAGTAGGCTTCTGCCATTTGGAAAGCCCCGTTGGCCCAGTCGTACGGTACGTTGGACGATGGAATCATCTTCTCGGCATAGTCGAGGGCGGCAAGCGCCTTGTCTTTTTTGCCTTCCTTGATGAGTTGTCCCACCAGTTGCGTGAAGATGCGGCGGTGTGTGTAGCACATACGCATCACGTTCTCGTCGATGTAGATTCCCGGCTTGTCGATACCGCCGAACTTGAACTTGTTCATCAGGTTGTCGTACATCTTTTCACTGTCGATTTTGCTGTTCAGTTTGTCCGTCTCGAACGGAGTGAAGCGGTAGGCAAGACCTTCCTGAACGAAGTGGTTATCCATGCCGAGGTGGTTTTCGCTGCCTACGGTTATTGCCATATAGATCGGGCGTTCCCAGTTGGCGTTGGCCAGCATTTCGAGCATCATCAGTTCGCTCTTGTAAAGCGCGCGTTTCGGGTTGCCGTTGGCGTCTTTCAGCGAGATAGTCATATATTCGGGGATAGAGTCACCCAAGGCTTCCGGTATCTTCATGCCGGAACGGCGCACGGCTTCCGCATCCACTTTCATCACGATACTGTCCGTCGGGATCAGAGGAAGTTCGATTCCCTGTCCGCTTTTCTTGAGCAACTCCTTCAGTTGGTCGTTCTTGCCGAGCATCCAGCGGTTGATAATCTCCTTCAGTTCATACGGGTTCTCTCCGAAGATAGAGTGGACGAGAGACAATACGGTGGTGTCTCCCTGTGCTGCCAGTTCTTCGGCCTGCTTGAAGTAGTTGTCGATGAGCTTCTTCATTTCCGGGCGGATAGAGATATACTCGTTCTGTCCTTCCACGTATTGGACGCGGTCCCATGTGATAGGGAGAGAGGGCGAATCGTATGCCGGACGCTTCATCTGGTCGATGTACCAGTCGGTCTGCAAGTAACTCAGGTTACAAGTGCGGGCGTCGGTACGGAAACCTTCCGTTTCCTGGTTGTACCACAGAGGGAAGGTATCGTTATCACCGTTGGTGTAGATAATCGGGTTTCCTGATTCCTGCAGGGTCATCAGATAGTTCTGGCCGAAGTCGCGGGCTACGAAGCGGCCGCTACGGTCGTGGTCGTCCCACGTCTGTCCTGCCATTTGAATGGGGACAAACAGGCAGAGAACGGAAGCCAGAGCAGCGGCAGGAAGTTCCTGCATCTTGCAGTACTCCCGCAATAGCCGGATAACACCTGCCACACCCATACCTACCCAGATGGCAAAGGCATAGAATGAACCGGCGTATGCATAATCTCGTTCACGAGGCTGTGCAGGCGTCTGGTTGAGGTAGAGCACAATGGCGATACCCGTCATGAAGAACAGGAAGAATACTACCCAGAACTGCTGGATACCACGCTGACTGTGGTAGGCTTGCCAGAAAAGCCCGATCAGTCCGAGCAGCAACGGCAGGCAGTAGAATACATTGTGTCCTTTGTTATTCTTGAGGTCCTGCGGCAGGAATTCCTGATTGCCTACGAGCAGGTTATCGATGAACGGAATACCGGTAATCCAGTTGCCGTGTTCTATTTCTCCGCTACCCTGAATGTCGTTCTGGCGTCCGGCGAAGTTCCACATGAAGTAACGCCAGTACATGAAGTTCAACTGGTAGGAGAAGAAGAACTTGATGTTCTCCCATTGGGTAGGCATATTCACCATGACCATTTCTCCGCATTGGTCGTAAGGCACGTCATATCCCTTGATGTCAACCCATTGCTTGTAGAGCGGGGCGTGCGAGGAACTGTACATACGCGGGAAAAGCATATTCTGTGCGTATTCATACTCGATACGTCCGGGGAGTTCGATATAAGAGTCTTTTTCGTCCGGCGAAGTCTTTTCCTTGCGGACATACTTGCTGCCTGTTTCCGACTGGCGGGGAATGCAATAACCGTCTTTTACGTCGAGTGCCACTTTGGAGGAGAAAGCAGGGCCGTAGAACAACGGGCGTGTACCATACTGTTCACGACCGAGGTATTCGCCCAGCGTGAAGATATCTTCCGGTGAGTTCTGGTCCATGGGCGTGTTGGCGGTAGAGCGGATAACGATCAGTGCATAAGACGAATAGCCGATAACGATCATCATCGTGCACAGCAATGTCGTGTTCAGCGTGCGCGCCGAAATACGCCATTTCTCTTTCATCTTTTCCTGCATCTGCGGGGCAAGATAGATAGCCAATACGCCGATTACGAGGATACCGATGAGGATACTGCTGGCTCCATGTCCGTAGAACGGGATACCGAGCAGGGCAATCGTCAGGATAAAGGAGACAGCCATGCGCGCCTTGCTCTTTTGCGTGTAACTTTCGTAAACACCCCAGATCAGCGCTGCTGCAAGCAGGATGATATAGACCACTACTCCGGTGTTGAACGGCATTCCCAATCCGTTGACAAACAACAGTTCGAACCAGCCGCCTACTTTCACGATACCCGGCACAATGCCGTAGAGCACGGCTGCCACGAGCACCATGGAACCGAAAAGGGCAAGCAATGAACCTTTTGCGGTGGCATTCGGAGTTTTCTTATAATAGTAAACCAGCACGATAGCGGGCAAACAAAGCAAGTTGAGCAAGTGTACGCCGATACTCAAACCGGTCAGGTAGGCGATGAGGATAATCCAACGGTCGCTGTGAGGCTGGTCGGCTACGTCTTCCCACTTCAGTATCAGCCAGAAAACAACGGCGGTGAACAGGGAGGAGAAAGCGTATACTTCGCCTTCTACGGCCGAGAACCAGAATGTGTCACTGAATGTATAAACCAGTGCACCGACCAGTCCGCTACCCATAATGGTGACAAGCTGGCCTTTGGTAATATTGTTTTCATCGGTGATAATCAGTTTGCGAACCAGGTGGGTGATGCTCCAGAAAAGGAACAGGATACAGGCACCGCTCATCAGGGCACTCATATAATTCACCATTTTTGCCACGGTGGTCACATCGGAGGCAAACTGGGTGAACAGGTTCGCCATTAGCATGAAGAAAGGTGCGCCGGGCGGGTGACCGACTTCCAGTTTGTAGCCGGTAGTTATAAACTCGGGGCAATCCCAGAAACTTGCAGTCGGTTCTATTGTCAGGCAATAAACCGTTGCCGCAATGATGAATGTAAGCCAACCCATGAGGTTGTTTACGGTTCTGTACTGTTTCATTAGCACTATCGTAGTTTATTCGTTAAAAACAAGTTATGCGGTCGCAAAGATAGTGATTTGTAAGGATAATGAGGTAGAAAGTAAGAAATATTAAGTAACGGGAAGATGATTTACGCTATCTTATGTCCCTGCGGCGGTTGGGAAAAGCCCTGATAGGGGTGAGGAAGAACCGTAATGAAAACTCTGTTGTGAAGCCGCATTATATAAGTAGAAGAGCCGGCAAACATGAGAAAACAAGTAAGGAAAGTTACATTACACTACCGCTATCATTGGATTGCCACAGCCGTGGAGACTTCCTGCCATGGCTGTGGAAGGATCTCTCCACGCCCGTGACGAATACCTACCACGGCCGTGGCAAGCTAACAATACCGCCGCTCTAATCCATTGATACCGTCCTTATAAAGGAACTTTAAAGCCGATACTATCTATATTCTCCTCCTTCTGGAAAGAGGATACCCGTAGGGGGAGGTGGTAGGTGCATGCGTAAATTAATAGATTATCAGCATTATGTATCTACCTGTCCACCCCTCCACAGCGAACGGCTAGTGGTGATGATGATGTTCACCCAGAATACGGTGCGGCAGCGTCCCGTGTCCGAGCAGTTCGATAGGACAGTTAAAGTTCTTTTCCAACCATTCGGTGGTGACCCCCGTATCGGGATGATAATCCAGAGTTTCGTTGACACAGGCGATAGATTTCACCTGTTGCAGCACCGTGCCGATGTCGTGACTGACAAGGATAATGGCACATTCTTTATTAATTTCCGCCAGCAACTCGTAGAGGCGTGCTTCGAAACGCTTGTCGATATACGTGCTGGGTTCGTCCAGAATAAGCACGGAAGGGTCGGAGATTATGGCGCGTCCCAGAAGCGCGCGTTGTAACTGTCCGCCGCTTAATTGCCCGATAGCACGGTGTTCGAGTCCTTCGAGCCCCATGCGGGCAATAATTTGCTTGCCCTTCTCCCTTTGTTCGGGGGTGAAACGGGAGGTCAGTGACTTCTGTATGCTGAGTCCGGAAAGGATTACTTCCTCCACTGATATGGGAAATTTCCGGTCGATCGTGCTGTATTGAGGCAGGTAGCCCAAAGAAGGCTTACAGTTGAAACTAATTTCCCCTCCGGTGGGCTTTAGCAGACCGAGGATGCACTTTACAAGCGTTGTCTTCCCGCCTCCGTTCGGACCGATAATTCCGAGGAAGTCCCGTTCGTAGACGGCAAGGTTGATGTCATGGAGAACATTGCGGCCGTCGTATCCGGCGGATAGGTTTTTTATTTCGATAATTGGCTTCGTCATTGGCTTTTCTGATATCACTGTCTGACTGTTTGTTCCTTTGTCTCGGCCGGGGCGAGAGCTTTGGCTACATTCAGCATTTCTGTTTCCCAGTCGTAGCTGAGGGGGTTGATAGGAACTACTTTGGTACCGGTCTGCTGCGCGATAGTTTCCGCATTGCGCTTGTCAAACTCCGGTTGGACGAAGATTACACGCACGTCTTCCGCTTTGCAGAGGTCTATCAGCTCTTTCAGGTGGGCGGGAGAGGGTTCTTTGCCTCCTTCTTCGATAGAAATCTGGTGCAGTCCGTAGTCACGGGCAAAGTAGGAGAGGGCCGGGTGGTAAATCATAAAGGATTTGGCGGCGTCCGGTGCGGAGAGTTGTTGACGAATCAGACTGTCCGTTTGCTGGATGCGTTGGTAGAGGGAGTCGTACCGGTTCCTGTAATAAAGCTCATTGGCTTTATCAAGGGTGCAGAGCGCTTTATACGTATTTCCGGCAAGGATGAGGGCGTTGGCGGTCGAGTTCCATATATGTGGCTCTACGGCATGACTGTGACCTGGATGATTGTGACCTTCATGGTCATGATATCCGTTGCCATGTTCGTTGTCGTTCAGAATCAGGTCTATTCCTTTGGAGGTGTCGAACACTTGGATATGAGGGGCATTGTTCATCAGACGGTCCATCCAGGCCTGTTCGAAGCCGATGTAACCGATGCGGAAGTAGGCTTTGCTGTCGCCAAGGGATACGAGTTGCTGCGGAACCGGGTCGTATGTTTCCGGGCTGGAACCTTTGGGGACCATGCTGACTACCGTGAACTTGTCGCCTGCAATGGCTTCCGTGAAATAGCGTTGCGGTTCGAGTGTGACGGTAATGACCGGCTTTTCCTCAGTACCGCTTTGGGACGTTCGTCCGGTGCACGCTGCCAGTAGGAGGCAGGAGCCGACGATAAGCAGGGTCTTCATATCTATTAGTTGCTTTTTCATGACTTGTTGTATTTTCGGGTTGTTCTTACTTATCTTGTTTTACTTATTCTTGTTTTCGTTTTTAAGTTCTTATTCTTGTTTCCGGGCCCGCAGTATTTCCCGTTTTCCTCCCGGAGGGCCGGGAAGACGTTCCACGATAAATCCTGCGGCCTGCAACATTCGCCTGACGACTCCTTTGGCACAATAAGTCGTCAGGATTCCGCTGTTATTTAATAAAACATAAAGGCGGTTGAATAGTTCTTGCGACCACATCTCCGGCTGCTTTTCCGGTGCGAAGGCGTCGAAGTAAATCACGTCTGCTTTCCACCCTTCTGTCTCTGTTTCCAGCTTATTAAAGTCTTTTTGTACTTTTCGTAGGGTGAAGTGAGGGGTAATCGGTACGTCTTCTTCCCACGGGGAGGTATGAAGCTGTTTGAATAACTCGTGGGCCGGACACTGGTTGTCGCCTGTCATTAGTTGTTCGTTGGCGGAAATATACCCCAGTTGCTCTACGAGTTGCCATTCCAGGGGATAGAGTTCCAGACCTGTATAGTATACATTCCTCCCGCTTTTTTCTGCTTCTTCGAGGGTGAGCCAGGCGTTCAGACCTGTTCCGAAACCTATTTCCAGAATGTGAGGGGTGGTGGCGGTGGAGGCTTTCAGTCCCATATTGATGAAAATGTGCTGGGACTCCGTGCGTGCCCCTTTCGTCGAATGATAATGTTCATTCAATTCCGGAACAAACAGGGTAGTGCTCCCGTCATCGGTCTTCTCGATTATTCTTTTCATCGTATAACTTGCTATCTGATACTTATTGCTTGATTACTTAATGAAACATTTATCCTGCTACCACATTCCATGCACTTTCCAGCACATACAGGAGAAGGATGTAACGTATCAACTTGCCGGCAAACATGGAAGCTACCGTAAGCCATATATTGCTTCGCATAAATCCCAGTGCAATGGAGATAACTTCACCGATAGCCGGAAGGAAGGCGAAAAATGCCATAAGTGCTCCTTTCCCTTGCAGGAAGTTCACCATTTTGTCTACCTTTTCTTTCTTTACCTTGAAATATTTCTCTATCCAGCTTATTTTGCCCAGACGTCCCATATAGTAACAGGTCATTCCGCCTACCGTGTTGCCGAGTGCGGCGGATATCAGGCAGGCGGTAGGGGGCAGGCCGAGTTTGACGAGTGCCACCAGTACCAGTTCGGAACTGAAAGGCACGATGCTGCCGGCCAGTAAAGCCGAGATGAATAATCCCGGTAATCCCCATTCGATGAGGAGTTGTATTGTTGAGTCTATAAAAGCGTCCATATATTAAAACTGAATAGGAGGATGAGACTGACCAGCGAGATTATGAAGAACACGTTCGATGTCTTGCTGTTGGTCAGTACGAAAAAATGTCCGATCAGGATGCTGCTGCTTATCATGAGCAACGGCAACAGATTGGCACAATAGGTTGGCTGCAAAGCTATGAGCAGGAAGAGGAAGATATTCAGGTCGATAAGAAATTGCAGATAGGCACGAGTGCGTATCTTGTCTTCAAATCCTGCGATGATGCAATGGGCGGCGCTGACAATGAACAGTACAAGTAAATAGCCGAGAACCGCCAATTCCCAAGGTTGGAGAATTTGCAGGTCGAAGGGCTTGCCGAAAGTTACCAGTTCGGTAAACGGACGGTAGAATAACTCCATTTGATTGTAGAAGAAGGCGTGCCCGAACAGGAACCAGTAAGGCAGTACCCAGCCTAAGAGCGCACCGCAGAAACTACGGGGCTTGAGTGCCTGAAAACGGTGAGCTTCGAATATCCAGAGTACCGAAAGGAAGGTGAGTTGGGGGAAAAGCAGGCTTCCCGCTCCGATGAAAAGGAAGGAATAAAATAAATAGCCTGCTGCCTGCGGCTGCTGATAACTTTTGAACAGGAAATAAATGGAGAACAGGAAAGCAAGGGCTGCAATGTCTCCTGCATATAGCAAGTGCATTTCCGGGCAGATAGTGACCAACAGAAAGTATATGGCTGTCTGCATGGATGCCCGCATACGGATAATGCCGAAACGGTTGTTCAACTCTATCAGGCTATAACCGATAACGGCATAAATCAGATAGCTGACAAGTCGTTCGGCCCATGCGGGAAGTAACAAGTCGCGGGCGGATTGCCAGAGGGAGAGAGTGCTGTCTTCCACTGTTGAGGCTGTGAGGTCGGGCAGTAAAAAGGATGTCAGTACCCAACAGAGGGTACAGATAAAGACAACGATAGGCAGCGTCCACCGCCCTGCTGTTACTTGACCTTGCAGCTTTTTATTTCTCATTTAATCTCGTTCAATTATTTTTTTGTTGCTTCTGTTTCTTCTGTGGTTTCTATGGTTTCTTTCCCTTCTCTCCCTTTCTTTCCTTTCTTTCCTTTCTTTCCGAATGGTTTTCTCCGAATGGCTTCCCCTCCTTCTGGGAAGGAGGGGTGGCTGAAAGCCGGGGTGGTAGGTGCGCCTATCTGTTTTAATAATAGACTTATGTATTCACCTACCACCTCCCCCTACGGGGACTCCTCCTTCCCGAAGGAGGAGAATGG
>ERZ1505065.433-NODE-433-length-11638-cov-4.565225_pt1 | contig 11638 bp, 4 predicted proteins | sample MGYA00571779_ERZ1505065 | MGnify/ENA primary metagenome ERZ1505065 (study PRJEB39906, sample SAMEA3182071) | gut metagenome | biome: human; feature: gut; material: Stool; isolation source: human stools | place: Canada | collected 2011-12-06 ...
ACGTAGGATCGTTCAAGACGAATGATTCGATCTTATTACCTTCCTTATCATATCGCCAATCCCGGAATAAGTTCTCGCCGAACCCTTCTTTGGTAGTCGCTTTCAGAAAGCGGGCTGGGATAATCTGGTCGGTATCCACGTTCTCTAAAGGAAGAGGTACGCAAGTGCTTGTGATTATATTGAATTTTGTTTTCATCTTATGCTACTTTATTAGATTAGTCTTTACATCAGTTCTCTCGGGTCCGTGATCTTACCTGTCACAGCGGCGGCGGCGGCCACAAGCGGCCCCGCTAAGATGGTGCGCGCACCCGGTCCTTGGCGGCCCTCGAAATTACGGTTGGAAGTGGAGACCGCATATTTACCCGCCGGAACCTTATCCTCATTCATCGCCAGACAAGCGGAACATCCCGGTTGACGAAGGACGAAGCCGGCCTCGGCCAAAACCTTGTCGATCCCCTCGGCACGAATCTCCCGCTCTACCTGCCAACTGCCGGGAACCAGCCAAACCGTTACATCATCCGCTTTCTTCTTTCCTTTCACCAAAGAGGCGAAAGCACGGAAATCCTCGATACGGCCATTCGTACAGCTACCTAAAAAGACATAATCCACTTTCTTACCCAACATAGACTCGCCTGCCTTGAAGCCCATATAATCCAAAGACTTCTTATAAGAAATACGGCCTGCCTCGGGCACGCTTTCTAAGGAGGGGATATCTTTGCTGATACTCATACCCATGCCCGGGTTCGTACCGTACGTAACCATCGGGTCGATATCCTCGGCGTGAAAAACGATCTCCTTATCGAACTTAGCGTCCGGATCACTATATAGCTGACGCCACTCGCTCACCTTCCGCTCCCATTCCTCGCCTCTTGGGGCAAACTCACGGTCTTTCAAATAATCGAAAGTAACATCATCCGGAGCGATCATACCGCCACGGGCACCCATCTCGATAGAAAGGTTACAGATCGTCAGACGTTCCTCCATGGTCGTATTACGAATCGCCTCGCCAGCGTACTCTACGAAATAGCCCGTAGCACCGCTGGTACTCATCTTACTAATAATGTATAAAGCAAAGTCCTTCGCCGTAACGCCCGGTTTGCGTACACCATCGATCGTGATACGCATCGTTTTCGGCTTACGCTGCATGATACATTGGGTAGCCAAGGTCATCTCCACCTCGCTCGTACCGATACCGAAGGCGATAGCGCCCATGGCACCGTGCGTAGAAGTATGGGAGTCGCCACAAACGATCGTCATACCCGGCTGCGTCAAGCCTGTCTCCGGACCTACCACATGGATGATACCATTCTTCGGATGTTGAAGACCGTAATACGTCAAGCCGAAATACTTCGCGTTCTCTTCCAAGGTATCCACTTGATTCTTGGATATAGGGTCCTCGATAGGCTTATCTTGGTTCAATGTCGGGATATTGTGGTCCGGCATACAAGTGATTTGCGCAGGACGGAAGGGCTTCAATCCACGTACACGTAATCCGGCGAAAGCCTGCGGGCTAGTCACCTCATGACAATACAGACGGTCGATATACAATTGTATGGTTCCGTCGGGCAACGTGTCCACCACGTGTTTGTCCCAGATTTTCTCAAATAATGTCTTGCTCATTGTCTTGTCTATTTTTAGTCTACTATAAACTTATTGATGGCGTCCACGAAAGCCTCCACGGAAGCAGCGATAATATCGGTATTCGCAGAGAACCCATAATAGGTAGCCCCGTTATACTCTACCTGCATATGCACCTTGCCCGTATCATCGCTACCTTTATTAATGGCTTGGATCAAGAATTCCTGAATCGTCATGTCACTATTACTAATGGCTTTTTTCACCGCCTTGATACCCGCGTCAACCGGACCGTTACCAGCTGCGGCCTCATATCTTCTTACTCCCGACAAATTTAAACAAATACTTGCGACTGATTGTACTCCAACACCACTAGTTACCTGTAAATATTCCAATTTAATACGGTGGGTGGCCGTACGATCCTTCCCGACCAACATCAAAACATCATCATCATTAATATCTTTCTTACGATCGGCCAGTTTCAAGAACTCATCGTACACCTTGTCCAATTTCTCCTGCTCCAGATCCACACCTAAAACATGCAGGCGATGCTTCAACGCCGCACGACCGCTACGAGCAGTCAATACGATCGCATTATCATCAATACCCACATCCTTCGGATCGATGATCTCGTAGGTTTGCGCATTCTTCAAAACGCCATCTTGATGGATACCGGAGGAGTGAGCGAACGCATTACGTCCGACAATAGCCTTATTCGGTTGTACCGGCATATTCATCAAGCTAGAAACCATACGGCTCGTACTATAGATCTTATTCGTCGTGATATTGGTGATGATATCACGTTCTTTATGGCTCTTGAAAACCATGGCGACTTCTTCCAATGACGTGTTACCCGCACGCTCACCGATGCCGTTTATGGTTACCTCCACCTGACGGGCTCCGTTCAACACGCCTTGTACGGTATTCGCGGTAGCCATGCCCAAGTCATTATGGCAATGGGTGGACAAGATCGCGTTATGTACGCCATCCACATGTTCCATCAGATACTTAATCTTCGCCCCGTACTCATCCGGCAAGCAATATCCTGTCGTATCCGGGATATTCACTACGGTAGCCCCGGCCTTGATCACGGCCTCCACGACACGGGCTAGATATTCATTATCCGTACGCCCGGCATCCTCACAGTAGAATTCTACGTCCTCCACGTACTTTTTAGCGTATTTCGTGGCGGCGATCGCACGCTCTATAATCTCCTCTCTCGTGGAGTTAAACTTGTATTTGATATGAGAATCAGAAGTACCGATACCCGTATGAATACGTCCTCGCTTAGCGAATTTCAACGCCTCAGCTGCCACGTCGATATCTTTCTCCACCGCACGGGTCAAGGCACAGATGGTCGGCCAAGTCACGGCCTTTGAGATCTCAACCACACTCTTAAAATCCCCAGGACTGGAGACAGGGAAACCAGCCTCGATCACATCAACACCTAGCTGTTCCAACGCCTTAGCTACTTGAATCTTTTCCACTGTATTCAACTGGCATCCCGGAACCTGTTCACCATCACGTAAGGTGGTGTCGAAAATAAATAATCTGTCTGACATAATCTTATATTCTTAATTTACTAATATCCTATACTAACTAAAAAAGCCTCTCTCACAAGGAAGTGAGAAAGGCTCTTTCATATATCGTAATGCTCGCAAAGCATACAGTCTCACTTCCTATCCCGTTCCCAGAGTAGAATAATGTTTAGAGAAATAATGAGACTATTTTGCAAGTTGCGTGTCATTGTTCTTGTCTTTATTGTTTTTGTTTCAACGTTGCAAAGATACGGCCTTTTTCGAGACCAGCAAATATAATCCGAAGTTTTTTACTTATTATTTATTATAAACCGTAAGCCAAACGATCGTATACCTTACGAAATAACACTACCCATCGTAAGGTTGTTACGATGGGCAGTATAAGGTGTTTACAATGCCCATCATAAGCACCTTACGATGGGCAGTGGCAGAATCAGCGAACCACGACTTTCCGTACAAACGAATCGCCGAAGGCCTCGCAGCGGACGAAGTAGACTCCGGCATGCCCTACCGGGATCTCAGCCTTGCCAAGAATCGAACCTTCGTAAAGAACGATGCCGGACACATCGACTACCTTCAAGGCTACCTGCTGAGGCATATTCACGAAGATAGATTGATTGGCTGTATACAGGCTCATGCCTTCCTCGATGGACTCGATGCCGGTTGGCGTATCCGGTTGGTCCGGCTTGTCTGGATTCTCCGGATCTACGGGGTCTACAGGAGGAGTAACCGGATCCAAGAAAGTAGCGGAAACAACCTTCACCTCTATCTTGCTACTAACCGGCTTGTAATTCGGATCGGTCGGCGTAAAGGTAACCTCTTGCTGACCGGTGGCCGTAGGCGCTGTTTCCGGCTTGCTCCAAGCGAATGTTCCGGCTACGATACCGGGATTTCCACCTTGTAGAATTGATTCGGCCAGTGTATGACCGAGCAAGATATCGGAAGCATCCGGCCACTTCGTAATCGCAGGTTCGGCTTGTTCTATCGCATAGGGGAATACTTCAGTATATTCTTTATACTTCGCATCAGCTGAACGATAAACACGTACATAATACTTATCGACATTCTTCAAGACAGCCGGTTGCGTACAGGCCTCGTCAAAGAAGAACGTGATCTGGCAAGCCTCGTTGCCCGTACCTGTCACGGATACGAGTTGAGCCGCACCGTTATATACGGAGGAGGTTTGAGCTAACTTGAACTCTAGTTTATCCTTGCCGACAAATTCAGGAGTAACCCCCGTAGAGCCTTCCGCTACCACATATTCCCGAGGGTTCTTCTTTGCGTCAACAGGGTTAGACTCAATATCAGACCAATGAGAGAACTTAGCGCCTTCCGCAGGCACAGCTTCCAGCGTCACCGTTATACCGGCGGGGATAGAAACCTTACCATCCGTTGCGTCGTATGGCATACCGCCATTAGTGACACGTACGTAGCCCATCGGTGATACCGGTTCCCCTCCCGCACGTAGGATAGACTCACCAAAGGATAAGTTTACCGGATCTTTCGTAGAATGATAGTAAACCGTGCCTTCGTAATTCTTTTTAGCCGCATCGCTGTTAGGCTCAATCACGTATTTTGTCACGCCATTGGTAGTTGTGCTTGTGATGTCCACCTCTGCCGGGCGAGTCTTCGGATTACCTCCGTTCGTAGGCGCTTCCGTTACCGAGACCTTGGACTTATGGATCACTAAGCCATCCTTATACTCCCCTTTGAACTCATTATACAAACCATCCTCTTCGCGATGCAACAAGACCGTATAATTGTCCGCATCGATTGCCTTAGCAGTCTTCTCACCCTTAGTGTTCTTATATAAGACCTCAAAAGAGAAACCAGCGTAAGTCTGCGAAGCGAAAGGCACGAAGTTGCGGGATACGCCACTGTAGTAGTATTCTTGATACGGCCAAAGGATGTATGTCTTCTCGATATTTACCCGAGGATCGAATACAGCTGTCACCGTCAGGTCGCCGGTTACGGTCAAGACATCATTTTGAGATATTTCCTTACCGTTCGCCAAGATGGTAAGCAGTCTCGCTCCGTTCTGTCCCTCGGCACTCGCTATACGAACCTCCGTACCATAAGGTTGTTCTCCGGATGGCTCCAACGTGATCGTACCGGAAGCGGTCTGAGTCGGGTTGCTGCTTACGGCAGAGGCCTTCACCATGTATTTCTTCGCACCGAAAGCAGCTTTTGCCGTAACATCGCCTGTCACGGTCCACAGGTCGTTCGTAGGGCCGGTCACGCCCGATAAGGTGACACTGCCATCCAAGCTATACCCGGCATCCGGAAGCGCAACCGCACGTAGCTTCGTACCAACAGGAACGGAAGAACCGTAAGCGATCAAACTGCCGTCTTCCTTATATAATAAGATAGAGCCGTTCGCCACATCTTTATCGATGGAGACAAGTGCCCCCTCTTTTGGCTTGAATGCCGCATCGACCTCCAAATCCGCTGTAAGCCTCACCTTGTTACCCTCTAGAGGCTTCTTGTTTATAGTCAATGATTCCAACTGGGAGTTCACGTCCGGTGTAGCCACGATTTGCAAGATCGTACCTTGTCGCAAGAAAGCTCCAGACGCAACCTTCGCACCTTCGGCCGTAACCGAGAGACTGCCGTTGCCTACATGATTGATCGTTACCGCACGCATGATCGGGGAGAAGTTCGCCGTATAGGTCTTATTATTATCCGCCTTAACAAAGATGGAATCATTCGCCGGCAAGGTCTCGCTCGCGCCCGTTACCGACCAACTCTCGAACTTATAATTGGGCAGAGACAGGGCTACCAAGGAGATCTCTTGACCCTTCACGTACACGTCATCCTCGGTCTTGCCCAATACGTTTACGGTACCTCCTGTTGTCCCTGTAGCGGTGACTAGATACGTAGGGGTTACCTCAACCTCCACAGACACCTCCGCTGTATTGTAATAAGAGGAGTTATCCGGATAGAAAGTGACGGAACAGCTTTGCTTCCCGGCCGGCATCACCGCATTCCCGTTCGTCCAAACGAAGGTACCGGCAATCGTATATCCATCTTCATCCTTTACGCTACCACCGGACAGTAAAGAAGTTGAAAGCAATTGCCCCTCCTTGATACCTGTCGTTTGCGGCTTCGTGATTTTACTTGCGTCAATAGCGATCTTGCTCGTCAGACTCATGACATAGACCTCCTCGAACTCAGCGTAGTCAGTGTCACCCGCATAGGATAGCTTGACATACAGGATACCCTCTTCCTTGCGGTCATTGTCGGTAGCCGCTATTTTACAAGAATCATCCTTAAAATAAGCGACCGTAAGCGTCTTATCCTCCGGGATGGTCGTATAGCTCAATCCTGCGGCTATAGCCGGGTTGACCACTTGCTCTTGGCCCGATACGTTCACCACCAGATGGGCTCTTTCCTTATACGCTGTAAGGGTCGCTCCACTCAAGTCCTTCACCGACTGCCCATTGGAGGCCTTGTTAGACAAGAGTCCGTTTTTCGCCGTGAACTTTCCTCCCTCAAAAGAGGCCGCCAGCACTACCGGGATACGGAGCACAGGGCCTTCCGGGGCTTTCATATCCTTGTTTCCTGCACTGTATACCACGCAACGGAAGCTGCCGTCACTTTGCTTACTCCACGTAAGAGCATGATCATTTGCCAACTCGCCGAGGATCGGGGTTCCATCTAGCAAGATACCCTCGGACAAGGTGAAATCCACCTGGAAGGAAGAAAAACTAAAGGAATTGCCGGATACCTCCAGCGTGAGCGTATCCTTACTGCCAGCGGCGTTCAGGTTCGTCTTCGCCAATTTCCACTGGGCGGCAGTAGCCGTTCCCGCCGATAACAGCAGGGAGAGGGCTACGAATAATTGTTTTATATGATTCACTTTCATAATTTACTTACAGATAAAGATGTTAGTATTACTTGCCTTCACACCATGGCCTGTCTTTGCCGTCAAGCGGTAATAGTAAACGCCCGCCGGTAAGGTAAGAGCCGCCGAATATTGGTTATCGCCCACTTCGCCGGGCAGACCGTTCAATACCACGGCCAAAGCGCCATTCGCAGAGAATACGTGGATCGTCACGGATTTGGCCGCCTCCGTCAACTGATAACGGAAGGTCGTGCTGCCACGGAACGGGTTCGGATAATTGGACACGGCTGCCAATTGGCTGATCGCCTCGATCGGGGCGTTGGAAGTCACGATCGCATCGCCACCAGACCTCAAGCTGTTGGCCTTCGCATCGGAGAAGGAGGCTCCTACCAAGGTAACGCCCGCCGGCATACGCAGGATACGGCTCTTGCCCGAAGGAATCGTGCGGCCATCCAAGCTATAACCGATCACCCGCAAGGTATCCCCGTTCAAGCTGGAAGCCTGCAGGAACTTAGCAGCGTCGCCCAGTAACGGGATCTCGTCGATGACTCCCACCAACTCCAGATAGATACCGGCTACCGGTACTTGGCTATTCATCGTCAAGAAGTTGTCAGCGTCGAGCTCCATTTGTACGGGAACCTCGGACTCAGAACGCAGTGCACCGGCCTTGGTAACCGGCTTGCCGTGGATGAGGTTGACGATACCAATTACGTCAGCGATCTCTACATTATTATTATAGTTCACATCCGCCTCGGCAAAACCGAAGTTGGGGATCATGTTATCCTTGTCCTCCAAGATGTAGCTTACCGTAGCGGTCACGTCTTGCACGTTCACGGACTTGTCGAGGTTCGCGTCGCCGTCGCAGGTGTAGACGGTCGTTACATATCTTATTCTCCAGCCCGGGAATAAAGGATTCGTCACGGAAACCACCACTAGGTCATTCGGCATCAATTCCTCCGCTATCGTATATTGGTTATCCTTGAAATCTATCGTATCGTTATTCACGGCCCAGATATAATCTGAGACAGTACCCGCTACCGTGGCTTGAGCCGACAGGTCGATCTTCTCACCATAAAGGCTGAAACCACCTAGACGAGCCTTGCCTACCGCAAGCAACACATCACCTTCAGCGGATTCCAACTGTCTCGGGTTCTGTACGCCGCTGAACTCCAGAGCCGATCCGGAGGTATGCAATGCCTTCAAAGCCGGGAACCTATCCAAATCAATCGAGGTAGTAGTCTTGGGAACACCATATGTCTGCAATAAGGCGGCGATCTCCGGGCAAGTCTCCTCTATCGGCTTTATCTCCGTCCAGCTCAAGAACAACCCCCTCAAATTCTTATTATTGGAAACATCGCAAGCCTTCAAGCCGGTATTGGATACATCCAGATACTCCAACGCGGGATACATGGAGACGATCAAGGTAGAAAGCGGCGTATTGCCGGCAAGCATCAAGGAGCTCAATACCGTGCTATTCTTCGGCAAGGTTAGTTTCTCTACCCGGTTGCCGTAAAGCGATAGCTCTTGCAGCTTATCCAAGGCGGACAGATCTACTTCCTTCGTGAAGCTATTGCCCATCTGATACATATATAATTTCACTAAACGTCGAGGGTTCTCGTCGTTCCAGATCACTTGCGCATACTGTGAGTTCTCGTTCGTCTGCCATGCGCCGCTGCTCCACCACTCGCTCAGCTCCTTGTTGTTGGAAGCGTCTACGATACGTGCCAAGGTAGCCACATCGCTCTCGGCGAATACTTGGGGGACGGTGGTTTCCACATGGATGCGTGAGGTCTCGATCTGCCAGCCGTCACGTACATTGATCTCCGTGATTCTACAGAACTTCGGGTTCATCAGCTTACAATAGTAGTCTCCATACTTTTCCTCCTTGCTGTCCAGCACGAATACGCCCGGACGGTTTGGTACCGGCTTCAATGCCTCTTTCTCCTCTATCCCATATTTGGCGTTTACCCATAGGAATACGGTCTCTATGCCATCGATCACAGCCTCCGAGGAGAGGTCGATCGTATCGCCGTTCTCGAACCATTCTATACTCTCCGGATGCGAGGGGGAAGTAAGCGTTATGTGCCCCCAACCGTTATAATTTATCTGCCGATAATTCTTTACCGTAGAATATCTCAAAAGAGATCCATCCGCATTCAAGTTACTCAAGTTCGGGTACTGAGCCAGATCGAGACTCTTCACATATCCCGGCAATCCCAACGACTCCAGATTCTTTCCCACATGCGCGGAAGGAAGCTCATACTCCGTATCTTGCAAATATAGATGACGGATAAACGCCGGTAGGTTCTTTATCAGATCGGCGAACTGCTTCGTATGCGGCAAGGCCAAATAGGTCAAGCTCGTAGCCTTATCGAAACCTTGTACCTTTAAGTCTGGGCAATACTCGATGGTCAGCCTATTTAATCGCTTAAAGGAAGAGATATCCAACGAAGTCAAAGATAAATGCTCTAGGTAAAGCTCCGTCAACTTCGAGCAACCAGTCAAGTTCAGTCTCGCCAACCTCGTTTTTTGGTAAGATCCCTCGCCCCTGTATCGCGTGCCAAATCCGAAATATTGCAGTTCCGGACATTTAGATAGGTCAAGAGACTCCAGATTCTTACTATATACATGCAGGTGCTCCAGCTTCGTATTCTTCGATAGATCCAGCTTCTCTATATTCATGAAACGCTCGCACTCGAGATACTTCAACTCGGTGAAGGCGCTTAGGTCCAGTTGGGAGATCGTATCCTTCGAGTTCCAATCAAACTCAATAGCTAGATGTGTCAACCGACCGACCTCGTCCGTGCTCCAGTCCGTACGAATCACGTCTTGATACGAGTTCCAATTCTCGCGTTCCCAGCCCTTGCTGTCCACGAACTCCTTTAATTGGGTGATATTCGGGTTATCGGCAGCCAACTTCTTCAATCCGGCGATGTCCGCAGGGGAGTAGCTGTCCGAGTTACGGGCTACCTTGATCTGCACCGTATTCATCCTCCAATTTCCGTAATTCGGATTGGTAATCTCGCACATATAATATTCACCCGGCTTCCCGGTAAATACGAAAGCCCCTTCCTTGCCGGATACCGCCAGCATGGTTGCTTCCGTCTGTTCACCAGTAGCCCGATCAATAAGGTACCATTGATATACCGATTTCACGCCACCCACCGAAGCGTAAGCGGATAGATCGATCTCCTCGCCCTTCGCGGCATAAGCGTTATAATCGTCTACCGGTGTACCGGCCATAATCGTGGTGTTACCACCAATCCAGAAATTCTCCGGTAACGGGCTTGGGAGCTTCACCGTAAACCAAGCAAGCGAATCATTACCATACAAACTCAAGCTCCGAAGTTTTGTCAAAGTGGACAAATCCAAGGATTTCAACCGGGTATTCTGCAAGTCCAACTGCTCTAACCCGGACAACGCCGATACATCCATGGAAGTGATCGTACGGGTTCTTCCATCATTAATGAAGAAACTTTTCACCCGGCTCGTGGACTCGGTGTTCCATGTCACGCCCACGTTGTAACCATCGTTCGATCCCCTGTCTTTCAAGTAATCCTTGTTGGAGATGAAGTTCCGCAAGTCCGAGTTCAGCGGATTGGCCTCGGCGATCGCTTTCAAAGCGGCGATATCGTCCTGTGAGTTATTGGCCGGAAAAACGAACGGTGCTTGGCCGCCATATACTATCCTATTGTCGTCCGCATCACAAATATCCACTTGAACCGTTCCGTTCCATTCCTCCGTGGCGTGAGCCATCAACGTGAATTGCGTAGCGGAGAAGGAAGGGATATCTAATACGTATCTGGACTCATTATATGGACTAGTCTCTTTACTTAGGTTCTGCCCGGAAAGAGTCAAGCCTTCAGAAGGACCATACAGATAAATTTTCATCCTAGCGTGTTGCCCCTGCAGGAAACCCGCCTTCGTCACGTTGATCGCAAAAGGGATATCCTCGTTCAGATCGCCGGATGTACGCGACAGACTTTCCATGCGAGGGCTCTTATCTTCCATCAGATATCGCACCTCATGCGTAGAGGAGGCCAAAGGATTCGCAGTCAAGTCTTGCGACGGGTATACGCTTACGGTATACTTCACCGTACACTCCTCCGAGCTGTACATTCTAAAATGAAGATGGGCATCATCTCCATTTTTAGACAAATTCTCATCCGGCACCCAAAAACCGCCATTGTCTAACGCCTGCGCAGGTTCGGACTCTTCCCCGAAACGGAACACTACCCCGTCCGGATTCGCCGTGTTCGCCAATTGCACGCGCATGACCATGCCTTCCGTGAAATGTTCGGCACTAAAATCTATGTACTCAGCAGCTACCGGATTCCATTTACTGATAAAACCATAAGATACAGGATACGGATGAGCGTAAAACCGTACCTCCCCTTCTGCCGGATCCGCCGACCCGACCATACCCCAAGCCAGTCCATGCCCCGGCCATGCGGCGCATAAACATAAGACCATCGCAATGAGCGACAACCTCATACTAATTCCTCGTAAAATTGTTTTCATAAGCAATAAATTTATAAATAGGTGTTTTGTATTCATAATACGTATCGGTATCTCTCACCATTCCCGACTTAGCGTGTCGTATTCGTAGGATGGCCTTTTTCCCATGCGCCGAGCGCAAACACGCCGGGCCGGTATGCGGCTGTCTCTTATACACATCTGA
>ERZ1505065.445-NODE-445-length-11340-cov-3.960922_pt1 | contig 11340 bp, 9 predicted proteins | sample MGYA00571779_ERZ1505065 | MGnify/ENA primary metagenome ERZ1505065 (study PRJEB39906, sample SAMEA3182071) | gut metagenome | biome: human; feature: gut; material: Stool; isolation source: human stools | place: Canada | collected 2011-12-06 ...
ATTTCAAGTCCACAAAAGCTATTGTCTTAACTCCTTAACTTCTTAACTCCTTTAACTCCTTAAACCCCTTAATCTTATTTATATACTTTCTTGATTTCGGCTCCCTGATAGTAGTGCAACAGGATGGCGTCGTAGTCGAAGCCTTCCTCGCCCATGACGGCGGCACCTATCTGGCAGAGTCCCACACCGTGTCCCCATCCGGCTCCGATGATGTCGAAGTGCTGCGGAACGCCTTTCTCGTCGATGTCGCATCTGTCGACCACGAATGCAGAGCTGTAGAGATGGGTGTCGCTCAGGGCACGGCGTATCTCGAGTTCCTTGCCGATGACGAATGTCTTCTCGGTGCCCACGATGCGCAGTTTGCTGATGCGTCCGCTCTTGCCTCGCTCTTCGGCCTGAAGGTCGAGGATGTCGCCGAAATTCATTTTCAGTTTCTCGTCGAGCAGCTGCTTCAGCTTCTCCTGGGTCAGTGTCACCTTCCAGCGGTAGAAGTCGGCTGTTTCCTGGTCGTAGTCGTTGAGCACCTGCGAGAGTATCTTCTTGTCTGTGGTGTTGCAGAAGGCAGGAGGGTTGGAGCGGATCCAGGCTTCGGCAGCAGCCTCGTCTTGCAGCGAGGGCAGTGGGGCTGGGGATGCGGAGCCGACAGACTTCACGCCCTGTATGATGTCGCGCACGCTGCTGAGATAGTTTTTCGGTGTGTCCTCCCAGCAGTACTGGAACTCCTCGGTGACGCCGCCGCAGCACTTCGAGAAGCGTGCGTCGCAGATGTCGTCGCCGTCCATCAGGATCTGTCCCTTTGTCTGCCGGATGGCTTCTGCCACATGGGGCGAAGTCTCCTTGGTGATGCCCTGATAGCGCTGGCAGTGGTCGTCGGCGCAGACGTCGAAGATGGTGTGGTCCTCGCGGTCGTACCAGCGTATGAGTCGGTCGTCTTTCTTGACAAAGGAGAAGAAGTTGTTGCCCGACTCAGCCACCTCGCGGCGCTTCTTCATCTGTGCCAGGAGCCACGAGCGGGAGATGACGGCATGGGCCTTGAGCAGCTCGAGGCTCGACGTGGCGCTCATCTCGCTCGAGATGACGCTCTCGAGGTATCGCTCTACGGGCAGCTCGTTGATGGCGCATATCTTGTCCGACTCCACCACAAAGTGCAGGGTGCCGAGGAAGGTCTGTGTCTCCTTGCGTTCCCAATGGAAGTTGATGCCTATGGTCACGTCGCTGAGCGAGAAGGAGGCGTCGGCGCTCTGCGGATGGAAGGTGAGCGAGCTGTACTGGTTGCCGTTCCACAGGATGCCGCCCTCGGAGAACGCCACTTCCTGTTCGCCCGTCACCATCTCGCCCTTGGCCAGGTAAGGCTTGTTGAGCGAGAAGTGAATCTTCTGTCCGCTCACGATGCCCACGTTCACGTTGGGCTGTTTGCCCTTGTCGGCGAGCAGCTGGAGCGGATGCTCGTGAGCGGTCGCGGCAGAGGCCTTGAGATTGCTGATGATGGCTTCCATCTTCTCTGCCGAAATGCCGCACTCGCGCAGCAGGGCTGTGGCTTTGTCGAGGTTGATCTTGCTGAAGTCTTCCTCGCGCGGAGTGATGATCAGTCCTGCCATGTCGAGCGCTCCTGGCGAAACCATCATCTGGGCCTCGCCTTCGGCGAAATAGGCGTCAGGGCGGTGCTTCTCTCTCGGGATGACGACGCTGATAAACTCGTCGCCTTTTCGCCAGGCGATGATGTTCATCATGGGCTCGCTCTCGTCGCCACGCATCGGCATGGAGCGATAGAGGCGATGGAAGAGTTCCTCGTCGCTGTCCTCGCTCTTCGAGATGATGACGAAGGCAGGCACGAGGAAGTCGCGCAGCACGGAAATCTTCTCCTCGTCGTTGAGCGAGATGACGTCGGTGAGGTTGCGCGAGAGGCGTTGCCAGTTGGTCTGCAGGGGCAACACGCCGCTTGTGCCAGCCTGGAAGTGCAGGTGGTCGGGGGCTGAGGCGCCACACTTAGGACCATTGTAGAACACCATCAGCTCGCTGTGGAGCGACAGCAGTCTGTGCATCTCGCCATAATGGCGGTAGATGGATTGTGGCTGGTGCTTGGTGGCGGGAATGGTGAAGTGGACCGGCAGGATGGGGAAGGGGTTGACCAGGAGCTGGAAGTGGTCGTCTATCTGCTTGGTCATCTGTTCCTTGGGGCGGTTTCGCTCGCACAGGAAGCAGGGGCGCTCACCGAGTGTGTGCTTGTCTATCTTGGCGCCTGTGCTGACGATGCGTGCAGGATTGAACTGCACCTTCAGCTGGTCGGAGAGCTGGCGCACCTCTACGTGCTTGAGGTCGCGGAAGCGGTGGCGTGCGTCTTCCCACATCTCCAACTGTCGGTTGAAGAAGCGCGAGATGCTGCTGTCCTCCATGATGTCGGCCTTGCCCTGCAGCATCTGCTGTCGGGCCTTGAGCTCCATGGTGCGCAGGCGGTCTTTATATAGGTTGTTGGCATTCACCCGCTCCACGCTGAGGGCTGCGTCGCTGTTGCCACCCCAGCGGCGGCAGAGATAGAGCTCGTCGTAGATGCGGCCTATGCGGTAACGGCGCGAGAAAGCCAGTCCCAGGGCGTAGTCTTCGCCATAGGAGGTGTTGGGGAACTGTATCTGTCGCACCAAGGGTGTGAAGAAGGCGCGTGGTGCTCCCAAACCATTGATGCGCAGGGCGTTGTTGCAGCCGTTGTCTTCGGTCCATTCCTTGTGGTCGATGAGTCCCGGGGGCAGGGTGTTGAGGTCGAAGTCGCACATGCGGTACGAGCCGATGATCATGGCTGCCTTCTGCTCGTGGAAGGCATCGACGATCTTCTGCAGTGTCTTGGGTGAGGAATACAGGTCGTCGCTGTCGAGCTGTACGGCGAACTTTCCGCAATGGTCGCTGTTGACAGCCACATTCCAGCAGCCGCCGATGCCCAGGTCGGTGCGGCCGGGCACAATCTGTATCAGGCGCCCGTCGTCTATCGAGTCGAGGATTTCACCGGTGCTGTCGGTGGAATGGTTGTTGACCACGATGACATTATAGGGGAAGTTGGTCTTCTGGGACAGGGCGCTCTTCACGGCGTCGGCAATGGTCTTCTCGCGATTGAACACGGGAATGACGACAGAGGCCTCGCAGGCGAAGTCCTGCTCGTCGAAGTCGGGCTGGCGGTAGAAGTTGGTGTCGACGATGGCTCCCACCTTCTCGAGATGGGCTGTGCAGGCACGCTCCATCTCAATCTGTACCTCGCGGTTGCGCGGATTGACATAGTCGAACTGTTTCTCGCCGCTCTTGCGGGTGTCGAGCTCGGCCTCGGTGTAGAGATATTCGTTGAGATGGAATATCTCGCCCTTTCTGCTCAGATACAGGCGCAAGTCGTAGAGTCCGGCATACTGATAATCCACACGGTCGGTCTGCGCCACATAGTCGAGCAGCGCCTGCGACTTGATGAGCCACAGGCTGCCGAAGTCGAAGTCGTCGCGGAGGCTTCCTGCCTGATAGTCGATGGCGGGATGCTTCGTCAGGGCGCCTTCCTCCAAGGAGTAGTGGTCGCTGTAGACCATCACCGCTCCCGTGTCGTCGGCAGTGCGCAGAAAGCGCTCCAGGGCATAGAGCCCCCAGCGCACCGACGTCATCCTGGTGCACAACAGCAGATAGTCGGCATCCGTGTTCTCGGCTATGCTCATCACCGTGTTGGATGACTCCATTCTGTCGATTACTACAAAGGTACAGCCTTCGGGCACTTGGTGCTGCGAGGCAAAGTCGCTGCTTACCAGCAGATTGATATGTTGAACCGTCTTGTTCTCATGAAGCTCGAGCAGCGTTTCTTCACCCTTCTCCAAGGCTTCAAAAGGCAAGAAAAGGTCTATTTTTTCTCTCATTTTTGCTTATTATCTTAAAATATGTGGCAAAGATAACAATTTTTCAGCAAAAAAGCGTATCTTTGCACTATGAATAACGAAAAAAAATATCTTCTCGGTCTGACACTCGCCGAACTGAAGCAGGTGGCCAAGGATTTGGGCATGCCTGCCTTCACCGGTGGACAGATGGCAAAATGGCTCTATCAGCAGCATGTGAAGAGCATCGACGAGATGACGAACATATCGAAAGCCAACCGTGCCAAGCTGGCTGAAGAATACGAAATAGGATGCTTCGGATATTCCGACGCACAGCACTCGGTAGACGGAACCATCAAGTATCTGTTCCCCACACGGAGCGGAAAGTTTGTCGAGACGGTCTACATCCCCGACAAAGACCGCGCCACGCTTTGTGTATCGTCACAGGTGGGGTGCAAGATGAACTGCCTGTTCTGTCAGACAGGAAAGCAGGGGTTTGAGGGCAGTCTGCCTGCAGGCGACATCCTCAACCAGATATACTCGCTGCCCGAGGTGGACAAGTTGACCAACATCGTGTTCATGGGGCAGGGAGAGCCAATGGACAACCTCGACAATGTGCTCCGTGCCACGGACATCCTGACTGCCGACTATGGTTGGGCATGGAGCCCCAAACGCATCACCGTCAGTTCGGTGGGCGTGAAGAATAAGTTGAAACGATTCCTCGAGGAGAGCGAGTGCCACGTGGCCATCTCCATGCACGACCCGATACCGGCAGAGCGTGCCGAGCTGATGCCGGCAGAGAGAGGAATGGGAATAGAACAGGTGGTGGAACTGTTGCGCAACTACGACTTCTCGCATCAGCGCCGACTCTCGTTCGAATACATCGTCTTCAAGGGGCTGAACGACAGCATGCAGCACGCCAAGGCCATCATCAGGCTGGTGAAGGGGCTCGACTGCCGCTTCAACCTGATACGCTTCCATCAGATTCCCGACATCCCGCTGCAGGGAGTGAGCGACGAGAAGATGGAGCAGTTCCGCGACTATCTGACCCAGCACGGTGTGTTCACCACCATCCGCGCCAGCCGTGGACAGGACATCTATGCTGCCTGCGGACTGCTGAGCACATCGAAGAAGATAGGAGAGATAAGACAGCATGAGAACGAACTGGCTTAGTGCCGCACTGTGCTCTCTGGCGCTGACACTCGTCGGCTGCGATGGCATGGGTGGAAGAAAACCCGCAAGCACTGGACTGCCCTACGAGGTGGTGCTGGAAGGCGACAGCGACAGCATCGTGACCCGGATGATGACGGCCGATATGCCGCATCTGCCACAGCCCGAACCGATGTTCAGCCTTATACAGGTGAGGAAGGGAAAGGTGCGCGGAAGCTACCAGCTGGTGAGAAACCGCATCGTGGTGGACATCAATGCCCATAACAAAGGCTATGCCGTGAAGATGAGGAAAGACGTGAGTGCCGTGCCGCAGACCGTCGTCTACATACAGGCACAGTCGGTTGAGCAGCTTCGCCACAGGCTGGACGGCGGGAAGCTGAGGACCCTCTTCGACACATCGGAGCTACGGCATCTTGCCACCGTCGTGCCACAGAATCCCGACAGACAGAAGGAGATGAGGCTGCGCTTCGGCATCAGCATGAGGATTCCTGCCTCGATGAATGCCGGTAAGCAAGTCAAAGATTTCGCATGGCTCACCGACAATGCCAGCACGGGAATGCAGAGCCTGATATTCTTCAAGACCAAGAGCCACGGCCGGAGCCGTGACGACCTGAAGGCCCAGGCCGACAGCGCCCTGAAGCGAAACCTGCCCGGCGAGACCGACGGCATGTACATGCAGCTTGCCGACATGAGCCAGGCCGACAGGCAGGGAATGAGGCGGGGACTGTGGGAGATGAAGGGCGACGCCATGGGCGGACCCTACGTGATGAGGACACGGGGCAGCATGGCTGTCATTGGCTTCGTCTATGCGCCCGAAAAGAAAAAGAAAATACTAATCAAGCAGCTCGAGGCTGCTCTTTCTACAATAAAATAAGAATCCAAAATGGACAACAAGAAAATCAGGGTGGCTATCACCCATGGAGATACCAATGGTATCGGATACGAACTGATCTTTAAAACCTTTGCAGAGCCCGAGATGCTGGAGCTTTGCACGCCTATCGTCTATGGCTCGCCCAAGGTGGCAGCCTACTACCGCAAGGCCATGAACCTGCCCGCGCAGTTCTCCATCATCCAGAAGGCCGAAGACGCCGAGGAAGGACGCATCAACCTTCTGGCGGCTGTCGAGGAGGAGGTGAAGGTGGACATGGGTGTGCCTACAGAGGAGTCGGGACAGGCTGCGGTGAAGGCACTCGACAGAGCCATGACCGACTTCAGAGACGATCTGTATGATGTGTTGGTGACAGCACCTATCAACAGTCAGAACGCATTCATCGAGGGCTTCGCCTTCAAGGGACACAAGCACTATATCGAGACCTGTCTCGGTGAGGGAAAGAAGGGACTCAGCATCCTCGTGGGCGATACGCTGCGCATCGCTTCGGTGACAGAGAAACTGCCGCTCAAAGAGGTTGCCGCACAGATCACGGCAGAAAGAATCGTAGAGAAGGCAACCCTCTTCCAGCAAACCATCAAGCGCGACTTCAACATCAGCAATCCACGTATCGCCGTGCTGGCACTCAACCCCAAGAACAATGAGGAGACAAGCTGCGGAAACGAGGAGAAGGAAATCATCATTCCTGCCATCGACGAGCTGGCAGGCAAGGGCGTACAGGCCTTCGGACCTTATCCTGCCGACGACTTCTTCGGCAATGGCGACTTCAGAGAGTTTGACGGTGTTCTGGCCATGTATCACGACCAGGCCACAGCTCCATTCAAGTCGATCAACGACGGACGGGGCGTTATCTATACAGCAGGAATGCCTGTCATCCGAACCAGCGCTGATATCACGCCCGGATACGAGATTGCAGGTACAAATACTGCCGATGAGTCTGCCTTCAGAAATGCCGTTTATCTGGCCATCGACACCTTCAGGTATCGCACCAGTTACGACGAGGCCTGCGAGAACCCACTGCCCAAACTCTTCCACGAGAAAAGAGACGACAGCGAGAAGGTGAGATTCGCTATTCCAAAGAAGAAAGCAGATTCGCCAGAGGCTAAACGTTAAAAAAGGACTATTTTCAAGCCAATATTGCAGTTAATTCAAAAAAAATGCGTAATTTTGGCAGCTAAATGAATACATCTGAACTTCAGAAGATCAAATTGAGGTACAATATCGTAGGCAACAGCGACGAATTGAACCGAGCTCTCGATGTCGCCCTGCAGGTGGCACCGACTGATCTTTCTGTGCTCATCATCGGAGAAAGCGGCGTGGGAAAGGAAATCATTCCGAAGGTCATTCACGACAATTCTCCACGCAGACGGGAGAAGTATTTCGCCATCAACTGTGGAAGCATTCCTGAGGGAACCATCGACAGTGAGCTCTTCGGTCATGAGAAAGGTTCGTTCACCGGAGCTATAGGCGAGAGTGAGGGATATTTCGGCATCGCCAATAAGGGAACCATCTTCCTCGATGAGGTGGGCGAACTGCCCATCGCCACACAGGCAAGACTGCTGAGAGTGCTCGAGACGGGAGAATACATACGCGTGGGCGGACAGGAAGTGCGCAAGACGAATGTGCGCATCGTGGCGGCTACCAATGTCAACATGAGAAAGGCCGTCAGCGAGGGACGCTTCCGCGAAGACCTGTACTATCGCCTCAACACCATACCTATCATGATGCCGCCTCTGCGAGAGAGGGGAAACGATATCCTGCTCTTGTTCCGACTCTTCGCCATGCAGATGGCCGAGAAGTACAAACTGCCTAAAATTGTGCTTACCGATGACGCCAAGGCCATCATGCTGAAATACAAATGGCCTGGCAACGTGAGACAGCTCAAGAACATTACCGAGCAGATGTCGGTACTGAGCGAGGAAAGGGAAATCGACGCACAGACGCTGCTCAGGTTCATTCCGCAAGACGAGGAAACCACACAGTTGGCTACCATCGCACCAGGGCAGGGAGGAGCCCACAGCTATGAGAGTGAGCGCGAACTGCTCTACAAGATTCTCTACGAACTGAGGGGCAACGTTAGCGACCTGCGGCGCGACATGAACTCGTTGCGCAAACAGCTCGACGAGGCACGACAGCTCAACGGAGCCAAAGGCTTTGCCGAACCACAGCCCCTGACACCCATAACCCCCATAAGCTATCCAGCCCCTGTCGAAAAGGAAAGCGAGGCGTTGCACCATCCATTCACAGAGGATGCCGAAGTGGAGGAAATACATGAGGCGGAAACGCTCAACCTCAACGACCTGGGCAAGCAGATGGTGGAGAAAGCACTGGAACGCAACAACGGCAACCGAAAGAAAGCTGCCAAAGAACTGGGAATATCCGACAGAACTCTGTATCGACGCATCAAGGCATACAAGCTCGGCGACAACGACGAGGCTGAGGACGACGATGTGAAGAAATAAAAGAAGCCAAGAGGCTAAGACGACAAGAAGAAAATAACAAAATGAAGCATCTCTTCAAGCATATATATATAATAGGTGTAATCTTCGCCATTATCGCCACCACGGCTGCATGCTCGGTAAAGTATGCCTTCAATGGTGCCAGCATCGACTATACCAAAACCAAGACCATAGAGCTTGCCGAGTTCCCTATTCGCAGCTCCTATGTCTGGGGACCTATGGGACCGATGTTCAACAATCAGTTGAAGGATGAGTTCGCCAGCCACACCCGACTGATACAGGTGAAGCGAAATGGAGACCTCAAGATAGAGGGAGAAATCACACAGTACAGCCAGCGAAACAAGTCGGTATCGAGTGAGGGATACTCTGCACAGACCGAGCTGTCGATGACTGTCAATGTGAGATTCACCAACAACAAGAACCATGCCGAGGACTTCGAGCGCCAGTTTACCTCTACCAAGAGCTACGACACAACGCAGAGTCTGAACGCCGTACAGGAAGAACTCGTCACGCAGATGGTGAAAGACCTGGTGGAACAGATCTTCAATGCTACCGTGGCCAACTGGTAAATGGGTAAAGGGTGAAGAATCAAATGCCGACACTCTGTATATAAAGATTAGGAAATAAAATATAACGCGAAATTATAACGTGGAATTAAGTAGACTGATACAACATCCTGAGGAGATGAACAAGGAGACGCTTTATGATCTCCGGGCACTGTTAGCACTCTATCCGTACTATCAGACAGCCCGCCTTTTGATGTTGCAGAACCTCTACCTGCTCCACGATCCGAGTTTCGACGAGGAACTGAGAAAGGCTGCTATCTATATCACCGACCGAAAGGTAATATTCAGAATGGTGGAGGCGGCTCACTATCAACTCAAGAAGGAAACCCATCGGGAAGAGAAGAAGGCAGAAAATGCCAACAATGCTTCCGACCGAACTTCCGACTTGATAGACAACTTCCTCGAGTCGATACCCAATGATGCCGAAGAGGAGAAAGACGCGGCACAGAAAAACAAGCGAAAGCCTACGCCTGCCGATGCTGCCGTCGACTATGTGGCTTATCTGATGGAGACAGAAGATGCGGAACAGGAAAAGGACAACAACTCCTCACGCACGCTGGCGCTTATCGACGACTTCATTGACGATGGAGGATTCCAGTTGCCTAAGCTCGATGCTACAGCTGATGCTGAGCTGGAATACAAACCTGCCATAGATGACGACGAGGTCAACAGCAACAGCGAGACTACAGAGAACAGCGGTATCTTCACCGAAACACTCGCACGCATCTATATCAAACAGGGCAAGTACGAGAGAGCGCACGAAATCATTGAGCGACTCTATCATAAACAACCCAACAAGAGCGCATACTATACTGACCAGATGCGATTCTTGGAGAAACTGATAATAAATAGTAAAAATAATAAATAACAAAAATCAAAAATGGCTTACACATTATTTGTAGTTTTAATCGTCCTGGCTTCATTGCTGATGATTTTCATCGTGCTCATCCAGGAATCTAAAGGTGGTGGACTTGCTTCCAACTTCTCTTCAACTAACTCTATCATGGGAGTTCGCAAGACTACCGACTTAGTGGAAAAATTGACATGGGGACTCGCTGCAGCGATGGTTGTCCTCAGTGTTGCTTGTGCTTATGTGGCTCCTCAGGCTATCGGCGACAATAGCGTGATGGAAGGTGCTACACAGGAACAGACAGCGCTGCCTGCTATGCCAGGTGCTAACAGCGATGCTGCCAAGAAGGTTGCGCCTGCTGCTCAGAATGCTGCTCCTGCTGCTCAGAATGCTGCTGAAAAGGCTGCTCCTGCGGTGCCTGCAACTCCTGCAAAGTAATTTTTTAGAAAAAAATGCGGAATTTGTTTGGTTATTCCAAATAAATTCCGTACCTTTGCACTCGCTTAAAAGAAATAACTCTTTTTAAAGCCAAATGGTGGATGTAGTTCAGTTGGTTAGAGCGTCAGATTGTGGTTCTGAATGTCGTGGGTTCGAGTCCCACCTTCCACCCAAGATAAACCCTGTAAATCGTAAGATTTGCAGGGATTCTTGTTTTTTATACCTGATACCTTCGTCTACTGTCAGAAAAGTTTTGTATTTTTGCAACAGCAATGGAATCTTCAACTAAAACATACAGCAAATGAAAATTATCGTATCAGAAGAGATAGAAACAGTTTGCCCCAAATTCGTAGGGGCTTGTGTGGAAGCCAATGTACAGAACTCGCCTTATTGCCAGGAACTGTGGGACGAGATTAACGCCCTTGGCGAGAAATACAGAGACACGCTGACTACAGAGTCGCTGAAGGAAATGAGTGGCATTGCCGCCACAAGGAAGGTTTATCGTGCCTGCGGAAAAGATCCTTCGCGCTATCGTCCTGCTTCCGAGGCGCTCATCAGGAGAATGCTTCAGGGCAAGCAACTCTATCAGAGAGACACGCTCGTCGACCTGGTCAACCTTGCCAGCATCGCATTCGGTTACAGCATCGGAGGATTTGATGCCGACAAGTTTGAGGGCGATACACTAACACTGGGCGTTGGCAAGGCCGGTGAACCTTACGAGGGAATAGGAAGAGGAAACATCAATATCGAGGGACTGCCTGTATACAGAGACAGTCTGGGAGGCGTTGGAACGCCAACCAGCGACAATGAGCGCACCAAGATGATGTCAGACACCTCTCATCTTGTGGTGCTTATTAATGGCTATGATGGAAACGAGCAACAGGTGCGTGCCAATGTCGAATACATACAGTCGTTGCTCAAAAAATACTGTAAGAGCGATGGAGGTTCTTATTTCATATATAAGTAACGGCAACTTTCGCAAATAGGGAAGTTAGAGAATTTAACTTCTCTAACTTCTTTAACTTCTCTAAATGAAAATATACTTCAGTACGAATAAAATCGCCAATACCCACATGGTGATGCTCAACTTCTTGAAGCTTCCACACCTGTCTCTTATACACATCTGACGCTGCCGACG
>ERZ1505065.452-NODE-452-length-11245-cov-3.651832_pt1 | contig 11245 bp, 9 predicted proteins | sample MGYA00571779_ERZ1505065 | MGnify/ENA primary metagenome ERZ1505065 (study PRJEB39906, sample SAMEA3182071) | gut metagenome | biome: human; feature: gut; material: Stool; isolation source: human stools | place: Canada | collected 2011-12-06 ...
GATCTAGTACGGTCTCGTGGGCTCGGAGATGTGTATAAGAGACAGTCCCAATACTCCGCAAATAGCTAGTATGGCAGCTTGTATTCCAAACTCACCAATATTATTCAGCAAAGATTGGTTGGCTCCTATGGTAATACCAAATATGAACAACATCGCGAAAATCGTATAAGAGATGGAATGTTCCAATCCCTTGAAAGCGGGGACGTGTCGGCATAAATAACCGACGCTTATCCCCAGACCTAATAGACCTAGAATGATAAACATAAGCATATTGTATTTTGAGATGCGCAAGACATCCTTTCCCCGGAAACGAAGCATACGAATACTCCCTCTTTTCCGCAGAAGTTAAACTTGAGTGCAATTAATACCTAGATGTAGGTGTAGAAGAGAACTATAAAAAGAAGTCCTCTCAAGAAGAGTATGAATGGATTTAGACAAAACCGCTGAACCAATGAACATGCACGATCGTGTTACCCGAGAAAGCTCGGGTATACCATCTTTTTGAGTTGTTCAGAAGCTTCTTGTTCATCTTATTTGTATCATTGTTTGATTTCTGGCGCAAAGGTAGTAATAAATTAGAGATTCTAAAACTTTTTCTAGGATCGGATATATAAGGGACTTGACTTGGATTTTGGATCTTTTTATGTACATTTGAGGTCCTACCCGCTATTGGGCCAACTAAAAACGGATAGAACAGATATGATTAAAAGATAAGATTGGTTATGAGGAAAAGAATGATTTTAACAGCATTGGCGGCTGTCGCTATCCCTACGTTGTTGATGGCGGCGGATGAGGCGAGATTAATGCGCTTTCCGGCTACAAATGGTTCAGAGATTGTATTCTCGTATGCTGGCGATTTATATAAGGTCCAGGCTACAGGTGGTGAGGCACAGCGATTGACATCGTATGTGGGGTATGAGATGTTTCCCCGTTTCTCCCCGGATGGTAAGACGATCGCTTTTACGGGACAGTACGACGGTAACACGGAAGTGTACACGATGCCCTCTTCTGGCGGTGAGCCATTGCGTATCACTTACACGGCTACGAATAGCCGTGATGATCTGGGCGATCGCATGGGCCCGAATAATATTGTGATGACTTGGACACCGGACGGCAATGGTATTGTTTACCGCAACCGCATCAGCGATGGGTTCTCCGGTAAGTTATATACGGTAAATAAAGAAGGTGGCCTTTCCGAGGTGGTTCCCTTGCCCGAGGGCGGCTTTTGTAGCTATTCGCCCGACGGAAAACAATTGGCTTACAACCGGGTAATGCGTGAGTTCCGTACATGGAAATACTATAAGGGCGGTATGGCCGATGATATCTGGGTTTATAATCCGGAGAAGAAAAGTGTAGAGAATATCACGAACAATGAGGCGCAAGATATCTTTCCGATGTGGATTGGTGATGAGATCTATTTCCTTTCAGATCGGGATTACACGATGAACTTGTTCGTTTACAATACGAAGACTAAACAAACAAGTAAGGTGACGAACTTCACTGAGTACGACGTGAAATTCCCTAGTAGTTTCGGGAATACGATCGTTTTCGAGAATGGAGGCTATATCTATAAGATGGATGCGGCGTCGAAGAAACCGGAGAAAGTGAACGTTACCCTTGCCTCCGATAATGTCTACGCACGTAGCGAGATCAAGGATGGTTCCAAATATATCACGAGTGCCAGCCTCTCCCCCAAAGGTGAGCGTATGGTGGTGACAGCTCGTGGCGAGGTATTCAATATCCCGGTAGATAAAGGGGTTACGAAAAATATCACCCGTACTCCGGGAGCGCACGAACGTGACGCTCAATGGTCGCCGGACGGAAAACATATAGCATATATCTCCGACGCTACCGGCGAGACCGAGCTGTATCTCCAAGATTCCGAGGGGGGCGAGCCTACCCAGTTGACCAAGAATAACGATACGTATATTCGTACTTTCCAGTGGAGTCCGGATTCCAAGAAGATTGTCTATACGGATCGTAAAAATCGGATCAATCTTTTGGACGTATCTAACAAACAGCTAACAAATATCTCACAAAGTCTGTTAGGTGAAGCCCGCAACGTAAGTTTCTCTCCAGATAATAATTGGTTGACTTATTCCCGTGTGTCCGATAATAATTTCTCAATCGTCTATGTCTACGATATCGCGGGTAAGAAAGAATATCCCGTGACCGATAAATGGTACGAGTCTTATTCTCCGGTATTCAGTACGGATGGCAAATATCTGGTATTCACTTCCGCCCGTGATTTCAATCCTACGTATAGCCAAACGGAATGGAATCATGTGTATAATAATATGGGTGGCGTATATCTGGCGTTATTGTCTAAGGATACCGCTTCCCCGTTTATGGAAACGGATGCGGAGGTAGCCATTGAATCTACCCCGGCGAAAGCGGATGCCTCTAAAAAGGACGAGACAAAGAATGAGGCTTCTACTCCGGTCGTAAAGATTGATATAGAGTGTATTACGGATCGAATCGTTAAGCTCCCCTTGCCGGGATCGAATTACTACGATCTTTATTCCGATGGAACGAACGTGTATTATTTCACGAAAGGCGGCATGAAGATGTTTGACTTGAAGAAACAGAAAGAGGAAACCGTTAGCGATGCCGCTATGATGGTTGATCCGGCTGGCAAGAAAGCTGTTTTCTTTAAGGACGATCAACTATTCGTAACCGATATACCGAAGGGTAAAGCGGATTTAAGTAAGCCGGTTAATCTGGCGAATATGAAGATCACGGTAGACTATACGAAGGAATGGGCGCAAATCTTCGATGAGGCTTGGCGTGCTTTCCGGGATGGTTTCTATCTGGAGAATATGCATGGCAAGGATTGGAAGGCGATCAAGGAGAAATACGCCGCCCTTCTTCCTTACGTGAAAACACGTTTGGACTTGAATTATATTATTGGCGAGATGATCGGCGAGCTGGGAGTAGGGCATGCTTATGTGAACCCCGGTGAGGTGGAAAGTCCTAAACGGGTATCGATGGGTCTGCTAGGTGCTGAGGTTTCTCGGGATAAGAGTGGTTTCTTCCGCTTGGAAAAGATCCTGCCGGGGGCTTCTTGGAGTAAGGAATTACGTTCTCCATTGACAGAGCCGGGTGTTGAGGCGAAGGCCGGAGAGTATATCGTCGCTATAGACGGAGTACCTACGAATAGCGTGAACGATATGTATAAGTTGTTGATCGGGAAGGCGAACGTTCCGACCGAGTTGTCCTTGAATAGCAAGCCTCAGTTGGTGGGCGCTCGTAAGATCGTGGTCAGTCCGTTGGCGGAAGAATATTCTTTGTATCACTATAATTGGATCCAAGATAATATCAAGAAGGTAGATAAGGCGACGAACGGTAAGGTCGGTTATATCTATATCCCGGATATGGGGCCGGAAGGCTTGAATGAGTTCTCCCGCTATTTCTATCCGCAATTGGATAAAGAAGGTTTGATTATCGATGATCGTGCGAATGGCGGTGGAAATGTCTCCCCGATGATTCTGGAACGTCTGTCTCGTGAGCCGTATCGTTTGACAATGCGCCGGGGTTCTTCTTTGATCGGGACCGTACCGGATGCCGTACAGGTTGGCCCGAAAGTTTGCTTGATCAATAAGTATTCCGCTTCCGATGGCGATTTATTCCCGTGGGGCTTCCGTGCGCTTGGCTTAGGTAAATTGATTGGAACCCGTACTTGGGGCGGTATCATCGGTATTAGCGGCCCGCTTCCTTATATGGACGGTACGGATATCCGTGTGCCTTTCTTCACGAGCTATGATCCGAAGACGGGTAACTGGATTATCGAGAACCACGGTGTGGATCCGGATATCTTGATCGATAACGACCCCATCAAGGAATGGAACGGTGAGGATCAACAATTAGACCGTGCTATCGAGGAAGTCATGAAACAATTAAAAGAACGCAAACCGCTAGCCCCTGTCCCCGCACCAAGGGACTGGAGCCATAAATAATGAGAGGTTATTTGTAGAGATGGGGCACGCCTCGTCTCTACAAATAAATAGTAAACGGATTAAAAACTAGTAATCTATCTATGGAACGATTCGCAGCCATTGACTTTGAGACCGCTAATGGAAAGCGGAGCAGTATTTGCAGTATAGGTATCGCCATATTGGAGGATGACTGGGTAGTAGATAGCATTTATACCTTGGTACGTCCTACCCCTAATTTCTATACCCGTTGGACTACGGCTATACATGGGTTGAGCGCTGAGGATACGAATGATGCGTTATGTTTCGAGGAGGCTTGGGAAAGCATCGCCCCGAAACTAAAGGATCTCCCCCTTGTTGCCCATAACAGTCCGTTTGATGAGGGATGCCTGAAAGCCGCCCACGAGGTATATGACTTAGCCTATCCGAAATATCCCTTCTATTGCACTTGCCGTCTATCCCGGAAGATGTACCCATTTCTGGTAAATCATCAGTTGCAGACTGTAGCCGCCCACTGCGGTTACGACCTTACCCAACATCATAACGCCATGGCCGACGCTTACGCCTGTGCCCATATCGCCCTTACGATGATGCGGGAAAAAGAGGTCGATACCTTGGAGGCGCTTATGGCTTCCTGCTACTCTAGGTAACTATGGGGTGTTTTTCCCGGCTATTTTATCCACCACGACAGCGATAGCGCCATCTCCCGTCACGTTGCAAGCGGTGCCAAAACTATCCATGGCAATATAAAGGGCGATCATTAACGCTTGCAGTGTCTCATTGAATCCTAGCATACTTTGCAAGATACCCAAAGCGGCCATAATAGCCCCTCCCGGAACCCCCGGAGCCGCTACCATCGTAATTCCCAGCATCATGATAAATCCGCTGAAATTGGAGAAGGTAACCGGTTCTCCCGCCATGATCATGATAGCCATAGCGCAAGCTACGATTTTCATGGTGCTACCTGCCAGATGGATCGTGGCGCAAAGCGGAACGGTAAAGATCGCTATATTCTCCCGTACGCCATTCTTGACAGCCTGCGCCAGTGTCACGGGAATCGTGGCGGCGGAGGATTGGGTCCCTAGAGCCGTAGCGTAGGCCGGTAACATATTCTTCAAGAGGCGGAGCGGATTCTTCCCGGCTATGGCTCCGGCTATCGTGAATTGAATCAATAACAATAATACATGTAAGGCAAAGATGACTATGATAACCTTAAGGAACATCGTGATAATACTCATGACTTGTCCACTCACGGTCATGTTCAGGAAGATACCGAAAATATGGAGCGGTAATAACGGGATGATAACCACCTCGATCAGCTTAATGATAATTTCCTTGAAATCCGTGAAAGAGTCACGCAGGGTGGTTCCCGCTATATTAGAAAGCCCTAGGCCAATCGTAAAGGATAGCAGCAAGGCTGTCATGACATCCATTAAAGGCGGCATATTTACCACGAAGTAAGGTGTCAGCATGAAATCTTCCGGATTCTCCATCGCCGTCAATTCCGTGTTGGTCGGTAGTATGTGCGGGAATATAGCCGATCCGCTCAGGAACGTGAAGAAACCCGAGAAGACTGTTGAACCGTAGGCGATCAAGGCGGTTATCAATAATAGCTTTCCGGCTCCTTTGCCCAGATCTCCGATAGCGGGAGTCACCAGCCCCAATATGATTAGAGGGATGGAGAACGATAGGAAGTTGCCGAACAATGAATTGAAGGTTACAAAGATACGTGCGATTCCTCCCGGTAAAAACTGGCCGAACAATACGCCGGCGGCGATAGCGATAACGACTTTAGTTAACAATGATACTCTGATCTTCTTCATGGTGTTGCTTTATTTTGAAGCCAATGGCGGCCATCGTAATACTCATCAACGGACTGATCAGGTTAAAGAAGCAATAAGGAAGATACGTCAGGGTCGCTACGCCTAATATCGTGGCTTGCGTCATGCCGCAGGTGTTCCACGGTACCAGCACGGACGTTACGGTTACGGAATCTTCCGTCGTACGGCTTAACAGGCGACTCTCATATCCTTTTTTCTTGTAGATATCCTTGAACATATTTCCGGTAAGGATAATAGATATGTATTGATCGGCCGTAACGATATTCAAGAATAAACCGGAGAATACGGTAGACGCCACCATGCCGACCCTCCGTTTCATAAAGCGCAGGAATACGGACGTAAGGCTTTCTAGCATACCGCTGGCCGTCATGGAACCACCGAAGCACATGGCGCAGATGATCAGCCAGATCGTATTCATCATACCCGCCATACCCCGGGTGGCGACCAAGCTGTTCAAGGCCTCGTTGCCCGTATCGATTTGGGTACTCCCGTAGAATGTCATGAATAATCCCTTAAACAGGGAGGAGGCATCCGCTACCGACGCTCCCGCTACCTCTTGCAATAAATGAGGCTGGAAAAAGATCGCGAGCACCCCCGCCATCGCTGTCGAGATAAACAAGGTGATCAAAGACGGTACTTTCTTGGCGATTAATATACCCGTTACCACCGGTACGATCAGTAGCCAGAGCGAGATATTAAAACTTTCGTTCAACGAGGCGGCGAACTCGGCTATTTGCCCGGATGCGTTCGAGGTATGCGTAAAACCCGCTATGGTAAAGATAATCAACGTGATCACCATAGACGGTATTGTCGTAAGCATCATATACCGGATATGGGAGAACAAAGGGGTATGCGTTACGGAAGAGGCTAATACCGTCGTGTCCGAAAGCGGTGAGATCTTATCCCCGAAATAAGCGCCCGAGATGATCGCCCCGGCTACCCACCCCGTAGCGAAGCCCTGTGCCTCACCGATACCCATCAAGGCGATACCGATCGTGGCGATGGTAGTCCACGAGCTACCGGTCATAACGGATACGACAGCGCAGATCACGCAACAAGAGGCCAGAAAGAAACTCGGATGGATAATTTGCATCCCGTAATAAATCAAGGTCGGGACGATACCGCTGATCATCCAGCTACCGGATAGAGCGCCAATCAACAATAGGATAATTATAGCTGTGGCCACTCCCAATATGTTTTTACATATCGCCTCTTCTATATCACGCCATTTGACTTTGCAGAAGATCATGGCCAAAAGGGAGGCGACCGCCGTGGTGGTAAGTAATACGACTTGGCTTCCGCCGCTCAACGCGTCGCTGCCAAAAGTGCGTATGGTTACAAACAAAAGAGCTACCAGCACGAGGATAGGCACTAGTGAAAGTAGAGGGGAGGGCATCTTCTTAAGATGATTTTCCATTGTTCATTCAGTCGCTTAAATAATGATGGTGCGAAAATACTAAAAATACCTTGAATAGCGCTATGAATTATAGATTGATTTCCTTATTTCACAGTCTTTTGGACGATCTTATAACCGGTTGCCGCTATAAGAATGCTCATAAACGGGCTGACGATATTAAAGATGCAATAAGGGAAATAAGTCCAAGTAGATACGCCAAGGATTGTAGATTGTGTCATGCCGCAAGTCGTCCACGGGATCAGCACGGAGGTGACGGTGACGGAGTCTTCCGTTGTCCGGCTAAGCAGGCGGCTCTCGAATCCACGTTGCTTATATACTTCTTTAAACATTTCGCTGTTCAGGATGATGGCGATAAACTGGTCCGCCGTGCAGATGTTCAAGGATAATCCGGACACGACGGTAGAGGCGACCATGCTGGTACGGCCTCGCATGAAATGCAAGAAGATACGTGTGATGCTTTCCAGCATGCCGCTAGCGGACATGGCCCCGCCGAAACACATGGCGCAAATGATCAGCCAAATCGTGTTCATCATCCCGGCCATTCCCCGGGTAGAGACTAGAGAGTTCAGGGCCTCGTTGCCGGTCTGTATCTGCGTGCTGTCATAGAAAGTCATCAGCAGGCCTTTGATATAGGCGATAATCCCGCTATCCGTGATCCCGGAAATCTCCAATAAGGCGTTTGGCTGGAAGATCAAGGCGAATATTCCGGCGAGTATGGAGGAGGCGAAAAGCACCACGATCGAAGGTGTCTTCTTGGCGATCATGATTCCGGTAACGATCGGTACGATCATAAGCCAAGGCGTGATATGGAACGAGCCTTTCAAGGCTTCGGAGAAAGTGGCTATCTGGGATGCGTCCGCTGCCTCCCTCGAGAATCCGGCGATGCTGAATACGATCAGTGTGACGATCATAGAGGGAACGGTCGTATAAAGCATATACCGGATATGCGTGAAAAGGGGCGTGTCCGTTACGGAGGCCGCCAATACCGTAGTGTCTGATAACGGCGACATCTTATCCCCGAAATAAGCGCCCGATATAATCGCTCCGGCTACCCACCCCGTACTGAAGCCTTGCGCCTCGCCAATCCCGATCAAGGCGATCCCGATGGTGGCGATGGTAGTCCACGAGCTACCCGTCATAACCGATACGATACTGCATAGCAGGCAACAGGCCACGAGGAAGAAATCCGTTTGCATGACTTGCAACCCATAATAGATCAAGGACGGCACGATCCCGCTTACCATCCAACTGCCCGATAGGGTTCCGATCAATAAAAGGATGATGACAGACGGTGCGATCCCATAGATGTTACGGGCGATTTGCCCCTCGATATCTTCCCACTTGATCTTGCAATGAAAGACGGCGATCAAAGAGCAGATCGAGGTGGCTATCAATAAGACGATTTGGCTGGCTCCTCCAAGGGAATCGCCCCGGAAAATATAGATGGCTACGGCCAGCATGATGACTAATGTCACTACGGGTAGTAAAGAGATCGCGATGGAGGGTGTCCGGGGCTTTTCTGCCATGGGTTTATTCACGTCGTTTGTTATTTATCATGGATAATCCGAATAAATTCTTTATACGGACCTTCCTTGTGTTATCAATTCTAATTAATTTCGCTGCAAAAATAAAAAAGGATTTGGATAGGGGGGTAACTTATGGTAGTAAATAATCGGTTAGGCTATTTATTTGTCTTTTTGGGGATGAGTATGGCGCTATATGCCCAGCGAAAGACGGAAGTGATCCGTTATGGCGATCTGGATCAGTGGGTGGTACGTAAGATCACGGAATCGGCTATTATCGGGAAGGAGACAAAGACTCTTTACTGCGTTGGCCCTATGGATACGATTATCGGAAATAAACCTTTTGAGCCGAAAGCTTCGCCTTGGGGCAGTTCTAACGTGATGGCAAGGGTGAGCGGGATTACGAAAGCTAGCGTCAGTGTCTACCCCGAAAGACGGGATGAGGGGTATTGCGCACGGCTGGAGACGGGTATAGAATCGATCTCGGCGATGGGTATCATGAACGTGAAGGTGCTGGTCGGTGGATGCCTCTATCTCGGCCGTTTTCTGGAACCGGCGAAGAATTCTTCGGAGACGTGGGGGCAGATCGTTTGCGGTATCCCGTTTCACCAAAAACCTACGTCCTTGTTATTCGATTATAAGGTGAAACTCTCCGGTGATCCCAATCGTATTAAATTGAGTGGTTTTAGCAAGAGATCGGAGGTAAATGGCATTGATATGCCTTTGGTGAATCTCTTTCTTCAGAAGCGTTGGGAAGATAAGGACGGGAACATATATGCTAAGCGTATCGGTACGCTGGTAATCCGGATGGATGAAAATACGGATTGGGTAAACGATGCCAGTTTTACGATCTTATACGGCGATATCACGAAACGTAGCGATTATGAAGAATATATGGGGTTTCAACTCGGTGAGTCCGCCCGTTATAGCTTGAACAGCAAAGGCAAGAATGTGCCCATCCAAGAAATCGGCTGGGGAACGGAGGACGATGAGGTAACCCATATGATCTTAGAGTTCTGTTCCAGTCACGGAGGCTCATACATAGGGTCTCCGGGAAATACCTTTTGGGTAGATAATATCCGGTTGGGATATTGATCCTATTATCGTTGAAACCCTATGGTATTTGTCTCCGGTCTTGATACAGAAGCCAACAAATGAAGCGTAGCTTGTTTTATTCTATGGTTTCGTGATCAGAATATAATAGTCTGATATTAGCCTCTAATATTCTGAATCCACTCCCATGGTCGTGCGGCATACCATATTTGGGGCCAGATTTATAGCTCCCGATTCTTATATCATACATTATCTTCCCATCGGTTAAGAGTGATATAAAACGTTCAAATGATGGCTCTGTATATATATCGGCTTTATTGAAGTAGAAGAGTTCCTTACCTCCTTCTTTTTTCGTTTGGGCAGTTACATATAATAAGTTCTTTAGCTTCTTTGTTAGTGCTTTTTGAATGTCTTGATAGGTGTAACCTACGCTACAATCTAACAGCTCTTTTGTATTTAAGTCAAATACTCCTATTAATATTGTCTTGGCGACAGGGTTGTTTAGGAGTTTAAAAGAATATTTCTTCATATATGTGTTATAGCTATTTGCAAACATAGACGTATGCAAGCTATTTATAGATGGTGCATCTTCATAAGGTGTGCCAAATTTATCTTTTAAATAAGCATGCGCGCGTTTGGGAAATGAGGGGGTTTTGGTGAATAGGGTAACGTAAGAGCATGAAGCGCCGCGATGAGATTTTATTTCGAATCCAGCTAAATCGGGCTCGTCTAAATTGTTCTCGACAACTCCGATGTAATCTTCAAATGTTTTTCCAATCCCAGTATTGTTGGCTCTATTGCTTGGAACATATTCCAAGGATTTAACCTCTTTGAACTTTGAAATAATAAAATCCTTATTCTCCATAACGTATTATATTAAATATGAGTAAGTCAATAATATCTCTATCTTTGGAAAAATCTTCCTCTGATATGAATAGCTGTTCTATGGTAATGTTGAAATAGTGGCATATTTTATAGATCTGACTAAGGGTGTACTTATGTGGAAATTTAGGGCTTTCTATACTCCCTATTAAGCCCGGAGCCACTTCGAGGAGATTCGACAACTCTTTTTGGCTAACATTGTTGGCCTCTCTTAGCTCCTTTATCTTAAGGATGATTTCAAGTTGATACTCGGTCTTTCTAATCATTATTGTTATTTTTGCCCAAAAATATAGTTTTATATATGCTTATGTACTCACAATATGTGAGCAATTGAGTATATTTGCACTCACATAATATAAGTAAGGAAGGTATGTACAAAAGAACGATTGATAATAGGTGGAGCTTTAAGGATGCCGATACCAAAGAATTTACTCATTGCTATCATGCGTATCCTGCGATGATGATTCCCCAAGTAGCAAGAGCTCTAATAGAGGAATATAAGCCAGAGGATGGAGTTGAGCTACTTTTTGATCCATATATGGGAAGCGGTACATCGTTAGTTGAGGCTTCTATAAAAGGTATAAACGCGATAGGAAC
>ERZ1505065.468-NODE-468-length-10870-cov-3.732594_pt1 | contig 10870 bp, 9 predicted proteins | sample MGYA00571779_ERZ1505065 | MGnify/ENA primary metagenome ERZ1505065 (study PRJEB39906, sample SAMEA3182071) | gut metagenome | biome: human; feature: gut; material: Stool; isolation source: human stools | place: Canada | collected 2011-12-06 ...
AGATGTATCTCACTAGCAATATTTTATGATGAGATTATCCCAATAATTCATTCATTCTTGTTATATAAGAGGGGCGGAGCGTTTATCGTTCCGTCTCCTCTCTTTTTATCTTACACGGTACTCGCCCTGCAAATATCCTTCCGTCAACCAAACCGCTCTCCGGCCATCTTTTTGATTTCCATAGAGCATTTACCTTGACACACCTATTTTCCAAACCTAGCGAAATAGCGAGAAAGCAGTAGCAATAAGCACCCCTTTTTGTTAAAATACAGCGTTTTCCACACACAATAGGTGCCGGAAGCCTGCGTAACTAGTCGTATTAGGCAACGCCGATACTGCCGTTGGGCATCGTAAGTAGTCAAGAATAGGGTTATGAGTAGTCGCGAATGGGCATTCTTACCCTGTTATAACCCTATTGTAGCACCGTTTTTCTTCCCTTCCTGCCCCCAAAACATGAAATACGATGAATAAATTCCGCTAGAATAAAAGGCCGTTATTCAACATTAGCCTATCAACCAATCGATTGTCGTTTTTTTCTTTCGTTTTCGAGAGCATACCTTACCTTTACCCGAAAGAATCGATTCTCCATGACTTAAATTTACAAACTGTCACTTTGCTAAAAGACGCAAGACAAGGAGATGTCAAGTATCCGTGAAAGATGATACATCTTACAACGGTAATATCATACATCCTACAACAGTAAGATCATACATCTTACGGCGATAAGATGCTACAACTGTACCTTACTGAAAATAAGTTCGTGCATTAAACTCCATAATCGGACGTTTTAAACTGAATAACGTCGCAAATATCGCAGCGTTTCTCCTGTTCTAATGTCGCATCAAGTACTTAAAATATGTATATACACGAAAGAGATAATTGGACATCATTCAGATAGGACGTTTCCGAGCTTACCGCACTCCTTGAAGAGGTGGGGCGTAAACGAGGAATGCTGTATGGCAGACTTGCCTCACACCATCCCCAACGTCTCAAACATCCCCCGGTAAACGGCGGCCTTCTCCTCCAACGGCCTCGGATAAGCTCTAGAGGATGAAGGCATACGGAACAGCCTCATCGTCCTTCCCATACAAGAAAATTCCGACGAGAAGCCCACTTTCGGCTCCTCCGTGCCGGGCAATACGGAGAGGAGGGTATCCATCGCTTTCTGCCCGGTTACCACGATCGCCACGCATTCCGGTATCTGGGACAAGACCTTTTCCGGATCGATCGGCCGTACCACCTCAAGGAACTTATCGGAGGCATTTGCTTTCAAGCGGATCACCTCCATGGCGGTATCACCGATCCCGATCCCCTTTTCCCGGCAGAAAGCCTTCGCCTTCTCCTCGCTGAACGCCTTCTTGTCTCGCAGGAACGCATCCTTGTTCCCATAGAAAATCAAGCCAAGGATGCGCCACATATCATTCTGGATATTCGGGTAATAAAAATCCATGCTCCAACGAGCTCTTGGAGGCGGAAAACTTCCCAGCATCAGCAATCTCGTATTCTCCGGGAGGAAGAAACCTAGCGGATGCAGCTCGGTGGTCATGCTTCCTTGCTCTTTTTGAGTTCCTTCTTCTGATCCTCTTTCGCCAGAAGCACGACGTTATACACGAAGTCCGTGATCCATTGCTCGGAGTAGCCTAGTTTCTCGGCATACTTACGCACGCTCCATGCGGCCTTCTGCACGCTGATATCCTTCCACTCGGACTTGGTCAAGATATCGTGAACCGTCTTCGTCGTCATATTATACAGCAACTTCTTCACCAGCATGGAGAAGCGGAACTTCCACTGCATCAGATTGCCAAGCAAGTTGAACAAGTCATTGCAGAAACCTTGGAACATGAAGAAATACGTCTTGATATCGTTCTGGTTCTTGCAGTTCTTCTTCACCGAGCTGTCGATCTCCTTGAAGAAAGCCTCGCTTAGGCCGTAATCCTCCATCAACACCTTGCGCACACGGGATTTCTCGGCGACACCCAATTTGTTATTCTGGGTCGGTATCTTCAACATGCGTTTGAACAAAGCCATATCGGCGAGCATGTTCAAGTTGGTGATACCCAAGTTCACGGCCATAACGGCTTGATAATATACACGGATTAAAGATACGAACTCCTCCACGGAACCTTTGCCGGCCTCTTCCGCCTCAGATACGTTCTTCTTGAATAGCTTAGAAATAAAATTCATCGTACGATTATTAAATAGTTTCGAGCCGCGAATATACGAAAACTTACCGCCAATACAGAATAACTATTCAATTCTCTCCACCGTAACCTCCGGAAATTGCTCCATCAATAACAACAGTGGACTTTCCTCCGTGTTTTTACGGGCTTTCAACACGATGCTGACGACGTACACGTCCTTCTCCTGATGCCCCAGGCTTTGCGTGTCATAGCTTACCAACAGGAAACCTTTCTCGTAGATAACACGGGCGATCCGGTTGATCGCCTCCTTGTCGGAGGTAGAGAATACCACCAAGGAACTTCGCATCCCGATGCTTTTAAAAATAACGCTCAACAGCTCCAGCCCGGCGAGCGTCAACAAAGTGGCGGCGATACCGAGCCCGTACATGCCTGAGCCGACGGCCAGACCGATACCGGCGGTCGCCCAGATACCGGCGGCGGTAGTCAATCCCCGCACGAATTGTTTCTGGATGATGATCGTACCCGCCCCGATGAAACCGATGCCACTCACCACTTGGGCGGCCACACGGCTCGGATCGAGACTTACGCTATTCTCTAGGATGACATCTTGGAAGCCATATTGGGAGACAACCATGATCAACGCGCTACCCAACGAAACAAGGAAGTGAGTCCGGTAACCCGCCTCCTTCGCACGGTACTCACGGTCTAGTCCGACAACGGCGCCCAGAATACCTGCCACGAAAAGTCTTAGTATGAAATCCCACATCATAATCAACGATCTTTTAGGTTTTACCCCGAAAGATAGGAATTATTTATTGATTCAGCCGCCATTCACGGTGATAAGAATCGATCGCCTCCCGGACGGAGCCATGTAGGAGCAGGAGGTTCTTGCTCTGCTCGTAATCCAGACGAAGCTCTTCCATGATCATACGGGTGCCACGGTCCACCAATTTTTGGTTGGTCAGTTGCATGTTCACCATCCGGTTCCCCTTCACCCGGCCAAGCTTGATCATCGTGGAGGTCGTGATCATATTCAGCACCATCTTCTGGGCCGTACCGCTCTTCATCCGCGTACTTCCGGTGACGAACTCCGGACCTACTATCGGCTCGATGGCGATCTCCGCCTCCGCCGCCATCGGAGAGTCCGGGTTGCAGGAGATAGAGGCCGTCAGGATTCCCCCGGAGCGCGCCTTACGCAGGGCGCCGATCACGTAGGGAGTCGTACCCGAGGCGGCTATCCCCACCAAGGTGTCATTCGTATTGATATGATATTGTTGAAGTTCCTCCCAAGCCTTATCCAGATCGTCTTCCGCCGACTCCACGGGATTCCGGAGCGCCCGGTCACCGCCGGCGATCAAACCGATCACCAAGGTATTCGGCATACCGTACGTGGGAGGAATCTCGGAGGCGTCCAAGACACCCAAGCGACCACTCGTACCCGCCCCGATATAGAAGAGCCTGCCGCCTCTCCGCATCCGCTCTACGATACGGGTTACCAGCTTCTCGATCTTCGGGATCTCCCGGCCAACGGCGATCGCCACTTTCCGGTCCTCGTTATTGATGCCTTCCAGCAACTCCCGGACAGACATCTGATCCAGATTATCGTACAACGATTCCGACTCGGTTATCTTTTGAAATGCCATAACTCATTCATTTTTTTCTTCGTTCGTAAAATGATACCGGATCAATCCGTTCATGGGAGCCTGTACGACCGTACCGACCTTCAAGTCTAAGGATAAGGCCGCAGCTTTCAATACCTCCTGATAATAATAGGCGATAGAGCCTACGAAATGAATCGGGTACGTATCAGCTCCCGGATATAACGCCACGTTACGGAGGAAAAAGCTACGGAAACTCGTATAGACCAAATTATAAATCGGTTGCTCGGTGATATTCTCCAACAAGAAACGGGATAAGGTAGCCAAGAAACGATTCGGGAAAGGTTGTTTATATACCCGCTCCAACAATAAGGCGGGCGTCAACTCATATTGATCCATAAACTTCCGAACCAAAGGCGCCGGCAACTGACGCTTCAAGCAATCCCCTACCAATAACTTCCCGAGCACGGCGCCACTACCCTCATCCCCCAGAATGAATCCCAAGGGAGAGATATGCTCCGTTATCTCCGTCCCGTCATACAGACAAGAATTCGATCCCGTCCCCAATATACAGGCGATTCCCGGACGGCTCCCGCATAAGGCACGAGCAGCCGCCATCAAGTCACTATACACCTCTATGGGAGCCGGGATATAAGGCGTAATCGCCTCTTCCACGATCCGGTTCTTCTCCGGGAAGGCGCAACCGGCGCCATAGAAGTAAATGGCATCGATCCGCTCACCCTTCAAGGCGGGCAATAAGGCATCCCGGATTTCTCCGGCGATCTCCTCCCGTGTCTGGAAGAAGGGATTGATACCCGCCGTCACGACCGTACGCACCGGTCTGCCTTGATCCGCCAGGCACCACTCCGTCTTTGTAGATCCGCTATCCGCAATTAATATCATACACTTATTATAATATCAAATTCTGGAGAATATATACCACCGCACCAGACAAATATCCCGCCAAGGCCAGCAGCGAGATATTCTTCAAGTACCAAATGAAATTGATCCGCTCCAGGCCCATCACGACGACTCCGGCGGCGGAACCGATGATCAACATACTTCCACCTACTCCTGCGCAATAAGCCAAGAACTGCCAGAACACGCCGTCTTGCATGAAGTTCGCCAGATAAGCCGGATCAGTCGCCGCAGCCACCATAGCGTCCGTAGCCACCGGGTACATACCGATAGCACCCGCTACCAACGGAACATTATCCACGATAGACGATAAGGCGCCGATAATCAGGTTCACCGCATACACATTGCCTACCGTATCGTCCAGCCAGAAAGCGAAATCCGACAATACGCCGCTGCAACGCAAGGCATCCACCGCCAAAAGGATTCCGAGGAAGAATAACAAGGTCGCCCCGTCTATACGGTGAACCACCTTGGACAAGCGCAATTTCAAGTCCTCGTCGATCGGTTTACGGGCGTATAGCATCTCCGTATAGAACCAAAGAATACCCACTCCCATCAAGATACCCATAAACGGGGGAAGATGAGTAACCGTCTTGAATACAGGCACGAACAATAAACACAACACACCGATGATCAAGATCGATAACTTCTCCTTATCCTTCAATTTCTTCAGCAACTCATTGTCCGCCTCCATTTGCGAGAATGCGTTAGGGGGCGTCACGTTGCCATGCAAGAAACGCATGGCGATCAAGACCGGGATCAACGCCGATACGATACTCGGCAGGATCAAATGGGGGATCGTGGATGAGGTGGAGATATTTCCCCTTACCCAAAGCATGATCGTAGTCACGTCGCCGATCGGTGACCAAGCGCCACCGCTATTCGCCGCTATAATAATGATACTGCCGAACACCCACCGCTCTTTATAATTCCCGAGCAACTTACGGATCAACATGATCATGACGATCGAGGTGGTAAGGTTGTCCAACACGGCCGACATAAAGAACGTGATCACGGCGATCAACGCCAGCAGTTTCTTCTTTTTCTTCGTGGTAATATGATTCGTGATAAACATGAAACCGCCATGGGCATCGATCAGCTCCACGGTTATCATCGCCCCGATCAGGAATATAAGCGTCTCGGCGATCTCTCCGATACTATCCAGAACCTGATGCTCCACGACGAACCGGGTACATTGTTCCTTAAACGTTAAAGAACCCAAAGAGGGGAACGATTCCAAGAACAAGCTGAATTCCTCTGCCGAGGCCCTCGGGATGAAAAACGGGGCCGCGTACGTGTACATAACCCATAAGCCCGTACCGATAAGCAAAGCCGTTCCCGCCTTGTTTATCTTTAGAGGATGTTCCAATGCGATCATCAAATAACCGACAAGGAACACAATGACCATTGCTGTCAACATAACTTCATGATTTAGGTTTAAACGCTACAAATGTAGAAATAATAACTCTGTAACACGATAGAAAGACGGAATGTTTTTTAAGATAATTTTACCAAACATGCGAAAGGAACCGGACTGCTCCGATTCCTTTCCTATTCTCTCGAGGGAAAACTATAACCCCGAGACAACTCACGCTACAACCAACATCTTATCACCCACGGAGACCTTGTCCGTCTCATTGACATACACCTCTTTCACCACCCCATCGATCGGCGTACGAATCTCGTTCTCCATCTTCATGGCAACCAATACGCAAAGCGGGTCTCCCGCCTTGACCTCATCGCCTACCTTGACATATACCTTCTGGATCACGCCCGGCATCTGGGCCTGTATGACCTGACGGCCGACCGTCTTGGAACTGGTTCTCGACAGGCGTAATTTCTTCAACTCGTCAATCACCTGTACTTGGAAATAATCACCTTTATTCTTTACCTCATAGGTGGAATCTCCAACACTGGATATTTGTACGCCATGAGATTTATGGTTCATGATGATCGAGTGGATCGTATCTCCGCCCAGATTGTAATCTACATCATAAACGGTACCGTTTACGGATACTTTCTTGATAGGCCCGTCTTCCAGAATCTCTACCTTGAACTCTGTGTCGGGAATATCGTTAACCGTGGCAAAATAAGTCGCTAAAGCCTTTGACATAATCATTCCTCCTCTCATTAAAAGTTATTGGCCAACATTTGTAACTTCCCGTAGTGCTTCCACAGGGACTCCCCTACCAGCGGAACGGTCGTCGCACGGGCGGCCGCCTCTTTCTCCTCCTCGTAATGCTTCAAGGCGGCGGCGATCACGGCGACGGTCGGGTCGCTGTTCTGGCGACGCTTCAAGTCTTCCTTATCGAACTTGGTGTCGATAAAGGTCGTATCGTAATTCCCCTTCAAGAAGGTCGCGTTATGCAACACACGCAGGTGGAACGGAATCGTTGTCTTGATTCCCAAGATCTTGTATTCCCGCAAGGCACGTATCATATTCGAGATGGCGGACTCACGGGTCCGGCCCCATGTGCAAAGCTTGGCGATCATCGGATCGTAATGCAAGGACACCTCGAAACCGGCGTAAGCGGCGCTATCCAGACGTACGTTACGTCCCTCGGGAGCCTCACGCACCTTGATCACGCCCGGAGAGGGCATAAAGTTATTTTCCGGGTCCTCCGCGTAGATACGGCATTCCAAGGCATGCCCCCGGCAAGCCACATCTTCCTGCTTATAAGGCAGACGATTTCCTGCGGCCACCAAGATCATATCGCGCACCAAGTCCACGCCCGTTGTCTCCTCCGTCACCAGATGCTCCACTTGAAGGCGGGTATTCATCTCGAGGAAATAGAAGTTCTGGTCCTTATCCATCATGAACTCCAACGTCCCGGCACTGTAGTAACCGATTTTCTTGCAAGCCTCCACCGCTACGGCCAACATCTTCTGGCGAGCGGCCTCCTTCACGAATGGAGAGGGCGCTTCCTCGATCACTTTCTGGTTACGGCGCTGGATAGAGCACTCACGCTCATACAGATGGATCACGTTCCCATATTTATCCCCGAGTACCTGCACCTCGATATGATGGGGGTTCTCGATATACTTCTCGATATAGATGGCGTCGTTTCCGAATGAGTTGGCAGCCTCGGAACGAGACATACGGAAAGCCGCTTCCATCTCATCCTCGCTATGTACCAAACGCATACCCTTTCCACCGCCTCCGGCAAGCGCCTTTAGCATAATCGGATAACCCACCTCGGCGGCTACTTTCTTGGCATCCTCTATGTCCGTCACCGGCTTTTCCGTTCCGGGTACAACCGGCACACCGGCTTCTTTCATGATCTTACGGGCCTCGGTCTTGATACCCATCTTCGCAATCACGTCGGCGCTCGGGCCGATAAAGATCACGCCCTCCTCCTCGCAACGACGAGCGAAGTCGGCGTTCTCCGACAAAAAGCCGTAACCCGGATGAATGGCGGCTCCTGTCTTCTTGGCGATCTCAAGGATCAAGTCCGGCTTCAAGTAAGAGGTATCCGCTTCATCTTCCGAGATGCAGTAGGCTTCCTCCGCATAACGTACATGTAATGCTCCGCGATCCACATGCGTATAGATCGCTACGGTCGGGATGTTCATCACCCGGCAGGTGCGGAATATCCGCATCGCTATCTCGCCACGATTGGCTACTAATACTTTCTTTATCATAAGGATTCGTTTTTAAAGAGGAATATTGGAATGCTTCTTCGGAGGATTGGATTGCCGTTTGTTGGCCAGCAACTCAAAACTACGGATCAAGCGGCTGCGTGTGATAGACGGCTCGATGATCTCGTCTACATAGCCTAACTCAGCGGCCCGGTACGGGTTAGCGAACTTCTCCCGGTAATCGGCTTGCAATTCCTTCCGTTTGCCTTCGGGATCTTCCGCGGTCTTCAAATCCTTACGGAACAAGATATTCACGGCACCATCCGGTCCCATGACAGCGATCTCGGCGGTTGGATAAGCGAAGTTGATATCGCCCCGGATATGCTTGGAGCTCATCACGTCGTAAGCGCCGCCATAAGCCTTTCGGGTAATGACGGTCACTTTCGGCACGGTAGCCTCGCAATATGCGTACAATAACTTAGCGCCATGACGGATAATCCCCTCGTACTCTTGGTTCACGCCCGGCAAGAAACCCGGTACATCCACCAGCGTCAACAACGGTATATTAAACGCGTCGCAGAAACGGACGAAACGGGCCGCCTTTACGGACGCGTTGATATCCAGCGTACCGGCCAACGCGGCAGGTTGATTCGCCACGACACCGATCGTCTTTCCATTCAAACGGATATAACCGATAATGATGTTCTTGGCATATTCCTCTTGTATCTCGAAGAAGTTTTGATCATCAGCCACGGAAAGGATCAGTTCTTTCATGTCGTACGGCTGGTTGGGATTAGTAGGAACCAGCAGATCCAATTGCGGATCGATGCGGTTCGGGCTATCGGTAGTAGGAACGAATGGCGGCTCTTCCATATTATTATTCGGCAAGAACGACATCAACTCACGTATCTTCAAGATACAATCCATATCGTTATCCGCCGTGCAATGAGCCACTCCGGAACGGGTACTATGCACTTCCGAGCCTCCCAGATTCTCCATCGTAACCTCTTCTTGCGTCACGCTTTTCACGACCTCCGGGCCGGTGATAAACATATAGCTCGTTTGTTTTACCATAAAGATAAAGTCCGTCAACGCCGGCGAGTAAACCGCTCCACCCGCACACGGGCCCATAATAGCGCTAATCTGCGGGATCACGCCCGAAGCCAACGAGTTCCGGAGGAATATCTCGGCGTATCCCGCCAAGGAACGAACTCCTTCTTGAATACGTGCGCCTCCCGAATCGTTCAACCCGATCACCGGAGCGCCTAGTTCCGTTGCCATGTCCATGATCTTACAGATCTTACGGGCATACGTCTCAGACAAGGCTCCACCGAATACCGTGAAGTCCTGAGCGAAAACAAATACCGTGCGTTGCCCGATCATTCCGTAACCGGTGACCACGCCATCTCCCAATGGACGCTGTTTTTCTAAACCGAACTCATGGCACGTATGTGTCACGAACTTGTCGATTTCCACGAAACTACCTTTTTCCAATAGTAGTTCGATTCTTTCTCTAGCGGTTAGTTTACCTGCCGCATGTTGCTTCGCAATGCGGTCTTCTCCGCCCCCTAACTCAGCTTTGTGGTTAAGAGCTTTTAATTGTTCAATTTTTTCCTTCATGGCGTATCTCTTTAATTATCCGGGAAACGTTCAATATATTAGAAAACAAAGTCTGTAAATGTATTGTTTCCTAAAGAAACGAAATGTATCATATATTACATCTATCGCCCGATCAATGAGATCTATCAAAAAGGATATTTTTTAGTAAATACTGAAATCTTGCGGCTTGATCACGAAACCGATCCGCAGCATGCTTTTGTATTGATTATATTCCAAAAGGTTCTCACCGTAACCATTATAATATTGCAGGAAGAAATATTGGTTCTCGTTATTATTAAACTTATAGCTCAACTCGATCTGAGTGTTAAAGCTGAACCAAGTCTTTCGTTTGGTCAAGATAACCCCGCAGTTAAAGCGCCTGTTGTCTGTCCGGTAATTGGCGGCTACTTGGAATATACCATTATATTTAAGGATGTCTTTATTTTCCTTACCGTCCACGATCGGTATCCAGCCCTTGAATTGAACTTCCCAGTTCTTATTCAACAGGACAGCCGCCGCTAGGGTGATCTTGTTCCAACTTCGGGAGAAGATGCTATCTTTACCGTTCGACTCGTGCTCGACCATCAAATAGCCTTTCCCGATATATTTATTCTTATGCACGATAAGGTGCCCCAAACCGATACCCGGATTAAAATTCAAGTCGCGCATCGGCAAGGACTCTTGAAAGACATTCCAAAAAGCCTTTTGCGTGTATTGCAAGAAAAGATAGGTATCGAAGGGGAGTTTACTTTTCGTAAGACGTTGGGCGATGCTCAACTGGAATTTAACGTCGGAGTTTCTCGCCGTAGGCTTGTTGCCGATAGGGATACCGCCAATAAAATAATTGTCCTTGAATAAGGTAAAATAAGGTGACTTATCCAAAATCGCACGAATACTATCCGCATTATAACTCTCTTCCGGCCCTTTCGCTAAAACTTGCGAATGTGCCATACCGCAAACAAGAAGGAAGAGAAAGGATATAATCGTTTTTTTCATAAATGATCTTAAATTATAAATGTGTCCGCGAATATAGGG
>ERZ1505065.501-NODE-501-length-10251-cov-3.556297_pt1 | contig 10251 bp, 6 predicted proteins | sample MGYA00571779_ERZ1505065 | MGnify/ENA primary metagenome ERZ1505065 (study PRJEB39906, sample SAMEA3182071) | gut metagenome | biome: human; feature: gut; material: Stool; isolation source: human stools | place: Canada | collected 2011-12-06 ...
TATAAGAGACAGGGCTTGCCGTAAACGAGTCTGTGTTAAAAGCGGTCATGATCGTAAAACAAATTACGGGACAGATTATTTTCTTCTTGGTTCCGTTGATCATTCTAGGATTCGTGGCGCCTTCTATCGCCCGCTTGAAAAGCAACGCATCCAAAGTCTTATTATTCGCTTTTAGTATCGCATACCTGTCATCGGTTGGCGCCGCTACCTTTGGCGCCGTTGTGGGTTATGAATTAATACCGCATTTGCATATTCAAACCGCCTCGGAAGGTCTAAAAGACATCCCTCCCATGTTGTTTAATCTAGAGATTCCGCCAGTGATGAGCGTTATGTCGGCATTGGTATTGGCCGTGATGCTGGGACTTTCTACCGCATGGGTTAAATCCGAGGAGATGGAGAGGTTGCTGGAAGTATTCCAGAACATGGTACTTAAATTGGTAGAACGGGTCTTGATGCCGGTCCTGCCGCTTTTCATCGCCGCAAATTTCTGTGTCCTTAGTTATGAGGGGGCGATTACAAAGCAGTTGCCTATCTTTTTATCCGTCCTGTTGATTGTCATCATTTGCCATTACATCTGGTTGACCTTACTGTATGTAGTCGCATCGATCTACTCCCGGAAAAATAGCTGGGGCGTATTGAAATACTACGGACCCGCTTATTTGACAGCCTTAGGCACCATGTCATCCGCCGCCACCTTGGGCACGGCCTTGACCTGCGCCAAGAAAAGCAAGATCTTGCGAGAGGAAGTAATTGACGTGACTGTCCCCCTGTTTGCGAACATCCATCTATGCCGCTCTATCTTGACGGAAGTGTTTTTCGTATTGACCGTCTCGCAAATATTATATGGCAGCATGCCGGACTTCACGACGATGTTCGTATTTATCATCTTGCTTGGTTTCTTCGCGATCGGCGCTCCCGGCGTACCGGGCGGTACGGTGCTCGCCTCATTGGGCCTGATCATCGCTATCCTAGGTTTCGACGAGGCGGGAACGGCATTATTGCTTACGATATTCGCTTTGCAAGATAGCTTCGGTACGGCTTGCAACGTGACGGGAGATGGTGCTCTTACCTTAATCACGGATACGTTCGATCAAGGGCAAACGGGAAAAGCTTCCACAGCTTTATAAGGACAAAACCTCATGGCTATTTTACTGCAACCCGCCTTGCAGTAAGTGGTATCACTTCCTTTTCATTCGATACTCTATGGGTGACTCCCCCGTATGCTTCTTGAAATACCGTCCCAGATAGGATTGGCTGGGAAAGTTCAAGTGGTTCGTTATCTCCTGCACGGTCATTTCCGTGGTACGCAACAACACCTTTGTCTCCAATATGATATGCCGGTCTATAATGGTCTTCGCCGACTCGCCCGCCACTTGCCGGGTGATAGTGGAGAGATAACGGGGAGAGATACAAAGCTCGTTCGCATAGAAAGAGACCTCTTTCTGGTCGAGATAATGGGCATGGATGCAATTGATGAACTTATGGAACAACTCCTCCCCACGGTTGCACCCATTTTGCTGGCGGCTCGAGAAGGAGTACCTTGTCTTATCATACATATTAAGGAAGAAGCATTGCAACTGGTTTTTCACGATCATATCACGGTACACGTTATTCCGATCCATGTAAATCAGCCAAAACAGCCGGATGATCACATTTATGGTCTCCTCCTGATCGGCGGGATGCGTATAGCAAGGGCTATCCTTTATGAAGCGGAAAAAGGGCGGATCCAGCCGGAATACGGCCTCGTCGAACAAGACCTTCGAAAAGGATATATATTGTACCTTGAAATCCTCGCTACTCGCGTTCAACGTCAGGATCGTATCCGGTATCAATACGATCACCGTGTTGCGCCGGATATCCCATCGGCTCAAATCGACGGATATATTCGCCGTTCCTTTATAGCAAAATAAGATCATGCCATATCCGCTCTTGTAAGGACGATCCAATAACTCCCTCAAATCGGAATCGCCTATTATGAACGACTCTCCTCTCTCTATCTCAAATGGATTCATATGTCTACTATTTTGCCCGCGAATATAAGAGATCATTAGCATATAACGGATCATTCCATCTCAAAATGAACAATCATCGCCTCATTGTGGAAACAATGGTTCGCCGATAAGCGAGTAGCTTTGCATCCGAAAATATAGGTATTAGTTAAGATGAAAAAGCAAAATCGATTGATGAAGACTGCGATCGCCTTATGGTGTATCGTAGCTGTTGGGTGTAAACAAAGCCCTGTAATCCAACAAAGTTCAGGGTATGCGACAATGACCGTATTCACTTCGGAGAAAACTTTATCCAATAATTACTCGGCGAGTATTCGAGGAAAACAGGATATTGATATTTATCCGCAAGTATCTGGTTTTATTACAAAGCTTTGCGTAACGGAAGGCGAGAGCGTAAAAAAAGGACAAGTCTTATTTATTATTGATCAAGTTCCTTATCAAGCGGCCTTAAACACCGCCATTGCGAACGTAGAGGCCGCTAAGGCATCCGTAGCGACAGCGCAACTGACCTACGACAGTAAACAAGAATTGTATAAAAACAAAGTAGTTTCCGAGTTCGACCTAAAGACCACCTACAACACTCTACTCTCGGCAAAAGCCCAATTAGCCCAAGCGGAGGCACAAGAGATAAACGCCCGTAACAACCTTTCTTACACGGAAGTGAAAAGCCCCTCGAACGGCGTCATCGGAACCCTGCCTTATCGTGTAGGCGCATTAGTAAGCGCAAGCCTACCCAAACCACTCACCACAGTATCGGACAATTCCGAGATGTATGTGTATTTCTCCATGACCGAGAACCAGCTGTTGGCCTTGACCCGTCAATACGGCTCGAAAGACAAAGCCTTGGAGAATATGCCCGAGATCGAGCTTCAGTTGAACGATAAATCGCTTTATCCCCAAACGGGAAAGATCGAGACGATCAGCGGCGTTATCGATCAAAACACCGGAACGGTCAGCTTGCGTGCCGCATTCCCGAACGAGGAGCAATTATTGAATAGCGGGGGCTCCGGGAATGTGATCATTCCGGTTACATACGATAACTGCGTCGTAATTCCCCAAGCCGCCACGTTCGAGATCCAAGACCGGGTATTTGTCTTCAAGGTAGTGGACGGCAAGACGCAATCCGCCCCCGTAGAAGTGACCCGTGTGAACGGAGGACAAGAGTATATCGTAAACGCCGGATTGAATAGCGGCGACGTGATCGTAGCCGAAGGCGTAGGTTTATTGCGTGAAGGAACACCGATTGAAGTAAAACAAAATTAAGAACAATGAAAGTTAGCACATTTATAGAACGCCCCGTACTGTCCGCCGTGATTTCCATCACGATTATGGTTGCGGGTATCATCGGGCTTTTCACCTTGCCCGTAGAACAATATCCGGATATCGCCCCTCCTACCGTTATGGTCAGTACGACTTACTTCGGGGCGAATGCCGAGACCATGCAGAAGAGTGTCGTAGCCCCTTTGGAAGAGGCGATCAACGGCGTGGAAGATATGACCTACATGACCTCCACGGCTACCAACTCCGGTACCGCCACGATCACGATCTATTTCCAACAAGGAACCGATCCGGACATGGCCGCCGTAAACGTACAGAACCGTGTATCGAAAGCGACCGGGCAATTGCCGGCCGAGGTTACCCAAGTGGGTGTCACGACTTCCAAGCGCCAGACCAGTATGTTACAGATCTTCTCGCTCTATAGCCCGGACGGTTCTTATGACGAGAACTTCCTCAGTAATTACATCAGCATCAACCTAAAACCAGAGATACTCCGTATCTCCGGAGTCGGCGAGTTGATGGTTATGGGTGGCGATTACAGTATGCGTATCTGGATGAAGCCCGACGTTATGGCCCAATACAAATTGATCCCCTCGGACGTGACCTCCGTGTTGGCCGAGCAAAATATTGAGTCCGCCACGGGTTCTTTAGGCGAGAACTCGGACGAGACGTATCAGTACACCATGAAATATAGCGGACGCCTGCTTACTCCGGAGGAATTCGGCGATATCGTGATCCGCTCCACCGAGGATGGAGAGGTATTGAAGCTAAAAGAGATAGCAGACATTGAGTTAGGAAAGGAGAGTTATGCCTATATCGGACAAACAAACGGTAAGCCGGGTATCTCCTGTATGGTTTTCCAGACAGCCGGATCGAATGCCACGGAGGTGAATAATAAGATCGACGCTTTTCTTGAGGAAGCCTCGAAAGACTTCCCGAAAGGTATCGAGGTCGTAAAATTGATGAGTACGAATGATTTCTTGTACGCCTCGATCCATGAGGTTGTAAAAACCTTGATAGAGGCCATTATCCTCGTTATCCTTGTGGTATATGTCTTCTTGCAGGATATCCGTTCTACGCTGATTCCGTTGGTAGCGATCGTAGTTTCCTTGATCGGTACGTTCGCCTTTATGACGGTCGCCGGATTTAGCATCAACTTGATCACTTTATTCGCTTTGGTATTGGTGATCGGTACGGTGGTGGATGATGCGATCGTTGTTGTAGAGGCAGTCCAAGCTCGGTTCGACGTTGGATATAAGTCCTCTTATATGGCTAGTATGGACGCGATGAAAGGATTGACATCCGCCATCGTCTCTACTTCATTGGTATTTATGGGCGTGTTTATTCCGGTATCCTTCATGAGCGGTACATCCGGTACGTTCTATACGCAGTTCGGCTTGACGATGGCAGCGGCCGTAGGTATCTCTACCGTTAACGCATTAACGTTAAGTCCGGCACTTTGCGCTATCTTATTGAAGCCTTACATCAACGAGGACGGTACCCAAAAGAATAACTTCGCCGCACGTTTCCGTAAGGCGTTCAACGCCGCATTCGATTCGGTCATCAAGAAATATAAGCACGGGGTATTGTTCTTTATCAAGCGGAAATGGCTGGCTTGGTCTTTATTGGCATGCTCCATCGTATTACTTATCGTCTTGATGAACACGACAAAATCCAGCTTGGTGCCCGATGAGGATCAAGGTACGGTCTTTGTCAACGTAAGTACGGCCTCCGGAAGCTCCTTGGCTACGACTAACAAGATCATGACGAATATCGAGCAACGGATCAACCAGATTCCACAGCTTCAATCTTATTCCAAGGTTTCCGGTTATGGTTTGCTGGCCGGACAAGGTAGCTCTTTCGGTATGTTCATCTTGAAACTAAAACATTGGGATGAGCGCCCGGACAAGGAAGATAACGTACAAGCCGTGATCGGACAGGTATATGGCCGTACGGCAGATATCAAGGACGCTACGATTTTCGCCATCGCCCCGGCCATGATCCCCGGATATGGTATGGGTAACGCATTGGAAATGCATACGCAAGACAAGGCCGGTGGAGACTTAACGACCTTCTTTAACACGACCCAGCAATATCTCGCGGCCTTGCGTGAACGGCCCGAGATCGCTACGGCTTACTCTACCTTCGATATCAAGTACCCGCAATGGCGCGTGGATGTGGACGCGGCGAAATGCAAACGGGCCGGAATCACTCCGGATGCTGTTCTATCAACCCTTTCCGGTTATTACGGAGGGCAATATGTGTCGAATATCAACCGTTTCTCGAAGGTGTATAAGGTGATGATACAGTCTGATCCTAAATATCGTCTGGATGAGGCCTCCTTGAATAATACGTTCGTACGCATGTCGAACGGCGAGATGGCACCGCTTAGTCAGTTTATCACATTGACCAAAGTCTATGGGGCTGAGTCTTTAGCTCGTTTCAATATGTATAATTCGATCGCCGTCAATGCCGTACCGGCCAATGGATATAGCTCCGGGGATGCTATCAAGGCGGTAAAAGAGACAGCGGCCACCTCACTCCCGAAAGGATACGGGTATGACTTCGGTAGTATCACCCGTGAGGAGAACCAGCAGAGTAATACGACCATTATCATCTTCGGTATCTGTATCTTGATGATTTATTTGATCCTAAGTGCCTTGTACGAGAGTTTCCTTGTTCCTTTCGCCGTGATTCTTTCCGTACCGATGGGTTTGATGGGTAGTTTCTTGTTCGCCAAGTTCATGGGATTGGAGAATAACATTTATCTGCAAACCGGTCTGATCATGTTGATCGGGTTGTTGGCGAAGACCGCCATCTTATTGACGGAGTACGCTACCCAGCGCCGCTTGTCCGGCATGAGCCTGACCTCGGCCGCTCTTAGCGCGGCGAAGGTTCGTCTGCGCCCGATCTTGATGACCGCTCTTACGATGATATTCGGTTTGCTGCCATTGATCGTTTCCAACGGCGTAGGCGCTAATGGAAACCGCTCGTTGGGAACCGGTGCCGTTGGCGGTATGTTGATCGGTACATTGGCTTTGTTATTTATCGTGCCTTGCTTATTCATCACGTTCCAATACCTGCAAGAGAAACTACGCCCGATCCAATTCGAGCGTTCCCTTGATTGGCAGGTGCAAGAAGAGGTAAAAGAGGCCGCCGAAGAAAGAAAAGAATATTTAGATAGCAAGAAATAATCTATCCAGTTGTATATATATAATGTATATGAAGAATAACATCATACTCTTTGCCGTAGCGACGCTAGCGTTGAATAGCTGCGGCATTTACAAGAAATACGAGCCTGTCGCCACCCTCCCGGAGAATCTATATCGGGAGGAGATAGCCCCGGCAGATACCTTCTCCATCGGGAATATCAGTTGGCGGGACCTATTCACCGATCCGGCCTTGCAATCCTTGATCGAACGGGGATTAGCCAATAATACAGATCTGCAGATTGCCCATCTAAAGGTGCAAGAAGCCGAGGTGGCGTTAATGACCTCCCGCCTCTCCTACCTCCCGTCGCTCTCCCTAGATCCGCAGGGCACGACAAGTAGTTTCAATAAGGCAAAAGCGTCGTGGACATACAACGTCCCGGTATCGGCCAGTTGGGAGATCGATATCTTCGGCCGGCTGACAAACGCCAAACGACAAGCAAAAGCCGCCTTGTCGCAAAGCCAAGCGTATAGCCAAGCCGTACAAACACAACTGATCGCCAACATCGCCAATTTATATTATACCCTATTGATGCTGGATCGGCAATGCGAGATCACGACGGAAACCGCCGTGAGATGGCAAGAGAGCCTTCGTGCCACCCAAGCGTTAATGGCAGCCGGCATGACTACCGAGGCGGCCGTATCGCAAACCGAGGCTACTTGCTACTCCATCGAGACCTCTGTTAAGGATCTGGAACAGACCATCCGGGAGACCGAGAATACGCTTGCCGTCTTATTAGGAGAAACACCTCAAGATATCGAGCGAGGAAGATTGGAAGAGCAGTCCTTGACCCCGGATCTGGCGATCGGCATCCCGGTGCAGCTGCTATCGAACCGTCCGGATGTACGTAGCGCCGAGTACGCATTGGCGCAAGCGTTCTACGGGACAGCCTCCGCACGCTCCAATTTTTATCCCTCGCTACGTCTTAGCGGCAGCGCAGGGTGGACAAACAGCGCAGGCAGTTACATCGTAAATCCGGGTAAACTATTACTATCGGCGGTCGGCTCCCTCACGCAACCGCTATTTAACAAAGGAGCGAATATCGCCCAATTGAAAATAGCGAAAGCGCAGCAAGAGGAGGCCAAGCTCACTTTCCAACAAACCGTGCTCAACGCCGGAAAAGAGGTGAACGACGCACTTACCCAAGCCCAGACCGCAAAGGGAAAGATCGACTTGCGTACACACCAAATCGAATCGCTTGAAGATGCCGTGCGTAGCACCCAATTGCTGATGACGCATGGAAACACTACTTATTTGGAAGTGCTCACGGCACAGCAAACCCTGCTCAGCGCCCAGCTCTCCCAAGTAACGGATCGTTTTGACGAGCTTCAAGCCACCGTAAACCTCTACCAAGCCTTAGGAGGAGGCAGACATTAAAGAGAGTCCTTTCAGACTTGTATATAATTATGATTGTAACCTCCTTTTGTGCGTGACGCATAGAAGGAGGTAAAAAAATACCCGGTTTATGGTATATGCCGTAAACAATCCATCCACTATCTTTGTCATATAAATAAAAGAATCCAGAAACAACAAAATTCATTTGTATATGGCAAGAATAGCAAGACAACTGACCGACCTTGTCGGCAACACTCCCCTGTTGGAGTTCTCTAATTTCAACGCGAGCAAGGGCCTTAAAGCCCAAGTAATCGGCAAGCTGGAATATTTCAACCCGGCTGGTAGCGTAAAAGACCGCATCGCCTTGGCGATGATCGAGGACGCCGAGGCTAAAGGCTTGTTGAGACCCGGCGCTACCATTATCGAACCGACCAGCGGTAATACCGGAGTCGGACTCGCTTTTGTCTCCGCCTCGAAAGGCTACAAATTAATCCTGACCATGCCGGATACCATGAGTGCCGAGCGTCGTAACTTATTGAAAGCGTTAGGTGCCCGGCTCGTCCTCACCCCCGGGGCAGAAGGCATGAAAGGAGCCATCGCCAAAGCGGAGGAACTGCGTGATGCGACTCCCGGTTCCATCATCCTACAACAATTCGAGAATCCCGCCAACCCGGCCATGCATATCCGCACGACCGCCGAGGAGATCTGGCGTGATACGGATGGTAAAGTAGACCTGTTTGTAGCCGGCGTAGGAACCGGAGGCACGGTCAGCGGTGTCGGTGCCGGATTGAAAGCTCACAACCCGAACGTACAAATCGTAGCGGTAGAGCCTAGCGATTCACCGGTACTTTCCGGAGGCAAGCCCGGCCCGCACAAGATACAGGGCATCGGAGCCGGCTTTATCCCCAAGACCTACAACGGGGAGGTAGTTGACAATATCCTGCAAGTAACGAACGATGACGCTATCCGTACCAGCCGCGAACTGGCCGGGAAGGAAGGGTTGCTGGTAGGAATATCTTCCGGCGCCGCTGTATACGCCGCCGTGGAACTAGCTAAACTTCCGGAGAATGAGGGAAAAACGATCGTGGCGTTGCTTCCGGACACAGGAGAAAGGTATCTCTCCACGGTTCTATATGCTTTCGAGGAATATCCTCTATAGGCTTTTATCGGTTTATCTGATGTCATAGAATCTGAGTCGAAAACACTATAGTGTTTGTGGATAAACACAATAGTATTCAGACTAAAACACTACTGTATTCGTGCACAAATACAGTAGTGTTTTTTACAGATTACAAGAGCCCTTTCGTACTCGGTAGCTCAAACCGATAAATATCTCGTCGGATCGCCATCTTGATCGAGCGGGCCAAAGCCTTGAAGATACCTTCTATCTTATGATGCTCGTTCATACCCTCGGCACGGATATTCAAATTCATGCGGGCAGCGTCGCCCAAGCTCTTGAAGAAATGGAGGAACATCTCCGTAGGCATATCTCCCACTTTCTCACGGTGGAACTCAGCGTCCCAAACCAACCAAGGACGGCCACCGAAATCCAGCGCCACACTACACAAGCAATCGTCCATCGGAAGGCAATAGCCATAACGCTCGATCCCTCGCTTATCACCCAGCGCTTTCAGCATCGCCTCGCCAAGGGCAATCGCCGTATCCTCTATCGTATGATGCTCGTCGACCTCCAGGTCGCCTTTTACCCGTACCGTCAGATCCGTACCGGAATGCTTACCGATCTGATCCAACATATGATCGAAGAAACCAAGCCCGGTAGAGATCGATGTCTTTCCGGTTCCATCCAGATTCCAGTCCACATAGATGTCCGTCTCCTTCGTGGCACGCCGTACGACCGCACGACGCTCGCCGGCAAACAGATACTCGGTGATCTTATCCCAATCATCCGTGATATAGGCGGGAGACAATGAGGTAGCGTAAGCCGCCAACTCACTCTCCGCTCCCTCCTCCGGGCGCAACCAGATACCTTTAGCGCCCAGATTATGGGCCAACTCCATATCCGTAAGGCGGTCCCCGATCACGAAACTATTCTCCAGATCGTATTCACCGGTCATATATTTCGTGAGCATTCCCGTACGAGGCTTACGATTCGGGGAATTATCCTCGGGAAAGGAAGGATCGATCAAGATATCGTCGAATACGATCCCCTCTCCTTCCAGCGTCTTTAGCATCAAGTTATGGGCAGGCCAGAAAGTCTCCTCCGGGAAAGAGGGCGTTCCCAGCCCGTCTTGGTTGGAGACCATCACGAACTCGAAATCCAACCGCTCGCGAATGAAATAGAGGTTACGCATCACCTTCGGGACAAACTCTAGTTTCTCCAAGCTATCCAATTGATAATCTACGGGCGGCTCTTTTACAAGCGTGCCGTCCCGGTCGATAAACAACGCTCTTTTCCTCG
>ERZ1505065.522-NODE-522-length-9974-cov-4.018046_pt1 | contig 9974 bp, 7 predicted proteins | sample MGYA00571779_ERZ1505065 | MGnify/ENA primary metagenome ERZ1505065 (study PRJEB39906, sample SAMEA3182071) | gut metagenome | biome: human; feature: gut; material: Stool; isolation source: human stools | place: Canada | collected 2011-12-06 ...
GCTTGGAGCAGGTACGGGATTTGTTGGTCGTGGATGGTATCATCACGAATGGCGAGACTACGATAAAGCTCCGGAGAAGCGTGGGCCTGACCGACGATTTCACGGAGGATGAGTTCGTGAATAACGCCAAGGTGGTGGTGGAGCGTGAGGATGGAGCTGTTTTCACTTGCGCTAATTCTTCCGGGAAGGGAGAGTATAAGGTGGATATGGGAGAGCTGGACCCGGGTAGCCGGTACCGGCTACATATCTCGCTGGATGGGCTGGAGTATGAGTCGGACTATCTGGGACCGGAGATAACGCCTCCGATCGACTCTCTCTCCTTGCTGAAGAAGGGGCCGGGAGAGGAGGTCCGTCTCTGTGTGTCTACGCATAATGCCCCGGATCGATCCTCTTATTTCCGCTGGATGTATAAGGAGAATTGGGAGGTGAAGGCGGAGATCTTCATGGCCGCCGAGAAAATGGGTAATACGGTCGTAATATATGATTTACTTACATCGAATAATTGGTATTATTGCTGGGGGAAGGACAGCTCGAAGGTGATCTCCCTAGGCAGTTCCGATAGGCTGACGCAGAACGTGATCGCTAACAAAAGTATCGCCTCGTATCATCCCAGCGATCGCCGTTTCTCGATGTTGTATCATGCGGAGGTGGAACAATATGCGTTGCACCGGGAGGCTTACGACTACTATTTTAATTTGCAGAAGAACATAGAGGAGTCTGGTAGCTTGTTTGCCCCTATTCCTTCGGAGATGAAAGGGAATATCCGTTGCGTGACGGACCCGGAGGTTCCGGTGATCGGTTTCGTGGAAGTAGCGACAGTGACTCGCCTCAAGCGTTTCTTTCCGGAGATAGAGAAGGTATATGAGGCCGAGGTTACGGGCTGCGCAAGCACGATCGTACAGGGATCGGAATATGATAATAATCCGGATTACGGATATGTTTCCTATAATCCGATGAATGCGGAGAGTAATACGTATGCGCTGAAACGTTGTATGGATTGCGGCCGTTTTGGTTCGAAACAGAAGCCCTCTTGGTGGCCTACCAGTCATTTATAATTTAGTTGCTATGAAGAAGTCTATGATAAAACAATGTATCTTGTCGCTCCTCTGCCTTTTATGGGCGGGGCAAACGCTTCTCGCAGGGGAATTGCGAGAGCGGGTTTACCTGCAAACGGATAAGCAATTTTATCTGTCGGGCGAGCTTGTATGGATGAAATTCATTGCCACGGATTTGGACCAACGGTTATCCGACGTGAGCAAGGTCGGGTATGTGGAGCTTCTGGATAGCGCCTCGGCGGTCGTGCAAGCCCGACTCGTGCTGGAGAAGGGGGTGGGCGATGGTTGCCTGCAGTTGCCTTCTACCTTGCCGACCGGAAACTACCGGCTGGTGGCCTATACCCGTTATATGCGGAACGAGGGGGAGGAGGTCTTCTTTGAGAAGCCGCTGGCGGTGGTGAACACCTTCGTGACGAACGAGACCCTGCTGACAGATACTTTATTGCCCGCTTACTCTTTTACGAGGCGAGAGGGCCCGGTTTCCGTATCACCGGACCGTATGACCTATGATACCCGTTCAGGGGGGGAGATCCGGATAAACGGCCTGCCCCCGGATCTACAGACCCTATCGGTCTCTATCGCCGGGATTGACTTGTATAAACCTTCCGCCCGGAGCGGTATCGTTGATTGGATACAAAGCATGCCTACTACGGGATCATCGCCTGCCGATCGTAAATTCTTGGCGGAATACGAGGGGCCGATCCTGACGGGGAAAGTGATCGATCTGTCTACGGGCGAACCTTCGTCTAAAGAGGCGGTGAGGCCTTTATTGGGCTTTTCCGGGGGTGAGATCCGTCTTTTTGGGGGGCAACTGGGCCCTGCCGGGGAGGTGACTTTCTTTACGAGACACATATCCGGGACGCACGAGATCGTGACGGTGGCTTTATCCCCTTCCTCTTCTCGCTACCGGGTGGACATCGAATCTCCTTACGCTACGCATCCGGAGAAGGAGCTTCCCGCCTTGAGATTGAATCCCGCTTGGCAAGACGAGTTGGTGAAGCGGAGCGTGGGGCTACAGGTGTTGCATGCTTACCGGTCTGATTCCTTGGTTCGGGAAAAAGCGGAGAAGCCTTGGTTCCAGTGGCAACCGGATTGGAGTTATCTTTTGGACGAGTACACCCGTTTCACGACGATGGAGGAAGTCGTTATCGAGTTTATCCCCGGCCTTCGTTTCCGTAAGATGGATGGGGTTCGCCGGCTGGCTGTCTTGACCGAGGAGCGAATCGGGTATACGATCGGTAACTCATTGGTTTTACTGGATGGTATCCCCATCGTCGATCACGAGATCATTTTTAAGTACGATCCCCTAAAAATCCGGAAGATCGATGTGTATAAAGGTAAGTACGTATTCGGTGGGCAGATATTCGACGGTATCGCCTCCTTCTCCTCTTACGAGCATAATTACCCGGGTCTGGTAGTCGATAACTCCACCCAGTTCTTTGATTATGAGGGCACGCAAGCCCAGCGCATCTTCTATATGCCCGCTTACCGGACAGAGGCCGAGAAGCGATCTCCCGTTCCGGATTTCCGCCATACCTTACTTTGGCGACCCGATATCCGGACAAACGGCGAGTCCTCTATATCCATCCCCTTTACCACCTCCGACCTGACCGGTGATTTCACCATCACCATCGAAGGCCTGACCCAAACCGGCGAGGCCCTCTACGCAACGGAACAATTTCAGGTAAAATAACGTGCGGTATGGATTATTCTATTTATCTTTGCCTTGACAAACAAATCTTACTATGGGAAACTGGAACGAAACACAGGAGAAGAAAAAGGAAACGAAGGAGAAAGATAAGGCAAGGAAAGATAAGCTTGCTGTATTCTTTTTTAATTTGGCACAAGTATCTTTTACCATATTGGTATTAGGACTTCTTATAACGTTGACTAAAGAGGAACTTTACAATAACTATTTCTTGATGTTGTTGTCTTTGTTTGGCATAGTACTTACGATTTTGTTTGCTAGGATAGGTAATAATATATTAAAATAATATTCATGGTAGCATTAGTAGGTTTTGGTATTATAACGACTATAGTGGTTGCTTTCTGGATTTATACGGAAACGAGAGCCGGAAAGAAGTGGATAAAAAATTTGTAATAAATCATACTGTTGATTTATCCTCATTCTCATCTTAAATCCGTACTTTTGGCGAAAAATCAGATTTGAAGATGAGAAGTTTCGCTAGTGACAACAATTCCGGCGTGCATCCCCGGGTAATGGATGCGATCATCAAGGCAAATGATAATCATGCGGTTGGATATGGTGATGATCCTTGGACAGAGGCCGCTACGAGTAAGATACAAGAAGTGTTCGGCAAGGATGCTTCTCCTTTTTTCGTGTTTAACGGGACGGGGGCGAACTCCGTGGCCCTGCAAGCCGTGACCCGTCCGTTTAATAGCATCCTGTGCGCCGAGACCGCTCATATCAACGTGGATGAATGTGGAGCTCCCGCACGAATGACCGGCTGCGCCATCGTCACGATCCCTACGACGGACGGTAAGCTGACACCGGAATTGATCCGTCCCCATCTGAAGAACTTCGGGGTTTGCCACCATTCGCAACCCAAGGCCGTTTATATCTCCCAAGTATCGGAATTAGGTACGATCTATACGATAGAGGAAGTGAAAGCGATCGCCGATCTCTTACATTCGTACGATATGTATCTGCATATGGACGGAGCACGCTTGGCGAACGCCTGCGCTTACCTGAATTGCACGATGCGCCAAGTGACCGTAGACGCAGGCGTGGATATCTTGAGCTTCGGAGGCACGAAAAACGGTATGATGATGGGAGAGGCCGTGGTCTCGTTCCGCCCGGAGATCACGGAGAACCTGCGATTTTACCGGAAGCAATCCGCCCAGCTAGCCTCGAAGCTACGTTATCTCTCCGCCCAGTTCATCCCTTATCTGGAAAATAACCTCTGGTTGGAGAACGCTATGAAAGCGAATATCAGCGCCGCCAAGCTAGCGGACGTGCTACGACAATACCCGGAAATTCATTTTACGCAGAAGATCGAGTCCAACCAGCTCTTCTTCACGATCCCTGCCGAGGCGTTGAGGAAGTTGCAAGATAAATATTTCTTCTATATGTGGAACGAGGAGATCAACGAGGCCCGTCTCGTTACCTCTTGGGATACTTCCGGCGAGGATATCGCTGAGTTCGAGCAGTCATTGAAAGAGATATTCGGTTAAGGTATAGATATAAAATGAATATAAACATTAGATCGAATCCTATGAGGAAATGGTTTATTTGGGCGATCGTTATGATCGGATGTTTGCCCATAAATAAGGCATTGGCACAGCAAAGCGGCGATGCCGAGCGGAATACGTTGCGTATCATGAGCTATAATATCCGCAACGGAAGGGGCATGGATGAGGTGACGGACCTCGGGCGTATAGCGGACGCTATATGTAAGGTAGCCCCCGATGTCGTCGCCGTACAGGAGGTAGATAGCGTGACCGTAAGAAGCGGCGGGATCGACGTGCTCCGGACGTTGGGAGAACGCACCCTGATGTTCCCTACCTACGCCCCGGCCATCGACTTCGATGGCGGTAAATACGGAGTAGGTATGCTGAGCAAGGAGAAGCCGGTGAGCTACCGCTATATAGCCCTTCCCGGACGGGAGGAGGAACGGGTCTTGCTATGGGTCGAGTTTGAGAGATATATCTTCTGCTGCACGCACCTTTCCTTGACACCGGAAGACCGGATGCTCTCCTTGCCGATCCTTCGGCGGGAAGCAGCTTTCGCTCATAAGCCCCTGTTTATCGCCGGGGATTGGAACGCTACGGCGCATTCCCCCTTTATCACGGAAATCAGCAAGGATTTCCAGCTATTGAGCAATCCTAAACAGGCTACATTCCCGGCTTCCACGCCGGATAGCTGTTTGGACTATATAGCGGGTTATGTAAAGAATGGACAGCCCTTTACCCGTTTGTCCGCATGGGTTCCCGAAGAGGCGGTGGCATCGGATCATCGCCCGGTCGTAACGGAGGTTCGCCTGAAGGCCAAGCCGGAAGAGATCTTTTATGCGGCGCCCTATCTGCAAAATCCTACGGAGGGCGGCATAACGGTGATGTGGCAGACCCGTGTCCCTACGTATAGTTGGGTAGAATACGGTACGGACACGCTGAATTTGAAGAAGGCTCGCACCATCGTGGACGGTCAAGTGATATGCAACGGCTTGCATAATAAGATTCGGCTGACGGACCTACGACCGGGGCAAACCTATTACTACCGGGTATGCTCGCAGGAAATCATGCTTTACCAAGCCTATAAGAAAGAGTTTGGCGAGACGGCGGTATCCCCGTTCTACACCTTCACGCTCCCTTCCGCATCCCAAAAGGATTTCACGGCCTTGATCTTTAACGACCTGCATAAGCATATCCCGACCCTAGACGCCTTATACGGGCAAGTGCGTGATATCCCTTATGATTTCGTGGTATTTAACGGGGATTGTATAGACGATCCCGCCAATGAGAAAGAAGCTTTGTATCATTTGGCTTATTTATGCGGGAAGGTGGGCGCCAGTCATGTACCCGCTTTCTTCCTAAGAGGCAACCACGAGATACGCAACGCTTACTCGATCGGTTTGCGTGCCTTGTTTGACTATGTGGGCGATAAGACATATGGGGCGTTCAGCTGGGGAGATACCCGTTTCGTCATGCTGGATTGCGGCGAGGATAAACCGGATAGCACATGGGTGTATTATGGCCTGAACGATTTCACCGGTCTCCGGAAAGATCAAGTGAGTTTCCTCTCGAAAGAATTGAGCGGCAAGGAGTTTAAGCAAGCCTCGAAGCGGGTTTTATTGAACCATATCCCTATCTACGGAAACGGGGATGCCTATGAGCCTTGTCCGGAGCTTTGGGGAAGCCTGTTGGCGAAAGCCCCTTTCAACGTGAATATATCCGCCCATACGCATCAATACGCCTTCCACCCGAAAGGCTCGTTGGGAAACAACTTCCCGGTGATCGTAGGCGGGGGGTATAAGCTCGATTCGGCTACGGTGATGGTATTGCGGAAGAAAGGAAACGAGATGAGTGTACGGGTGTTGAACGCAAGAGGAGAGACCTTATTAGACTTGAAATTATAAGAGACAGTATGGATACGGATTTGATTTACGGGATCGATGACCGTCCGCCTTTGAAAGAGACGCTTTTTGCCGCCATCCAGCATCTACTGGCTATTTTCGTGGCGATCATAACACCTCCCTTGATTATCGCCGGGGCGCTGAAACTGGATCTGGAGACGACCGGTTTCTTGGTTTCCATGGCCCTATTCGCCTCCGGGGTATCCACATTCGTTCAATGTCGTAAATTAGGACCGGTCGGGGCGGGGCTGCTATGTATCCAAGGAACCAGCTTCTCGTTTATCGGCCCGATTATCACGGCTGGGTTGGCGGGGGGGGGTTCCCCTTTTTTTCGGCGTTTGTATCGCCGCCTCTCCGGTAGAGATGATCGTGAGCCGTACTTTTAAGTATCTGCGCTCGGTGATTACTCCCTTGGTATCGGGTATCGTGGTGTTGCTCATCGGCTTGAGCTTGATCAAGGTAGGAGTGGTCGCTTGCGGCGGGGGGTATACGGCTATGGATAACGGTACGTTCGGTAGTTTGCGTAATATCGGAGTAGCTGTGTGCGTCTTGTTGAGTGTCTTGTTCTTCAATCGTTGTAAGAACAAGTACTTGCGGATGAGTTCCATCGTGCTAGGGTTGTGTATCGGTTATGCGATCGCTTTCGCCATGGGGATGGTGGATATGGAGGCTGTCTCCTCGCAAAACCTGAGAGGGTTTAATATCCCGGTTCCTTTCAAATATGGATTGGATTTTAATATCTCTTCATTCGTGGCGATCGCATTGATCTATCTGATCACGGCGATCGAGGCTACGGGGGATATTACGGCCAACTCGATGATATCGGGAAAATCGATCGAGGGAGAAGGCTACCTGAGGCGAGTCTCCGGTGGGGTGCTGGCGGATGGGGTGAACTCGTTTATCTCCGGAATTTTCAACTCTTTCCCGAACTCTATCTTCGCCCAGAATAACGGGATTATCCAGCTGACGGGAGTCGCCAGCCGGTACGTAGGGTATTATATAGCGGGTATGCTGATCCTGTTGGGTTTATTCCCGGTTGTCGGCGTTATCTTCTCCTTGATGCCCGATCCGGTGCTGGGAGGGGCTACCCTGCTGATGTTCGGTACGGTGGCGGCAGCAGGTATCCGTATTATCGCCGCCCAAGATATCAACCGGAAGGCCACGTTGGTGTTGGCGGTTAGTTTGTCCTTGGGGTTGGGGGTGGAGCTGATGCCGGATATTCTAGGGGCCGCTCCTCAAGTGATCCGTGGCATTTTCTCCTCCGGTATTACGACGGGGGGCTTGACGGCCATTCTGGCGAATTTATTTATACGTGTAAAAGAAGATCAAACAGAATAACAAATTATGGAATTATTGAAGCAACGCATCTTGCAAGACGGCCGCTGTTATCCCGGCGGTATCCTTAAAGTGGATAGTTTTATCAACCATCAAATGGACCCAATGTTGATGTATAAGATCGCCGAGGAATTTATCCGTCGTTTTCAAGATCGTAAGATAAACAAGATCGTGACCATCGAGGCGAGCGGTATCGCCCCGGCCATTATGGTGGGTTATATCATGCAACTGCCGGTGGTCTTCGTAAAGAAGAAGAAACCGAAGACGATGGAGAACATGCTCTCTACCGTGGTCCATTCCTTCACGAAGGATCGTGACTATACGGTATGTATCAGCAATAATTTCCTGACTCGGGAGGATCATATCCTGTTTATCGATGATTTCTTGGCTTACGGAAACGCCGCCATGGGAATGGTCGAGTTGGCGGAGCAATCGGGAGCCGTGATCGAGGGTATGGGTTTTATTATAGAGAAGGCGTTTCAAGATGGCGGGAACCTGCTGCGTGAAAAGGGCATACGTGTGGAGAGCCTCGCCATTATCGATAATCTGGATGATTGTAAGATAACGGTTCGTTAAAGGAAAAGATATGGATGAGAGAATAAAAGAAAAGTTGATTAACCGTGCGAAGACGAATCCTTATGTGAATTTTCTGGGGATCGACTTCACGGTTATCGAGGAAGGTCGTGTAGAGGCGCATATGCCCTTGCATGACGAGCAGAGACAATATAGCGGCGTGACGCATGGGGGTGTCTTGGCTGCTTTGGCGGATACGATCGCCGGTTTCGCCGCCTATACGATGACCCCGCTGGAGAAAGACGTGCTGACGGCAGAGTTGAAAATGTCTTTCTTACGGGCCGCTTGGGGTAATGAGCTGATCGCCAAGGGTACCGTGATCAAGGCGGGACGGAATATACATTTTTGTGAGTGCGAGATTTATTGCGACGATAAGTTGGTGAGCAAATCTTCCGGCACCTTTTGTGTGGTCCATCCCCAAGTATAGAAAAGATGTTACTTATTTATCAATATCATGAAGACTTCAAATGTAAAAAGAATCCTTTGCGGCTGCCTGTTGTTCGCCGCTACGTGGCCGGCATTCAGCCAGCCTGCCACGAATCCCCGCCTGATCATCCGTGCGGATGACATGGGGTCGTTCCGTTCCGCCAATATAGCGTGTATGGAAGGGTATAAGAATGGGGTGGAGACCTGTATAGAGGTTATGGTTGTCACCTCGTGGTTCCCCGAGGCCGCCCGGCTGTTGAGGGAGAACCCGGGGATAGATGTCGGGCTTCACCTGACGCTGACCAGCGAATGGGATAACGTGAAATGGCGTCCGCTGACGCATTGTCCCAGCTTGACCGATAGCAATGGCTATTTTTTGCCGATGATGTCTCCGAATCCCGCCTACCCGGGTCTGGCCATTCTGGAGAATACATGGAGCTTGGCCGAGATCGAGCAAGAGGCCCGGGCCCAGATAGAGATGGCCTTGAAGAACATTCCCCAGATCAGCCATATCTCCGGCCATATGGGATCGACCGGTTTCGATCCGGAGGTGGTGAAGCTGATGCGCCGCTTGTCCGAGGAATATCATCTGCCGGTCGTGGATCGGGTAGAGGCGATGCAGGAATACGATTTCACCTATTCCGGGTATGATGGAGCCTCCAAGACCCCGGCCGAGAAGGAGGCCAGTTTCATCCGGATGTTGGATAAGCTGGAACCCGGTAAACGCTATATGTTCTTGGATCACCCGGCCTTGGATAACGAGGAGATGAAAACTGTCGGGCATATCGGCTACGAGAACGTGGCGATGGACCGTCAAGGCGTGACCGATCTTTTTACCAGTCCGAAGGTGAAGCAAGCCTTGAAGGATAAGAACATAGACTTGATCAGCTATAACGACCTGACCAAGGAACTCCCTCGTGCGGAAGCCTCGAAAGCCTTGGATAAGGCGTTCGGCAATTACCTACGGGCGGTGAAAAAGGCGGATCAAGACTTGCATAGTATCATGATCCTCCAGCATGGAAAGGTCGTAAAGGAGCAATGGCTGGGTGAGGGCGACCGCCATACGCCGCATGTCTTGAACTCCGTTAGCAAGACCTTTACGGCTACGGCTATCGGTTTTGCCGTCGCGGAGGGTAAATTGAAGGTCACGGACAAGGTGATCTCCTTCTTCCCCGACCAATTACCGGCCGAGGTAAGCCCTTACTTGAAAGAGCTGGAGATACGTCACCTATTGACTATGTCCTCCGGCCATGATGTCGATCCCACCGCTTTAGTACGGCAGAAGGGGAACGAGAAGGCCGATTGGGCAAAGCTCTTCCTCTCGGCGCCGTTGGTACATAAACCGGGAACCTATTTCGTATACAACAGCCTCGGCACGTATATGCTTTCCGCTATCATCCAGAAGGTGACGGGGGAGAAGGTGATCAATTATCTCTATCCCCGTCTGTTTCGTCCGCTGGGTATCGTCGGCGCTACTTGGGAAGAGAGTCCC
>ERZ1505065.548-NODE-548-length-9451-cov-8.324074_pt1 | contig 9451 bp, 6 predicted proteins | sample MGYA00571779_ERZ1505065 | MGnify/ENA primary metagenome ERZ1505065 (study PRJEB39906, sample SAMEA3182071) | gut metagenome | biome: human; feature: gut; material: Stool; isolation source: human stools | place: Canada | collected 2011-12-06 ...
ACATGGATGGTAAATTTACATTATCAAATGTTCCAAGTTCTGCAAAGACTTTGGTAGTTTCCTTTATCGGAATGGCTACACAAGAAGTGGCTATAAAACAGACTGTCAATATTACTTTGAAGTCGGATGCCGAAGTGCTTGAAGAAGTGGTAGTAACAGGATATGGTAATTTCAAAAAATCATCATTTACAGGATCAGCCTCTAATGTATCAACAGAGAAATTACAAGATATCCCTACAGTTAGTGTTCAGGATCGTTTAGCGGGTTCTGTATCTGGTGTACAAATTACATCAACTTCAGGACAACCCGGAGCTGTCGCTTCTGTACGTATTCGTGGTATGGGTTCTATCAATGCCAGCAATGAGCCATTGTACGTTATTGACGGAGTCCCTATGCTGAATGGCAATGTTAGTGAATTCTCATACGCAGATTCAGGTAACAGCCTTATGGCTACATTAAACAGCAACGATATCGAATCTATGACCGTGATAAAAGATGCCGCCGCTGCATCACTTTACGGTTCTCGTGCTGCCAACGGTGTAATTGTTATCACAACTAAAAAAGGGGCATCCGGCAAGACAAAAATCAATTTAAGAGCAGATTGGGGACTTTCCAACATGGCCATTAACTACCGTCCGATCTTAAATGGAGAAGACAGACGTGAAATATTACATCTGGGACTTGCAAACTATGCATTAAACAATGGTAGTGACGAAACAGCTGCAAAAGCCTTCGCAGATAAGAATATTGAAGACTTCGCCGCAAGACCATGGTCGGGTTATACAGACTGGAAAGACGTCTTATTCCGCAACGGAAGTCACCAAAATTATGAAGTAAGCGCACAAGGAGGAAGCGAAAAAACACGTTTTTATACTTCCTTTGCTTATACTAAACAGGAAGGTATTACAAACGTTTCCGGCTATGAACGCTTTACCGGACGTGCCAATGTAACTCATCAAGCCAATCGTTTGACACTGGAGGCAAACACAATGTTTACCAACTCCACTCAAAACGTAAACAACGAAGGGACCAGTTTTGCCAGCCCCATCATGTGCTATGCAATGACTGCCTCTCCTTCTACATATCCGTATAATGAAGATGGTTCTTTCAGCACAAACTTCCCGGCATTAAATGGTGCCAATCCTATACAAACAGAAGCCTATAATTATAACAGAAGTACAATAAACCGTTTTTTAGGTTCTCTTTCTGCAACATGGAACATTTGGGACAACTTAAACATAAAAGAGGTAGTCAGTTATGATTTCAATCAAAACAATGAACGTGTTTGGTGGGATCCCCGCTCAAATGACGGACGTTCTTCTAATGGAGTTTACCAGCGTGTTATGGGAAACCGTGCGAAATTGAATACCCAAACTCAATTGACATATAACAAAGTAATTGCAGAAAAGCACACTTTAGACGCTTTAATTGGCTTTGAAACAGAAGATTACAAATATGATTATGTATATGCTAACGGAAACACCTATCCATCTTATCTGCCGGAAATAGAAAATGCAGGTAATACTCGTGCATCCAGCAGTGTACAAAGATATCGTATGACATCATTTCTAGGACGTTTGAACTATGATTATGAAAATAAATATTATTTCAGTGCCAGTTTCCGTCGTGACGGAAGTTCACGTTTATCTAGAGAAAGCAGATGGGGTGATTTTTGGTCTGTATCCGGTTCGTGGAGAATTACCAGTGAATCTTTCATGGAAAATATAAAAGAAGTAATTACTGATGCCAAGTTACGTGCTTCTTACGGTGTAAATGGTACACAGCCATCTGATTATTATGGTTATTTGGGTGTTTTCGGATTTGGATACAATTATAATAAAGGAGCTGGTTCTGCTGAAAATCGTATCGAGAATCCTAATATGAAATGGGAAAAGAACTATGCAACAAATATAGGTCTGGACTTAACTTTGTGGAATCGTCTGGCTTTAACATTCGAATGGTACAATCGTGAAACTAAAGACTTGTTGATGGATAGAGCTATATCTGCTGTACCCGGCATTATTGACGGGAGTGGTATTGCTAATACATTGATGAATGTAGGCTCAATGAGAAACCGGGGATTTGAGTTTGAAATCAAATCAACGAATATTCAAAACAACAATTTGACATGGACTACCACATTCAACATCAGCCACAATAAAAACAAATTAACAAAGTTGGATGGTGAACAGAACGAAATGATTAGCGGTGTATCCATTCATCGTATTGGGGAACCATACTATTCTATTTATGCTTATGAATATGCAGGAGTTGATCCTGCAACAGGTAAAGAATTATATTATATAAACGGAGAAGATGGAAGCAGAGAGACAACTACCAACTCCGCACAAGCAAATAAAACAATCATAGGATCAGTTGAACCTACCGTACAGGGTGGTCTCACAAACTTTGTAAGCTGGAAGTTTATTGATTTCAATATGACATTAACCTACTCATTAGGAGGCCATGCTTATGACTATGCGACTTGGTTGCAATCTAACGGAGGTACATATAATTATTTGGGTAACGTACCTGCTTATTACAAAATAGAAGACACTTGGAAAAAACCGGGCGATAATGCTAAATTACCTCAGTTTGCATATGGAAATACTAATATCGCATCATCTCGTTGGTTGATGTCTACAGATCATTTGCGCATCAAAAATATCACATTAGGTTTCACTATGCCTTCCAAAGTATCTCAAAAGTGGGGAATCAACAAATTAAGGGCTTTCGTTTCTGCAAACAATCTGTTGACATGGAAATCAGATGGTTTATATGTTGATCCGGAAACACCCGTTGATGGACTATGTACATTTGAAACACCGGCTTTAAGAACCATTACATTTGGCTTAGAAGTTGGATTCTAATTTATTAATTATAAAGTTTATACAGAATAAGAAACAGGATATTAAAATTCCATTATCCAGAAATCTTATTCAACATATAATCTAAAAAATAAAGAGAACAAAATGAAAAAAATATATAAATCTCTAGTTTTCACGATGGCAACCATTGCATTGACTTCGTGTGTAAACGATTGGCTAGATCTGACACCATCAGATAGTATTCCCAGTAATTCTGCCATCACAAATTACAATGATGCAAAAACCGCTTTGTATGGTATGTATGATGGTCTGCAGGGAAACTCTACCTATACACAGTATTATGCCGCACGTATGTTTTACTATGGTGACGTCCGGGGAGATGACATGCAGGCACGTACACAAGGAATGCGCTCTTCCAGTTGTTACGAAATGAAATACACCATTGACGATGCTCCCAACATGTGGAATGTACAATACAATGTATTACGCCGTGCCAACCGTTTGATAGAAGCCGTAGAAAATAACAAAATAACAGATGCCGAAAAGAATCAGGCAAATGTGAACAACATCTATGCACAGGCAAAATCTGTTCGCGCCTTGGTACATTTTGATTTGGTAAAAGTATATGGTATGCCTTATTCTTTTGATTATGGAGCTTCAATGGGAGTACCCATTGTGACCACCCCGATAGATCCTTTGAATGCCAGTGCTATTCCCGGACGTAATACAGTGGCCGAAGTATATGCCCAAATTGTAAAAGATTTAACCGAAGCCATTGACTCCAAAGCCTTAAATGTTTCTAAATCAGCTGGAGACAATCAAGGATTTATTGACGAATGGGCTGCCAAAGCTCTACTTACACGCGTGTATATATACATGGGTAAAAACCAGGAGGCTTTAGATATAGCAAAAAACATTATCGAAAATTCTCCTTATAGCCTATGGACAAAGGCTCAATATGCAAACGCTTGGGATAAAAACAACGCCAATCATATCAATGAAATGATTTTTGAACTTGTCAATAGCGGCTCTGATGACTGGGCAGACCGTGAAGGTATTGCATATTTATATCATGAAGATGGATATGCCGATGCTATTTGCACAAAATCATTTGTTGATATGTTAGCTCAAGATCCAAGTGATGTTCGCTTGGATGTGATTCTGCCGGTACAATTGAAAACAGATGACAGTGGAAAACCGACCGATATGTATAAGACCTATGGAGACAATCGTATCTTTATCAATAAATTCCCAATGGGAAGTTTAGGGGATATGCGATTAAACAATTTACCTATTCTTCGTTTGTCAGAAGTGTATTTAAATGCAGCAGAAGCTGCAGCTAAGTTGAATGACAAAGCTTCTACAGTTAAATATCTGAATGAAATTATTAAAAACCGTACAGATGATACAAAACAATTAGTTACAGAGTCTACCGCTACTCTAGAAAGAGTCTTATTGGAACGTCGTAAAGAATTAGTAGGTGAAGGACAACGTTTCTTTGACGCCATGCGTAATAATGAAACAATAACACGTTATACCAATGAAGATGAGAAAGGTTGGCATTATTCTATAAATAAAGAATCACAAGTATTCGACCGTTCTTATTTTAGAGCGATTTTACCAATACCTGTCAGTGAAACCAATGCTAACCCTATTTTAAAAGCTCAACAAAATCCAGGTTACTAAATAAAAATTCAACTCCGCTAATTCTCAAATAATCTTTAAAGGAAGGAGTTGAAAGAAAAAAATGCTTATCAAGGGATGTTCCAATACACAGGAGCATCCCTTTGAAACAAATACCTGACACTCCTTATACAAATACATTGTTTGTGCCAACAGAATTATCCATCAACATCTTCCATTCAATTTCATAAGAAAGAAGCGATATCCTGCCAATCCCTCATATCAAAACCAGGTTTAAAAGGCAAGCCCCTCTCACCTTTTATATTATAATAAACATTTCCCATCCCTACGTTTTTCGCACCTTCAACATCATTCTTCCAGTTATCTCCAATCATTAAAGAAGTATGTAGCTCGGACTGTGTAGCCGACATGGCAAAATAAAAAATCTCCGGAAACGGTTTATGTACTCCTATGTCCTCTGACAAAACAATTTTCTTAAAATACCCTTCCACACCGGCAGAACGCATCTTCTGCTCCTGCAATTCCCTGAATCCATTGGACAAAATATACAGATTATAACTGGATGCCAAATATTCCAAAGCTTCTCTTACATGAGGCATTAGTTTCTTCTTGTAAATTATATCATCAAAAAAATTATCCGAATAGGCTTTTACCAACGCTTTATCTGTAACTCCTACCTGCAACAATGGATAGGAAAATCTTTGCTCATTCAACTCATCTTTTGTAATCCTACCAGCACCATATTCATTCCACAACTCCTCATTCTTCCCGCTGTACAAGGTATAAAAATGAGAAAAAGAACGAAAATAACGATCAAAATGATATTTATCATACATATCTTGGAATGTATCACGAGCGTTTTCAGTAAAAGCCCATACTGTATCATCCAAATCAATAAATATACTTCTATACATACAACATAAAGCAGATTAAAAAAGGGTTGCGTCACTCACGGCACAACCCTTTCACAAAACAATAATTTAAAATCTCTTATTTCACCTGAATAACAAGATAACGTGATACGCTCCAAAATTCAGTAGGATTTGTAATTTTCAAGGCCAGTTGCCCTTTTGCATCTTTCACTAGTTCATATGAACCTACCGGATGTGTAGTCAGCAATTCAGCACGTTTAGAATACAACTTGATTTCCTTATCAGTACGAATATCAATCTGAGTAAAATAATCCTTATTAAAGTCCGCACTTTTCAGGACATCACCTTTTTCAAGAATTTTCTGGTCTTTCAATTCAGATTTTGTTCCAAAAACAAACCAGGCAGCATTCAAAGCTTTATCCTGGCTGGCTACAGTTGCAGCCTTCGCTTCATTTTCAGCGGTCAGTTCACTTACATTCTGGCTTAAACCAGCTACAGCATCATCCAGCTCAGCGATACGAATATTTTTTGAAGCTAATTCAGCCTGCAGAGTCTCAATCTGCTGCTGTTTAGCTTCCAACTCCTTCGTCAGGTTGGCTACAGCTTTCTTCAACTGAGCGGAATTATACTGACTATTCTTCAATTGCTTCTCCAGTTTCGCAATCTGCTCACGGTTTGACTGCAATTTTTCACTGATGAAGCGAATATCTTCTTTTATCTTATCAGCACTATTCTCACGAATAGAACCACTCTGTAAGTCTACACGATTTTCAGCCTCATTTATCTGACGAAAACCTTCCTGTACTTCATTGAAAGCACCCATGATATCGTCCAATTCAGCATTTCTGTTTAACAGTTCCACCATCAAAGAATCATTTTGAGCCTTCAAGGCATCTTTCTGAGCTCCATTACCACATGAAGTCAATAAAGCTACAGATAACAACGATAAAAATACTAGTTTTTTCATTTGCTTTACATTTTAAGTTTATTCATTTTTAGTCCTCTTTCCCACTGAGTACAATTACAATTTCACCTCGCGGCTCGTTTTGAGTGAAATGCGCTATAACTTCAGTTAATGTGCCCCGAACACTTTCTTCGTGAATTTTTGAAATCTCACGACATACGGAAACAGGCCTTTCGGCACCGAAAAACTCGGCAAATTGAGTTAAGGTTTTCACCAAACGGTAAGGTGATTCATAAAATATCATCGTCCGTTTTTCTTCTTGTAAAGAAGTCAAACGGGTCACTCTTCCTTTTTTTTGTGGCAAGAATCCTTCAAAACAGAAACGTTCATCAGGCAATCCCGACGCCACCAGCGCAGGTACAAAAGCAGTAGCTCCAGGCAAACATTGCACTTCGATGTCATTCTTCACACACTCACGCACTATCAAAAATCCGGGATCAGAAATACCAGGAGTTCCAGCATCAGATATTAAAGCAACAGTTTCGCCTGCTTTGATACGATTCACAATACCTTCCACTGTTTTATGCTCATTAAACTTATGATGAGACTGCATGGCGTTCTTAATTTCAAAATGTTTCAAAAGAATGCCCGAAGTACGCGTGTCTTCCGCCAATATCAAATCAGCCTCTTTCAACACACGGATGGCACGGAAAGTCATATCCTCTAAATTTCCTACAGGAGTAGGTACGACATACAGTTTTCCCATAAAACAATTGCATTCTGTTATAATGGAACAAATGTAGAAAGAAATTAAATGAATAAAGTTAATTGCCTCCATTATTTAACAGATGTTGCACTTTAGTTTAACATTATATCTTTTATTAATAAATTTCCGAGTGAAAATAGTCCTTTTTCGAGGTACAAATCGTACATTTGTACCTAAAATTAATCTATATTGTTACATCAAAATTATGGTAGTTTTTTCAGAAGACCACATTCAGGAAACGCGTAGAAGAGGAAGAATAGAAGTAATATGCGGTTCTATGTTCTCAGGTAAAACCGAGGAACTAATCCGCCGTTTAAAAAGAGCGAAATTTGCCCGTCAACGGGTTGAAATATTCAAACCGGCCATGGACACACGCTATTCAGAAGAAGAAGTCGTATCACATGACAGTAATTCCATTGCATCCACCCCCATCGATTCTTCTGCCAGTATCCTACTTTTCTCATCAGACAAAGACGTAGTGGGAATAGACGAAGCTCAATTTTTTGATGAAGGCCTGGTTGATGTTTGCAACCAGTTGGCCGACAATGGCATACGAGTCATTGTAGCAGGATTGGACATGGATTTTAAAAGAATTCCTTTTGGTCCTATTCCTGCCCTGCTGGCTATCGCTGATGAAGTAACCAAAGTTCACGCCATTTGCGTGAAATGTGGAAATCTAGCCTATGCCACTCATCGAATCACCAAAAGTGACAAGCGGGTTTTATTGGGAGAAAAGGCTGATTATGAACCGCTTTGCCGAGCCTGCTATATGGAGTCCTTGAAAGAAGAAACTGAAAATAAATAACATATGCTTTATGCTGCAGAAAAAAATAACATTCGACAGTTTTATCCGTGGAATATTGACAGCGGTTGTCATTATCGGCATTCTATACTTAGTAAATCAGCTTAGCGGAGTGCTACTCCCCTTTTTCGTGGCATGGCTTATTGCTTATCTTATCTACCCGATGGTTATTTTCTTCCAGCATAAACTGCGTCTGAAGAATCGGGTTATCTCCATATTTGTTGTTTTATTAGTATTATTATCCATTATCACACTAGCATTTATCGGACTTGTTCCACCTATCATTGAAGAATTCGGCAAGCTGAAAGAACTGCTTACCGAATATTTTATCGAAGGTTCCAAGCAAGCAGCTATTCCCGGCACTGTGGCCAATTTCATAAAAGAACATATAGATATGCTGAAAATACATGAAGCACTGAACGAAAACAACTTCGCAAATACTATGCGTAATGTGCTTCCACAAGTATGGGCCTTGTTGACCCAATCCGTCAATATTGTGGTCAGCGTATTTACCTCATTCATTATCCTGCTTTATACCTTCTTTATTTTATTGGATTATGAAGCCATTGCGCGAGGATGGATTAAACTGGTTCCTATCAAACACCGTGAAATGACAATACGCATTGTTACTGATGTGCAAGATGGAATGAACAAATATTTTCGCGGCCAGGCATTTGTTGCCTTTTGTGTAGGAATTCTATTCAGTATAGGTTTCCTTATTATTGACTTCCCATTAGCTATCGGTTTCGGTTTATTTATCGGACTTCTCAATATGGTACCTTATCTTCAGCTCATCGCTTTCATCCCCACCGTCTTATTGGCACTACTGAAAGCAGCGGATACAGGAGAGAATTTCTGGTGGATATTATTTTGCGCTTTTTTGGTATTCTGTATCGTGCAAATCATACAAGATGGCCTAATTGTACCAAAGGTTATGGGAAAAATTACAGGTCTGAATCCTGCCATCATCCTATTATCTCTCTCTGTTTGGGGAGCGTTAATGGGAATTGTAGGAATGATTATTGCTCTACCTTGTACCAGTTTAATGCTCTCTTATTATCAAAGGTATATACGAATAAAAGAAAAAGAATTTTCCGAAAGTACAAAAACGACTGACAATCAACAAATAAGCAATACCAAAGAGAAATAATTCAAAAAAAACAGGTAATATATTTGCATGTTTCATTTAAAAAGTCTACCTTTGCACTCGCAATTCGGAAGAATAGCAATAACAAAGGATTGATTCGCTAGCTCAGCAGGTAGAGCACAACACTTTTAATGTTGGGGTCTTGGGTTCGAGCCCCAAGCGGATCACCAAGAAAAAAAGAGAGTTACATCAAAATAACTCTCTTTTTTTATATCAGAATTAAACTGGTTAAACCAAGAATGGATTTTCCGGGTCAGTTTCCCAAAATATTCTTGACGCACCAGTCTTTCTCACTAGAAAGTTTGAAACATTTATGCCCTCATGCCCTCACAACAAACATAACAAGCTAATTATAAACCACTTATACATCAATGTAAAAATACTTACTCTCATTCATGCTCTCATGCCCTCACTACATTTTCAAGATAATTTTGGGTCAACGTAAAAACCTGAGGGATTCATAGATTAAGCATAAATTTTAGTCAGTC
>ERZ1505065.567-NODE-567-length-9243-cov-3.829560_pt1 | contig 9243 bp, 5 predicted proteins | sample MGYA00571779_ERZ1505065 | MGnify/ENA primary metagenome ERZ1505065 (study PRJEB39906, sample SAMEA3182071) | gut metagenome | biome: human; feature: gut; material: Stool; isolation source: human stools | place: Canada | collected 2011-12-06 ...
AACACATACACCACCCGTATTCTGAAATGGGAAACCAAAGAATGGGGAGAGATTCCGGCAGATTTTGGCAGAAAATAAGACAAAAAGGCCAAACACCCCAAAATATATTTTTATCTTTGAACCCAAGATAGCATTTTTGTATCCAAACACATCAATAAATGTATGAAAAATAAGCAATTTATTATTTTAGCGGTCGTTTGCGTCGTTACTCTTCTCCCTTTTATGGGATTAACGGATTTCCATACCAAAGGGGAACCCCGCGAAGCAATCGTTGCATACTCCATGATTGAAACCGGTAACTGGACGCTTCCCGTCAACAACGGCGGGGACATCGCCTACAAGCCGCCCTTGTTTCACTGGTGTATTGCCGCCCTTTCCTCTATTGCCGGGAAAGTAACGGAATACACTTCACGTATGCCCTCTGCATTGGCACTGATAGCTATGGTGTTAGGCGGATTCTTATTCTACGCCAAACGCAGGGGAGCTTCAGTCGCCCTCCTTATGGGCTTAATTACCCTGTCTAATTTTGAAGTCCACCGTGCCGGTATGAACTGCCGCGTTGACATGATGCTGACCGCCTTTATCGTACTCGCGCTCTACCAACTCTACCGTTGGTGTGAGAAAGGGCAAAAAGGATTCCCCTGGATAGCCACCTTGTTTATGGGATGTGCCACACTAACCAAAGGTCCCGTAGGTATCCTCCTGCCTTGCATGGTCACCGGGGTCTTTCTGCTGATCCGGGGTACCAGTTTCTTCAAAGCCTTTTTCTCGATGGCACTGGTAGCCATTACGTCCTGTATCCTGCCCGCCCTTTGGTACATCGCTGCCTACCAACAGGGAGGAGATAATTTCATCTCACTGGTTATGGAGGAGAATTTCGGTCGTTTCATGGGAAAAATGAGCTACGAATCCCATGAGAATCCTGCTTACTACAATATCATTACAGTCGTATCCGGCTATGCCCCTTACACATTGTTGGTTCTGCTTTCCTTATTCAGCCTTACATACGGGAAAATAACCGGAAAACCCCGCGAATGGTGGCAGAGGTTCACAACATATATCCGCGAAATGGACAGCACCCGCTTGTTCTCTTTATTGAGCATTGTTCTCATTTTCGTTTTTTACTGCATCCCAAAGAGCAAGCGCAGTGTTTACCTGTTACCCATTTATCCGTTCATCGCCTATTTCCTTGCCGAATATATCATGTATCTGGTCCGGAAAAACTCAAAAGCAGTTAAGATATACGGCGGATTTCTCTCCGTCGCCGCTATTCTTCTCCTTGTCACATTTATAGCCGTGCGGTTAGGATTAGTGCCCGACAGTATTTTCCACGGAAGACACGCCGCCGAGAATATAGCCTTCATGAACGCGTTGGCAAATATCTCACTCAACGCAGGCCACATCATCGTCATCTGCCTGCCATTAATTGCAGCCATCTATTTCTTCCGGACAATCAGGAAAAAAGAATCGGGAATGAACGTAGTGTATGCCACTCTTTTCGTTACATTCTCGCTTTTCATGTCATTGGACGGTGCTTACCAGCCCGCCATACTGAACACCAAATCGGACAAAGGAATGGCGGAAGATATCCGGGAAATAGCTTCGGGCAGCAAGATCTATTCTTATGTAGCTGTCGATATGCTCCGTTTCTACACGGTCAATTTCTATCACAACGACCAGATAGGATTGTTTGAAAAGGATATGCCGGCCGAAGGCTATCTATTGGTAGGACGACGCGATTTTGAAGGTTTCAAGCCCAAATATGAATCCGAATATACTTTTGAAGAAGTATATCAGAGCACGAAAAGAGGATGTGACATCCGTGACATTATTTACCTGTATCGTTTCAAGAGAAAATAGCCATAGGATCAGCGTAGAATAACAGAAAAAGAAGTAAACCCGTTACAGGTTTACTTCTTTTTCTATCAGATAACGCGGACGGCGTTTCACCTCCTTATATATTTTACCGATATATTCACCGATCACTCCGACGGCAGTCAGGATAGCGCCGCCGATAAACCAGACAGAAATGAGTAGCGAAGTCCAGCCTCGGATTACGTCTCCGCCAATAAACTCCACCAAAGCATAGATAATGGCCAGGAAAGAAACCAGGATAAAGATAAGCCCGGATGTGGTAATCAGGCGTAATGGTTTGACAGAGAAAGAAGTGATTCCGTCCAGGGCGAAGTTCAACATCTTCGTGAACGGATATTTCGATTCACCGGCAAAACGTTCCTTGCGGTCGTAATAGACAGAAGCGGTAGGATATCCGAGCATACACACCATGCCCCGGAGGAAAAGATTACGTTCGGGGAAAGACACCAATGCCTTCAGGGAGCGCTTGCTCATCAGACGGAAATCCGCATGATTGTAAACAATCTCCCCGCCCATTGTCCGCATCAGTTTGTAGAACATCTGCGCGGTATGTTTCTTGAAGAACGTGTCCGTTTTACGTTCCCGCCGTACACCGAACACCACATCGGCCCCCTGATTATAATAATCCACCATTTCCACAATAGCATTCACATCATCCTGCAAATCAGCGTCGATAGATACAGCCGCATCATAATCGCCGGCCGCCACAAAATCCAATCCCGCCCAGAGAGCCTGCTGATGCCCGACATTATGCGCCAGTTTCAAGCCCGCCACACACCTATGAGATTCAGACAATTGCTCTATCAGTTTCCAGGTAGTATCCTTGCTTCCGTCGTCCACATACAAAATCTTTCCTTCGGCCACCTTCCCTTCCTGCTCCATTCGGGCAAGCACATCAGATAGCTGACGAGTCGTTTCTTTCAATACTTCTTCCTCATTATAACAAGGAACTACAATCACAAGTCTCACGCCGTTCATAGCTTTTTATGTTTAAAGACAAACCGAACAAATAAGAAATTCACAGGAATCGCTATCGCAAACACCGGCACAGGTGCCCATGCTTTAGAAACTCCCAGATAGAGGAATACATTCAACAGAATGATATGCAACAAATAATTAACCAGATGCGCCCCTCCCATACCAACCAACTTTTTCCATGACGGAGTGGTTCCGAACGTAAAATAAGAAGTCAGATAGAAGTTGACAATAAAACTGATTACATATCCCGTCGTATAGGCTACATTGACGTTGATAAAAGATTGCAGGAAATAATAAATCCCATAATGCAATGCCGTAGCCAGCACGCCGACCACGCCAAAACGTATAAACTCTTTCACCAACGGCTTTGTTTTCATAAAGCACTTACTTCTTGACGGATACTTTATCTAATGTCTTGTGTTCTTTTACCAGGGATTCCGTACTTTGCAGCATAGAGAAGCAATAATCTTTCAAGTTCCGGAAAGCCTCCTCATCAGTACCAGTGGCAGCGTGGAGCTTACCTTCCTCCAGTTTGTACTTGAATTCCTGTTGGCTGTCCGGCGAATAGATAAACATATTCACCGAGTCTCTTGCCCCGATCAGATTATCCGCCGTAAAGAACATACAAGGACGTTCTTCTTCCAACAGATTGACACCGAAATTGTTTTGCAGGTAACTTATGTTAAGCAGTCCCAACAACGTAGGAGATACATCCACCTGCCCACCAAAACCGTCGTATACCCCCGGCTTGATATCTTTCCCGTAAATCATCAGAGGAATATGGTTATAAGACTGGGGCATTTCACATTCAGGTGTTCCCACCATTTTGCCATGATCGCCCAGAAAAACGAAAATCGTATTGTCAAACCACGGCTGTTTTTCCGCAGCCTGCATAAACTGCCGGATAGACCAGTCGGCATATTCTACAATCTGTTCTTCGAGCACATCACTATGCGGGTGGAAATAGGGCGGAATCACATAAGGGGGATGATTGCTGATAGACAGCAATACGCTGAAGAACGGATTCCCCGTCCCGGCCCTTTCATTCAAAATAGGAAGTGCATACTGATACATGAAGTCATCCTGCACACCGAAGCTGTTTACTACTTTTTCCGAAGGATAATTCTCCTGAGCGTAGATTTCGTCGAACCCGTTCGTGCGAAGGAATGCATTCATATTGTCGTACTGCGATTCGTGAGTCATAAAGAACAGGTTACAGTATCCGTTCTCCTGCAATACGGTAGGCAGTCCCGAATAGACAGGAATCACAGAACCTTTCATGGCATTCCGTTTCATGATAGCCGGAAAAGAATAAAGCGTGGAATAAATACCATGATTGGTATGAATACCGGAGGAGTAGAAATGACTGAAACTCAAGGATTGCTGATAAAGGCTGTCCAGATAGGGAGTCAGTTTCTTATCCGATCCAAAAGTCCCCATTAGATTGGCGGACATAGACTCCATAAAGACCAGAACTACGTTCCTGCGATTAGGCGTACCTTCCCGTTCTACTTTCCGTGCGATCGGAGACAACCGGTCAATTCCTTGCCTATGCAAATATTTCTGTACTTTTGATAAAGCGTCTTCCTCAGACATCAGATGCAGAGTCCGGTTTTCTTTCCGGTTATCATCCAGTGTACTTGTCAGCAGATTAAAGACGGGATTCACTCCCAACTGATTCAGGAACGGGTCTTCACAATAATATGCCTGACTTACTTTTATCGGGTTATATCCCATACGCCCACGAATGCCGAACAGGCAAAGCCCGATACAAATTGCACCTGCTACCAACACAGCTACCCGGCTCAACAGACTTATCTGTGGTGCAGCCTTTTCTGCCCTACGATAGAAATAGGATGCAAGGGAAGAAGCTCCCCAAACAAATACCACGATAGACAGGAGTCCGAGGAATATCGGAAAATAGTAAGAAGACTCCCCAAACATCAGACCAGCTGTTGTACCGCCATAGCCCGAACCAATTATAAATAGAAGAATTAATCGTTTTGAAGAAATATTCAAAATATGGAATATTGGCAGCAGCGATAACAAAAGATACCGAATAAAAACAACTAAAATAAACCGTTGTAGACCTAAACAGCCATTTAGCGGTGTAGTTACAAAGAGCGGCTATCCACAAAACAACCAGAGGGAGCAACAGGATATAACAAGCTATTACATTGTCAAACCAGAGTCCGCGGAGGAAAGCACCGGACTGCAAAAGAACATCTCCCTTTATTTCTGCCGGGAATTGATAGTCAATGGAACAGAACAGTGTGAACCGGAAAATAAAGAAAATGAAGAGAGCTACCACGTGTATGGATAACAGATATAAGAGGTAGCACTCAAAACGTTTTATAGAGATTCCTTTCATTAGATTCAACTTAAAAAAGTTCCATTATAATTATTCCGTTACAGTTGCTGCATATCGTGTAAGCGTTTGTAATATCCGTTCAGTTCTATGAGTTCCTCATGCTTGCCGCGTTCCACAATCTCTCCCTCATAGAGCACGCAGATTTCATCCGCATTCTTAATAGTAGAAAGACGGTGAGCAATGGCAATCGTTGTACGCGTCTTCATCAAACGCTCCAACGCTTCCTGTACCAGACGTTCCGATTCGGTATCCAGTGCCGAAGTAGCCTCATCCAGAATCAGAATCGGCGGGTTCTTCAAGATAGCACGGGCAATGCTGATACGCTGACGCTGACCACCGGACAACTTACCGCCCCGGTCACCGATATTCATATTATATCCCTCCGGCTTCTCCATGATAAAATCGTGTGCATTCGCAATCTTGGCAGCTTCTATCACTTGCTCCATTGTTGCATTTTCCACACCAAAAGCGATGTTGTTGAAGAATGTGTCATTAAACAAGATTGCTTCCTGATTCACGTTACCGATCAAACTGCGCAAATCGGCAATACGAACATCACGTATACTGGTTCCGTCGATTGTGATATCTCCTTCCTGCACATCGTGATAGCGCGGCAGCAAATCCACCAACGTCGATTTACCCGACCCCGACTGTCCTACCAGTGCGATCGTCTGACCTTTAGGAACTGTCAGGTTCACATGCTTCAACACTTCCCGTTTACCGTCATAACTGAAAGTGATATCCTTAAACTCAATTTTGTCATTCAGTCCCTTCAACGGTTTCGGATTCGAAATTTCTTTGATCTTATTCTCAGCTTTCAGAATCTTGTCTACACGCTCCATTGAAGCCAGACCTTTCGGGATGTTGTATCCTGCCTTCGCAAAATCTTTCAACGGATTGATTACGCTATACAAGATCACCATATAAAAGATAAATGTCGGAGCGTCAATCGATGCGTTTTGTCCCAGAATCAATGTACCGCCGAACCATAACACAGCTACAATCAGAATCGTTCCTAAGAACTCACTCATAGGATGCGCCATAGCCTGACGTATGGCAACCTTATTTGTCGCGTCACGAAGTTCGTTGCTGCATTTGGTGAAACGGTTAATCATTTTGTCTTCCGCAATAAAAGCTTTGATAATGCGCAAGCCACCCAACGTTTCTTCCAGTTGCGACATCGTATCGCTCCACTTGCTCTGCGCCTCCAAAGACTGGCGTTTCAGTTTTCGTCCTACCACACCCATCAGCCAGCCCATTCCCGGCAACACAACGATCGTAAAGAGAGTCAACTGCCAGCTGGTGATGACCAGTGTCGCAAAATACAGAATAATCATAATCGGACTCTTCATCAACATATCCAACGAGCTGGTAATGGAGTTCTCCACTTCACCCACATCCCCGCTCATACGAGCGATAATATCTCCTTTTCTCTCTTCCGAGAAGAATGACATCGGCAGACGCATCACCTTGGCATACACCATAATACGGATATCACGTACCACTCCTGTACGCAACGGAATCATTACAGCCGAAGAAGCGAAATAACAACCGGTTTTAAACAATGTCATAATCATCAGGAACAGTCCCAAAAAGATAAGCGCCATAGTAGGTCCATTATCTATTATCATCTGACTGATATAATAATAGAAGTTATTCTTAGCAACATCGGCCAAATCACCACTTCCCCATTCCATAAAATGATAGACCTTATCAGCCCCTTCCGTCTTGAACAGGATACTCAGAATAGGAATCAAAAAAGTGAATGAAAACACATTGAATACAGCAGATAAAATATTCAGCAAAACAGCCCAGCCGATATACTTCTTATAAGGCGACACAAAACGTCGCATCAATTGTAGAAATTCCTGCATTACTTGCCATTAAATAAGTCAAGAGCGCAAAGATACAATAAAACCGATTAACAGACAGCAGTTTCACCGAATTATTAACGCGATTTATCGAAAAGAGCTTGTAAGAAAGCGATCATATATCCGACAAACTCTCATTTCCCGAGTCATAAAGTCTTCCTTCCGGTAAGTCTTTCGCAATTGCCCTGTATCTCTTTTTGAGCGACAGCCACCACATGATAATAAACTCCGCGCGTTTTCCTGTACGATTTCACTCCCAACCGTTGCAGAATACGTCCGAAATAGTTCACCTGACCGGAAGAGAATTTCATTTTACTCGCCTTTTGTATCCGTTGCAATATATCGGCAGCAAGTATCCACTCTCCTTCTTCCTCATCGTCCGCAACGCGGTAATACACAAGAAACAGCTGTTCGATAAGCGGTGACTGTTCAAACTCCTGATTGGCTTCCGTCATAATGGCTTCTTCCTTTTCGTCAAACCAATACCGTTCATTGTGATAGAGCGCCGCCATTGCCTGCGCATAAAGCTGTTCATAATCAACAGGACGAACCACATCAATCACTCCCGTAACCTCCACACCTATATAACGACGACTGCCGGAAGTATCTGTCAGCAAATCCTTATGATTGCTTGTTCCGATGAAAGAAGCGTAACGGCGAAGTTCTTCTACCGCCGAAGCATTCGGGCGCCGTGTATTAACGACCGGCTTTTGCATGATATGTTTAAGGAAAGGCTGCTGATTGATACCTATCTGGTCAAACTCATCCATATTAATCAGCAAAAAACGATTCAGATACAACTCCGCATCCCGTTTCCGGCTAAAGTCAATGCTATCCGTATAGTACGCCTGCAAACACGGCGGTAGAATCAGGCGGCAAAACGTAGATTTCCTGTAAGCCTGCGGACCGACTAATATAGGCGAAGTGCTGTTTGCATGATTTTTACCCAGTCCACGCCAATGAGCTATCATGCTGAGAAACCAACGACGGAACAACTGTGCCCAATGGGGATTATTGCAAGGAACCCGCTTTGCCAGATCTCCGATGTGATCTTTGCCGTCCCAACGGGGGAGATCATAAAGGAACTCTTCAATAGGCTGATAAACCGGTACATGATCTGAATTCAGATAACGCACCACGTCTTTGTCCCACAATTTAAGCCCTTCGTATTGCGCATTCATGGTAATACTTGCCATCAGCCTCTTATTTACCGGACGAAAATAAAAATCAAAACTGTTCCGTTGCCGGCATTCCACTTGCGAGGTCAACTGATTGAAACGAAACTCATAACGACGTTTCATAAACTCATCCATTTGCATCACAAACAGTTGTTCCGGCAGCAGACTGCTTTTATCCGCAAATCCTTTGCAAGTGCGATATACATTCTGCACTGTCTCACGGATCAGAAATTCATCATCCGGCAAGCGGTAATGGGCACGAGTCCACCGCACTGTATCCTCTGCGGGAATACCGGCACGAAAACAATGTCCGGCCAGACAAACCAGCAAGGAATGTATATCATCTCCCGGCTGATAACCATGCTGCTCATCCAAAGCCCGCGCAAAAGCCGCCTCAAAAAGTACGGAAAGAGCTTTATAACTCTCATATCCCGGTACAAGCCGTTGCAAAGGCGAGGTTTCCGCCTTCACCTGTTCGCGATAGGTCGTTTCTCCCGGCATAGCCATAGGCTGTTTCATATAGACAGGCATCGCTTCGGGATTGAAATACAGTTCGGGGTCGAAGGTCAGACGACAATATTGCTCCAGTGAAGGTTCTTTCAAGTCGATATCGAAAGGAAGCTGCGGTTGATAAAATTTCACGGCGAGCCGGTAAGCGTGCGCATGGAAAAGTTCCGCTTGCTCACGGTTGCCCGGCAAAAGATCGTCAGGATAAGTAAAGCGCACCCATATCTTTACCGACTTTCCGGAAGAACCGGTAAAAGCAAGATAGGTCTGCGGAAACTCCTTCACACGTTCTTTCACCTCATCCGCTTCCATAGGTCCGGAGAGATTGTTCACTTGAAGCATCACCACTCCGTTGTACTCGTCCATTGTCATTACCCCGTTCTTACGGACAAAGGCAGCCGCAGGAAGCAACTTCGGCACTTTCTGTACATAGTCATTTTTATCTCCCGGAAATATATAAGGC
>ERZ1505065.623-NODE-623-length-8726-cov-5.129051_pt1 | contig 8726 bp, 9 predicted proteins | sample MGYA00571779_ERZ1505065 | MGnify/ENA primary metagenome ERZ1505065 (study PRJEB39906, sample SAMEA3182071) | gut metagenome | biome: human; feature: gut; material: Stool; isolation source: human stools | place: Canada | collected 2011-12-06 ...
ACTTCCCAACAAGGCAATGTTCTTGATTTCATTAGTCTGATATACTTTCATAATATATTAAGATTTTAGTAATTACTCAGTATGTTTCTCACATACCATTAATTTTGTGATGCGCAAATTAGGGATTAATTGGGGGAAAAGCAACACTTATGGCAGTGTTACTAAACAATGTTATGTAACACATCTTTAACATGAACATTTTCGAAACGGGTTAAAAATTATTTTCGCATGGCTATAAACTAATTTCATACTTGTAACGAGTAATCCGGCACGATGTTATTTTTAGTTGTTTTCCTTTCATACAATAGTTCCCCCGTTGCCTAATCAGTTTTCGTTTGACAGTTGTCAAGCGATAGTTCAACAATTGTCATTCTATCGCTTGACAACTGTCAAACGAAAACCCGGCTACAAGTTCGAATCTTATTTATAAAAGAAAAGATCTTAAATTCAGCATTGCAGGAAATTATCTTCTACTAATCGATGGGGGAATTATCTATTTAGCGTATTCCTGCCCCACTATAAATAATTTCCGTCAACAGCTTTTTTGATATATCTAATAATAGTCTTACTTTTACACCCACAAACCCAAACAGCATAGCTATGGCAGGTATCTATCTTCATATTCCTTTTTGCAAAACGCGCTGCATCTACTGCGACTTCTACTCAACCACTCGCAGCGAACTCAAAACCCGTTATGTACAGGCTCTCTGCCGGGAGTTGGCGATGCGTAAAGAATACCTGAAAGGAGAAGATATAGAAACTATTTATTTCGGTGGCGGAACCCCGTCTCAACTGGAAAAAGAAGATTTTGAACAGATATTTGATACCATCCGCAAGCACTACGGATTGAATCATTGCCAGGAAATCACGCTGGAAGCTAATCCGGATGATTTATCGCAGGAATATCTGGAAATACTTTCCTCACTTCCTTTCAACCGTCTTAGCATGGGAATACAGACTTTTGATGACGCTACGCTCAAACTGTTGAGACGCCGCCACAATGCCCGTACAGCCATTGAAGCAATTGACAGATGCCGGAAAGCCGGTTTCCAGAACATCAGTATCGACCTAATTTACGGATTGCCCGGAGAAACAAAAGAACGATGGGAAAACGATCTCCGCCAGGCTATCAAGCTGAATGTAGAACATATCTCCGCCTATCACTTGATTTATGAGGAAGATACACCTATATATAATATGTTAAAACAGCACCAGATATCCGAGGTAGACGAAGACTCCAGTTTAGAATTTTTCACATTACTAATAGAGCATTTGCAGAAAGCAGGATTTGAACACTATGAGATTTCCAATTTCTGCCGCCCCGGAAAATATTCCCGCCACAACACTTCCTATTGGAAAGGAATAGCTTATCTGGGATGCGGACCATCGGCACATTCTTTTGACGGAATGACACGGGAATGGAATGTGTCTTCAATCGACACCTATATAAAAGGTATAGAAGAAGACTGCCGTGCTTTCGAGACAGAGTATCTGGACCCAACCACCCGCTACAACGAATTTATTATCACTACCATACGTACCGTATGGGGAACACCTATAGAGAAACTGAAACAGATGTTCGGCAATGAAATGTGGGAATATTGTCAAAAAATGGCTGCACCTTATCTGAAAAATGGTAAACTGGAGGAATACAACGGAGCTTTGCGCCTGACGCGTGAAGGGATTTTTATTTCCGACAGTATAATGAGTGATTTACTTTGGGTAGACTAACCAAACAAACAAGAAGCCGATGACCGAATCAGAAGTAAGAAAGTTATTGCGGCAAATGAAAGAACTGGATTCGCAAACTGCTTTCCGGGACTTTTACAACATGACTTACGACCGTCTCTTTCGTATTGCCTATTATTATGTGAAACAGGAAGAATGGTCGCAGGAAATCGTTCTCGATGTATTCCTGAAACTATGGAAGCAACGCAGCAATTTGCTTGATGTGAGAAACATTGAAGATTATTGTTTCATTCTCGTCAAAAATGCTTCGCTCAATTATCTGGAAAAAGAATCAAGACATACGCTTATTCATCCCGATTCTCTGCCGGAGCCTCAAGAACAAAGCTATTCACCGGAAGAATCGCTCATCAGTGAAGAACTGTTTGCTCTTTACGTAAAAGCACTCGACCGGCTTCCGGAACGTTGCAGGGAAGTGTTCATCCGCATCCGTGAAGAAAAACAGAGTTACGCACAAGTAGCAGAAGAATTAGGCATCAGCATGAATACAGTGGACGCACAACTTCAGAAAGCAATCACACGTTTAAAAGAGATGATTAGCCGGGCCGAAATAGATTAACATTCTTTTAGACAAAGAGCGTAGGGAGTTTCTGTCCCCCTCCGGTCTTTATCAACAAATAAGTCAATCAATCACTAAAAAAGACAGAAAATGAAAAAGCTAAATGACGCAAACATGGGAATCTTTGTCCTTCTTTCAGTTTGTCTGTGCCTGTTTTCATGCAACAATGACAACGACAACCTACCAAAGGACTATGCAGGATTTGAACATTCGAAGGAAACAGTAGAATGTGAAAGCGACAAATCCGAATGTGAGTTGAAAATTAAAATTGTTGCAACAGAAAAAACAAAAGAAGACCGGACGGTAGTACTTGCCACACCCCCTCCGGTAATAGGACAAGCAGCAGTGGTACAGCTAACAGAAAAAAAAGTAATCATCAAAGCGGGTAAGAAGTCAGCAACAACTGTCATAAAAATCTATCCTAAACAGATGATATTGAAGAAGCAGAATGTCACTTTATCCTGCACTCCCCAGTGGAAAGAAGGAGGAATCAGCAAACTGACCATTCTGTTGAAACGAAAATAATAGATCAAGAGCAATACAGAAAAAAGATGAAATACACCGATACGGAATTAGAAGAAATACTGAACAAGCTCGTCGCTTCCACACGTTCACCGCGAGGACGGTTTTCAGCAACAGCCAGTTACCCGGAACTAGAGAAAAGACTGAAGTCACATACCCGGCGTCTGACACTGATACGTACTTTCTCGGCAGCGGCGGCAGTAGCTCTACTTTGCCTATCGGTATGGACAGCCTATTTATATATGCAACCGGTCACGATACAAACGGTTTCCACCTTGGCAGAGACACGCACGGTCTGTCTTCCTGATGGCAGCACCGTCACACTCAACCATTATTCTTCACTTTCTTATCCTGAAAAGTTCAAATCGGACAAGCGGGAAGTGAAACTAAATGGGGAGGCTTATTTTGAAGTAAGCAAGAACAAGAAACATCCGTTTATCGTGCAGACTGAAACGATTGACGTTCAGGTGTTGGGAACTCACTTCAACGTAGATGCCTATCAGAACAATCCGGATGTAAAGACAACGTTATTGACAGGTTCGGTAGCAGTCAGCAATAAAAGCAAGTCAGTTCGTGTGATTTTGAAACCGAATGAGATTGCTATATATAATAAGGTGGAAGAAAAACTCACCTGCAAGGTTTTAGAAAACGTAGAAGATGAAATTTCCTGGCGGCAGGGAGAGTTTATATTCGACGACCTACCTTTGCAGGAGATTGCCCGCGAACTATCCAATTCATTCGGAGCAACGATTCACATAGCCGACACGGCTTTGCAAAATTACCGAATCACAGCACGCTTCCGCAATGGAGAAGACCTGACAACTATTTTATCTGTATTACATAATGCCGGTTATTTCGACTACTCACAAAACAATAAACAGATTATTATCACTGCTAAACCAGACTAAGATGAATATTATATTCCAAGATCGCTTCCCTGTCAGAACCATTGTTCTGATAGGGGTAGCACTCCTTATCACCACACAAATATACGCGCAAAATGCGGACGCCCGACTTTCGCTGACACTACGAAACGCCACATTGAAAGAATTCGTCAAACGGATTGAGAATTCAACCGGATATTCTTTTATCTACAGTGAGGAAATTACCATAAAACATAAAATCAATTTGCAGGTAAAGGATAAGCCTTTGCGTGAGATACTTGACCTCGCGTTCAAAAATGAGCAGATCAGTTATCAGTTCACCGGCCGGCATATCCTCCTGCAAAAGAAAAAAGAATCAAAAACTGTAAGCCGCAAGTTCACTATCAGCGGATATGTCACTGATGGGACGTCTTCCGAGACGTTGATTGGAACCAACATCATTGAGAGTCATCAAAATCAAGGAACAACCACCAATCCTTACGGTTTTTACAGCATCACCCTGCCCGAAGGAGAAACCGAACTGCGTTTCTCCTATCTGGGCTATGCCACAGAAGCGCATCATTTTACGCTCTCACAAGACACATTACTAAATATCCGCATGCAGGGTAACACGCAATTGCAGGAAGTAGTCATCGTTTCCGACAAAACCGAGACAGGAACTATAGCCACCCAGATGGGATCTATCGAGATTCCAATGACGCAAATAAAAAATACTCCGAGCATACTGGGAGAGGCAGATGTAATGAAAGCCATCCAACTGATGCCCGGCGTACAGGCAGGAGTAGATGGATCTGCCGGACTGTATATACGTGGTGGAAGCCCGGATCAAAATCTAATCTTACTTGACGGGATTCCTGTATATAACGTAGACCATATGTTCGGATTCTTTTCGGTTTTTACTCCGGAAGCCGTCAAAAAAGTAACACTATTCAAAAGTTCTTTTCCGGCACGTTTCGGCGGACGGCTTTCTTCTGTCATCGACGTCCGTACCAATGACGGAGATATGCAGAAATACCACGGCACACTTAGTATCGGACTACTAACTAGCAAAATCAACCTGGAAGGTCCGATTGTGAAAGGGAAAACGTCTTTCAATATTTCCGCCAGACGTTCGTATCTCGACCTCATCGCTAAACCATTCATGCCGGATGACGAGGAATACAGTTATTATTTTTATGACATCAATGCCAAAATCAATCATAAATTCTCCGACCGGAGCCGCGTCTATCTATCTGCCTACAATGGAAAGGATCATTTTGCTGCCAATTATGATGGAAATACAGATTTCAAAGACGGAAGCAAAATGAATTGGGGAAACACGATTCTTTCTGCCAGATGGAACTATGTATTCAACAACCGTTTATTCTGCAATACGACAGTCTCCTACAGCAACTATTTATTCGACATCAACTCATATACCAACAATCAATATCTCGGCAGTAGCGGTACATCATTTACCAACCGGTATTCAGCCGATTACCGTTCGGGAATCAATGATTGGAATTACCAGATCGACTTCGATTATAATCCATCTCCCAAACACCACCTCAAATTTGGAACAGGATATATCTATCATCGTTTCCGCCCGGAAGTTATGACCTCTAAAATCTCCAATAAGACAGGAGATAAAATAGACCTGGACACAACCTACCACAGCATAGCCAACAACCGGATTTACGGACATGAGTTATCCGCTTACCTGGAAGACAACATCAAGATGAATGATCGTCTGCGCCTGAATCTCGGACTGCATTTCTCATTGTTTCATGTGCAAAAACAAAGTTACTTTTCCTTGCAACCACGTGTTTCCGCACGCTATCAATTGGGAAAAGATGTAACCCTGAAAGCATCTTATACCCAAATGAGCCAATATGTACATTTACTATCGTCAATGCCCATTGCCATGCCTACGGATTTATGGGTTCCGGTCACTAAAAAGATCAAGCCAATGCGCTCCCACCAATATTCATTGGGCGGATACTATACGGGAATCAAAGGATGGGAATTCTCGGTAGAAGGATATTATAAGGATATGTATAATGTGCTGGAATATAAGGAAGGCGTCAGTTTCTTCGGTTCTTCCTCCGGTTGGGAAAACAAAGTGGAAATGGGCAAAGGACGTTCGGCCGGCATTGAGTTTATGGCACAGAAAACCCTTGGAAGAACAACGGGATGGTTGTCCTACACTTTATCCAAAAGTAATCGTCAGTTTGCCAAAGGCGGTATCAACAATGGTGAACGGTTCCCATATAAATATGACCGAAGACACAATATCAACCTGACAATCAACCATAAGTTCAGCGACCGTATCGACATCGGTGCTTCCTGGGTGTTCTATACAGGTGGAACAAGTACAATCCCTGAAGAGAAAACCGCTGTCATCCGTCCTAGTGACGGCACAAACAACGGATTTGGAGGAGGATATGGATATGGAGGTTATTTTGATTCAAACATAACTTCACCCACCATCGGAGAAGCTTCATATGTGGAGCATCGTAATAATTATCGGTTACCAGCCAGTCACCGGTTGAATGTGGGAGTCAATTTCAACAAAAAGACCAAACATGGTATGCGTACCTGGAATATCAGTCTGTATAATGCATATAATGCGATGAATCCTACCTTTGTATATCGCAGCACCAGCAAAAACGATCCCAACAAACCGATTATCAAGAAGTATACTATACTTCCATTAATTCCATCATTCACTTACACTTATAAATTCTAAACCCATTATGAGAACTCGTATATGTTATCCATTTATCCTGTTAATAGCATTGCTGACAACAGTTTCTTGCGAAAACGAACTCCCTTTTAGTGTAAAGGACAATCCCCCCAAACTAGTGATGAACGCACTAATCAACGCAGACAGTCTGACCAACGTTCTCTATCTCAATTTCACGGGAAGAGGATACGCCACTCATGTAGAAAATGCCACGGTGGAAGTACGTGTTAACGGACAGTTATCAGAAAGTTTACGTCCGCTCCCACCCCAAACGGAAGGAGATATGCAATGCCGTTTCCATATTTCCAGCAAATTTACTCCCGGAGATGTAGTTCGTATTGACGCCCTCACAGACGACGGCCAATATCACGCATGGGCTGAAGTGACCGTACCACAGCGTCCACATGAAATAGCTGATATCGATACGGTCACCATTCCAATGACAAAGTATTATTATACGCAGAATTTTCTCCGATACAAAATCAATATCAAAGATCGATCCAACGAAGATAATTACTACCGACTTATCATGGATAAACAAATGACAGTGAAAGACTATAATGAAGAAACAGGGGAATTTGTCAGCCGGACAATACATCGCTATCATTTTATATCCCGCGAGGATATTGTGCTGACAGACGGACAGCCCACCAACAGCGATGACGAAGACAACGGCATGTTCGACACCGTAAAGAATATATATGGTGTATTCGACGACTCACGATTCAAAAATACATCTTACACAATGACGGTTTACAACCAGACAGATATTGACGGATTTCCTGAATACGGCACCAATGTAAAGATGGATATTATTGTACGTCTTTTAAGCATCACGGAAACAGAATATTACTATCTGAAAGCACTTAACCTAGTAGATTCCGACGCTTACGATGAAACAATAAATGAACCAATCAAGTACCCCAGCAATGTACATGGAGGAATTGGGATGATTGGAATCAGTACGGAGACAAGTAAGATCATTCATATAGAAAAACCACAACGATGAAAACAAATCATAAATTATGGATAGCAGACTGCGATAAACCGTAGTTTTGAAGATTCACCGTCTGTCAATGCCGCTTGCGTGGATGATATGGTCGAATGTCTGTCAATAGCCATGAAAGAAATCGTAGAAGAGATTAGCCAAGATTTACATTTAATACTATCTTTGCAGCCAAAAAGCAGGCACTAACTATGTTTATCATTATTGGAATTATGCTGACAGGCATGCTTCTTGGCTACTTGTTACGCAGTAAAAGACTATCATGGATACACAAGATAATCACTCTCCTTATATGGATTCTTCTCTTTCTTCTCGGAATAGATGTAGGGGGTAATGAATCTATCATCAAAGGATTACACACTCTTGGACTGGAAGCTGTTATCATCACGGTAGCTGCGGTCATAGGAAGTACTCTATGCGCATGGGGGTTGTGGTACCTATTATATAGTAAAGGAAAGGAGACAAAAGCATGAAAGGTAGTTTGATTATTGTCTCTTTTTTCATTATCGGCACTCTTTGTGGAGTTTACCATCTCATTCCATACGACTTCACCGACAGTAAACTTAGTTACTATGCCCTCTGCGGACTCATGTTCTGCGTAGGTATCAGCATCGGTAACGATCCGAACACTCTGAAGAGTTTTCGGTCCCTGAATCCCCGGCTTGTATTTCTTCCTATCATGACGATACTCGGCACATTAGCAGGCTGCGCCATAGCGGGAGCTTTTATGAGCCAGCGAAGTCCTTTAGACTGTATGGCAGTTGGAGCCGGATTTGGTTATTACTCGCTCTCCAGCATATTTATCACCGAATATAAAGGTCCCGAATTGGGAACTATCGCATTACTTTCCAATATCATGCGTGAAATTATCGCTTTGCTGTGTGCACCCTTATTAGTGAAATATTTTGGAAAGCTAGCTCCTATTTCTGTTGGTGGAGCCACAACGATGGATACCACTCTTCCTATCATTACCCGATATTCGGGAAAGGAATTTGTAATCATTTCCATCTTCCATGGCTTTGTTGTCGATTTCAGCGTTCCGTTCCTAGTCACATTCCTTTGCTCAATATCATTTTAACAGCAATAAATCCTAAAATGGAGAAATACTCTACTATCGTTTGCGCAGACGTATTACAAAAATGTTTCATAAAAAGGTATTTTTATATCAAAAAGCAGATCATCTCTTGACTTACATCAAGAAATCAGCCTAAAAAGAATCTTTTCCTTTTCTTTATTTTTATGCTATAAAACATATTCTTATATTTGCATAGGTAAAAAGAAAAA
>ERZ1505065.731-NODE-731-length-7784-cov-7.156812_pt1 | contig 7784 bp, 5 predicted proteins | sample MGYA00571779_ERZ1505065 | MGnify/ENA primary metagenome ERZ1505065 (study PRJEB39906, sample SAMEA3182071) | gut metagenome | biome: human; feature: gut; material: Stool; isolation source: human stools | place: Canada | collected 2011-12-06 ...
CCATAAACCGTACGGCTCAATATCGGAAAATCCTCACGTATCTTTTGAATATCCACGTTTATTAATTATTAGTGGTTACTTACAAATGGCACAGCCCTGACATCTATTCAGCTCGCCACGGAAACGTTTCTCTACCAACAGATGCAGGCGATCTTTCAGTGCCTCCAAACGAATGGTATCAATCACTTCATTGACAAATGCGAACATCAATAACAAACGGGCTTCTTTCTCTGCAATACCTCGTGAACGCATATAGAATAATGCACCCTCATCCAACTGACCTACCGTTGCTCCATGCGAACATTTCACATCATCCGCGTAAATCTCCAATTGAGGTTGTGTGTACATTCTCGCATCACGCGTAGCACAAAGATTCCGGTTAGTCTGCTGGGAGTTCGTATGTTGCGCATCGGGACGCACCAGTACTAATCCGGCAAACGCACCTACCGACTGATCGTCGAGTACGTACTTGAACAGCTCATTGCTGGTGCAGTTCGGTACGGCATGGTCGATGCTTGTATGATTGTCTACGTGCTGGTTCTTATCGGCAATTGCCATGCCACAGAGGTTTATCTCGGCTCCTTCTCCTGCCAACAATACTTCAGTGGTGTTGCGGGTAGTACCATTATGCAAAGTCATTCCATTCAACAATACATTGCTGTTTGCCTCCTGCTTTACATACAGGTTACTGATACGAACGGTGCTTGTATGTGTTTCTTCCAGTTCATACATATCGAATACCGTGTTCTCACCTGCAAATACTTCAATCACCTGTGTTGCCAGGAAGTTCACGTTATCCATTGCATGGTCACAAATCAGCAGACGGGCTTGCGCACCATCCTCCAGGATGATTAGTACGCGGCGGTTCACCATGAAGTTGACATCTGCACGCAGGATATTTACCAGCTGGATCGGTTTTTCTACCACTACATTCTTCGGCACATAAAATACAACGCCGTCTTGCGCAAAAGCTGTATTGAAAGCAGTCACCCCATCTTTGGAAGTATCTGCCAACTGACCGTAATACTTCTTCACCAATTCCGGATGCTGTCCGGCCACTTCTTTCAAGCTGCCGAAAATCACACCTTCCGGCAGATTGACTTTAGGAAGTGCTCTATTATAAAATGCGTCATTTACCACAAAATACAGGGCGGTACTCATATTCGGCACATCGCACTTAAACACTTCATACGGATTGACCGGAATAGCCAGACGATTCAAGTTTAAACCATAATCCGGTTCAAAATACTTGCTCACATCCGTATATTTGTACTTCTCCATCTTACGGGTCGGAAATCCGAGGCGTTCAAAATCGGCAAATGCAGCTGCACGAGGCGCATTCAGCACTTCGGCGCTATGCTTGCAGATCATTGCTTCCGTTTGTGAGAAGAGGTCTATATATTGTTGTTCAACTATCATAACTTATTATTTGTTATTCTCCTACTTCTTTCTTGATCCAATCATATCCTTTTTCTTCCAGTTCCAGTGCAAGTTCCGGTCCGGCAGTTTTTACGATACGACCTTTATAAAGGACATGTACAATATCAGGTTTGATATAATCAAGCAAACGTTGGTAGTGAGTAATAACGATTGTGCTTGTTTCAGGAGTTTTCAGTTTGTTCACTCCTTCTGCAACAATACGGAGCGCATCAATATCCAAACCGGAGTCCGTTTCATCAAGAATGCTCAACCGCGGTTCCAACATGGCCATCTGGAAAATCTCGTTCCGTTTCTTTTCACCACCCGAAAAGCCTTCATTCACCGAACGGTTAGCCAACTTATTATCCAGCTCTACCACCGCACGTTTCTCACGCATCAGTTTCAGAAACTCACTGGCTGTCAGCGCAGGCAAACCTTTATATTTGCGTTGCTCATTCACAGCAGCACGCATAAAGTTGACCATGCTCACACCCGGAATCTCTACCGGATACTGGAAACTAAGAAAGATTCCTTCATGGCTACGATCTTCAGGACTCAACTCCAACAGGTTCTTTCCATAAAACGTGACCGAACCTTTTGTTACCTCAAAAGCCGGATTTCCCACCAATACGGAAGAAAGCGTACTTTTACCGGAACCATTCGGCCCCATAATAGCGTGCACCTCACCGGGATTCACCGTCAGGTTAATACCCTTCAATATCTCTTTGCCATTAATGCTGGCATGCAGGTCTTTTATTTCTAACATGATTATATGTACTATTTTTCCATTTACTATTTACTATTAAAAACCTATACTACCGACAATTTACCTCCTACAAGCGCGCAGCCAAATAGTAAATCGTAAATTGCCAACTAGTAAATCACCCCACGCTTCCTTCCAATGAGATAGTAAGCAGTTTCTGTGCTTCTACCGCAAATTCCATCGGAAGTTTATTCAATACCTCTTTTGCATATCCGTTCACAATAAGCCCGATCGCGTCTTCTGTCGGAATACCGCGCTGGTTGCAATAGAATATCTGGTCTTCACTGATCTTGCTCGTTGTGGCTTCATGTTCCACCACTGCCGTTTCATTGTGAATATCCATATAAGGGAAAGTATGCGCACCGCATTTATCTCCCAGCAACAGAGAGTCACACTGGCTATAATTACGGGCATTATCCGCTTTCTCGGCCACACGTACCAACCCACGATAGGAGTTCTCACTATGTCCGGCGGAGATACCTTTACTTACAATCGTACTGCGGGTGTTCTTGCCCAGATGAATCATTTTCGTTCCGGTATCAGCCTGCTGATAGTTGTTCGTTACAGCTACGGAATAGAATTCAGCGGTCGAGTTATCGCCCGTCAGAATACAGGAAGGGTATTTCCAAGTGATGGCCGAACCGGTTTCCACTTGTGTCCAGGATAATTTACTATCCACTCCCTTGCAGTTACCGCGTTTAGTCACAAAGTTGTATACACCGCCCTTACCTTCCGCATCGCCCGGATACCAGTTCTGAACAGTACTATATTTTACCTCTGCACGGTCGTGTACGATTATCTCAACGATAGCGGCATGCAACTGATTTTCATCCCGCATCGGCGCCGTACATCCTTCCAGATAAGAAACGTATGAATCGTCGTCCGCCACAATCAGTGTACGTTCAAACTGTCCCGTGTTACGGGCATTGATACGGAAATAGGTGGAAAGTTCCATCGGACAACGTACTCCTTTCGGAATATACACAAAAGAGCCGTCAGAAAAGACAGCGGAGTTCAACGCGGCAAAGAAATTATCCCGGTAACCTACCACCGAGCCCATATATTTCTTCACCAAATCGGGATGTTCCCGCACGGCTTCACTGAACGAGCAGAAGATAATTCCTTTCTCCATCAGCGTTTCCTTGAAGGTAGTCTTTACGGAAACGGAGTCCATAACGGCATCCACCGCCATTCCGCTAAGAGCCATCTGTTCCTCCAAAGGAATACCCAGTTTATTAAACGTCTTTATCAATTCAGGATCGACTTCCTCCATGCTCTTCGGTCCTTCTTTCTTCTTCGTCGGATCGGCATAATAAGAAATCGCCTGATAGTCAATTTCAGGGATACGGAGATGTGCCCAAGTCGGCATCTCCAGCGTCAGCCAGTGGCGGTACGCTTTCAGGCGAAACTCCAGCAACCACTCCGGTTCGTCTTTTTTCGATGAAATCAGACGAATGACATCTTCATTAAGTCCACGCTCAATGATGTCTGTATGCACCTCTGTGGTGAAGCCGTATTTATATTTCTCCTCCGCAAATTTCCGGACAAACTCATTATCAGTCTTCTTTTCGAGTTCGTCTTTCTGATTGGGTTTCATTTTATTGGGTTCTTCTTGTTGCATCTTTATTCTCTAATATATATTGTTGCGTCATATTCTTCGCAGCAGGGAAAAAGATCCCCGCAAACGTTTCCATCGGATAATATAACAAAGATTCTTCCTTTTTTGTTGCACTAATTAACTTATTATCGCTGTCCACAAACTCTATCGCACCGATCACTACACTCGTTAACAACAGAAACTTAAGTGCTCCCAGCCCACTCCCTAACCAGCGGTTCAGCCAGTTCAGCGAAATTGCCTGCATTGCTTTTGTCAATAACGAAGCTATCAGTACAAAAATCAACGGCACGGCAATCCAAATCATGATAAAAGCCAACACCTGCGCAACTGTCATCGAATCCGTCACTGTCGGGCAAAGTTTCTCCGCCAAAGAGGCATATAAAGTTTTCGCCGCCAACAGCCCGACTATTAACCCCAAAATAGAAGCCAACTGGCGGATAAAGCCTTTTACAAAGCCTACCACCGCTCCGGCGCCTATTACAATAAGGATAATGATATCAATCGTTGCCACGTTGTGATTTATGATTTGTGATTTATGATTTATGTTTCTATGATTATGATCTGTGATTTATATTTCTGTCAGGTGATAAAACAATAAAGTGGTAAGGTGGTGTCCCATATAAAATAGTACCACATTACCACCCATCTATTGTTGCAACCATTACTTCGCGAATGGCCTTATACCCTTATAATTCATAAATCATAACTCATAAATCATAAAGTCTGTTTCACTTCTATTTCTTCGAATGTCTCGATCATATCGCCTACCTTCATGTCGTTGCAGTTCACCAGACTGATACCACACTCGAAGTTTGTACCTACTTCCTTCACATCGTCCTTGAAGCGCTTCAACGCGTTGATGTTTCCGGTAAAGATGACGATACCATCGCGGATCAAACGAGCCTTGTCGCTTCGTTTCACCTTTCCGGTCTTCACCATTGCACCGGCTACCAAACCCACCTTCGTAATGTTGAATACTTCGCGGATTTCGATAGTTGCCGTGATTTGTTCCTTCAGTTCCGGAGCCAACATACCTTCCATAGCAGCCTTCACCTCTTCGATTGCATCGTAGATGACAGAGTACTTACGGATGTCGACACCTTCCTGTTCAGCCATCTTAGCGGCAGCACCCGAAGGACGTACCTGGAATCCGACGATAATCGCATCCGAAGCGGCAGCCAGAGAAACATCCGACTCGGAAATTGCTCCCACACCCTTATGGATGACATTTACCTGGATTTGTTCCGTAGACAACTTGATTAACGAGTCGCTCAATGCCTCAACAGAACCGTCCACGTCACCCTTAACGATGATGTTCAATTCCTGGAAGTTACCCAAAGCAATACGACGGCCCAACTCATCCAACGTAAGGATCTTCTGCGTACGCAAGCCCTGTTCACGAGCCAACTGTTCACGTTTGTTGGTGATTTCACGAGCTTCCTGATCGCTTTCAACAACATGGAATGTATCACCTGCAGCAGGTGCACCGTTCAATCCCAATACCAAAGCCGGTTCGGAAGGTCCTGCTTCTTTGATGCGTTGGTTACGTTCGTTGAACATAGCCTTCACACGTCCGTAGCTGGTTCCTGCCAGTACGATGTCTCCCACTTTCAGAGTACCGTTAGATACCAATACAGTAGCTACATATCCACGTCCCTTATCCAGTGAAGATTCGATGATGGAACCCGTAGCATTACGGTCCGGATTTGCTTTCAGGTCGAGCATTTCTGCTTCGAGCAATACTTTTTCCAGCAAATCTTCCACACCCATACCTTTCTTGGCAGAGATATCTTGTGACTGATACTTACCACCCCATTCTTCAACAAGGTAATTCATTGCAGCCAGTTCTTCTTTAATCTTATCCGGATTCGCAGTCGGTTTATCTACCTTATTGATTGCAAATACAATAGGTACACCGGCAGCCATCGCGTGATTGATTGCTTCCTTCGTCTGTGGCATCACGTTATCATCGGCAGCCACAATAATGATAGCAATATCCGTTACTTTCGCACCACGTGCACGCATAGCGGTAAACGCTTCGTGACCCGGAGTATCGAGGAACGTGATACGGCGACCGTCTTCCAGTTGCACGTTATATGCACCGATATGCTGTGTAATACCTCCGGCTTCACCGGCAATTACGTTCGCCTTACGGATATAGTCGAGCAAAGAGGTCTTACCGTGGTCAACGTGTCCCATCACTGTAACAATCGGAGCGCGCGGTTGCAAATCTTCCGGTGCATCTTCTTCTTCAACGATAGCTTGTGCCACTTCCGCACTTACATATTCTGTCTTGAATCCGAATTCTTCTGCCACCAGATTGATTGTTTCCGCATCCAGACGCTGGTTGATGGAAACCATGATACCAATACTCATACAAGTAGCGATAACCTGATTGACAGATACATCCATCATCGTTGCCAGTTCGTTAGCCGTAACAAACTCGGTCAACTTCAATACCTTGCTGTCTGCCATTTCCTGATCTTCCAGTTCCTGCATACGGTTGGAAGCCATTTCACGTTTTTCTTTACGGTATTTGGACGTCTTGTTCTTACCTTTGGTTGTCAGACGTGCAAGAGTTTCTTTTACCTGTTTTGCTACGTCTTCCTCGCTCACTTCCTGTTTGATAACCGGCTTCTTGAAGCGATCCTTATTATTGTTGTTATTTCTTCTGTTATTATTTCCTTGTCCGCCCTGACCGTTGTTATTACCATTGCCGCCTTTACCTTGTATATTAGGTCTCGGTGCAGCAAAGTTGGAAGTCGCAACGTTATTAACGTCTACCTTTTCTTTATTGATGCGGTTACGTTTTTTCTTAGCAGCATCCGCGCTTTCTTTCGGACCGTTCTTCACCACTTTAGAATCATCCTTACGGATTTCTTTGATGATGGCTTCCTTCATCAGTTTCTTCTGATCCTGACGGATTTTCTCTTTCTCTTCACGTTCGCGACGCTTCTCTTCCTTCGATTTCTTCTTCGGACGAGTAGACTGGTTCAATGCAGCCAAGTCGATCTGACCGATCACATTGATCTTCGCGCCTAATTCCGGTTGACGGATTTTGAAAACACCATCATCCTCCGGAGCTTTTTCTGCTACCGGGGTTACTTCAGCCTGTGCAGTTTCCACCTTTTTTTCTTCTTTATGTTCTTCCGCCTTCACAGGTGCAGTTTCTACTACCTTCGGCTCTTCTTTTTTCACTTCTTCTACTACTTTTTCAACTTCTACCGGCTTCGTCTCCACTACAGGTTCCGGGACTACTACGGGCTCAACTACCACTGGAGTAGGCTCTACTACAGAAACAGGAGGTATCACCACCTCTTCTTTCTTCACCTCGGGTTCTCTCTTCTCGGGCTCCTTTTTCACTTCGGGTTTAACGACGGGCCGTTCTACAACAGGTACTTCTTGTTTCTGTTCCGGCTCTTTCTCCACCTTTTCAGGTTTACGACCATTCAGTTTATCCAAATCAATTTTTCCGACAGGTTTAAACTTCGGACGTGCATCCTCAGGTACGACTGTCTTAATCACATCTTCCGACTTCTGTTTCTCCGGCTGCTTTTCGAAGCCTTCAATCGAAACAGACGCCTTATTACGTTCCTTATTCTGACGTTCCTGTATGAAACGCTCCGATTCAAGTCTAAGGTTCTTATCTGTACTAAACTCTTTTACGAGTATAGCGTATTGCTCCTCGCTAATTTTTGTATTAGGATTAGCCTCAACGGTATACCCCTTCTTTTGCAGGAACTCAACTACCGTCGCGATTCCTACGTTCAAATCTCTTGTAACTTTGTTTAACCTTATCGTCATATTTTAAAATTAATGAATAAATGGAGCTTTAAGAAGTTGAGAGTGGAGAATTGAGAGTTGAGAGTGGAATGAGTATGGATTTCTTTCACTCCCAACTCTCAATTCTCAATTCTCAATTTCTTCACCTTCTTCAAACTCCGATTTCAAAATGCGTATTACCTCGTCCACTGTCTCTTCTTC